>OIHY01000223.1_pt1 | contig 22549 bp, 20 predicted proteins | sample 1608251 | NCBI WGS metagenome assembly OIHY01 (sample SAMN02674792, study PRJEB24791) | human gut metagenome, SKBSTL006 | isolation source: stool | host: Homo sapiens | place: USA
TTATCTGTCGTGCCATTCATCATTTTTCCAATATCGGCATGACTGGAGATAATGTAATGGAGGCTATTAAAGAACTTCCTGAAATTGCTGGAGATATGCTGAAAGGCATTTCTTGTTTCATCTGTGGCAGTGAGGAGCTGGCTGAAAATTTAGAGAACGGGACTTTTGAAGAAGTTAGGAATGCCTTGGAAGTCTGTTTCTCTATGATGGATATATCGGCTTTTCAGTGTGTCAGCTCGATGAGGAACGTGTCGATGCTGGCAGCAAGACCGAAACAGTAGGAAACACAACGTTCTTCGGGCAGATAGCCCATTTGATTGACACGCTGCATCTGAGTTATACAGAAGTGTTTGAGATTATCCCTTATCGGAATCTGCTGATGATGCAACGGGATAAATTACGCGCAGTATATGGTGGTCAGAAGGTGAATAGAATCAGTGGTAAGGAATTGGCTAATCGTAGGAAAAAGAAATAGATATGTCAAAATTATATTTTAAGATAGGTAGTGACTGGGAAGAAGTTGTAAGACTTCGTAATGAAATTGCAAAATTAAAGCAGGAGTTAATGAGCATGGATGGCACGCAATCTCCTGCTGCTTTCAAGGCTTTGAATGCCCAACTTACTGCATCCAACCAAAGATTGGATGAGTTGGTGACTAATGCAGCCAAAGCTGGAGCGGAGATGGAAACGGGATTCAAAAGGAAAATCTTCGATGCTTCCCAGGCCGTGAATGGATTCACAGAGAAGATTCTTGCTCAAAAAGCGGTAGTTAAGGATATTGAAGCGGATGTAAAACGACTTGGGGATGCTTATCGTATAGCATTGAAAAGGAATCCGTTATCAGCAAATAGCAAGTTAGAAGAATACAATGCTGCTAAGAAAGCTCTTGATGAAGAGAAAGCTGCATTGTTTGGGCTTACTCAGGAACAGGCAAATGCCCGACTGTCTGTAAAAAAACTCCGTGATGAATATGCACTTTATAAAAATGATGGAAAGCAGGTAGTAGAAACTAACAACGGTATAGCTATTTCTTGGAAAAAGGCGTTGGGAGTTATCGGAGGCACTGCTATGTTGAAATCTCTTATCTCAGATGTCACCCGTGTTAGGATAGAAATAGACTCTGTTAGCAAATCTTTTGAAGCATTGTTAAAATCAGAAAGTAAGGCTAAAGAGATGATTGGAGGGTTAAAAGAGCTTTCAATCAAAAGCGGATTGAATACCTATGGAGCAGCCCAAACGCTTCTTGGTTTTAATGTTGATGCAGAGAAGGTACTTCCAACATTGAAAAGTATCGGAGATATAACTATGGGGAACAATGAAAAGTTTTCCTCTATGACACTTGCTTTTGCCCAGATGTCTGCTGCCGGAAGATTAATGGGGCAAGATTTGAATCAGATGATTAATGCGGGATTTAACCCCTTACAAGTTATTTCTGAAAAAACAGGTAAATCCATTGCCGTCCTAAAAAAGGAAATGGAGCAAGGCGCCATTTCTTCCGAAATGGTTGCAGACGCTTTTGCGGCTGCAACATCTGAGGGTGGGCGTTTCTATAATATGCTTGAAAAGCAAAACACTGGAATCAGAGGTGAAAGAAACAAACAAAATGCAGTAATCAAAGAAAAATTAAATGAAATAGGCGAAGCTAATGAAGAACTTATAGCAGGTTCTTACCGCGCAACAACCTATCTAATACAAAACTATGAAACAGTTGGTAAGGTATTGGCTGGACTTGTTGTTACTTATGGTACATACCGAACCGCAGTGATGCTTGTTACCGCTGCTGAAAGCAAACATACCTTTGTGGAGATTGGACTTACCAATGCCCGTTTATTGGCACGAAAAGCGCAGTTAGCTTTAAACGCTGCAATGCTTACTAATCCTTATGTTTTGTTGGCTACCGCCGTTATTGGGCTTGGTGCTGCAATGTGGGCTTTCCACGATTCGACAACCGCGGCAGAGAAAGCGCAAAAAAGATTTGACGAGCAAAAGAAACAGTCTATTAAAAAAGAGCAAGAACATAAACAAAGGCTTGAAGAATTGATTTCCACCCTTCAAAATGAATATACCTCTTCTATGGATAGGGTGAAGGCAATGGATGCAATAAAGAATGAATATCCTGCTCTCTTCCAAAAATACATAGATGAAAAAGGACATATTAGAGACTTGATAGCTTTATGGAAAGAATACAATGAGGAAGCTGGAAAAAGGAACGTAGAAGAGAATAAAATTAATTACAACAACTCTAAAAAACTAATTGATGAATACGAACAGGTTATCGGATTATGGAAAAGGTTCGGAGAAGACCCGAATTTTCATAAAAACAGCTTGAATGAATCAGAGAAACAACTTGCTGACAAATATAGGAATGAAACTTTATTTACTTTGAAATCAAAGATAGATGAAGAAAGAAATATTCTCATAGCTTATCAAAAAGAAGTCCGTTCTGATGAACTAGCTCAATGGCAACTTGATTTAAAGAAAAATACTGATGTTCAGATAAAGTCAGAACTGAATGAAATGAAGCGCCTTCAACAAGCAAGAAAGAATAATAAGTGGTATTCTTTGAATGTAGGCATTGGTTCTTTGAAAGGTGCGACTACTGAATCTGAATTGCAAAGTAGAATAGATATACTTGAATCGGAGTTAAAGTCACGTAAAACCTCAACCTACCAGCAAGACCTTGCGAAAGCCAAATCCGATTGGGAAAAAGCAAAGAAAGGTTATGAAGTATTACTTAAAGACCAACAAGCAACATCGGAACAGGTAAAAAAGGCCCGTGAAGATATGCTATCAAAAGAGAAAGCCTATAAAGATTTAGGTGGTATTACCGGAAGTTCTTTAATCAAGCAGGAAAATCAAGCCAAGAAAGAAGCCGAAAACCGACTTAAACAGCAAGAACAACTTGCCGAACAACTTCTTTCCATTCGTCGGAAAAACCAGTAGGATGAAGTCAACCTCATGGAGGATGGTACTGAGAAGAAGCTGGCTCAGATTGACTTGGACTATCAGAAAGAACTCGATGCGATAGACAAGCAGCGCAAAGAGTGGGAAAAGGCCCAAAATGGAAAACTGACCGATGAGCAGGAATCTGATTTGTCCGCTTGGGAAGAAAACGCTTACAAGTCATACGGGAAAGGGGTTAAAGATGCCAGTAAAGAGAAGTTGGAATCCGAACGTAAAGCATGGCAGGAATACTTCATTGAGTACGGAAACTATCAGGAGAAGCGCAAGAACCTTGTACAGAAATACAATGACGAGATAGCCAAACTGCAAACCGACAGCCCGGAGTACGCTTCCAAGGTAGCCCAAAAGAACAAGGCTCTTGAACAGCTTGATGAACAGTTCGGTCACTCCACAAAGGCGATGGCAGACCTCTTTGAAGATGCCAGCAATAAGTCCGTTTCCGCTATTCAGTCCATCATTGATAAGTATGAAACACTTGTCAAGTACATGTCTGGTACAAAGGAAAGTGACGGAACGAATGTTACACTTGATGAATTGAAAGCGCTCGGATTCACTGATAAGGACATTGAAAAGATAGAAAAGGGTGAAATCTCCATAAAGGACGTAACAGATGCAATCAGAGGGCTAAAGGATGAGCTGAAAGGCAAATCACCGTGGCAGGCTTTCGTCTCTGACTTGGAGAAAGGGATAGAAGCCATAAAAAAGGGTGGCAACGATTCCAAGAAAATCGGTCAAGGAATCACCGATACAGGAAATGCTGTGACGTCTTTTGCCCCTGCATTGAATGAGTTCGGCTCAAGTATCGCCGACATATTCGGATTTGACGATAGCAAGATAACAAGTGCCATTGATGCGCTTGGCGGCTTAGGACAAACGACATCCGGGTTCGGGCAAATCATGTCGGGTGATATTGTCGGAGGCGCAATGAGTGCGGTTTCTGGAATTTCCTCTGTAGTGTCCGCGTTGGACGGGATGTTCGGTGCCGATTATTCCCACTATAATGAGATGGTTGAGGAATATAACAAACTCAATGAGATATGGGATGAGCTGATAGACAAGAAACTGGAATATATCGGCATTTCCTACGGTATGGAAGCGGACAAGGTCGGAGAAGAGGCGCTTGGCCTTGTTGAAAAGCAGATTGAGGCATATCGCCTGCTGGGAAAAGAGCGTCTTAATTCCGGTGCATCTGCCGGTTCCCATTCCATTGGCAAGCGGATGGCAAAGAACACCTCGTCAAGCGACTGGCAGGACATTGCCGACGCACTCGACATGTCAGTCAATGCCGCCAAAGAGCTTATCGGGACCGGAAGAATGACCGGACTGTTTGACCTCACTGTTGAGCAATTGGAGAAACTTAAATCCGAAGCTCCTGCCTTCTGGGCGAAGATGGACGGTGACGTGCAAGAATATTTGAACGGCATTATAGATGGAGAGGAAAGGATTGAGGATATTCAGGACCAGATAAAAGAGCAGCTCACCCAAACAACCTTTGACGGTGTGTTCGACAGTTTTGTAGATACTCTCATGGATATGGACAGTTCCGCGAAAGACTTTTCTGACAGTTTCAGCGGATATATGCAGCGTGCCGTGCTTACCACAATGGTAGGCAACAAATTTACCGAGGACCTTCAAACGTGGTACGATGCCTTTGCCCGGGCCAATAAAGACCAGGAAGGCATTACCAAGGAGGAGATGGAGGCCCTTCGGGAGCAGTATGATGCAATCGCCGGTTCCGCACTTGCCGAACGTGACAAGCTTGCGGAAATTTTCGGCTGGACCAAAGAGGATAGCGACAGTAGCACGGATAATTATGAGAACTTCATCGGTAGCATGCAGGATTCTCTTACTTCCCTTGATGTGACAGCCAAGGATGTTTCTGACAATATCTATGATTACTTCCGTCAGGCAATGATAAAGGCTTTGTACGAGAAAGAATACAAGGGCAGGATGGAAGAGTTGTACAAGACTTTTGAAGAACTTTCCAAAGACGGATTGTCCGAGAGTGACATGGTACAGCTCGGTTCTCAGGTTGACCGATACATTGAGCAGATGATGAAAGGTGTTGAGGGTGTGAACAGCATCTTCACAGACAAACTGAAGGACGCCGAAGACCTGCAGTCGTTTGTTGATAACGTCAAGTCTGCCATGTCTTCCATCGAAGCCACCGCCGAAGACATAACAGACAATATCTTCGAGTACATCCGTCAACAAATGGTTGAGAAGATGTTTGCCGATACCTTCCAACCACAGATAGAAGAGTTTTATAAACGGGTTCAGAAAGCCATGTCTGACGGCGATATAACCGATGCTGAACGTAATACACTGAGAAGCGAAGCTGAAAAGTTGGCTAATGACATCGTAGCCGCCAAAGACATTCTTTCTGATACTCTTGGCATTACCGAGAGTAACATGAAGAAGGAACTTGAAGAGGAATTCAAGTCCTTCTCCGATGACATATTGAACTCTCTTACCAATGCCGAGGTAACAGCCGAAGCCGTTGCCAAGAATATCTCCGAATCCATGCGCAAGGAACTTATCGAATCCATGTATATCGAGCAATATGAACCACGTATCAAAGCTATCTGGGAGAAATGGAAGGAATACTCGGAGGATGGACTTGTAACCGATGAAGAACGTGCCAATATCAAGAATGACATTGACGAATTGAGCAAGGAGGTCGCCGATGCTGCCGGGGAAATCAGTGGCGCGTGGAAAGACTCTGGAGAGGAGGTAAGGAAAGCGTTCAACTCTTTCTCCGACAGTATCAAGAGTGTGCTCTATGACGCAGAAGCTACCGCCGAGGACATAGCCGACAATATCTATCAATATATGCGCAATGCCTTGGTGGATTCCATGTTTACTGCCCAGCTCCAGCCTCAGATTCAGGCCTGGTATGACAAATATACCGAATTTATGAAAGACGGTGCCATTGATACGGCCGAGCGCAAGACTCTGGACGAGATGATAGCCGAAATTCAGAAAGCCGGTGTCGACATTGTGGATGCGGCTAACAAGCTTTTCCCCACTCTTGATACGGGAGCCATCAACCGTGCGGAAGAAGCCGCCCAGGAAGCGGAGAACGCCCGTAATGAAGCTGAGCAGGAATGGGAGTCGTTCTCTGATGGTATTCTGAATTCCTTGTACGATATAGAGGCCACAGCGGAGGATATTTCCGATGACATGAGCGAATACATGCGCAAGGCTTTGATTAAGGCCATGTATGTGGAGAACTTCAAACCGCAGATGCAGAAGTGGTACAATGAGTGGAAAAAGGCCATGGGAGATGACGACCTGACTTCCGAAGAAAAGCAGCTCCTCGACTCCATGAAACAGACGATGGTTGACGACATGAAGAAAGAAGTTGATGCCATCAACCAGTTCTTTGGAACCATGTTTTTACAGCAGGCGAGTAGTAAGGGTTTTGAAGCCATGTCACAAGATACCGGCGAAGAACTTAACGGACGTTTTACAGCTTTGCAGGTTGCCGGGGAAGAAATAAAGAACCAGTCCATTCAACAGACCGGTTTACTTTCATCCATCAATGGCAAACTTTCATTGCTCAATCTTAGAAGTGGGGATGTCCCAGCTTTGTTATCTGGAACTCCTAATTTCGCAGATAGAGCCAAAGAGACAATAGCGAGCGGCTATCAGTCGCAGGTACATATTGTTTTCCCGACAGAGGACATAAAGGCATTGACCGATAGAGTCTCCAATATGGAAAGAATCGTAGATGAAATGAGAACATTCCAAGTAGAAGGTAACATGGACCGTAGAGATATACTTGAAAACTCTGTTATTCTTGCCAAGAATAGTCCGCGAATACTCGATAATACAAATGATATCAAGCAGGATATAAAGAATCTATAATAGTTATGGCAGAATTAATAATAAACGGAAGAGAAGCCCTAAAAGAGTGGGGTGTTAGAATGGGAGATAACTTTCTTGATGTACTGGGAGCACCGGTACCTCTGAAAGAGTTTATAGAGAATAAATCACGCTTGGAACATGGGAAACAAGTTCTTATGGATAACCCCAAGCTTGATGAGCGTGAGTTAACTCTTGTTTTTACAGTAGAAGGTGATTCTCCTGCCGATTATCAGGCAAAGAAAACAGCTTTTTATGAAGAACTTTACAAAGGTAAAATTGATATTCAGATTCCTGAGAACAATAGTGATATTTATCATTTGCTGTATTTAGGAAAGAGCGTTTCTTATGCCCAAAGCTTAGACCGGACATTTGGGAAAATATCAGCCAAATTCTGTGAGTATAATCCATCTAACCGTGTTGTAGGCTAGAAATTTACGACATTAAATTCATTGTCGTGTATGGAAGCTCTAATTTTTAGGGCTTCTTTTTTTTATGTCCGACCTTTGTTTACATGATAGATATTAAGGACATACAAGGCAATACCCGCTTTTCAACTGGTATCAATTCCGGTGCAAAAGGCAAGTTCTCTTTAATGAAAGAGGACTATGTCGTACTACCTTTTAATACTCTGTCCCCAGTCGATTTCCAAGTAGGTGATTACGTTGACCTGCGTGGGGTACTCGATGCCTCCATGGGCGGTAAATTGGCAAAAATCTATCAGATTGTAGATATTCCCTATCCGACCTACAAGAACGGAGGCTACTCCTATGAACTTCGTTTTGACGCTTACTATTTCAAGTGGAAAACAAAGATATTCAAGTACACCCCGGAGTACAGAGGACAGGAAGCGTCCTGGTCCCTTACCGCTTCACTGGATGTCCAGATGGGTGTATTCCTTCGCAATTTGAAAGCTCTTGGTTATAAATATGAGGGAAAAGACTTCGTGTTCTCCATTGACGATAGTGTCGAGAACTCCTCCAAATTGATGACCTATGACAATACCAACCTCATTGATGCTATGTTCAGCATGGCTGATAACTGGGGTTGTGATTGTTGGGTAACGGACCATGTCATCAACTTCGGACGCTGTGAGTTCTCCGACGCTGTTAAGATTGAACTTGGCAAGGAAGCCAAGGACATGAGCCGGAGTGACAGCAAGGGTACTTATGCCACAAGAATCTATGCGTTCGGTTCAACAAGAAACATCCCTACCAACTATCGCCCGGTAGACCGGACCACTGTTGTCAACGGTATCGTCCAGAAGCGCCTTATGCTTCCGGCAGGCACTCCATACGTGGATGCCCACGAGGGCTTGACCGATTTGGAAGCCATTGAAGCCGTTGTTGTATTCGACGACGTCTATCCCAAACGGGTGGGTGAAATCACCGGTGTAAGCTCTTATGAGAGCGAGGTAGATAATGAAGATGGTACAAAGACAAAAGCTACCTTCTACCGGTTCAAGGATTCAGGCATCAACTTCTCGAAGGAATACATCCTTGAAGGACATGAACTCAAAATCAGGTTCGAATCCGGCAAGCTCAACGGCATGGAGTTCGGTGCTGCCTTTAACCCTCTTGGTCTGACTGAGAAGAACGACGACGGCACATGGAATCCTGACGCCCAGCTTTGGGAGATTATCCGTAACGAGGACTACGGTAGACCCCTGCCGGATGAAGTGTTGTTTCCCGAAAAAGGTGACAGATATGTGCTGTCCGGCTGGAATGTCGGGAAGATAACTGAACTTGGGTTGGTGGCTGCTGCCGAAGAGGAACTGCTTGCCACTGCAAAGAAGTACGTGGCAAAGACCTGCATCGACGACGGCACCTATACGGCTACGCTCAACTCCATCTGGGTACACAAAGACCAAATAAATCACAGCTTTGACATAGGACAGCGCATCAACCTTGTCAATCCTGCCTACTTCAAGGACGGGCGCTTGTCCCGTGTCATCGGCTTTGAAATCAACCTCGACAAGCCTTACGATTCCCCGCAGTATACGATTGGCGAAAGCACCGCCTATTCCCGCCTTTCCGATATTGAAACGCAAGTCGAAGAGTTGACTTTTAAGGGACAGACCTTCACCGGTTCGGGAGGAAGCAACATCTATGTCATCAAGACCAACGACGCTACGGCCGCAAGCAACTTCAATGTATTCTCTGCTTTACGTACCCTAAGAATGTTCTTGAGAAAGGATGCAAGCGACGTAGCGGAGGAGGTTATCACATTCTTAAAAGGCCTTTTGATTGGCAAGAATGGCAGTGGTATTACCGTCCGTGAAGACGGTACTTCCCAAGCTGTCGTTGACCGTCTGTATGTGAAGATAAAGGCCGTCTTTGAAGAACTGCAGGTTAAGAAAGCCACCCATGTAGGCGGTGAACAGACAATCACCCATGCCGGTATGAAGTGCATCCGCGTGGAGGAACTGGAAGATGCCTACCGCTGCTATTTCCTTGCCGAGCAGGAAGGTGAAGCGATAGCAAACGAATTTAGTGTAGGCTCGCTGGCGCAAGCAAAGGAGTGCAACATCGTCGAAGGGACTACCCTGAACGCCTCCAACCGCTACTATTGGCGTGAGGTCATGGCTGTGGGACGTGACTATATTGACTTATCCAAGGCCATCTGTGATGAAGGTAGTGATATCCCCCAAGCAGGTGACGATATTATAGGATTGGGCCACCGTACAGATGTAGACCTTCAAAGCGCAATCGTGCTATCGTCTACCAACGAGACATCCCCGTCTATAATTTTCTACACCGGCATTGACGACTTCAACCTAACGGGGAAAGATGTAATCTCCTTCGGTGTTGACAAATCCACCGGGCATGCCTACATGAAAGTGTACGGTACTTCCTATATCGGCGCCCGTGATGAGAGCACTTACATCAAGTACACACCGGAAGGTGGCGTAGAAATCAAGGGGCGATTCCTTACTATGGCCGGTGAGGACATCCTGACAATGTTCACTGTCATTGAAGGACTTATCAAGTCTGAAATCTCATCCGTGCGTGATGAAATCAATGCCCTGAACAATTACCTTAACAATGCGTCTTTTGCCGCTGATATGCAGTACTGGACCGGTAGCAGCAACATACGCATCTTCCGAGTTGACGGCCGGCTGCTGTATTTCAACAGTAACTTCTATGCGAACAAGGAATCTTTCGCTAATATAGTAAGCGAACGCGCAAAGAATGTGCTGCGCCTTAAGAACAGCTATATCGAGCAGGTCAATTCAGACTTTTACCGCCATCCGGATTTCGAGACCTTCGACGGGCTCAAGCGCCCCCGGCAGTTCACTATCTCTTTCAAGTATCTTGTGAAACGTCCCGGCACTCTTGCCTTCCATTTCAAGGACGAGAAGGAAGAAGGCTTCGAGGAATACACCCCGATTTCCTTTTCTAAGGACCTATATCCCGGTACCGAATTCAAACAGATGGAGATAACTGGCAAGTGGAACGGTACCGGTAATTTCTATATGTCTTTTACCGGTGACATGTACTTGTATGCACTGACACTAACCGATGATGCTCTTGCCGACCTGCGCGAGGAGTTCAACATGCGTTTCGAACTCACAGACAAGAAGATTCAGGCGAACCTTGATGAAATCAGAAATACGGCTGACAACTTTGAATATTATCACAGTGAATTCCTGCTGACTGCGCGTAATCTTGAAGTGAAGTTCACAGAAGACCTGCAGGATGCTGAGAGCCGCATAACGCAAGAATACGCCTCCGCTATCAACTTGTCCGCCCGTGGCCTGAAAGCAGAATTCACGTCCGGTCTTGCAGACCTTGAGACGGGAATCACCGAAGCATATAAGTCTGCCATCGGCATATCGGCCCGCGAGCTTCGTACAGACTTCAGTGCGTCCGTCTCTGACCTGGATGGCAGGATGTCCGCCCATGCAGGCGGCTTCCATGTGACGGCCGAGAAGATAGAAAGCATGGTGAGTGCCACAAACAGCCTGAAGGGTACCGTGGAACAGCATACCTCAGCCATTAGCCAGACGGCTAGCCGTATAGACCAGTTCGTGCAGAAGATAACCTTCGATTCCAAAGGTAACATTACCAATATCGACAAAGCCGGTTTAGTGACGGAGAGCAATATCGCCACCATGTTTGCGGAAAAGGTCGACCCCAACGGTGATATCGTCAGGCGTGCTCAAATCAGCGCGTTCATCACCGAAGGCGAAGCGGGCAGGCTGATATCCAATGCTACAATCGAGGCTGACCGGATAAACTTTACGGGAAAGACCATCATCAACGGCAGTTTCGTGGTCGATACAAACGGGCGTGTGACGATGAACGACATCACGGCAAACAACCTGACTCTAAAGGGCAGCATAACGGGCACGGATGCTACGCTGAACGGCATTACAGCTAATAATCTGACATTAAAAGGCAATATCTCAGGTATTGACGCCATCCTGAACGACATTACTGCCAATAACCTTACGTTGAAGGGCAACATTACCGGGGCGGGGGCTACACTGAATGATATCACCGCCAATAATCTTACCTTGAAAGGGAGTATAACGGGCAGGGATGCTGTCTTGAACGATATCACCGCGAATAACCTTACCCTGAAAGGTACCATATCCGGTGCCAATGCCACGCTTAACGATATCACAGCCAATAATCTTACGTTGAAAGGAAATATTTCCGGTGCCAACGCCATATTGAACGGCATCACCGTAAACGGAAAGATAAACGCCTCCAGCGGCCGGATAGGTGACTATCTGTATCTGCATGGTAACGGTATATCCACCAACTCGAGAGCGTTCGTGACCGACCTTACAGATAGCACTACGCAGTTCGAACTCAGCAAGAGCTACTATCTGCATGCGATAGCGTCGGACGGAGGAGCCAATAGCATCCTGATAAGGCCCTACCAGACTATGGAAGCGGGCACAGTCAAAGGGGTGGTAACCATCTCTGCAACCATTCCGGGGCGCAATAGGGCCATACACGTATCTTCCGGCGAGAGCTATTTCGGTGGTGATGTGATAGTGGGGAAGATGTATGCTCCGTCCTCCGGGACTCTGGAAATTGCCGGGCCGCTGAAGACGCAAGGTGTATACCGGAATACTGACGTGATACTCTCTTCGGTTACAAGGTACAGCATTAAGGCGACCGACCACACACTGCTTTTTTACGGCAACTGTACTATATCCCTTCCGTCCTCTTCTGACGGGCATGAGATATGGATAATGCCGAACGGGAATACCATCAGTTTTCCTTCCGGTACGTTCGCGAACTCTTCCAGGACGAATATCAACGGGCGTGAATGGCATGTGATAAAACGGGTTTTGGGGAATTGGTATCTGTCATGGATGAGTATATAGAATAATTAAAATAGAAAGTATGAAAATCAACTTTAAGAAAATCGAGGCCCAGACCTCATTCGAAGGCGCCAAGCAGACCTTCGACGTAGCCGAAACGGTCGGCAATGAAATGATGTACAACGGAAGTATCCTTCTGGATATAGGCTTTGAAGACTTGGCACGGGAAATCTACTACTCGAAAGATGCGGTGGAAATCCCGGAACAGTATTGCAAGGCTCTTGAACTTGTGGTGAAGAACTCACGGCTCATAGCTGCCGTGAAACGTGCGGTAATTAACCAACTGAACGTCATCCAGCCATCTTAAATCAATTCTGAAAATTATGGTATTGGAATCAAATCAGTTCAACCAGCTTGTAGAGGAGGTGAAGAAAGCCCTTCTTGTCGGCTCCCAAGGTGTGGGCGATGTGGAGATTGTCGATTCGCTGGCCGATATCGTGAGCCTGCCCGCCCTCCGTCTTGCCGGTATGGAAGAATCGGTGGTCGAGGCACCGCTTGAGTTGCTGTCTGCCCCTGCTGAGGAAGCTGCTGAGGAAGTGCGCAAAGCCGAAGCGGAGCGTGTCATAGTGGAGAACGCACGCAAGGAAGCTGAGAAATCCCGTGAAACGGCTGAGACAAAGCGTGCTTCATCTGAAAGTACCCGCGCATCTGCTGAAACTACGCGTATCAATGCCGAAAAGGAACGTGTGACAGCCGAAGGTCTCAGGAAAACGGCAGAGACAGAGCGAGGCAAAGCTGAAGCGGTCCGACAGACGTCTGAGACCGGACGGGCAACTGCCGAAACCGGCCGTGTTACTGCCGAAGGTAAACGTGTCAGCGCCGAGGAGGAACGTAAAAATGCTGAGACAGTGCGGGCCAACGCAGAGTCAACCCGACAGACAGCCGAAACGGGTCGTGTCAATGCTGAAACCGGTCGTGCTACAGCAGAAGGTAAGCGCGTTACTGCTGAGAATGCCCGAAGCACTGCTGAGGATACACGTAATAGTGCGGAAACTAACCGCCAAACAGCCGAAACCGGACGCGTAAATGCTGAAAGTGGCCGTGTAAATGCTGAAAGTACCCGTGTCACTGAATTTGCTGCCCTCAAGCAGGAATCGGAGACGGCTACTGCGAATGCTACTGATACGGCAGAACATCCTACCTACATCGGTGCAGACCACTATGTATACCAATGGGATAAGAGCGCTAAAGAATACGTTAAGACGGATATCTATGTGAAAGGCAAGCCGGGAGATACAATCACCCTTCTTGGACGTTACGATACGCTTGATGCCTTAAAGACTGCTGTACCTGACGGGTCAAACATCACTGGTTTCTATTCCGTTGGAACTGCATTGCCTTATACATATTATGCCTGGTATAACGGTGATTGGCAAAGTCAAGGACAATTACAAGGTCCAAAGGGCGATAAAGGCGAGAAGGGGGATACGGGAGCGCAAGGTCCTCAAGGCGTACAAGGTCCACAGGGCATGAAAGGTGATACCGGTGCCACAGGACCGCAAGGAGTAAAAGGTGATACTGGTGCTACCGGTCCTGCTGGTGCAAAAGGCGCCACTGGTGCACAAGGAATACAAGGTCCAAAGGGCGATAAAGGAGACAAAGGTGATACGGGTGCAAAAGGCGCTACCGGTGCTACTGGTGCCACGGGTGCAGCAGGTGCAAGTGCCAGTATTACCGGTGCTACTGCTACGGTTGACGCCAACATCGGTACGCCCTCCGTGACCGTTTCTCTCGGTGGTACCGCATTGGCCAGAACCTTTTCCTTTGCTTTCAAGAACCTGAAGGGTGCTACCGGAGCTACTGGACCTAAAGGGGCGACTGGTGCGCAAGGACCACAAGGGCCGCAAGGTGTCGGTGACCCGACAGTCACCGGTGCGAATACGGTCACGACACTGGCCTCCCTGCCAATTTCCAAGAGAAGTATCACTGCAAGGTTGGGTTCTGCCACGAACATCAGCCTTGCTTCCGGAATGTCAGTGGGCAATGACTTGTATATCCGCTGCGTCGCATCGGCGGCATTCACACAGCCGATACCCAATACCGGCGCGTTCACTTCGATGTCCGGTACTTCAATCAGTGTTTCCGCTGGAGATATCTTTGAGATTAGTATCTGGTGCTATGCCGCTGGCGCCTATTCAATATCCGTAAAAACAAGGGACTAAGGTTTATGAGTGTATTAAAAAGACGAAGCAATAATATAAAGGACGGTCAGTATGTGATTGCATTCTCCGACAGTAGAGCCTTAATAGATATTTCCAAGGATTGTGGAATGACATGGACCAGAAGACAACCTTCCGACCTTCCTAATGTAAACGAATACTTTTTCAGCAACGATAGAACGAGGATTGCCATGTCCGGAGACGGCAGGCATATCTATTGCTCGTGCTATATGGCAAATGTGGGATTATTGCGTTCTACGGATTTTCTGGAGACGGCAGAACCTTTCAAGCCTGATAATTGCTATTCCGTATACTCGATAGCCTGCAACGGCAGGGGGAATCTGGTCGCTGTTGTGTGTCAGAATAGCAATAACAAATATGATTTGATGCTTTCCGGGGATTATGGGAAGACATGGCGGGTCTCCAATGGATTAAAAGACAATACCGTGCCTCTCATGGGGGTGGAAATGTCCCATTCCGGCAGATACGTAGTGGCATATGCGTCAAATTCTCCCTATTATACTACCCATGAGCTGTTTATATCTTCCGATTATGGAGAAACTTTCAGCAGTGAAATATTCAGGGGGCCTATCACAAAGATTGCCATTTCCGGTGACGGCAAATACATGTTGTGTTGCTGCAACAGGGAGAGTTCATCAAAGTTATACTATGCCTATTATTCCGGGGATTATGGGAAGACGTGGACTAAAATTACCGATTCGAGTTTCTCTGCCCGTACATTGGCCATATCCTATGACGGGAAATATATGGTTATAGAGGGAGGGTACTCTTATTCCGGTGCACGTATATCCGCCGATTACGGAAAAACCTGGGCATTGAAGCATTCCGTTATTGGCAATAGCTTTGCTTTGGGGCTTTCGTCTGACGGAAAGTATGCGATAGCACAGGAAAGTTCTTCTCCGTATCGTATGTTCAAATCTTCGGATTATCTGGGCTCATTTACTGAAATAAATACGGCACCGCTTACATCAGGTATTAGAGCGAATTACCGATTTATCATAATGAATAAAAATAGGCTTTAACAATAATGCAATATATACATATTTATTCAGAGGAGAAAGTTGTCCGTCTTGATTTTGAACTGGACGGAAACTATGAAGTGGGTACAACCTATGAGGATTACCTGAATGGAGCCTGGGTACCGTTGAATGTGGAACAAAAAACATTTTATGAAACCCATCCGGCAGCGTCTGCAAAGGAAATTCTTGAATGTGAATTAATCCCTCCCTATGAGCCGACTTTGGAGGGTGTGAAGAGCGCGAAGGTCAATGAAATTGCTGTTTACGACGGGTCCGATGCCGTGAATTCCTTTACGCTTGGCGGCAAGCGGATGTGGCTTGACAAGGATACGCGGGTAGGACTGGCAAACTCAATCACTATCGAGCAGGCTGCGGGCAAGGAGACAACCGTGCTGTGGTATGATACCGTGAAGTATGTAATCCCCATTCCTCTTGCCTTGCAGATGCTGGCCGCACTGGAACTGTATGCCCTGGAATGCTATAATGCCACGCAGGAACATCTGGCCGCGGTTATGGGACTTGCTACGAAAGAGGAGGTCGGAGCGTATGATTACACTTCCGGTTATCCTGAAAAATTAGTGTTCAACCTTTAAATTGATGGCTTATGATTTACTTATATTTTATGTCGCTGTTTTTGCTCACTATGTACATAATGTATGCGGTGAGAGTGTGCGGAGTGCCTTGGAGCTTGTCTGATACCTACTATCAGTTGAAGAAGCGGAATCGTCCGGCATGGCTGTTCCAGATAGCTATGATTGTTCCTGCCATGCTGCTTATGCCGGTGTGGATTGAATGCTCATCGGAGAACCTGCAATGTTTGGCATTTCTTGCTTGCGGTGGGCTGATGTTCGTCGGGACAGCCCCGCTGTTCAAGGAGGAATTTCAGAGCAAAGTACATTATGCAGGGACAGTAATAGCCGGATTAGCTACAATTCTTTGGGTTTGTCTCTCCGGTATGTGGTACTTGCCTGCGGTTGCTTTCCCGATAGCCGTTGTTATCATGTTGAGATACCGGAAATGGCTGTTCTGGGCGGAGATGGCAGCGTTTGCTTGTGCTTATGTGGGGGTGCTTATAATTTGTATCGATTGTTAAACCGGGAGAAATGGAAATGAATGATTGGATTATGTTGGTGACCGCACTCGGTGGCATCGAGGGCATCAAGCAGCTTGTTAAGTGGTGGATGTCGCGCAAGACCAATGCGCGTATTGAGGATGCCCATGCGGATGTTGAGGAGTTCAAGGCTTTACGGGAGTACAACGAGTTCCTGCAGAAGCAGCTTTCGGAGAAGGAACAGCGGTTTGTGGAGCAGACTGACCGGCTCCGTAAGGTGCAGGATGAATTGTTTACACTGAAGGAGACTAATTCTGACCTGAAACTGGAACTGGCGCTTAAACGGTGTGAGAGGAAGAAATGCGGTGACAGAGAACCGCAAAACGGCTACTGATTCGCGGAAAGGAAGGTGTTTCACAACGACTCCCTTTCCCTTAATACTACACAACTTAAAGTTTAAACAAAGGCGTTTGCAAATATATTGTATTTTTATGTAAAACCAAAAATCAAGGAGGAAAATAAGAATGGTGAATGTGTATAAATTAGCGCCGTGGATTCTCAAATGGGAAGGCGGTTTCGTGAATGACCCGGCAGACCTTGGAGGTGCTACGAATATGGGTGTGACTATCGGTACGTGGAAGTCATGCGGCTATGACAAGGACGGTGACGGTGATATAGACGTGGATGACTTGCATCTGCTTACCCGTGAGGATGTCGTTAACCGGGTGCTCAAGCCACATTATTGGGACAGATGGAAAGCTGACGAGATTAAATCGCAATCAGTTGCTAATATATTGGTTGATTGGGTGTGGGCATCCGGTGCACACGGAATAAAGATACCTCAACGCTTGCTTGGTGTTACTGTGGATGGAATAGTAGGTCCTAAGACACTCGCTGCGGTGAATGCCAGGAACCCGCGTGAGTTGTTCGACATGATTAAGATTGCACGGTTCGATTTCATCGAGGATATATGCCGCTCTCGTCCGGCGAACAATAAATTCAAACGGGGGTGGATGAATCGGATTAACGATTTAAGGTTTGAGGAATGAAAAAGTTACTGTGGATATTGGTTGTATTGCTGGCAATTGCTTGTGTGGCGGCTTGGTTTCGTCCGCACGAGCCTTTGTCGGCAGAAATACGTACCGAGACGAAGATAAAGACGGTTGTCAAGGTAGATACGATGCTTATCTCTGCACCGATGGCTGTGTTCTGGCGTTTCGTGCCGGATGATACGACACGGATAGGTGATACCTTGCTTCATCGTAAGCAAGTGGTATATAGAGACAGCTCGTATCAGGCTGTGGTGAGCGGATATGTAGACCCTCGGCTGGATAGTTTACAGATATTTCCTAAGACGGTGTATCAGACGGTGACGAATGATATATACCATCCAGTCGCCATCAAGTCGAAGAAGAAGCGGTGGGGCTTTGGTTTGCAGGCTGGGTATGGCTATCCGAGTGGAATGTATGTAGGTGTAGGGGTAAGCTGCAACTTATTCATGTGGTAATTGGAATGTGGGAAAAACAAAAACAGAATGTTCTGTTAAGATATTTTTTGGTGAATCTTTGTTTTCTGCACTAAAATACGTATTTTAGTGCCGCCAAATAAATATATCTTAAAAATGAATCCCTTTTCATTGTGTAATCCGTAAAATCGGATTAAGGTTGTAGATAAACCTTTTGGCACGCAGTGATAAGGGATTCGCCATTTCTAATAAGTATGAAAACAACAATAGAAGCTTACACTATTACTGTAAGAAGAAAAAGAGAAAAGGACCCTTTGTTATTTTCTGATTCTCCTGATATTTATGATTTAATGGCTCATGACAATGTTAGTTTCATTAAATATATAGATAAGAATATTACAGGAGATCTTCCTGCGGAAAAAATGACAGTAAGAATTCCTCCTAAAGACCATAGTCATAATGATAAAAAGAGATATCTATGTGGCATTATTGAGACTGGATACTATGGGAAAGAGTATGAGGCAGTAGACAAAGATGACCCAAAAGATGAAACGAAAAAGATTCTTTTAGGTAAAAGCAAAGCAATACTTAAGCCTTTTTTTTATTATATTCAGATTCCGCGAAAGGGCAATAAGGCTTTGTTAATATTGGAACGTGTAGATAATAATGGTATCTATCCTTTACTTCGAAGTATTTTAATTTCATTTTTTAATTATCATTTTCAGGTTGAAGATTTATATATAATTGATAGGAATGCTGTCGTATTGACATCGTATTTAAAAAAGTTGAAAGAGGGTAGGTATAACTCTTTATCCTTATCTGCCAATTCTATACATACAGACGCTGCTGAACGATATTTTGGAGGATTAAATTCTGAAGATTTTACGATAGAATTGACGATGAAGTTTAAGAATGGTATGGGGGAAATAAAAGAAAAAAAAGTTAAGGAAATGATTAATTCAGGAAAATTTCTTTTTGATTCTCCAGATTTAAATGCTATATTTGAAGACTCAACGAAGAAAGTTACTGCGAGTATTGCAGGTGGAAAAACTAGAACCTTGTATTTAGGTAATGAGAATAAGAATATCATTCATCCTTATTATGAAATCGAGGTAAAGGATAATGAAAAAGGTTTTTCAGATTATTCTTCAATCAAGAAAGCTACCAAATTGTTTATTACTAATAATACAGAATTTAAGGTGTTTGAATAAATGAGGTTTACTTTTATAAACATAAGAGATATCCTTCAAAAGCAAAATGAAATACTGAAGGTGGATTCTAATAATAAATGGATTTTCATAAGATTCCCTTTATTATTAGGTTTTCTCTGCAGTATACTATTCTATAGTGATACTAAAAGTATTTTAGGTATTCTTACTCTTTTCTTATCTATATTTATTCCTATATTTATTAGTTTGTTGGCAACATTAATTTCATTCGTAATGAATAAAATTAAAACTCGTCATAATAAGGAAAGAATACCATTAATAAAGGAAACCTTTTATAATATATGTTACCTTATCCCCATATCTTTATTCCTGTTGGTTCTATCATTATTGATGAGTTTAAGTATAGGAGATAGATGTGTGCTTTATCAGTACAATTTTATATCCCCCATATGTGGTACTGTCTTTTCTATAGAGATTACAGTTCATTTTATTTATTTGTTAATTTTCGGTGTATTATTCTATGGTGGAATTATTCATTTGATTATGAATATACTCATGGTGACTAAACGAATCTTTAAATTATTTGATAAAGAGATAGATTTATTGACTAATCCAGAAAACAATTTTGTGTCTGACAGTAAAGAAGATATTTCTTCAGAAAGTGAGGACGGAGAGGTTTCTGATATAATTGACGATTAATAAATTCACGAAGCTTTAATCGTATATATGCCCCGGCTTCCGTCGGGGCTTTTTATACAAGAAATGATTAGTTAAAAGTATTCCAGTGCCTACTTTCTTTTATATCTAAGTTGATACAAACTCAAATATGATTATCTGAAAGTAAGAACAAATAATAATAGTATTAGATATGAAACAAAGAAGAAATAGGTCTGAGTCCAACTATAAACGTGCAAAGATTAATTCGTGGTGCAGGCTTTTAGAAAAGGATTTTGATTGGGATTATACGTTTTTATTGGAAATAGAGCGCAAGAAAATAATAGAAATGTATGAATACTTTAAAAAGTGTACGCGTTCGGATAAAATGCCTATAGTGGCAAGAGACTTGCAACTTTGTATTGGCCTATTGGATATTGTGCTCGAAAAAGATAATTTGCAGTTGGAATTTTCAGGAATGAAGACTATGCGTAGAGATGACGGTATGTATGAAATGGTAGAAAGTCCGCATATAATAGCTTGTAGGAATCTATACATTAACACTAAAAATGCATCAAGGTTCTGCCTATTTAATTTCCCGACAGATGATTATGATATTGAAATTATTCATAAAGAGGAATTGAGAAGATATAAGGCGTGGTATCTATATAATAAAATCAGAACTTACAAGTTGTTTTCTTGGTGGGATTAGGTAATAGGCATCCATCATTCTTACATCGTAAGGTTTTGATAGGTAAAGCAGTCCAATAAGCGACCTTTTTTCTTTGGCTTCTCTCTGCTATGATTTATCTTTGCAACAAAAAAATATGGCATACAATTATGACGAAGAAAGCGTGAATGCCTTAATGAAATGGGCTGAGAACGCACTATTACCCAAAGAGGTGACATTAAGTGAGGCAGAACATATCTTTGACACCTCTCTGTATGTTAATGCGAATATCTGCGATATTAAGCAGCATTATCCGGATGCTTTCTATAATCTGGCCATTGATAGATTATATCGGTTGAAGGAATTTATTGAGTCAAACAATTAGCTATATAGAAATGACCTCTCCTATTTTAGATATAGAAAAAAGTAGCGTTGACAAATATTTGAGTAATATGGTTCAAGACTCAAATCATCGTTTTAAATCATGGGAATATTGCTATACGGTATTCGGTAATTCAGATTCAGTAGATTATTTATCTCTTCACCTTGCTTTTTATTTAGCGAGTTGGGGAATGTATAGAGGTAGTTGTGGAATACTTTGGAAAGATTATACGATTCATATGGATGCCGTAAACATAATAAGGAAATTTCATTCCCTAAGAAAAGAATGGTTTACAATGGATGATGTTTCTCAAATAATGGAGTTGTACAATGCGCTCAAGGATTACTACAGTAAAATCACATATTATAAACCGGAAAATAAGACTTCATCCTTAAACCTTGCTGCGACAGATACTCTGATTACTAAAATCATGTTAGGAACCATTGGCTGTGTTCCTGCATTGGATGACTTGTTTAAGCGGGCATTTCATTGTCAAGGCAAGCAGTTTGACGAAGAATTATTAAAGCGGATAATTGATTGTTCTCAGAGCAATAAAGATACAATACAGCAATGCCAAAGATATATTTCTGAAAGACTTCACTACCGCTATCCATCAATGAAAGTTGTAGATATGTGTTTTTGGCAAAAGGGATTCGATGATTTAAAAAACAGAGTAACCAAGAATGGCAAAATTAGATGAGGTTTTAAAATTAGTGAGATTATACGAAGAGAAGTATCGTCACCCAAGTCTTACACGTTTTTCAGTTAGTGACAAGTATGATTTGTTTCCTGGGAAAGAGAATATGGAAAACTGCTGGCTCCAATGCTACCATATGCCGATAGGCCTGGAGTCTATTTGATAATGGACGATAAGGATAATGTGTTATATATAGGTAAATCATCCGTTGCCATTGGCATTTGTTATGATGGTGAAGGGAAATGTCGGGTTAGAAACCCTTATTGGAGCACGTCACCTAAATATATTGTAGCTATTGCGGTTCCATTTGATTCGGCTTTTGAATGTGCTGCTTTAGAAGAATTCTTATTAGCCAACGTGCAGACGACTGATAATTCCATTTTTCAAAAATAAAAATGAATATGACTTTTGTTGAATAAAGCATGATTCTTTAATATTATGGCAGAACTCAAATATACGTATGCTCTTGATAAGAATGAAAATTGCATTGGTATTGAAAATGCTCAGAAAGGAATAGAATATCGATGTCCTCATTGCAAAGGAGAAATGGTTGTAAAAGAAGGTTCTATTAAAGTAAAGCATTATGCTCATAAGATAAGACCGCAAAACTGTAGCTATGAAACTTATCTTCATGCTCTTGCCAAGAAAAGATTTGAAGAGTGGTTTAATTCAGATGGTGCATTAAATATCTCTTTTAGAACAAAAGATAGATGCTCTAATTTTGAACATTGTCTATGGAATCATGATGACTATACTTCTTATTATTGTGAGAAAGAATCGAGCCGATCTTTTAACTTAAAGAATTATTACAATGTAATTACTCGAGAAAAAACATATAAAGGTTTCCGGGCTGATTTATTTCTTTCTGATTCTGAAAATAGACATGAGCCTATTTTTATTGAGATTTTAGTTTCACATCAATGTGAGAAGGAGAAGATAGAATCTGGGATGCGTATTATTGAAGTTGCTCTAAGCTCTGAATATGAATTAGACGATATTATAAGAAATGGAATGATTTCAGAAGATGAGACAACAATGTTTTATAATTTTAGGCGTAAAGATGGGATTACTAGAACATGTGGGATGCAAC
>OIHY01000286.1_pt1 | contig 19236 bp, 8 predicted proteins | sample 1608251 | NCBI WGS metagenome assembly OIHY01 (sample SAMN02674792, study PRJEB24791) | human gut metagenome, SKBSTL006 | isolation source: stool | host: Homo sapiens | place: USA
TGCTTACTCATTTCCACGGTAAGTAACATCTGTTTTAGTACAGGAGAGTTTGCATAAGCGGTATTTGTCCAATTCTCTTTATTTTCAATGGGGAGGGCTTTTGAGAGAATAGTAGTGTCCGGCTGTATTCTGGCATCCTCCGGTAAACCTAAAGTAGTAGTCAGATTGCTATTCAGGATAGAGATTGTATTTTCAATCTGTGTACGGGTCAATTCCAGATTGGCCAGCAACAATTCGTAGCGGGTAATATCGTTTTTCAGAACGATTCCTTCACACTCTTTCGCACGGAGTTCCTCAATCACCTGCTTGGTCTGCTCTATATTCTTTTCGTATACTTGCAACATATTCTGCTGTTTGAATAGATCCAGATAATAGCCGATAAGCAGGAAACCTACTTTATCACGCCCGGCATCCAAGCCCAGGCGAGCCATCTTTTCTTGCAAACGTGCAATAGCAATACTGTTTGTAATGCTACCTCCCGCATATACTACCTGAGAAGCCTCTACTGAGAAGTTATTACCCAAATGCGGCATAGGTGCATTGGTTCCATTCGAAAAATTACGGTCTATCAGCAGAGCATCACCCAAATAACTGAACGACAGAGCAGCTTCAATTTCCGGCAAACGGGCATTCCCGGCAATTCTTACGCCTTCACGGGCTTCACAAATACCGGTTGCATACGGACGCAATGATTTACTGTTACGGTCGGCAAGCGCAAACATATCTTCTATAGACATTATATGCCATGCCACTTCCTGGGCATACACACCCAAGGGACATAATGACGCACAAAGCATCATTATGAACAAAGAGAATTTGTTCATACGTTGTTACTTATGAATTTTTAGAAATAATGCGAATCAATAACTTCTTAGATCTTGATTCACACAGATAATAAAATGTAAAAAGGAGAAATCAAGTAAAGAGACTTACTTAATCAGAATTTTCTCTTCCCCACTGATGGAAAAGTGCAAGCTTGGTCAGTATACCTTGAAAGGACTCAAAACGGGACTTTCTGTGTTTCTGTTTCATTCGTTTCGTGGAACTTTATGCTCCATTCGAGAGGCAAAGGTACAAAAAACATGGGAATAACCGAACCAAATCGAAATAATAGTGTAGAGTAAACTAATTACTAGAACATTACAACAAAAGCTACAGAAACTCTTACAACGTCCTAAATGCACAAAAAAATGAAAAGTTATACAGCAGAGCGATTTTCCAAATCGTTACCCGACAGGAGGTATATTTTTTCTCTTACAATAATGCTATATCATCCTTTATTTATTTGAACATTCATTATTTAACTCACTGTTATGCAATCCATTAACCATATATATATTGAAGGGGGGGGACAACGAAGATAATGGCAGGGAATTATATACGTTCGAGTTCGTCAGGTCAAAAAACAAATTCCACTCTTTTAAATTCATTCATAGATTGAATATCTTGCTTTGTTTTACTAAATCAAAGTTTGGATCCTATGAATATAGCCTCTCTTCACTACTTTAGTGAAAAGAGGCTATAGTTACATTTAACCTGTTCTTGAGATTTTTATTTATGAAGAAGAAATTATTCTCACGAACCATCTCTTCTTAACCTGTATGTAAAAAAACTTAACCTGTATATATTTTCTTATACCTGATTACTCCTCTGCATGTCCCCCACCTGTATTAGGCCAATATATATTTTGATATAAATATGTGTTTTCTTTTGAACCATCCGGTGAGGCATATTGCATATCAGCAATAGAAATCGGATATAGGTAATAAGCTTTATGCCAATTATATCCATCTTTCAAAGCGTTTGTACTAGACATGGTACGGCTATAAGGGCGTAAATATTTGCTAAGTTCAGAACTTGAAACAATCGCATTGTCCGATCCATCAGCAACTAATTCCACTTCGTTCCCGTCACTGTCAACCATATAATTCCGATACATTCCATCCCAAAAGTTTACACCTTCAGGTATCCACTTGTCTGACAACATATTGTCAAATGAACGCCAACGTAACAAATCGGTATAACGTAACCCTTCACTAAATGTTTCCGCCATACGTTCACGACGGATATTATATAAAGTCTTATCCACCATTGATGTACCCGAATAAACTCCAAAATCTCCTTCTTTACTCAAATCCGTAGCAGCAATTGTCGCTTCGACATCTGTACTGACACCCGCACGTTCACGCAGAGCTTTCCAGTAACCTAAAGCTGTTGAGTTCAATGTTCCGGTTAGCTCATAAGATGCCTCCATATAGTTTAACATAGCTTCAGCGACACGGAAAATAGGACAAGCATTTGTCCCACGAATTTCGTCATTGGTTGTCTGTTCATAATCATAAGTATAATATTTACGCGGCTGATAACCGGTTATACAACGTTTCTCGTCTTCCGAAGCGGTAATATCCGCTTTAGAAAATAGGGTACCTACTGTCGGCGCTGACTCGTCCGTATCCAGAATCGTACTTTCTCCCCAAACAAACAACTGTAAACGTTCATCACGGTCTTTCTTTGCATTATCAATACTTGTATCACCTTGGTATCCACTATTTTCAGCATAAATAGGCAAACCGTTCTTCATCAAAAAGGCCTCTACGAACGTACGTGTATAACCGTCCGCACAGCCAATCTTACAACGATAAGGAGCATTATGTTTTACGCTTAACTCGCTATTATACTCTTTCCAAAGCAAGACTTCAGTAACATTAGCCAACGAAGGTTGGCTATACATCTCAAAATAAGGATTCCAACCTGTGGTAACACCTACGGTCGGCTCAATCACATGGTTATTTGATGTCAATTGTGCAGTACCTGCTACCTCTTCTGCCGCTGCTATAGCCTCGGTCAAGAAAAATTCAATTTCACCATCAATGCCAAAAATTTTACCGCTGTTGTAATCCGCATTTGCCCCCGGCCATTCACTGTCACCGGGTACACGACCGGAGTTTCTATGGTATTTCTCAAAAGTCCCTTCATACAGAGCCACTCTTGATTTGAACAACAAAGCCGCTTCGCGATTCAGACGTTGCCCGCTAAATTTACTGCGTGAAGCTAACAGATCAATAGCCTTATCCAAATCTTCCAGTATAAAACGCGCTACCTCATTACGAGGTGAACGCTTACTGGCCTCGACGACCTCATCATTATTATCTTCAAGTACAGTGGTTACAATCGGAAAATCACCAAACACTACTAATGCCCGATAATATGTAAGCGCACGCATAAAGTAAGCTTCACCAATATAATTCTTAATTAACTCTTCTTCGCCAGAGATCTCACCGGCTTCATATTTAGGAAGCACTTGTTCAAGAAAATAGTTACAAATACGGATATAAGAAAAATAACTGCTTTGCATATTTTTATCTGTAGGGACTTCCCAGTAATCATCGGCAAACAATGTAGTATTGCCACTTATACCTTGAACAAAGATATCCGTATTCCTGTCCGATCTGGCCATTCCATCATTATAAGCAGCTTCGTGATACATATAACCATTATAGGGGTTCTGTAAGAAAGAATTATAATAGTTATTCAGGTAACTTGCCAACTGGTCAGCTGTTTCATAATAAACCTCGGAAGTAATTTGACTGACAGGTTCTAAATCAAGCAGATCATTACAGGAAGTCACGGAAAAAGGCATCATTCCCAATAATGCATAGAATCCTAAATGTTTTATATTTATTTTCATACTCTTCATTTTAATCATATTAAAAATTAAGGGTCACTCCCAACGCTACGGTACGTTGTAATGGATAAGTCTTACCTGAAGTACCATAACTATTATAAGACCCGAGCGCTTCCGGATCATAGATACTCGACAATCCGGTAAGAGTAAATAAGTTATCACAAGATACATAAACACGACAATTATCAACACCTATCTTCCTTATTAACGATTGAGGTAACGTATAACCCAATTGAATATTTTTACAACGAATGTAGGAAGCATCTTGCAAATATCGAGTTTGGACCACTTGGTTTTTCGTAATACCTCCAAAATACGGTTTCGGGTAATAAGCATCTACGTTATTTTCTGTCCAGTAATCCAAATGTTCTTTAAAACAGGCACTTTGCCATACGTTACCCGTAGCTCCCCAGAAATAAGGGTCACCTTCGCTAAACGCATAGTCTCTTTTCAGCACGCCCTGAAAGAACACAGAAAAATCAATACCTTTCCATGCCACATCCAGATTCAAACCGATACGGTAACGAGGAGTAGAGTTACCAATCACTACCCGGTCTCCCGAATCACCAATTGTATTATCACCTGTAGAAACGATACCATCACCATCCAAATCTTTAAACATCACATCACCAGCTCCCCATCCAGACCCCCAGTTAGGCTTGTTATTTACGAGCCATGCATCCATTTCTTCTTGTGAAGAGGCGATACCCTCCGTCACATATCCCCAAATTTCATTCAATGATTTACCATTATAATAAGTACTTAAAGATCCGGTCTCATTTGGATAATTTAATATTTTCTGGGTTGCATCAGATAAATTCAAACGTGCTCCATATTTTACTTGCCCTATCCGATCACGCCATCCTATTTCAAGTTCCCATCCTATTGAACGCATATCGCAGTTGTTGATCTGAGGGGCAGATGTACCCAAGGCAGAGCCAAGCGTAGGAGCAGGCCCTATCATATCTTTCGTCTTACGGCAAAACCAGTCAAACGAACCGGTCAAACGATTGTTGAACGCAGCCCAGTCCACGCCTATATCCCACGTTTCAATGGTTTCCCATGTCAATAAAGAAGAAACAATATCAGGTATAGATGCCGTATTTTGCTTTTCACCATCAATCAGCCAACTACCTGATGACGAACTGATACTCTGTTGTTGATAGAAAGGATACCAATCCGTAAATGAATTATAATCAGAACTAGTATTCCCTAACTGTCCCCAAGAAGCACGGAGTTTCAACATGCTGATTTTATCAGATAACTTTTCAAAAAAAGATTCACGTGCAATGTTCCAACCTAATGACATAGAAGGGAACCACGCCCATCGCTTGTCTCCGACAAAACGAGAAGACCCGTCGTAACGTAAATTGAATTCAAACAAATAACGTTCGTCATAATCATAATTAAAACGTCCGAAATAACCGGCAGTCGCACGATTCCAATATGAATCTCCATTCTTTTTATTACTCTGTGCCTGACTCAAGTAGGGCTTTTCTTCGGTTGTCAGATTAGTACCACTTCCCCATAAATTATCCTGATCATAACGTTCATAATTCATACCGACCATTATTTTACCATTGTGTTTACCAAAACTCTTAGAATAATCTGAATATACATTCACGGTATAATAATTCTGTCTGTACCGATTATCGTAAACATACGTTTCGGTACCATAACCGCTATCACGCAAAAAAGCAGTACCATCCACATAATAATGGTATATAGGAATCGTATTTTCTGTTGTCTTATTATTCGCCACACGCATTGAACCTTCCATATAAATTCTCCAATCTTTTATGGGTTCAAAGGTGAATCTAATTTGTTGTGTAAATAGGTCGTTGTGCTCATCATAAGTACCTCCATCTTCCAGTTCAGCAATTTCCATACCCTCAGACCACTGTCCATTAGGGTCCACAGCAAAACAGGTAGGCCAACGACGGGCTATATTGTGGAAAAACAATCCATCCAAATACTGAGGTTTTGTGTAATCTTTACGTGTCCATTTAGTAGTGAGATCCATACGAGCCCAATCGGTAAGAATTGCACCTATCTTAGCATTCATGGTATAACGGTTGAGTTCGTCATGTCCATGCCGTATCAAACCATTCTGATTTAAAAAACTTCCGCTGACAGACCAATTGAACTGTTCCGTCCCCCCACTCAAGCTTAAATTATGTTGTGTGGAAGGTACATTCTTTTTATAAAATTCATCAAACCAATTCGTATTGGCAAATGAACTACCGTATTGATTCCACTTATTGGTTGATGTATTTGCCGTCGTACCATAATACTCCGGCTGAGACGGATCGGTATACATACCGGCTTGAAAATTCAATATCTTCTGCATAATTTCATCAGAGAAATAATTTCCAGCACCTGCATTGGAGTTGGCCGCATTAAAATAGGTCGCAAATGAATAAGAATCTACCATATCAGGTAACTGAGTTGCCGTACTGAAACGGACATCGCCCGAGTAAGTGACTTTCACCTTCCCTGCCTTTCCACTCTTAGTCGTTATCAGAATGACACCAAAAGCCGCCCGAGAGCCATAAATAGAAGCAGAAGCGGCATCCTTCAATACTGAAACACTCTCAATATCATTGGGATTGACAAGAGTCAAATCACCTTCAATACCATCAATCAATACCAATGGATCATCATTGGAACTGATTGACCCTGTACCACGGATGTTAATGCTCATACCTGAGTTCAAATCGCCCCCATTTACGGAAGTAGTCAAATTCAAACCGGGAATGGCACCTTGTAACGCCTGAGTAACATTGGCTACAGGACGCGATTCTATGACTTCTGACCCGACCATGCTCACCGCACCCGTTACATTTACTTTCTTCTGAGTACCATAACCCACTACTACCACTTCCTCCAAAGCCTGGGCATCTTCTTTCAAAGTAACATTCAAGGGTTTGTTATTCCATACTACTTCCACCTTTTGATAACCAATAAAAGAAATCTGGATTATATCTCCCTTTTTTACTCCAGGCAAAGAAAAACTACCATTAATATCAGTAATCGTGCCATTACTAGTACCTTTTACTACCACTGACGCACCGATTACAGTCTCTCCCGTCACATCTTTAACAACGCCAGTACATTTTCCATTTTGCTGAACGACATAAGTGCCATCACCAATCCCTACCGTCCACGCATAAGCCATTCCAGGAGAATTGCTCAAAAAGAACAAAAGGAAACAGATAGAACTTGATTTTTTAAACATAATAATTGATTTTAGTTTAACTAATAATTTTTCAGCAAAGAAAGTAATAAAGCAAGATCACTAACTTATTATTTTATCACTTAAATTTGTATATTTAGAAACCAAATGGACCACTAAAAACAGTTTGTAGACAAAAATCCTTTGTTTGTCTATTATTCTCTGTTTTGAGACTCCAAGGAAGTATTTTTGTAGAGAAAATACAGGAAAATCTTATGCATCTAAAAGAATTTATCCAATATTATAATGTATCATTTACATCTAATGAGGAAATTGCTTTTTGGTATATCAATCCTAAATTAATCAACGAAAATAAAAACATACCAGCCATACAAGATCTTCATTCTATATTATTCGTCATTGACGGAGAATTGAAAATTGAGGTAAATGGAAAAATCTTTCTCATGAACAGAAATTGCTTTGCTGATATTAATACCATACATAAGCCAACTTACAGACTTCTCTCCGCATCCGAAAATCTTCGTGCATACCATATCATAATGACCAAAGAGTATGTAATGAGGCTAGTGGGAAACAGAAGATTATTTTCTACACGTTATATATGTGAACGAATGAATAACCCAATACTACAAATAACACCTTCAAACACAGGAATATTTATAAAGTATCTACTAGATATAAAACAGATTTTTAAAAACGAAGGACATCTGTTCAGAACGGCCATACTGACACATTGCCTATGGAATTTTTTGGCAGAAGTTGCCAATTTTTCTTTGCTTGAAAAAGAAAAAACTCCAGAGGAGGTAGGCAATAAACGGAAACTGTATATACAGTTCCTTGAAATGATTTCCACAGAGATAAATAGAAAATACTCCGTAAACTTCTATGCCTCCAGACTATGTGTGACCCCTCAATATCTGCAACGTGTGGTCAAAATGTTTTCCAACAGAACAGTCCATCAGTGGATAAAAGAAGCTATCATGGGTGAGATCATGAAATTATTAAATGAAACAGATATGACGATACAACAGATAGCTGAAGATCTGGGGTTTCCTGACCAAGCCGCATTAAGCAAGTTCTTTAAACAAAATAAGAAAGTTCCACCTTCAATATACAGAAATAAGGAGTAAAAGGATTCTTTATACTTTTATTAAGAACGGCATTTTCACTTTCAACCGAAAAAGAACGAAAAGCCGCTTGTACTGCCATTAAACATCAACTAAAATGTTAGATTGGAAAATCTCTTATGATTTCTTTTCTTGCCTACCAGATTCTAAATTTTCATTTTCCGTTAGGCTGATATAGTATAAATCAAGAGAGAGTTAAGCACACAGCTTAACTCCCTCTATCTTATTGAGTTACTTTCTTATTTCTTATAAACCTTCAGATTTGTAATCTTACTATCAAACTTTCCGGCTTTCTCTAGCGGGAAGACTAAAGTGCGAACATAATTCATAGAATCTTTCCCGGCATTATAGTAAAGTTTTTGAGTATTCATTTCCTCTACTACCTGTCCATTGATAAGTAGACGGGTCGACTTATTATCACCACTGATACCGATGGTTGCTTTCTCACCTTTGTGGATACGGTGACTAAATGTATTCAAATAACCGTCACGGGCAAAACCCAACATGCCACGGATCGGATCGGAAAGATAAAATACGGCATCCGGAGAACGGAACAGTTCCGTACCCTTTGCTTCATTGGCTCCGTCAATGTCAAATGTTACCAGATAATCGTAACCGATTTCACGGTGAGGAGTCTCGCTATTGGGAGCAACGGAAGCCTGTTCATACACCAATCCCGGTGTAGTACCGATACGGCCGAGTTGATTAACACCCGGAGCCTCACTGATGGCATTGCGTTGTTTATCAAAGTCAGCATACGGAACAGATACATCTTTTCCGGTCCACATCTTCACAGCCAAAGTCTGCAAAGCCGGATAAACGCGGTGATGAATATCTTTTGTCGAGATGCCATTGCCTACATGATCGTTCCATACGGCAAACATACCACCGAGGATAGACGGATCTTTCTCCGGGAAAACAGCCTTTCCAATCTGTACAGGAGTCCAATTTTCGTACAAATACTTCGTGTTCAGATAATCATAATAGTATCCGGCAGCCGGAACAATGTATACCAGCCCGTCAGGAATACTAATCAATTTATAGCCTTGCTCTATCATGTCTTTCGGGTTGGCATAGCCATTGTACCAAGCACTCATGATCACATTCTCCGATTTCACCGGTGTATCACCTTTGGCATGCGTCAGTGCTCCCCATACACAAGCCTGTTTGCCAAAGCTCTCTACATAGCGGATATAATGGTCGGTGAAAGCACGGAACTTCTCTACTACATCTTTTTTCTTATTTGAGTATTCGTCAGTACCGATATGCACTTTCTTTCCACGGAATACAGGTTCATCCCCTTCCAGATACTCCTTAAAGAGTCCATCCATAAACTTATACGTTTCAGGATTAAACAGATCGAGATGGTCCATGCCGTACTCTTTACTGCCGATCTCCGGTTTATAATGTGTAAAGGCAAGAGTATGCGCCGGAGCATCAATCTCGGGAATGATTTCTACGTAAAGGTTCTCAGCCAACTTTTGTAAATCGATAAATTCACGCTTGGTGTAATAGCCGTCTTCGGCAGCCAAACCCGGATAAGTATCCGACTCCAAACGGAAGGCTGCATAAGTTTTCGACCAATCGTGCCCGAAGAACTGTTTAAAGCCATTATCATTCAAGTGAATCTGCAAAGTATTCATCTTGTAATAAGCCATAATCTTCACATAATCCTGAAGGAAAGAAAGAGGAATAAACTTTCGACCGCAATCTATCATAAAGCCACGCATAGCGTAGTCCGGAAAGTCACGCAAAGTACCTTTCGGGAACTGATGATTTTCGCTCTGTTCCGCAATCTGAAGCAGCGTACGGGTTCCCCAATATACCCCTATGCTTTCGGGAGCAGTCAGCAAGATACGATCGGTAACTTTCACAGTATAGCCTTCTTTGCCCAACTTCTTATCTGCACGAATGGCAAGAATAACATCACCGGCTCCGCCTTTGCCTTGTACTACCTCCGGTTTGTGACCGAACATCGTTTCACAGTCATCGGCCAGCATACGGGCAATGCGCAATAGTTCCGGCTGATTGGCAGGACAGACTATTTTTGTTGTTTCAGTCGGTACAAATGCCCCTTCGGCACCTTTCCACTCTTTCAGTTCGGGAATCACAAAAGGTTTGGGATTAACAACTGCACTAACGCCGGGGCAAACCAGGCATAGTGCCACAAGAATCATAAAGAATCGGTTAACAAATTTCATATCGTGTCGTTATAAAAGGGTTAATTCAACCGGACATCCGATTGTGGTACCAAAAGTAGTGTAAATCTACCGATTCTCCAACATTCTGTCTAAAATAAAAGAATGTTGGCACCCCGACAGACAAAAAGATCTATCTGCCGAAGTGCCAACGTGGGATCATTGTTTCCGCTGAAACGGTGACCTCATCACAAACAAAACAAACATCAAGCTGATGGGAATCATCAACTTGCTACAGAAGTCCTTCTCAGGGAACCTCACGGTCACTCATCCGTAGATTTTAAATATGATTGTCGGATAAATTGGGGATAGTAAACCAGAAAGTCGATCCTTCTCCAACTTCCGATTCCACTCCAATCGTTCCGTGCATACGCTCAATAATAATTTTACAAAGGGACAATCCCAATCCAAGCCCTTGGGTAAAGCTATCAAGTTTCACAAATCGTTCAAATATCACTTCCTTTTTATCGTTAGGAATACCACATCCGGTATCCGTCACATAAAACCTAATTTGACCATTCTCTTTCTCTTGATACCCCCAATGAACGGTCCCCTTTGTTGTAAATTTAATAGCATTATCCAATAAGTGCTCCAATATCTGTATCAGCCTGTCCCGATCTGTATAGATGTGAGCATTCGACTGCTCCCGATCCCAAGCCAAAACCAGGTTGTCCGTTTCTGCTTTGGGAACATACGTCAATTCCATCTCTTTCATCAATGAATCGAGGACTACATCCGAACCGACTATGTCCATAACGCCCGACTCAATATTGGAGAGATCGATAACATCGTTCATCAATCGCAAAAGATGCTCCGTATTACTCTGTATCAATCCGATATACTCCTGCTGCTCTTTTTCGTCATCTATGATAGAGAGCAAAGATGCAAAACCTACAATCGCATTCAACGGTGTACGTATCTCATGGTTCATATTAGCAATCAATGCCGATTTCAACCGATTGGCTTCTTCTGCTTTCTCTTTAGCTGCGGTCAGTTCTTCTTCCATAACCTTTCGCCTGGTAATGGACATCAGCGATCCCTCTACAGTCAACAGTCTGCCATTTTCATCAACTTTCCCGGGAATGGCATGCATTTCCAACCACTCCAATACGAATCCCTCTCTCTTTTTAGCCCAGAAACGAAGTTCGACCACCACTTTCTTCATTTTGCCTTTCAGTATCCCCTGACAAGCTTCAATCACCCGAAGGCGGTCTTCCTTATAGATACCTTGATAAACACGCGCTATAGAAACCGGAAACGAATCATTATGAAAAATCTCCCATCCTGCAGGATCGTCCGACGGACGGGCATCAAACCATACCATATGCTCTGCCAATTCCCACTTCCATGGAAAAACTTCCGCGACCCCAAGCGTCATTAACAACTTGCGGTTCACTTCATTCAGCATCTGCTGAGTCCGCAACAGTTCGGTTTGTTTTTCTTGTTTCATTTAAGCCACTATTTATCGATGCATACGATATTCTGTAAGTGTCATTCCTGTGTGCTTTCTAAAAAAACGCCCCAGCGACGACTGGTTCGCAAAGTTCGTTTTAATAGATATCTCCTGTATATTCATGGTAGAGTTCTTCAACATGGCTTTGATCTCCAATATGGCATACTCTACAATCCAATCTTTTGCTGTCTTTCCGCTCGCCTCTTTTATCACCATTGACAGATACTTGGAAGTGATGCATAACTTATCGGCATAGAAAGCGACATCCTTGTGTTCCCGGTAATGCTGCATAATTAAACAGAAAAAATCATGCGCCAGCTTACTCTTACCCATATCCGATCCCCCTTTTATCAAATGAGACTTGCTGTAATATTCGTTATAGATATCCAGATAAAAGATTCTCAGTAACAACAATACAGACTCCCTCCTGAAAAAATGGGTAGGGTCTTTTGCCCGCTGTGAGAGTGATCCATAAAAAAGTTTGAACCGCTCAATCTCTTCTCCTGTCAATTCATACCAATAATGGCTTCTCATGTAAACAAAGAAAAGAGGAGAAAAACGACTGAACCCACTCAACGTATCATCAAAAAGTGCACGCGACAGCACAACTATATTACAAAGAAAATCATGACTTAGTTCGGTTATCGAAACCAACTGACCCGGCAGAATAACCGCCAGTTCATTCTTAGCAAGAATATGAATATTATCAAAGATACAGATCTTGGCAGTACCTCTCAAACACAAAATGATCATCCCAACTTCGGTGTAGGACGGAACAGACGTCACACGAATGTGCTTCATGTTCTCACAAACCATAAGTTCATCCCCCAATAAAGTCGTAGTATAACCATCCGTTATCAATTTCTCACTATCCCTGTTTGGCATCAGAATCCTTTCTTTGTTGATACAAAAGTAAAATAACTACATTAACCCCGTAACTACACAAGTCTTTTGGTATCATATTACAGAAATATGGAGCTACTTCTTGACATTTTTTTATAAACAAAATGTCCTTAGGACCTTAAACAACCTATTTTTTAGCTGTTTGTTCGCTTCGTTAATGTATATTGGATTCCGTTCATATCTTTAATATTTTAGGAAGAGGATAGAGGCAAAAAAGAATAGATTTCCTATTTTTGCAACCGAATATAACTATAGAAATAAAGACCATGCGTTATCTACTCTCAGCGCCTTCGCAGATAAAGGCCACTATCCAGCTTCCGGCGTCCAAAAGTATCAGCAATCGTGCCCTTATCATCCATGCTCTGTCAAAAGGAGACGATGTGCTTTCGAACTTGTCCGACTGCGATGATACGCAGGTGATGATAAAAGCTCTGACCGAAGGTAATGAAGTGATTGATATTCTTGCGGCCGGAACGGCCATGCGCTTTCTGACGGCTTATCTGAGCAGTACTCCGGGTATCCATACCATCACCGGAACGGAACGGATGCAGCAACGCCCCATACAGATATTAGTAAACGCCTTGCGCGAACTAGGAGCCCATATAGAATATGTTCGGAATGAGGGTTTTCCCCCCTTACGGATTGAGGGTACAGAGCTCACGGGCAGCGAAATCACCCTAAAGGGCAATGTGAGTTCACAATACATATCAGCCCTGTTGATGATCGGTCCGGTACTGAAAAACGGTTTGCAACTCCGGTTGACCGGAGAAATCGTTTCACGACCTTACATCAACCTGACTTTGCAATTGATGAAAGATTTCGGCGCCTCGGCTTCGTGGACATCCGACCAGAATATCCAGGTTGATCCACAACCTTACCACTGCCTTCCGTTTACCGTCGAAAGCGACTGGAGTGCAGCTTCTTACTGGTATCAGATAGCTGCCCTGTCTCCCCAAGCAGATATAGAACTGACCGGACTGTTCCGCCACAGTTATCAGGGCGACAGCCGCGGAGCAGAAGTATTTGCCCGCCTGGGAGTGGCAACCGAATATACGGAAACAGGTATACGACTGAAGAAGAATGGCACATGTGTCGAACGGCTGGATGAAGATTTTGTTGATATTCCCGACCTGGCACAGACCTTTGTTGTGACTTGTGCACTGCTCAATGTGCCTTTCCGCTTCACCGGGCTGCAAAGCCTCAAAATAAAAGAGACAGACCGGATCGAAGCCCTTAAAACAGAGATGAAAAAGCTCGGGTATATATTGCATGACAAAAACGACAGTATCCTTTCTTGGGACGGTGAACGCGTGGAACAACAGACATGTCCCGTTATCAAGACTTACGAGGATCATCGCATGGCTATGGCTTTTGCTCCGGCAGCAATTCATTATCCGACAATACAAATAGACGAACCTCAAGTAGTCTCCAAATCATACCCCGGATATTGGGACGATTTGCGCAAAGCCGGTTTCGGCATCAAGGTCGGAGAGGAATTAAGATAGACAAGACCTTTGCGAGACACACTTCGAAAGATATTGCGCCCTGCTCTCTCAAAGTTCCGACTTTGAGGAGCAGGGCGCAAAACTTCAAACAGATTCAACATCCGGAACAACCATAGGTCTCCTTGTCCGGATAACAATCCTTATCTCAATGGTTCCATTCGGAAAGAATAACTATAAACCGTATCCTTCCGGATTTCATAATGGGGACGCGGTCCCGGTCCGCAACTGGCATTGCCCAATCCACGCTGAATGCAATCTAAATTGAGAACAACCTCCGCACGGCGGATATCAGACAAATCATGTCCATATTTTACCTGCCATAAATCTTTATCCGTGTAATGTTGGGCACTGAAATCCAACGTATCCGTTGCGGTGATCCTGAGTCCTTTCCCTTGTCCGTCTGTCAACGCCAGCCAGTGTGTATCTGTGCGTCCGCCCATTGTTTGCGCCCGCGCATAATGCTCGGCCATATCCGTAACAGTCGTTTTGTAGCGTCCCATGTAGGCTGCGTTCTTCCGGTCACGATAGTTCTCCATCGGACCGCGGCCATACCATTCGACTTGTTCCAGTGAAGGATTGAGGAACATTTGCAAGCCCAGACGAGGTAGATCGAAATTATTTTCTGTCGTAAAGTCGGCTGCCACATCGACCCTGCCGTTACTGTAAACCCGGTATCTGACTGTATACGGTATATTGACTTGCCCAACTTTGACCTCTATCTGAGACTGAACAGACGCCGACTTTCCGTCTTCCGCCAGTTTCCAGTCAAAACCACGCAATGCAATCACAGGCTGAATCCATTCGCGAGGATCATTACTGATGGAACGATACCAGTTCAACGCCGGTCCTTGCTGACCGTGTATCATGTTTTGTCCGTCATATCGGAGACCGATCATCATGCCTGTCTTTGAATCAAATGAGATCTCGGTACCCGGAGCACGGAAACGGATGTACTGACGTTCTTCTACCACCTGTAGGGAAGCAGAGAGTTCCGGAACCTCCGTTTTCTGTTTTCTTTCTCTTAGTAAGAACTGCTCCGTTGCCACTACATGTCCGGCTTTAGCCCAGACGCAGTCATGCTTCAACTTCACTTCCAAGTTGATGTGGTAATCGGCATCTTCCGTCAAGTGACGGAGATAAGGGATATGGATCGTACGGTGTTCACCCGGCTTGCCGTCAGGCAACCCGAACTCCTCTTCCGCAACAGGCACCCCGTTTTTGAGGATGACATAACGCAGGTTGAAATGACGCATATTCAGGAATGAATAATGATTGCGTAACCCCACATTGTTCTCTCCCACTTCTTCAAAAGTCATATATTGGTATACCTTTTTCACTTCCCATAACTTAGGAGTAACTCTACGGTCGGGTGTCACCAGTCCGTTACAACAAAAATCATTGTCGTTGGGACGATCACCGAAGCTGCCCCCGAAATAATAACGGTCCGGCGCTTCTCCGGGTTTATTGATGCCTTGATCCACCCAGTCCCAGATACAACCTCCGATCATGCGTTTAGACTGATTGGCAATATAGTCCCAATATTCTTCCAGGTTACCGACAGCATTTCCCATGGCATGTGCATACTCACATAGAAAGAAAGGTTTATTGCGCGGCTCGTTGTCCTGAGCTATCATACTTTCGATGGATGGATACATCCGTGAGTCCATATCGGCAACATCATTCATTCCTTCATAATGGATGAACCGTGCGTCAATCTCTCTGGCAGCCTGATAAGCGGCCTCGAAATTGGGTCCTCCGCCCGATTCATTCCCCATCGACCAGAAGATTACGGAAGGATGGTTCTTGTCCCGTTCCACCATACGTACCACCCGGTCGACAAAGGCTGCTTTCCAACTTTCCCGCTTGGTCAGCATCATGTTGCCATGACATTCCAGATCCGCTTCGTCCATTACGTAAAGTCCATAGTAGTCAAACAGAGCATACATCTTCGGATCATTCGGATAATGACTGGTACGAATGGTGTTCAGGTTGAAACGCTTAAAGAGAAGAATATCCTCTATCATGCTTTCTACAGGTACCGCTTTACCGAAACGGGGATGAATATCGTGACGATTGGCACCCTTGAACAACACCAATGCATCATTGATATACACTTTATTGTCACGTATTTCAATTTTGCGGAAACCATATTGCTGGGTAGTTGCCTCGAGCACCTTGCCGGAAGCATCCAGCAATTCCAGATTCACAGTATACAGATAAGGTGTTTCGGCGCTCCAGAGTTGGGGATCACGAATACTTGCTTTTGCAGGCAGACAGATCTCTTTTCCGGCAGCCAGGTTACCGGCCGCAGTTGTAAACGTACGCAAAGTTTTGCCACCGGCATCCAGCAGAGCTATGCGCACGGAGGCATTCACAGCAGACTTGCCATAGTTCTTCACGTCTGCTTTGACACATAAGTCGGCCTTGTCGAAACGGTCACTGATGACAGAAGTAAGATGCACGTCGCGCAGGCGAAGTTTCGGAGTCGCCACCAGATAGACATCCCGGTGGATACCGCTCAGGCGGAACATATCCTGGTCTTCCAGATAGCTGCCGTCACTCCAGCGATACACTTCGACTGCCAATATGTTTTTACCCGGCTTCACATACTGTGTGATGTTGAACTCGGCATCGTTGTTGGCACCCTGGCTATACCCGACTTTCTTACCATTGATCCACAGATACATAGCGCTGTACACTCCGTCGAAGTGGATAAACACTTCTTTATTCTTCCAGTCGGCCGGCAGAGAGAATTCCCTCCGATAGGAACCCACCGCATTAGGCTCTTTCTCTACCGTATATCCTCTCTGTCCCTGTATAAAGGGCGGATTGTTGCGTATCGGATAGGTGATATTGGTATAGATGGGGGTTCCGTATCCCAGCATCTCCCAATTGGAAGGAACCGGAATCTCTTTCCAGGCAGACACGTCATAGCCCGGTTTATAGAAATCCACCGGACGTTCGGAAGGTTGCTTCACCCAATGAAACTTCCAGTCACCATTCAGCAACAGATAACGGGAAGACTGATTGCGTATCCAAGGACGGGTGTACGAAGGATCGCCCTTCATCTCTTCCGTATCGGCAAAGGGGACAAACGTAGAACGCCCCTCTTCTTTGTTAACGGCAAATATCCGTTCATTCTCCCAGTCATTATCACTCCGGGTTTTAAACGCCTCAGCCACCACTTTCAGATTCGATTTCACGATTTTCCATTGCTGGCTTATTTTCTGCGCATCCGGTTTGAGCTGGTAAACCGGCTCGGCCACAAGACCGGCATCCGGGAAACCCAGGTTATAACCACTCGCTACACTGGTGAACAAATAATTCCCATTGGGTAAAGCCGTGATACGCCATTGCTGATTGGGATTTTCTTTATTGGGGTCCCATTGGATGACCGGACACTCCTTGCTTCCATTGCCGCTATTGTCGATTCCCAGTTCGGTGAGCGGACTGACAATGGAGTAGCAGCCGTCACCGCAAGGTATCAGATTCCAGACCTGCGACTCTTTATGGGGTTCCTTTTTAGAAATAAATATCTTACTACCTAAATCCAGACTCTCCTGATTGTCCAGGACAAGTCCGTTCTGGGTATGGATCTCGTAGCTTTGCTTCGGATCGAACTCCTGGGCACGAACCATTCCTACTGCCGACCACAGAGCAACACTTACCAGAAACAGATGTTTAAAATTTAGCATACTATTGATATTAAGAAAAGGCAGGGAAGAAAACCAAGGGCTGTATCCGCCAACAAAACGTATGTCTGCCTGTGTGATACAGCCCAAACCTATATTCAACCCAACTACCTATTGTTTTTACTGAAATAAAGCCGATTGTTTGTACACTCCGAATGTATGGATAGCAGGACAGGCAAATCCGTCGAGGATACGAAGACGTACCTGTTTGGCTTTTACCGGTGCGAAACGTACGATCCATTTATACCCCACCGTCTGCTTATCGGTTGCTTCCGGTATCGGGGTCCAGTTACGGCCATCATTAGAGTATTCCACACTCCACTTCGTCGTGCGGTGTCCCAATTCGATCACTTCCTGAATCATCAGGCAGTCGAACTCTGTCTGCCGGGGAAGAGTGAAAACGATGTCCGAGGTTTTGGCTCCGTCTCGGCCGGCAAAATAAGTTTCCTTATTGTTGTCCGTCAGGAACTCCGGACGGAATTTACCTCCGCGTCCGTTCGTTGCTTTCACCTTGGCCTTAGCCAACAGATTGTTTCCGAAGGTTTCATCCAATCCCTGCTTCAGCAAGGCAGCATGAAGTGAATCGGTAGGATGAATCAGTCCGCGACGATCAGGTGGGAAGTTGAGCAGCAACACGCTGTTGTGACCGACAGAAGTGCAATAAATATCCCAAAGTTCCTTTACGCTTTTCACGCGGCTGTCTTCCTCAGCATGATAAAACCAACTGGGACGGATCGATACATCGGTTTCGGCAGGGATATATGCATCACCGCCTTTTACTCCTTCGTTCAGCCCTTCATAGTTCTTCCATTCATCTCTGACGCATACAGAGTCGGTAGTCGACCAACAAGGATCACCGGCTTTGCCGGACTCATTTCCCATCCAACGCACATCGGCAAAAGGATACGAGTTCTTGGTACCGAAAATGACACAGTCCGGTTGCTTCTCTCGCACAATCTTATACCAATGGGTATAGATGGGAGTAGTCAGTTCGTCTGCTCCGGCACCGTCCCACCAAGTTTCCCAGACTTTTCCATAGTCACCCATCAATTCTTCCAACTGGTGACCATAATACTGCTTGTACTTCTCCGTAGTATAAAGGGGAGAAAGATGCTCGTGCCGGTCGTGCGGACCCAGATAGATGCCCGCCTTAATGCCATACTCCTCGCAAGCATCCACAAACTCGCGCACAACGTCTCCCTTTCCATTCTTCCAGGCAGAGTTCTTCACTCCATAATCCGTATATTTACTGGGCCAAAGGCAAAACCCATCGGCATGTTTGGCTGTAATGATGGCACTGGGGATACCGGCCGACTGAAGGGTACGCATCCACTGTCCGCAATCGAGGGCCGTAGGATTGAATATAGCTGCCGGAGCACGTCCGTCCCCTTCGTTTACATACTCCTCAAAGGTATTGATCCCGAAGTGAAAGAAAGCGATCATCTCCCGGTTATACCACTCTACCTGTCTCGCACTG
>OIHY01000332.1_pt1 | contig 17097 bp, 10 predicted proteins | sample 1608251 | NCBI WGS metagenome assembly OIHY01 (sample SAMN02674792, study PRJEB24791) | human gut metagenome, SKBSTL006 | isolation source: stool | host: Homo sapiens | place: USA
ATCACCCCGGGAAGAGATAAAAACTTTCTTTTGATACATCTCTTGCGAACGGGTACCCACGCCCAAAAGAAAGAGACTGATAAAGAAAAGGACAAACTGTTTCATGGTTATTCGGTATTATTCTACATATTTAGTTTCGGAAGGTAAAGATACACCATTTTCGTTAAAGGCTTCCACAGCAAAATAATAATCCTGATCGATAGTCAGCGATTTCATCTCCAACTCATTGCCACCGTACACCATCCACGAACTGTATAACTTATCAGGGGCGACCCCCCACAGGACGTTGTATCCCTGAGCTCCTTTCACCGACTCCCAGCGAACAGTAACATCACGACGGTCGGTGTGCCGATCCAGAGCCAGCTTTTGAGGTGGCCGGGGAGCCTTGCCGAACCCAAGTCCGAATACACGCAGTTCAGAAATAGCCAGATTCGGAGTAGGTACGTCTATATTCTTATAGCGGATATAGCGTGCGGTAGTCGGGACTTCAAGTTCTACATAGTCATTCGGCGTATCCTTATAGCTGCTCCGGCGATCGACCAGTATATTCCAGGTCTCCCCGTCGGAAGAGCCCTCAATCACATAGCGGTGACGCAATCCGGGAATCCGACCGTATAGATTACTCCGATAGTCGTGATAATTCACCTGTACGGCACAGACACGGGCAGGTTTCTCCAGGTCGATCAGTACCCACTGACGTTCATCATTTGCTTCCGCCAGCCAGAAAGACTTGGTTCTTTCATCCGTCAATGCATCCGGTCCGAACTCACCTTTCGCAGTAGATGCCGTCACCGGTTTGCGATAAGAAAGGAGCATCCATCCACGAAACTGCCCCTTCTTGCCGGGTACGGCCGGAGCATAGCGGGGATAATCACCGAAGCGGGTGTCCACGTACATAATACCGTCTTTATCGAATCCGGCAGGAAACATGCAGAGCCGGCGTTCCCAGTTGACGTTGATGGAAAGAGCCATCGAAGCAAAATGCCAATACTCTCCGCCGGGTCCCTGAACCGTACTGCCGTGTCCGGCTCCGTTCATATATCCCCCCGGTTTGTATGACACGGGATTGTGCTTCTGATAGGTGTAAGGCCCCATCGGATGATCGGCTACATAAACACCGTCGGCATAGACATTGAATTCGGTACCGGGAGCACCATACTGCATATAATACTTCCCATTGTGCTTGGTCAGCCACGGGCCTTCGATATATCCTCCTAAAACGGTATCGCTATGATTCTCACCGAAACGTTCCCAGCCGTGGCGCGGCATGTCGAGATTGAAAAGCTCCTTCACTTCTCCTTTCGGAAGGAACCGGTGATTCTTATCCAGTTCCATACCCCGGATGGGATAAACATTGGACGAACCCCAGAACATATAGGCTTTGCCATCGTCGTCGATAAAAAGATCGGGGTCCTGCAGGTTATGAAGGATGGCGGGTGTAGCTTTCCATTCGCCGCTCTTCGGATTGTCGGAATAGAGAATACTCATAGAACCCGAAGGATCACCGGTGACATAAAGCACTGAGTCTTTATAGTTATGCGCGGCCGGAGCGTTGCTCCCCTGCGGATACCAGTCTTTGGGGGCGATAAAATCCCAGTCCAGCAGATCTTTAGAGTGCCAGTATCCATTGGAACGGGTGACGAACATATAATACTCTCCACGGAACCTGACCACTGCCGGATCGGCACCCGAGCGGTAGGAAATGTCCTTGTCGGAGTTATAGATCATATAGGTATAATCTATGTTCAGCGGGTTGCAATAAGTATCTTGCCGCATGTCTTGCGCAAGGGCAAGGGCGGGAGACCCCAAAGCGAGTAAAAGAAGGAATAGTTGTTTCATGGTTGTAATCTATGGTATATCTTATTCTTCTGAGCCGAACCCCAGTCTCTTCAATCCTCTCTGTACATCGGGATGACTCATGAAGAGTTTCCATATCAAGCCTGAGCGATAGTTTTCAATCATCACAATAATCGGTCCCTGATCGATGGCGAGATAAGAGGAAGCAAACCAGTTTTCTGTCAGGTTGAAGGCATCCTTAAAGCCATATTCTCCCCACAGGCGGTCGCCCAATTCTTCGTAGAAATAACGCATAGCCTCCAGAGAATGTTCCGGAGTATAAGGAATGGAAGAGATGGCTGCGGTCGGGGTAATCACTCCCAAGTCGTTCTGCGGGCAATGTGCCGAGTAACCCTGATGATTGTCGCTCGCTGTCAGTCCCCAGCATTTGCGGCCGTATCCTTTATACTTCTTCGGATTATCGATGCAATAAGCACGGTTGATCAGGGTATGTGCTTTCATCTGCTCACCGTAGTCGGCATAACTGTCTTTGAGTCCGCGCGGATCGAGTCCGAGATAGGAATAATGTGTAAAGAAGAGAGGGCCGCCAAAGTCGGTGCCCAGGGGCAAGCGGATGCCGTAATATTCTTTTCCGTTCTTGAATGTAATGGAGTTGGCCCACCCCTTATGATACACCGATTCACGAATCGGATAAGTAGGCGAAGAAGCCGCCAGAATATAAGTGATATGGCACTCGTTCTGCCCTTTCAGCTGATGGTTCATCGCCCATCCGTTATTGGGTGACCAATGCCAATAAAGCACATCTTCACCTCCACGGGTGAACCAGTCCCACTCTGCCTGATGCCACAGGGTATTGATCAGCCCTCGTATCCGATTCTCTGTCGGATTATCGTGAGTGAAATACTGGTGTGCCGCCAGCAGTCCTTCGAACATAAAGGCAGATTCCACCAAATCGGCTCCATCGTCTTTCCTGCTGAAAGGAATGGTCTTTCCGGTAGCCCCGTCCATCCAATGTGCCCAGATACCATGATAGCTATCGGCTTTATTGAGGAACTCCACTATTTTGAGCAGCCGCTCAGCGCCTTGCTCACGGGTGATGAACCCACGTTCCACACCGACTATAATTGCCATTACCCCAAAGCCCGAACCACCGATGGTTGCTATCTCGAGGCGGTCATTGCTGCGCTCACGGGCCAGACCGGACTCGGGATGGGCAAAATCCCAAAAGTAACGGAAAGTTTGTTTCTGGACAAGAGTCATCAACTCATCATCGGTCAGTCTCGGCTGTTTGCCTGTAGCGGTGGCTTGCAACGTACAAGCACAGATCATAAGAAGAAATAAAAGGGTATGTTTCATTGTTGTTGTTAATTCAAGATTTTATCCCCCGAGAGGGCGTGTCGAGACTCATATTTGGTGAATAATGACACGCCCTCAGGTGGCTGCACGGCAGAGACACGGAGATTCCATCGTGCAGTGGGGATAGCGGCTTCCGTTGCCGCAAAGGGCAATCGGAAAGACGCTGTGTGTAATCATGGAATTGATATTATTGGAATGATTCTATTTTAATGAACTGGTTATACATGTTTCATATCAGTTTTTGAGGACTCCCTGCGAGATATCCACCTGCTTCTGCGGGATGAAGAACGTTGCATGTTTTGCTATCGAGAAGTTTGTCTTCCCGTGTGCCTTCATCATCTTCTCCGCATAGCCCGGCACCATCTTGTCCGCACGGATCAGGTCGAAGAAGCGGTGTCCCTCCAAAGCCAGTTCGATGCGGCGTTCGTTCCAGATGATCTCGCGGAGCTTCTCTTTACCGGTTTCCGTAATCTCGGGCAATCCCACTGTCATATCCGCCGGATGCACCGTTCTGCGGGCACGGGCGCGCACCATTTCCAGCTTGTCGAGTGCTTCCCGGCTTTCGCCCAGTTCATTGCAGGCCTCGGCATACATCAGCAGTACATCGGCATAACGCAGGAAGATCAGGTGACAATTCTGTTTGGCAAACGAGTTCTCGTTCCAGTAACCGGTAGGCCAGATGGTCTTTTTGTTGGCACGGGGCGGCACTTCTTTCTTGAAATGAATCTCGCCCTTTCCCTCCAATGTCTCTCCATCGTAGAAAATGGTTGCCGTGCGTCGGGGATCTCCCGCTTCATAGGCTTGGTCGAGAGCTTCGGAAGGAGAGAACATCCCCCAGCCCATCTCACCGCGAATACCCTGCCATTTCACATATTCCGACTCGAGGTTGCGTTCGGTCGATTCGCCCCAGAGGTATTGGTCGGCAAGCATCACTTCGTCCGAATAGTAAGAGTTCGGATTGAACAGGTCGCGATAATCCCGGTGCAGGCTATACTCGCCGCGGCCAATCACCTGACCGGTGTATTTCTTCACGTTGGCATAGTCCTGACGGAAGAGATATACCTTGGCCAGCAATCCTTCGGCTGTTCCCTTGGTGGCGCGTCCCGACTCTTTCGCACCCCACTCCTGACGGGTAGGCAGATGCTCGGCTGCATAGGTCAGGTCTTCGATGATCTGTTGATAGACAGCCTCTTCGGTTGCACGGGGCTGATTGTATTCGCCGGGCTGCAACACCTTGGTCACCAGAGGCACCCCGCCGAAGGCGCGTACGAGATTGAAGTAGAAGAATCCCCGGAAAAAACGGGCCTGGGCGACGCACTTCACCCGGAGCTCTTCGTTCTTCACCGCACCCAGATTGTCCAGAGCCACATTGCATGAAGCGATAGCTTTATAATTGCCTTCCCACCAGCCGTTGATCTCGGAGGTAGAGGCGTCGTAAGTAAAGTCGTTGAACTGGTTCAGACGTGCCACACTGCCGTCCGCCAGTTCGCTGCCTGTATCGGAGTTATCACCGGGTAGCTCGGTGATGGCAAACCATGAGAATCCGATGATGTCCCACGCCCGGAGTTGGGTATAGATGGCGTTAATACTCATCAACGCGCCTTCTTCTTCGCCGAAGAAGACATCTTCGGTCAGCTTTCCCTGCGAATCTACATCGAGGAAATCGGCACAAGAAGAAAGGGTCAGTGCCGAAGCCAGTAATATTGAATATATCTTTTTCATTGTAATGGTTTTGGGTTCACCACAGAGTAACACAGGGTCTCACAGAGTTTAATCTCATAGAATGTTTAAAAGGGAATCATCTCTGTGAGACTCTGTGTTACTCTGTGGTAAATCGTATTCATGTCTATATCATTTAATATTAGAAAGTTACGTTCAGGCCGAAGCGGCAGGTAGCTGTCACCGGATAGATCTGACGGTCGATGCCGCCCAGCACTTCGGGTGTGAAGCCGTTATAGCCGGTGAAATAGGCCAGGTTGTTGCCGGAGAAGTAGACTCTCAGATTCTGCACGGATACCTTCTGCATCCATGATTTCGGGAAAGTATATCCCAGTTCCACCGTTTGCAGTTTCACGTACGAACCGCTCTCTACGTAGCGGCTCGACACCTGATAGTTATTGCCTTCCAGAGTCATTCGCGGTGTCATGGTATTCGGATTTTCGGGTGTCCAGCGGTCGAGGAAGGAGCGGTCCCAGTTGTCCGAACCGGAGAAACGTTCCACCTGCTTGGCATTGAATATCTTGTTTCCGAAGTTGCCTTGGAAGTCGATAGAGAGGTCGAATCCTTTCCAGGAAGCACTGATGCCCAGACCGCCGATGAACTTGGGAGTGGGACTGCCCAGATCCTTGCGGTCGTTGGCCGTGATGTATCCGTCACCGTCTACATCTTCGTATATCAGGTCGCCGGGACCTACGTTGTTCTGATACTGTTGTCCGGCATTTCCGGTGGCAGCGGCGGCACGCTCGTTGTACTCCTTGATCTGCGCTTCGTTCTGGAAGATGCCGATCACGTTGTAACCATAGAAATATTTAATCGGCTTTCCTTCTTCGGTCATCTGTACGGATTTCCCGGCGCCGATATCACCGCTGGCGATGCGTTTGCCGCCCAGACTGATGACTTCGTTTTTGATGGTCGTTCCTGTCAGACGGATACCATACCGGAAGTCTTTCAGCGAATCTTCCCATTTCACGGTAAAGTCCACACCGCTGTTGCGCACCGCCCCTACGTTTGTTTCTACCGGGGTGAGGCCTACGGAAGCCGGTACATCCACCGTCACCAGCATGTCTTTCGTGTCTCTACGATAATAGTCCAGTTCAAGTGAAAAGCGGTTGTTCAGCAGTCCGAGGTCGAAGCCGAGGTCCATCTGCTCCGAACGTTCCCAATGGACGCTCCGGTTGGAGAGTGACGTGATGGTTCCGCCGGGATAGAACACGCCGCCAAACACGGCATCATAGGACGGAGAGATATTGGCGAGCGCCCGGTATTTGTCGTTACCTATTTTATCATTACCGATCTGTCCCCAGCTTCCTCTGAGCTTCAGGTTGCTCAGCCACTGCACGCGGTCTTTCAGGAACGCTTCTTCGGAGACTCTCCATCCGGCAGCTACTGAGGGGAAGTAGCCCCAACGGTTGTCAGGACCGAACTTGGATGAACCGTCGGCACGGACCGAGACAGTCAACAGATAGCGGTCCATCAACGCATAGTTGGCACGGAAGAGATAAGACATCATTGTTTCGTGGTATCCGTTGTTGGCCACCGACTTGGAGCCGGCCGAAGCCTGGTCGAGATACCAGTAGTTTTCGTTATCGGAGAAGAAGTCGCGTCCGGTGCCTTCCAGCAACTCGTAAACACGCTTCTGCGCCGTGATACCTCCCAAGAGGTTGAGCCGGTTCTTATCATTGATCTTCCAGTCATAAGTCAGCAGGTTCTCCCACAACCAGGTGAAGTCGCGGTCCCAGGTTTTGGAGAGGCTGTTGGTTTCGTTCTTCTGTGTTTCCGAAACGTAGTATTTCGGCACGAAGTTGCGGCGGCGTCCGTTGATGTAGTCGATGCCGAGGCTGGTTTTAAAGTCAAGCCCGTTCAGGATATTCCAGTTCAGGAAGGCGCTGCCCACGATACGTTCTTTCCAGTCGTCATTGTTTGTATAATGGAGTGTGGCGACGGGATTGGCAGAAGAGGCGCTTTCGGAATCCATAAAACTCCCGTCTTCATTGTAGGGACGCTTCACGGGACTGATGGTATAGGCAGCTTTCACCACCGCGCTGTTTTCGTTCTTCTTATGGCTGAAAGAGGCCGACAGATTGTGCCCGAGGGTCAGCCGTTTGCTGATCTTGTAGCTATTGTTGGCACGCAGGGTGAAGCGGTTGTAGGTGTTTCCGGTGATGATGCCGTCCTGCTGGTAATATCCAGCGCTGAGGTTGTAGCGCACCTTCTCCGATCCGCCGCTGACGCTGAGCTGATAGTCGCGTACGGAAGCCACACGGAAGATTTCGTCGAACCAGTTGGTTCCTTTGCCCAGTGAAGCAGGGTCGTCAAACTTGGGTTTTCCGCCTGTGTTGACCAGTGCTTCGTTCAGCAGTGTCGCGTATTCGGTGGCATTGGCCATCTCGAAGCTGCTGTTGTTGAACTGGAATCCTTCGCTGGCGGTGAAGTTCACCACCGCTTTTCCCTCCGTTCCCTGCTTGGTAGTGACGATAATCACACCGTTGGCACCGCGCGAACCGTACATGGCGGTCGCCGATGCATCTTTCAGCACCTCCATCGACTCGATGTCGTGTGTGCTCAGGAAAGAGATGTCGTCCATAAACATTCCATCCACCACATAAAGGGGATTGCTGTTATTCGTTGTGCCGATACCACGGATACGTACTTCGGGCGAGCTTCCGGGAGCACCGTTAGCCGAGATATACACACCGGAGACACGTCCCTGAAGGGCATTCGCCACGTTGGGAGTGGCAACTTTCGTGAGGTCTTTGCTCTTCACCGCACCTACCGAACCGGTCAGGTCGGACTTACGTTGTATACCATAACCGATCACGACAACTTCGTCTATCAATTGGTTATCTTCTTCAAGAGAGATATCCAGCTTTGAGGAGGCAGTCACCTTGACCTCCTGCGTTTTCATGCCGATATAACTGAAAACAAGAGTGGCGCCCGAAGGAACATTCGAAATAAAATAGTTGCCGTTAAAGTCCGTAATGGTTCCGGACGATTGACCTTTCAGCAGGATACTGGCGCCAATGATAGGCTCCCCTGTCTTTTTCTCGGTAACAACACCCGAGATGGTCAGACTGCCCTGCGCAAAAGAAAGCATGGAGAGCAGCAACATCATACATAGGGTAAACAGATTTTTTTTCATCGTTTGGTACTGATTTAAAATTCTGCTGCAAACTTAGACGGTAAATTGATGTAAGTCAAAAAAAGGGGTACTACAAGAGTACCATGCAGAAAAAAACAAGATTTCCGCACTACTTCATCCCTACTGCAAAGGAATATAATTAATTAATATTCAATAAAATAAAAAATAGATTCTGAAAGGAGACCGGAATATGACTACTTCATCTGTTCTATTCCTTTCCGTCGATGAAATATTTGCTTTAAAGACTCCGGAGAGGAAAAAAGACTTTTTAGATTCTGCACTCCGGGATGAAAATATCAGAATCGGTTGGTGCATGAACAGGACTTTTTCCAAAAGGAAAAAGGAGAAGAAAAAAAGCTAAGGACATAAGGTAGTTTTGTACAAATAAAGAAATAGGATTATGCCTTATTTAATGTTCGAACTAATTACTAAAAGCTATATAAGAGCATTTCATCCATTAAAAATTGAGATCTCGACGATGATTTTTCATCATCGAGACGATGTCTTTCTGTCGTCTCGATGACAGCATATCGGTATCTGAGCGACAATTTTCATTTTTTTGAATTTTGTATAAAAAGAAAACCGCTACTTGTAGCGGTTTTCCGTATAATATATAATTATTTATGATTTAGTATCAGATTCTCTTTTCCGATCATGTTTTATCGTAACGGGGAGTACATTCGGATTGATTCTATGGTTCTACAAAGATAGGACAATAAATCAAAAATACAATCTTATTTTCTTTATTATTCTCCCTTCAGAAGAAATCGTGCCTTTTTTACATCCCGGCTGTTTCCGCCAATCATTACATCGAAATCACCCGGTTCGCAGACAAACTGCAAATCGTAATTATAGAACTTCAACAATTCCGGCGTGATGCTGAAGCTTACTTTACGAGACTCTCCGGCCTTGAGGAAAATCTTCTCAAAACCTTTCAGTTCTTTCACCGGACGGGTGATGCTGCCCACCAGGTCGCGGATGTAAAGCTGAACCACCTCCGCTCCGTCACGGCTGCCGGTATTGGTGACGGTAACAGTCGCCGTCAGTTCGCCATCAGCACTCATCTCCGTGCTGCTCAGGTGAATATCACTGTAGGCAAAAGTCGTATAAGATAATCCGTAGCCGAACGGGTAGAGTGGCTCGTTGCTCACGTCGAGGTAATTGCTGCGGAACTTCTCAAACCAACGTCCCTCTTGCAACGGACGCCCGGTGTTTTTATGATTGTAGAACAATGGAATCTGGCCTACATTTTGCGGAAAAGTAGCGGTCAGTTTTCCACTGGGATTGACATCGCCGAAAAGCACATCGCTGATGGCATAAGCGGCTTCACTCCCTCCGAACCATACGTTGAGGATGGCAGGCACGTGTTCTTCTTCCCAGGTGAGCACCAGCGGGCGACCGGTAAAAAGCACAAGCACAACGGGCTTTCCGGTTTTGAGTAATTCCTGCAACAGCGCTCTCTGTACATCCGGCATCTCCAGGTTGGTACGCGAACTGCTTTCTCCACTCATTTCGGACGACTCGCCCAGTGCGGCGACAATGACATCGGCCCCGGCAGCCACTTTCAGAGCTTCGTCCAGAAGTTCGCGATCCGTACGGTTATCCCGGTGCAGTTCACGTCCGAACATGGTGGCACGCTTCTCATAGTCGGCATCGCCAATCAGATTACTTCCCTTGGCGGTTACCACTTTTGCCCGGTCACCGACTACTTCCCTGAGTCCTTCGACCAACGAGGGAGCGTTATCCAGCACAGCAGCTACGCTCCAGGTGCCCGGCATGTTGGAACGGGTGTTCGCCAACGGACCGACTACGGCAATGGTTCCTTTCTTGCTGAGTGGCAACACACCTTCATTCTTCAGCAGCACAAAGCTCTCCGAAGCAGTCTTACGGGCAATGGCACGGTGTTCCTTGGTGAAGATCTGCTTCTTGGGACGATTCACGTCGCAATACTTATAAGGATCGTCAAACAGTCCCAGCTTATACTTCGCTTCCAGAATACGGCGGCAGGCGGCGTCGATGGCAGCTGCGGATACTTTGCCTTCCTCCACCGACTTCTTCAGAGTGCCGCTGAAGGCATCGCTCACCATATCCATATCCACCCCGGCATTCAGGGCGAGGGCGGCAACAGTCTGCTGGTCACCCATGCCGTGGTCTATCATCTCGTTGATACCGGTATAGTCCGTTACCACAAACCCGTCGAAGCCCCACTGCTTGCGCAGCACATCGGTCATCAGCCACTTGCTTCCGGTGGCAGGCACACCGTCCACTTCATTGAACGAAGCCATTACGCTGCCGACACCTGCCTCGACTGCGGCCTGGTAGGGTAGCATGTATTCATTGAACATACGCTGGCGGCTCATATCCACCGTATTATAATCGCGCCCCGCCTCTGATGCTCCATAAAGGGCGAAATGCTTCACACAAGCCATTATCTCGTCATTCCGGCTCATATCCTTTCCCTGGTATCCGCGTATCATGGCACGGGCGATGGCTGCGCCGAGGAACGGGTCTTCACCGTTTCCCTCCGACACGCGCCCCCAACGGGGATCACGGCTGACGTCCACCATCGGGCTGAATGTCCACGAGATACCGTCGGCACTGGCTTCGACGGCAGCTATACGGGCGGACTCTTCGATGGCTTTCATATCCCAGGTACACGACAGGCCGAGAGGAATAGGGAAAATGGTTTCGTATCCGTGGATTACGTCCATACCGAACAACAAGGGAATGCCGAGGCGGCTCTCCTCCACCGCCTGCCGCTGTACTTCACGGATGCGTTCCACTCCTTTCAGGTTGAACAGTCCTCCCACCTCTCCGTTACGGATTCGTTTGGCTACATCGCTGCTTTTCGCCTGTCCGGTAGTGATCTCTCCGGTCACGGGCAGGTTGAGCTGGCCGATCTTCTCCTCCAGCGTCATCTTTTTCATTAACTGGTCGATAAAACGGTCCATATCCCGGGGAGCCTTCTGTGCCTGTAACCCGGCGGCCACTACGACCAAAGAAGCGGCAAGCGCCTGCATTCTTCGTACAAAATGTTTCATGGTCTTTACAGTTTTAGTATCTATTTATGAATGTTCTGACTTTCCGGATGCAAATAAAACAAATCTGCGGCAAACAGACTCCATTTACCCATACGGCAAGAATACTGCAAACCGGGAAAAACAAAAAAAGAAGTACTGCATTGGTACTTCTTTCCATATCAAACAGTTCATTGCCAACTATTTGAACGCAATCATAAAATCCGTCAGGCTGCTCTCCGGAGGAAGGCCCAGCTTCTTGCGCAGACGATAGCGGGCAGCATCGACACCTCTCACGGAGATGTTCATCAGCTTCGCAATCTCCTTTGTCGGCAGATTGAGCCGGAGCAATGCGCACAAACGCAAATCGCCGGAAGTCAGGTCAGGGAACTTCTCTTTCAGGTTTCGGAAGAAGTTCTCGTGGATGCGGTCAAAATTGGACTGGAACATGTTCCAGTTCTCTTCATCCGAAACCATATTCTGGTTGATCATTGAAAGCAGCTTATCCAGGTTCTTGCGCGTATACTGCCCCGAGAGTTTCTGCTGTTGCAACTCCTCTTTGAGTGAATTCAGAAATTCCTGATGCGCAATATTGGTCATCACTACCCCCGAAAGCTCTTTGCTTTTGAAACGGAGGTCGGCCTCGAGTTGCTCTTTCTCCAGTTCCATGATCTTCTTCTCCTGCTGCTCTATCTCCGCTTCGTGACGGGCACGTTGCCGCTCAATGACGGCATCTTTTTTCTTCTTGGTGTATACGTAGACTCCATAGAGCAGCCCCAGCAGCAAGGCTATCCCGGAAAGCGCATAGACAGCGACAGCCGGATACGAAAGATACCAGGGCCTCAAAATGCGGAATGGAAGGTCGACAGAGGAAATCACTCCGTTCTCGTCGTATACCTCGGCACGGAAACAATAAGAGCCGAACGGAAGACGGGTAAATTCTTTCTGCAAGTCCGGAAGGCCTTCGGTCCACTTACCGGAGGCGGACAGCCCTTCAAGCCGGTAGCGCACGTTCAGCGCAAAATCGTTGTAGACAGGATAGGCCAGGGAAATGCTGATATTATTGAAAGCTGAAGCTATCTCGTCGGTACCGGAAACGGGCAGTTGTATCCGCTCTCCCGTCTGCTCGTCGGATGCCGAAAAACCCGAAACCCACAAAGACGGCTTCTGACGTGACTTGTACAAACCGGTGCTGTCGGCAGCAATGCGGGCAAAAGAGTTGTTCAGGCAGAGGTAGGAGCAGTCGTTCCGCCTGTCGTATACCATCCGTGCCAGTCCTTCGATGGGAAGGTTGCCGAACATAGAGAAAGGTATTCTCCTCTCAACTTTAAAGTCGCTCACGGTACATCTCACCAGATAGGCTTCGCGGTCACTGAGAAACCAGTAGAGATCTCCCTTCATGACGTCGACGGTATGAATGCCCCTGAGCGTTGCCAACTGTTCGTTCATCGCTTTGTAGGGGATGATGGAATCCGCCATGTCATCGTAAGTGTAGAAGTTCCGCCCATCCGAGAAAGCGACACGCCCGTTCACCTTGAACAAACAGCAGTTTCCACCCTGATTGCCGGACAAGGAATCATACTGTTTCAGGTCCGTCACCTGCTTCAGCTCTTCATCGAGACGTAGCCGGTAGAGCCCCTTTCGCATGTGTTGCACCCAGATATTCCCATGAGCGTCCACTTCGATATTCTTCGCCATGTGACTGAAGTTGCCCACCGAGTTAGCGAAGTACCATTCGCCGGCAGCACTCTTCTTGTAAATATTCAAAAAGGTATAGGTGCCCTGTATCAGGAGTTGCTCGCCGTTGATCTGCGCCTGCCGCATACACATAGCCCCCCGCACATCGGAAAGAAGCCGGGCTTGCATGCCTTTAATCTGGAAAGTACCTTTATTATGACCGCAAAGCACCTGGCCGCCCCACTCTCCAATGGTCCATGCCTGCTCTTCAAGGCCCGGAACCAACTCCAGACGGGTATCTTCAAGCCGGTACAGTCCTTGATTGGATGCGATGTAAGCGTCCTTATCGCGTACCAGCACATCATAAACCATCCCGACTTTGCGGCGAACCGGCTCGAAATGGTAAATCAGCGAATTATTGCGGACATAGGCAATACCATTGTCAAGGGCTGTCCAGATATTATTGTCCATATCACAATACAGGCCCAGAACGGTATTATTCTCCAACTGGTTATCAGCATTCTCCTTCCAAAGCAAGTGTCCCTCTTTGCTGAAAGCATACAGCCCGTTGGAGATAGTGCCTATCACGTAACAAGAGTCTTTTGTCATTACCGCGCGATTAACAGTATGGCGCTTCAGTTCTTCATCACTATCCGTGTGCCAGGGGCGGATGCCGGAAGAAGTATGGATATATCCTCCGCTATTGCGGGTCAGCAACAACATTCCGCCGGGATAAGGCAACCCTGCCAGAACATCGCTATCACCCAACTCCTGACGAGAAATCAGGGGAATAAACTTATCGCCTGCAAAAGTACAGACGCCTCCATTGATCAGTTGGGAATACAGCGTGTCCCCGATCCGGAAAAGGTTCAGGGGAAGTTCAGGGCAACGGACTCCCTTCGTCCCCTTACCGTCGTATATAAAATAGGATCCGAATGACTGGAAGATTATATTTCCTCCCTGCTCTACAATGGTCCATATCTCGTCATTATGGAAATCGAATCCTTTTACCTGCTCTTTCAGAGAATGATACTCCAGCAAGTTCAGGTCGTTCTGTTCAAAATAACCGAACTCTTCGAACGATCCGACATAGATCCGCCTGTCGGAAGCCACATAGACCGCACGCACAATACCCGAAGTCGGCAGTGGAAACAGCTTCCATCGGCTTCCGTCATACCGGAGCAGTCCACTGTTGTTGCCAAAGTACATCACCCCGCATTCATCTTGGGCAACCGCCCAGTTTTCATTTCCGGCATTATAGTCAAGAACAGAATAGTTGCGGACAATGGGTGAGAAAGGGACAGGACTCCCCAGGCAAGAAAAAGAAAAGGTACAGGCAAAAACTAGGAACAATAACAGATTCTTCATCAGTCAGTCGTCTTTAGAAAAATTCTTTGTGCGGAAAAAGCAGAGCTACCCAATCGAACGTTGATAGTTTGTTTTCACCACAGATAACCCGGATGCACAGAATGTATGCTTCCTAAAGGAACTTCTGCGAAAATCGGAGTTATCCGTGGTGTTCTGATCCGGCCGGCCGGATATTTATTTCTTTACCGGAGCACTCAAGGTCTCTTTATATTTCACCGGATCGGCCAATATCTTAAGAGCAGCTTGTAGCCCGTCGTCATCTTTTAATTGCTGGATGATGCCGCCACGTGTGTAGTAGTAACGCTTAATGATTTCATCGGCGATCATCGACCTGATATCTTTAGAGAAATAGTCGAGGTCACGGTCCAGGTTATGAGTCAGCTTCTTCTCCAATGCCTTAATTTCTTCCGAAGCCTCATCCAGATAACCTTCGAACTTGGCAGCCTCTTTTAGCGTCTTCATAATCTTCTCACTTTGCTGATCGTACTTGAAATCAGCTTTCTTCACCATCGCTTTAAAGTCGTTATAGTCGGCATCGGTCACCTTGAACTCCTGTGGAGAAGGAATACTCGGATGCTTCAGGCAATACTGCGTCGCATAGTCGAAAATCAGGTTATCACGTACCAGATAGAAAAGAATATTAGGCAATTTCTCCTGCTTGACTTCGATGTCCGGCATCACTCCTCCCCCATCACGAACTTCACGACCGGCTGCCGTATGGAACACGGTAGTCAGACTATCGGGGATAGTACCTACACTGCCATCTTCATTGCGGTGTTTATAGTCGATGGCCTGCACACAGCGTCCGCTGGGAATGTAATACTTAGAAGTAGTAAGCTTCATTACTCCTCCATAAGGCAATGGGCGAGTGGTCTGCACCAGTCCTTTTCCAAACGTACGGCTACCTACAATCACAGCACGGTCGAAATCCTGGAAAGCTCCGGAAAGGATTTCGGAAGCGGAAGCCGTAGCACCGTTCACCAGTACAGTAATCGGGATATCGAGATCCAGCGGTTCACGTAATGTCTTATAAGTATTGCTGGCCTGTTTGGTCTTTCCCTTCGTCGTTACAATCACTTTACCACGAGGCAAGAAAAAATTAGCAATCTCTACCGCTTCTTCCAAGCGTCCGCCACCGTTACCACGCAGGTCAATCACCAATGAAGTGATACCTTCTTTCTTCAGTTTCAGAAAGGTCTTCTTAAAATCTTTCGAAGGAGTGCCGGAAAAAGTACTCAGATTGATGTAACCTACATTCTTATTAAAAATGGTATCATAAGGAATCATCGGAGTCTGGATGGTTTGACGCACAATATCAAATTCCAATGGCCGTGTTCCTCCTTTTTCGTCCGGACGCTCCACTTTCAGCTTGAAACTGGTACCTACTGCTCCCCGGAGCATCTGGCTGACTTCCTGGTTATTTTTCCCCGCCAAATCTTTTCCGTCAATCTCCATCAGTATATCACCGGCCTTCAATCCGACCTTAGCTGCAGGAGTTCCCTCAAACGGTTCGGCTATCATCGAACGTTTCAGCTTTTGATTGTACGTGATCAAAGATCCGATACCTCCGAACGAGGCATTCAACATTTGCTGCAGTTCGGCCTGATCGTCCTCCGGATAGTATTCCGTATAGGGATCAAGCGAAGACAACATATAGTCGATCCCTTCACGGACCGTCTTATTCGGATCAAGCGTATCTACGTAAAACATATCGAGTTCTTTGACGATAGAATTAAAGGTATCCAGATTTTTAGCAATCTGGAAGTTACGGTCGTCACCGCTCTTGAAACTAAAGAATGCTACAGCAACCAACACTGCTGCCAACAGGACACCATTTCGTCTATTCAGAAACTTTTTCATACACTTTTCGTTAAAATGAGACGTAAAAGTAACTCATTGCCTGCTTACTCTGACAGAACTTCGTTAATATTTAACTTTATTTCATCCCAACGCTCACCGGGAATCGTGGTTCCAACTATCTGTATAACATTTCCGGAGAGAATTGAACCAATCTTAGCACACTTCTCCAAAGAATATCCGCAAGTCAGTCCGTACAGAAATCCGGATGCGAAATAGTCGCCTGCTCCTGTTGTATCAATCACTTTTTTCACCGGAATAGCTTCTACCTTAATTTCTTCAGTACCCTTACGAATATAAGAACCATTGCCGCCTACCTTTACAATGGCAATACTGCATTTCTTACTGATCAACTCAAGAGCTTCTTTCGGATCTTCTTTGCCCGTAAACGCTTTCGCTTCTTCTTCATTGGCAAAAACAATATCTACATATTTATTTATTAATAAGGTGAAGAATTCAAGATCACCCGCTACGATATTATAACTGGCCATATCCAGACAAACCTGCAATCCGGCCTCTTTTGCCAACTCGATGGCATGAAGAATCATATCATGATCCTGTACCAGATACCCCTCGATAAGCAGATATGCATACCCTTTGAACATATCCAGCGTTAAATCTTCGGCTTTCAGCGTAGAGGCAGCACCGAGATAAGTACCGAAAGTACGTTCTCCGTCCGGAGAAATAAAAGTAGAAGCAACTCCCGATGGCAGATCAGACACTAATAATTTATCTTCGATGCCATTTCTTTGCAGATTTGCCCGAAAAAAGTTTCCGTAAGCGTCATTTCCGATTTTTCCGATAAAACCGGTCCCGGCACCCAAACAAGCGAGTCCGAGGATCGTATTTGCAGCCGCTCCACCGGTTGCCAAGTGGGTTTTCATTCGGCTAAATCGTTCGTTAATCTGCTGTAACTTAGCATCATCAATAAGTTGCATGCTTCCCTTGGGTAATCCCATTTCATCAAGGAGTGTATCATCTTTCAGGGTTGCAAGTACGTCTACCAGGGCGTTGCCCAATCCAATTATTTTATCCATTTCACTAATTTTTTTTGCAAAGATATTGCATATTTCAAAATATCCTATTACTTTTGCATCGCAATTGAGAAAAACAAAACATTCTTCCTTAGCTCAGTCGGTTAGAGCATCTGACTGTTAATCAGAGGGT
>OIHY01000348.1_pt1 | contig 16604 bp, 10 predicted proteins | sample 1608251 | NCBI WGS metagenome assembly OIHY01 (sample SAMN02674792, study PRJEB24791) | human gut metagenome, SKBSTL006 | isolation source: stool | host: Homo sapiens | place: USA
CGCTCTTCCGATCTGATGGGATATGCTTCCGTATTCCAATATTCGGTTAAAGAGATTACCGTACCGGAATTTATTCCGTCTAAAGAAATAACAGTCACCTCTGAAATCGGATGTCAGAAAGAAGTTTACGAATATCTAAACAGCAAACTTTCCGGACGCACTTGCTGCATCCAGCACTCCTTTGAGGATTTTCAAGTAGTCATGGCGGACCTTATCCTCAGTGACGGAATTTTGGTTACTGCCAGATCAGAGAATCAAATCAATGGATTGGCTATTGTATACAGAAGAGATAAGCAATTAATTATCAGCGAGCTTTTTGCAGAAACCAAAGATGCCGAGCACAGTTTGTTGCACCATATCAAGCAATTTACTGGATGCAGGCACATGACTCAGTTGCTTCCTCCGGAGAAAGAACAGACGCAATATCCGTTGGGGATGGCGCGAATCATCAATGCCAAAGAAGTGCTGCAACTGTATGCCTCCGCTTTTCCTGAGGACGAAATGCAACTGGAAGTATCAGATAAACAATTGTCAGTAAATAATGGCTATTACTATCTGTGTAATGGCAAATGTATGTATAGCACCGAGCGTTTGCCCGGCGCACATATACCAATGAATATCAGTGAGCTGACAGGAAGAATATTTCAGGCACTACAACCTTATATGAGTTTAATGCTGAATAAGTGATTCCAGATAACGTACCCTTTCACAAGCTGCCAGCAGGAAAGCACCGACTCCGAAGTTTGAAGTAGAATTAGCATCTACGACTTGCCCCGGTATGGCTTTCTCGCCGATGGGTTGCACATAACCGATCTTTCCGTCGGGCTGTAAAGCAACTGTTGACAAATATTTCCATGCCTTCTCAACTACAGGTTGATAATGGGCGGAGTCAAGGAAACCGTTATTGACCCCCCATTGCAGACCGTACGTAAAGAATGCCGTACCACTTGTTTCGGGTCCCGGTGCATGCTGCGCATCGAGCATACTACGCGTCCAATACCCTTCAGGTTGCTGACAGGCCGCAACAGATTTTGCCAATGTACGGAAACGGTCTATATATTCCTGACGATACTTATCTGTTTCCGGAAGGTCTTTCAAGACTTTCGCCAGCCCCGCCAGTACCCAGCCATCACCACGTGCCCAGAAATCCTTTTTACCATTCACACTTTTGTGCTTGGGGTATACGTATTTTCCATCGCGATAGTAAAGTCCGGCTTCTTCATCATACATGATACTGTCTGCATAAGCGAGGTATTCATGCAGTTTCTCCAGGTAAAGTGGATTTTTTGTGATATTATATAGTTTGGTCATCACAGGCATTACCATATATAAACCATCCGCCCACCACCAATAATCATTGTTGGGTGTACTCATCTGATACTCCATCACCTCACGGGCACGGGCTATCTTATGTGTATCCGGTTCCAGATTATATAAATCGGCATACGTCTGAAAACAGATCTGATAATCACCGAACAGTACATAATCATTGCTTTCGCCATAACTGTACTTCCAGTTGGCTTTATGATCCGATTTAGCGCCTTTCCACTCATTATGTTCCGCCCATCCTTTTGAGTATTCCAAGTATTCCGGTTTGTTGGTCAGGAAGTAAGCCTCCATGTTTCCGGTATGATAAGCGGCATTGTCCCAGAAAGAACGCCCGTGTTCCGGATGGTTTGTCTGCCAGTAGCCATTGACTTTATGAATAATGTCAACCACTTCTGCCGAAGATGAAACTTTCTTGGTTGTGCAACCGGCACACACCGCACAGCCTACCACCAGTGCGGAAAAAAGAGTTGCATACAATTTCTTCATATCTTTATTTTTTTGTATTCGTATTCGCTTCCAGTACATATATCATTTGAGGTTCAATTTCCGCCGTGCGTTCACCGTCGCCTTGACAAGTGTGCTGTACAAAGAGATTGAGTTTCCGCTGCTTCTTCCACAATTCCGTGTCATGGGACGGTTCCCAGGCATCTACGGAAAAATCCGTCAGGTCGGTGACTATCCACTTACCGTTGGCAACATCAGCAGTATGCGCCATTGAGACACGGCTGCCCCGCTCTTCGTCACGGAAAATATAGAAGATTTCTCCATCCTCTACCACAATACGCGGACGGGCAACAGGAATCATCTTAGTGCCTCCTCCCTTCAGTGTAAACGGAGTCTTGCGGTCTGTCACCTGACGATTATGCCATGTCTTCCCGTCATTCCAGACAATGCGATATTGAGGGACTTCACTGTCCGAACTCCTCCAATAAGTGGCAATATAAGGATTGCCACCAGCGTCTGCACTCATACTTGTCTGGTTTATCAATTCCGAGTTTTGTGGAATACGACAAGCATACTCTGCATTCGAAGCTGTAATCGGAAGTTTATATTGTTCACCATCCGACTTATACCAAGTCACTCCGTTATCAAAAGAACGCGCGTAGCAAAGATCATGGTTGGTCTCCACCTGCCAGGTTTCACGCCATACCCATGAGAGATGAATCGTACCTTTCTCGTCTACATATAGCTGCCAGTAAGCATTTCGTTTGTCTTCACCATCAATCAGGACATCCTGTACACGGGCCCATTTATGGTCTTTCAATGAATAACGGTTCATCACCAGATTTCCACGTCCGGAAGAACCGGAACGGTAGACAAACAACAAATCCCCGTCTGTCAGAGGGTAAAATTCCGGATAAGTAACATTTCCTTCGTCCACTCCGGTCATCGGCATTTTATCGCCCAGTTCCAAAGAACCGGGGGCGATACTGCGGCAGTAATTCAACTTATGTCCATGGTGGTCAAAAGAAACGTGCAGATACCCTTCTCCGTCCACCATTATACTGATGATATTGTGGGCATCTTTTACATTTCCACGATATTGAGTACGATGCAATGTCCATTGCTTCGAATTTAGTTTCCGTTTGCCCAACACAAGATAGCCATCGGCATCATAATAGCTGATATATTGCTCATCCCCATGCGTTACCAATGAATTATTGCGGAATATCGTTGTATTGACAGATGTACAACTATATCCTTTGGCAACTTCCACCAGTTTTTGCGAAAAGCACAAGGCAGAAACAGATAGTAATAAAAAAGTAAGCAGCAGTGTCCGTTTCATGATCTATTTTTTCTGTTTGTCAGATTTCTTGTATTTGTCAGATTTCTTCTGTTTGTCAAAGACGGTCAAATCCCACTTTTCATGCCATGGGATGGTAATAGCTCCGTCTTTTATCAATACAGGAAGCCATACATAGCGTGAATCTTCGAGGTCTTTCTTTTTCCAGCGGTCAAACATGGCAATATATGCATTCTTCTTTCCGATAACCGGTTGTACGTATGTACTCTGCGCATAGAAAGTCTTGTCTGCATCCGGACCCGTACAAGGATTACCTATCGTTTTCCATGTACCCATGATGGAATCCGCCACTGCGATTTCCGCTACATTCGGGTCCCAGCCGGTGCAGCCGGAACTTAACATATAATATTTGCCCTTATGCTTAAACACTGCCGGAGCTTCACGGGATTCTTTGATGAAATTGCGTGTAAAGCGTCCGCTTGGTTTCAGGTAATCGTCTGTCAGGAGACTGATATACATGGTTTCGTTATTTTCTGAAGAATAGAATTGGTAGGCACGTCCGTCATCATCGACAAAAACTGTCTGGTCACGGCTCATCGCATTATTCGGTCGGAAACTTCCCAAGTAAGTGAATGGTCCGTTTGGAAAATCAGAGACAGCTACACCCGCACACGCTTTGCTGTAATCGGCACTCTCTACATGTGCCCACATCACGAACTTACCTGTCTTTTTATTATAAATCACTTTCGGACGTTCCAAAACCTTCGACGGATGCAGGTCATGGTTCGGGTCCTCTTTGACTGCCGGAAGCACAATGCCCTCAAACTTCCAGTTCAGTAAATCTTTGGAAGAATAGCAGCCTACTCCCGTCACATCTGTACGATAACACTCCCATGTAGCCCAATCAGGCAAAATCGTTTTGCCCTTTTTATATTCTCCATACCAGTAGTAAGTACCGTCGTGGTAAAGAAGTCCCCCGCCATGCGCATTGATAGGGTTACCGTCCGTATCCTTCCACACTTCCCCGGGAATAATATAACTATTCTTCTGAGCTCGCATTTGTATTGGCAGTAACCCTATACAAACCACTACCAGTAATAACATTCTTACCATATATATTTCATTATTTTTGATGTTTCTCATTATTCTCTGCCGACATATCACCTCGCAGTGAAATCATTCGCTCACAAAGATAACCTATACCATAAAGAAAAGAGTCCAAATATCCGTCAAAAAAGGGATATAAAAAGACCATTCTTCGCAAAATGTATAATCTTCCGGAATTTTCCCCTTTCTCATAGAGAATATTTATTGCTGAAAGCAATAAATATGAAAAGTATATCCGCCGGCTTCTATATATACGATATTAATCAAAATTCCACCTATCCATCCATTTTATAAAGGGGACTCCTTTATCATCAAACTGAACAGGCAGCCAGATGTAGCGTGAATCCGCCAGGCTCTTCGGACGCCACATATCCGCCATAAAGAAAAATTGCCCTTTCTCCGGCAAAGGCAATATATAAGTACTTTGTCCTCCAAATGTCTTATCCGCATCTTCACCAACACAAGGGTTCGGCAGTTGCTTCCATTCGCCCAACATAGAATCAGCGGTTAGCAAACGGGCTTTATTAGGATCCCATCCCGTGCAGCCGGAAGTTATCATCCAATAAGTTCCCTCTTTCTTGAATATAGCAGGAGCCTCATTGTGTCCACCAGGGAAAATACGGATATATTTTCCTGTATGACTGAGATAATCATCGGCCAGTTCTGCAATCTGCAATGTCAGGTTATCTTCTGAGGAATAGATATGATAAGCCTTTCCGTCATCGTCCACAAATAAAGTCATATCACGGGACATTTGTCCGTCTTTCAGATCACGCTTTACGAACATACCTTTTGCAATAGCTTCATACCACTTCGGTGTCCACCATTCCTTATACTCTTCCGGATTCCACTTCATTTTCCGTTCTTTTCGGGTCATGTTCAAGGGGTAAGCTCCCGGATTGACCCTGCCGGAGCGAATGAAACGATAGGGACCGGCAGGAGAATCACTCACTGCAACGGCTGCACGCGCAGGTCCATAACCTTGTCCTTTCAGTTCTAAATGAAGCCACATGACAAATTTCCCGGTTTTCGCATTATAGATCACCTTGGGGCGTTCCATGATGCATCCTTTCTCAATGTCATGCCCTTCTTCCTCAGAGACAGCTAAGGCAATACCTTCAGATTTCCAGTTATACAGGTCTGTTGATGAATAGCAGTTGATTCCCTTCTCTGTGACAAAACCGGATGCAGGACGGTGTTCTCCAAACCAATAATATTTTCCTTCATGGAAAAGTATTCCGCCACCGTGCGCATTGATTACATTGCCATCCGTATCTCTCCAGACCTTTCCGGAAGCGATTCCCTTTTCTTTCTGATAGACTCTTACATAATCTATTTCATACTTCATCGGCAGGGCGGCCTCATCAATCGGGCCACCGTTAATTCCGCCAATGGCGAGATTCAGTAACAGGTATTGTGGTTTTGTAAAAGGATTGGTACCTTTACCGATACTTCCATTCCTTGTGCTGCTCAAAGGAATTTCATTTAGCAGTTCATCGTCCAAATATAGTTTGATAGCCTCTTCATCCCAGTCCATGCGCCAGATATGGAACTTAGATGCCCAATCGGGATCTTTGTCAGTGAAATGCGAATAAGGAGTAGCCTGACTGTCCCATTTTGCATGCCATTGACGGTCTGTTCCCCAAGCAGCATTGGCTAAGATATGTGGTGTTCCTTTAATCTGATAATATTCCATGATATCTATCTCACCACATGAAGGCCATTCCATATTACTTCCCAATGTCCAGATAGCAGGCCATGCTCCTTTTGCCACAGGAATACGAGCCTTTATCTCAAAACGCCCATACAGAAACTCTTTCTTTCCGGCAGTAGTTACTGAAGAAGAGGTATAGTCAATAAATTCTCTCTTCTTCCGCCAATCATTACTTCCGGATACATAAAGAGGATTTTTACGGTTCTGCTCTTTCCGGGCTTCTATTATCAACAGCCCATTCTTGCAAACTGCATTGTCGGATTGGTACCATTGAGCTTCTTCATTACGCGCATATCCTTGCTCAAAGTTCCATACAGAAGAGTTCAAAGGACCATCTGCATTAAATTCATCACTCCAAACAAGTTGCCAGTCGTCCTGGGCAAATATGCATAGTGAAAATGACAAGCCCATCATTAAATTTACAATCTTCTTTATCTTCATACTAATTTGTTTTTCTTTGGTATATCCAAACCTATTGAACTATTTATCCCTAATAAATAAAATGATTCATATTTACATCAGCAAAAATAAGACTTCAATAAAAAATAAAGGACTAGAAATCGTGCAATTAGGTCGAACTTTAGATCATATTCATTGAAATGACTCAATAATGAGCATCTTTGCACGATTTTATACCGAATAGAACACATCTGAAGTCATATAATCAAACGCAGGAGACAAGTTCAATCATCTCATCCCCTGCATTTACTACCTATATAAAAATACCTATCGATTACTTCGTCATTGTACCTCTCAGGCGATACCTCTTTCCACCGGACTCGTAATCGTAACAAAATGTAAATGTGCCATCCTCAAAACTAACGGTCCCGTTAGAAACCGGAAGATTCTTCCAGCCAGCCACTGTGAAAGTACCGTCCGGTTGACGTGTAAACGTCACACCGTTGTTATCAATTGAGTTGAAATAATCTTCAGATGTAATGTTTCCAGTTGGTGAAAGATCTGAATTCTGCGTAACATTAAAGAAACGAGCCTGATTTTTATTCACTGCCTTCAACGTACGCTGCATATTAACGGAAGAAGGAGTCAGTTCTTCATCATTGTCAGTCAACGTATATCTGATGGCTACCATCTGATAAATCCCTGAAAAGTCATTCGTTAAATTGAGATTCATTATGAGAACTGTATCCTTAGGTTGTTTCACGTAATCGGATACTGACTCAATTTTGAAAGTCAACGCATAAAGTTTATCACAATCCAATCCGGAAGTTTCGACAGTAAATGGCAACCGACTATATACATCGCCCGCTTTAATGGTCGTGCTCATTGACGGAAAACTGCAAAATTGATCACCCAACTTCTGATATTTTAATGGGGCATCCAACATATACTTATTATTGTACCATTCGATGGTAGCGTCATTGTGAGTCAAGACGACTTCCACATTCCGGTCGATATTCTGGCTACCTCCCGTAGCAACGGCAACATACGCATTTTGTGGACCATCGCCATACGCCACATCAAATTGCTGTACCACTTCATAGGCACCTACAATATAAACTTGTTTGTAGTATTGTTCACCATCCAAAGGGCTCTCTTTACTACAGGATGCAAATAATCCTACAAGTAGCCCCAACGTATAAATAGTTCTAATTAGTTTCATATTTCTTTTGATTATATAGGTTTATCTCCATTCCGGATTTTGCACGAGGTTTTTATTTTTATCCAACACACTCTTAGGTATAGGATAGAAATAGTGTTTGTACGAGAATGAACGCCGTGTCAATTTATCGTTCAAAATAGTTGTTGTGTAGAATTTCTGACGTTCATTGCTTCTTGCTTTGACGTTGCAACCGGAGATAGGACGATTGTATGCCTCCATAGCATCTCCCCAACGGCGCAAGTCGTGATAACGACGTCCTTCGCAAGCAAACTCTATTCTGCGTTCATGCTTAATCAGTTCACGGACCTTATTCCTGTCGGCAGCAACAGCCTCAGTAATTCCGGGCAGACCGGCACGATGACGAATCAGATTGAAATACTTCACAATATCAGCTGTATTATGTTCCACCGTCACTTGACTGCCGTTAGGCATCTCCAGCGTATAAGGTTCTTTCAACTCATTAATAGCCTCCACATAATTCAGCAATGTTTCCGCATACCGGAAAACCGGGAAATATTTAGCTTTGACCGTACCCTTTTTCATCTCATCTTCCAAATGTCTATATTTGACACAAGTATAGCCTGTACGATTATAATCTTCAGGATGATCCGGATTAGCGGAAGCATATCCGTCGGAATAATAAGTAACCTCAATATTCTTGTACTGATTCTCCGAAGAAGAAGTGCCTGGCCAGAATGAATGGCAAAAGCCTATCGTTGCATAAAAACGAGGTTCGCGATTGTTATACATTCTAGCAGTGCTCGCCAGAAGTGTAAAGCCAGAGAAAGTTTGGTTAGCGCCGCCAATTCTTTCAAAATTAACGCTGGCATCCGGATAAGGATAGTCCTGACTGGATTCATTGATATCTTGTCCGTCCACCATTTGGTAAGCATCAATCAAGTCCTGTACGAGATTCAAGCCACCCCATCCACCTAATTTGAAAGGTGCAGCAGCCACCAATGGGGCATCACCTGTCGGCATTTGACAGGAATAGATAAATTCAGGATTAATCATCACAGGAATTTCACCACTGAATGTATAAGTCAACGAACGGTAATGGTCGATACCGGCTGCTCCCTTTGGATAAGGCTCATAATAATCCGGATCTATCTCTTTGATAAATTCTTCATTAGTGGGCAGATCCTTGCTATCTATTTCTTTGGGAGTCCAATACAACTCAAATTTATTTGAATCAATAATGTATTTTGAATAAGCGGCAGACACTCCCCATTTCGAATTATCATTTTCCTGCGATATAAAGTTTGCGCCGTCACTTGTCCGCTGCCAGTCAGCATAAAACTTATTGCCGTTATACCACGGACTGGCTGCATACAATGTAATTCTTGACAAAGTAGCGTAAGCGGCCCATTGGGTAGGAAGCGTCACAACCGTTGAACTTTCTACTTCCAGTGGCAAGAACTGAATGGCCAGAGACATCCATTTACGGATTTCCAATACGCATTCATCGTATGTTCCTCGTTCCAGTGACATTTCGGCTACCGGCACATCCACATTAAAGGGCGTTTCCGGAACAATGGGCACAGGTCCGTACTGCAACATCAGCAGATAATAATAATATCCTACCAAAAAGTAGCATCGTCCCATCAACTCACGACGTTCAACGTCTGTCACATCGGGTACTTCATTGATTCTCGACAAGGCAGTGAGTGCCATACGAATACCCTGATAATATTTGGGATAGTTATTGTAATATCCGTCATAAGGAGTAATCTCGTCCAGCAAAAACTTCATGCCGTAGTGCTGGCTATCATTCCAGGACATGAAATTCTCATCAGAAGCAATTTGGAACGGTGTAGAAGAATTTGACCAAAGTTTGCCTTCATTGGGTATATATTGCGCTGCACCGTTAATATACTGATCCAGGAGTTCTTTGCGAGAGAATACGGAGTCAAGAAAAGTCATCTGGTCAATATATTCTTCGACATCCAGATAATCACCGCAAGATTGCAGCCCGATGGTTATACTACAAACCATCGACAGAAATAAAGTCTTTATAATATTTGTTTTCTTTTTCATAATAATCGTCCTTTAGAAAGTTAAGTTCAACTGTAAGGTGTACATCCTTTGCAAAGGATATTCCGCTCCATTACCAGAGGCTTGCGATGGATCAAAAAGCTTCACTTTATCCCACACATGTAGATTCTCGCCTATCAGACTGAGAGTAGCAGATTCCACACCGACACGACTCTTCAACCAATTATTCGTAAAACGGTAAGAGACATCTACATTTTTGAGGCGCAGATATTTACCGTCAGCTAACCAGAAGGTAGACTCCTGATTATTATTTTTATTTTCTCCATACGTTAGTCGCGGAAACTTAGCATTCGGATTCTCTGCCAATGCAGGATCAATGCCATTAACCTCAGCATATTCTCTTGGAATCCAACGATTTCTTGGATCAGCAACCATTTCGAGTAAGTTACCTCTTGATTCATTTAAGAAAGGATAGAATCCCCGACCACCTTGAAAATATTGTACTTTAGAGACTCCTTCAAACAAAATACTAACACGGAATGCCTTGTAGTTCCAATCAAGTGCAAAACCGTATTGTATAAACGGTACAGCAGAGTAGTTGAGAGGTACGACGTCATCTTTATCAATCTTACCGTCACCGTTCACATCCTTATACTTGATATCGCCCGGACGATAATTATCCATAAAGGTCTGTTTGGGACTACTTTTAATGTCATCCTCATCTTTAAATAATCCCAAAGCAATTAATCCGCGCTGTACTTTGTAAGGGACTCCGGAATTAGACTGATATGGATAATTCACCCCACTCTGTTCCCAGTAGATCACTTCGTTTTCAGCGTGAGTAAAGTTACCACGTACAGTAAGAGCCATATCCTTATTAAATGTATGAGTATAAGCTAGTGTACCATCCATACCCCACGACTTCATGCTTCCGATATTAGCATAAGGAAGTACATTGCTTAAACCACCCTCGTCCGGTATATTGGCACGCCTCTGGAAAATATCGGTTGTCTTCGTATGAAAGAAATCCACTGTCATGTCTACCTTATCATCAAAGAAACGGGCATCGATACCAAAGTTCGTTTTTGTACTGACTTCCCATTTTAAATTCATTGATCCGGTACGATTTTCGGCAAGTCCGGTTCCCCATGTACTGGAAACGTTACCTAAAGTAGTTAAATAAGGGAATCGAATATCATTACCATTCTCATCTTTCAGACGATCATTTCCTACCCGTCCCCAAGAAGCACGGAACTTCAGGAAGTTATTGAATGGGAGCAGATTTCTATACCAATCATATTGCGTAGGCACCCACCCCCCGGAAATAGAGGGGAACCAACCGTAGCGACGTTCTTTATTGAAATTTTCCGAACCGGTATAGCCAAGATTACCTTCTACAAGATAGGTATCTTTATAAGAATAGGTAGCGCGGAAGGAAAGTGCCTGATAACGTTTGGGAATGCTGACTAACACACCGTTTCCCCAATCCACATTGGTCAGTTCCTGGCGGTAAAAATGCGCCAACCCCGTCACACGGTGATCTTGATTAAACAAACGTTTATAGTTGGCGGCAGCTTCGAAATATAATTCCCGATTGGATGCTGATCCCTGTGTTGCTGTCATATCCTCCTTATTTACAGTACGCACAGTTTTCAAGCTACCATCCAAATAACGTCCATCTTTGGGATCGGCATAATATTGTTCGGGGTTCATATGTCTGTCGACTATGTGTGCACCATTCATAGAGAATGAGAACAAGCCACGTACTGACAATCCCTCTGTGATCATACCCAAATCCTGCGACAAGCCTACATTTATTTTGGTAGAATACGTCTCATTGGTAGTATATCCCATGTAATTCAGGCGTACATATGGTGATTTATCCTCCAGATTAGTGCCATAAGCAGGCAACTGACCATTAGAGTACCTCACAGGAACCACAGTAGGAGGTAAGTTCGCTTGCGATTCCCACAGGTATTTATTGCTTGAGCCTGTTCCTGGTGCGTTTTGTGTCTTGATTACTGCTTCCAAATTCAAACTCAACAAAGTTGTTTTTGTAAGGTCAGCATCAATATTTGTACGGAAATTATATTTATGATAGTTTACATTAACGTCATGTTTGCTTGCAGACTTATCCTGTTTAAATAGAGCTTCAGAGTTAAGGATACCCAAACTCATATAGTAGCGAGCACTTTGTCCACCACCGGAAATACTTAAATGGTGTTGATTGTTAATTACATGATCTTTCAAAATCACATCACGCCAATTCACATTCGGATATAAATCCGGGTCAAGACCTGTTTTGAATAATTCTAGTTCAGTAGCAGAATATACCGGGTCGTCTCCACGAACGGAGCGCGCTTCATTCGCCAATGTTGCATATTGATAAGCATCAGCATATTCCGGCATACGGGGTGAATAAGAATAAGTAGCATTAGTTTTGAAATTGACATGCAACTTTCCGGCTTTTCCTCGCTTCGTAGTAACTACAACTACACCATTGGCACCGCGAGTTCCATAAACGGCTGTTGCCGATGCATCTTTCAGAATACTAAAACTTTCGATATCAGCAGGATCAAGATCGTTGATATTTCCTTCGATTCCGTCTATCAACACCAATGCACTAGAACTGGCGCCAAACGTACTCATACCACGAATCCAGAACTCCGAGAAGTTGTTACCAGGTTCGCCACTTCGGGTCACGGCAATAATGCCCGGCACGCGTCCACCCAACATGTTACTCACCGATACCGCAGGAGCTTGAATCCCTGCCGGGTCTACATTGGTGATAGCGCCTACTACAGAAACCTTTCTCTGAGTATCACGCCCCACTACCACAACCTCATCAAACTCATTGACCGCCTCCTTCAAAGCAATCTTCTCTTTCAGTTTCGTAGCAGTATATTTAATTTCCCGAGTTTCATAACCTATATAAGAAAATACGAGTGTACTTCCGGCAGGAACACCTGTCATCTTAAACCGTCCGTCAAAATCGGTAACAACTCCTACACCCTGTTTTCCTTTTATCTGAACAGACACTCCGATGAGTTCCTGTCCTTGCTCGTCCAAGACGATACCCGCAACATCTATTCCGCCTTGGGCGAACATAGTTGCTGACATGAATACCCAAAATAGTACTAAAATACTTCGTTTCATATTTATGTTTTTCTTAGTGATTATTCTACTGCATACTTCCTAATAGCTTTTCCCCAGGCTTCAGCTATCCAATAGCCACCTTCACCATCGTAACAAATATCATAAGGATAGTTAAAGGTAGCTTCCAGCGGTGTGCCATCTATCTGACTTGCTACATCTACCTGACCAGCTACAGTAGATACATAGCCATCAAGAATATCCAACTTGCGCAAGCAGTACCCCTTAAATCCATCAACAATATAAAAGTTTCCATCTTCGTCCACTGTCATTCCGTTGGGTTGGGCAAACAAAGCTTCTTCCCGAAGACCATCTTGCACTGTCTTTTGGGTAGCCGACCCACAGAACCATTCACATTCTCCATCAGGAGTAATCTTGTAAACTGAAGACAGATTCTGGTCAGACATGTAGAAATTGCTATCTACAAAATAATAAATAAGATAAGGGCCAGGATTTGTGCCAAGAGATCCTGAGAGTTCCAGTTGCTTTATTAATGTTACCTCTTGTGTCTTCACATTGAAGCGACCGAAATTCTTGTTAGAATCAACAAAATAGAGCCATTCTTCTGTCTCATCCAATGCAACAGCACCAATTTTACCACTAAAAGTAGAACCAAGCTGTCCGATACGTGTAGGTGCCCAACCACTTGCTTTCATATAGACATATACTGTATGAGTCCCTTCCCAACCAATACTATACACTCTTTGTTTGTCTTTGGTAACAGCAGGCTTTCCACCTTTAAAACCCGGATGAACGGTAGTCACCTTGTTATCATCCACCGAAATCAAACGGACACGAGGATCATCTCTTTGATAAGCAAGTACCGTATTATTTCCTACGGCTGCAATTCCCCACATGTACTTGAACTTTGCAGATGCAAGGTCACCATCATCATTCCCATCTTTTGAAGCCGAACCAGAGATGGTAGAAACATTCTGGGCCTGTTCATACTTAAATGTGCCATCTGTAGTCACTTCCTTCCCATCAACAATTACCTTGATACGGTTTCCACCCGGCAATTGTCTGGGTGCAAGACAATAAAGGGTATTATTATCGATACCTATTACTGTAGATAAGCGTTCTGCTGCCTCGTCCACAAAATAAACTTTCACCTTTGATTTGTCTGTACCAAAGTTAGAACCTTTAACGATAACCTTTTCCCGTAGCTTGCCCTCTACCGGCATAAAGCTCTCCACTGTAACGGGCTGATTCGGATCATAAGTCGCCCCAGTGGTTTTGTTGTCATCGCTATCTTTACAGCTTCCTATTAAAAAGAGAAGTGCTAGCACTAAAGAATAGAAAATGCAATTTCTCATAGCAAAAATATTTAAGATATTAGTAAATAAAAAATTAACCGTTCATTAATTGATTTATGATTTCAACGACCAATTAACAAGTGCAAATGTAAGTTAAGTCACTCCAGATGAGGTCCAATATGAGTTATCTGAGGTCGAATTATAGATATTCCTCCTTTTTAAACTATAATTCGACCAAGGAATAAGGATAATCTGATCTGTAAAATAAAAACCACATATAACATAACATCAATAAAACAATAATTTGTTATATGGTAAACCGTTAATGAAATCAGTTCACTCCTTGCAGGTTATCGCTCACATTCTTAAGTCCTTAGCTACGAACAATTAAGTTTTTTGTTAGTCATATTAGTTCGTGCCACTATAGTGGTACGCAAGATGCACTATAGTTCCCTTTACGCACCACTATAGTAGAACGAAAAGATAACTATAGTGGAACGAATTAGCTAATGGGGCAAAAAATATTAATACTACAAAGAAAACTGATTAAATATTCGAAGAGTATAGCTTATTGCCATACTAAACTTAACTATAACTCTGCTATCCTCAGAATATGGTTTGTTACACCCTACAATGCACTATTTTACAAATATGCATATCAAAATAATTATTGGTAAATAGGTTACCCCTATCTATGCCTATACATTTTGAATAAACCGCTCAATATATTCAGACGGTAACATATCAAATTCTTTTTTGAAACAAGAACTAAAGTATTTAGGATCATTGAAACCAACTGCATAAGCAAGTTCAGAAACACGAACATTAGTGCCTTTTTCCTCCATTATCCTACAAGCTGCTTTCAAACGGACATTTCGAATAAAAGAAGAAGTATTCAAACCTGCCAAAGATTTCAATTTCTTATATAACGTAGATTTACTTGTACGCATTTCATCTGCAAATTGCGCCTGGTCAAAATTAGGGTCTTCCAAGTGATTATTTACACAATGGATAGCACGTTGAATAAAGTCTTCATCCAAACTTGTGTAATTCAGGTCTTTCACCTCAAAAACTATTTGATTTTTAAAGTCACGCGCCATTCGTTCCTTATATTTCAGCAGATTACGAATACGTGCATGAAGAACTGTCAGATTAAAGGGCTTGCTAATGAACGCATCTGCACCAATTTCATAAGCTTCTGCTCTGTCCTCTTCCTTATTTTTGGCAGTCAGCAGAATCATCGGTATATGACTCATCTCCAGATGCCCTTTCACATACTTGCAGAACTCAATACCATCCATCTCAGGCATCATTACGTCAGACACAATCAAATCAACATCCTCTTTTTCTAATACTGCAATGCCTTCTTTCCCATTCTGGGCCGTAAAGACATTGTATTCACGACTCAATAACTTTGTCATCAGGTGTAGTAATTCCCCATTATCTTCCACTAATAATATAGTGTTAGCCTTTATAGTCACTTCCTGAGTTTCTACATCGGCATCCTCCTGTGTATCCTCGTAATTTACAGGATTTTGCATTAAAGAGATAGCCTCATCATCAATTTGCTCTTCATCATAATAAGAACGCTCAATAGGAATCCGTACCATAAATTCGGTACCATGATCCACTTCGCTTTCGACCGAGATGGTTCCTCCATGTAACTCTACCAAATCTTTAGTCAGCGAAAGTCCAATTCCTGTGCCAATAGTATTGAACTTACGATAGTCACCTTCATAAAATCGTTTAAAAAGATTTTTCTGTTTCTCTTTTGAAATGCCTTTCCCGTTATCTTTAATCTTCAACAGGATAAAATCCTTATCTGTCTCATCATAAGATAAGGAGACTTGAATAAATCCATCCTCTTTATTGTATTTAGCTGCATTAGATAACAAATTATACAGAATCTTATCCAACTTATCCATGTCAAAGTAGCCTATCATTGATTCAGGATCACAAAGAAATGAAAAGTGTATCTTACGTTTCTTTACTAAAGGCTGGAAACTCTCAGCCGCATTCTTCACAAAGGCAGCAATATCTCCCGGCGAAACCCGTAACTTCAGATTACCTGTTTCCGCTTTTCGAAATTCAAGAATCTGTTGCAGTAAACGTATTAATCGCTGTATATTGCTATTCATTACAGTATACAAATCATTATGGCTGGGCGCCTGTGTCTTCAGCTCATCAACTGTAGCCGAAATAATGGTCAACGGAGTTAATAGTTCATGTGTGATATTAGTAAAGAACTGCAATTTCGCATGATTCAGTTCTTCCGCTTTTGCTTTTTCTATTTCACGCAGACGCAAGGCATTCCGAAGCAATATACGATTCTTTGCTGTACGGTAAATCGAAACTCCTATAACTGATACTATTATCACATAGAGCAGATATGCCCACCAGGTAGCCCAGAACGGAGGAAGGACTACCACTGTCAATTCACGTACATAGCCACTCCATTCTCCGTTCTCATTGGTTGCTTTCAACTGAAAAGTATATGTCCCGCTCGGCAGATTGTTATAATAAGCAAAGCGGCGGTCTGCATCCGTATACTGCCAATCCCTGTCAAAGTTCTGTAGCCGGTAAGCATATCTGTTTAGTTCGGGATTCTTATAGGTAAGGGCGGCAAATTCAATACTAAAATTATTGTATTTATGAGGAAGTTCAATCTTACTGGTATAGATCGGA
>OIHY01000349.1_pt1 | contig 16505 bp, 9 predicted proteins | sample 1608251 | NCBI WGS metagenome assembly OIHY01 (sample SAMN02674792, study PRJEB24791) | human gut metagenome, SKBSTL006 | isolation source: stool | host: Homo sapiens | place: USA
AGGTTACAGCCGACTTGAAAGGTGCTGATTTTGAGAAGAAGCTCGTTTGGAAGACGAACGAAGGATTCAAAGTGAAACCTTTCTACCGGATGGAGGACCTGGAAGGGTTGAAGACGACAGACGCACTTCCCGGAGAATTCCCTTATTTAAGAGGAACCAAGAAGGACAACAATGAATGGCTGGTACGTCAGGAAATCAAAGTGGAATGTCCTAAAGAGGCCAATGAGAAAGCACTGGATATCCTGAACAAAGGTGTCGATTCACTTTCTTTCCATGTAAAGGCAAAAGAACTCAATGCGGAATATCTTGAGACTCTGTTGAATGATATTCAAGCTGAGTGTGTTGAACTGAACTTCTCTACTTGTCAGGGACACGTTGTTGAACTGGCTAATCTGCTGGTAGCTTATTTCCGGAAGAAGGATTATGATGTGAAGAAGCTGAAAGGCTCTATCAACTATGATTTCTTCAACAAAATGCTGACCCGCGGCAAGGAAAAGGGTGATATGGTGCAAACTGCTAAAGCACTGATTGAAGCTATCCAACCGCTTCCTTTCTACCGCGTACTGAATGTGAACGCATTATCGCTGAACAATGCCGGAGCTTATATTTCTCAGGAATTGGGGTATGCACTGGCTTGGGGTAATGAATACATGAGCCAACTGACCGATGCCGGTGTTCCTGCTGCTATAGTGGCTAAAAAAATCAAATTCAACTTCGGTATCAGTTCCAACTATTTCCTTGAAATTGCTAAATTCCGTGCAGCACGTCTGTTGTGGGCGAATATTGTAGCTTCTTACAATCCGGAATGTTTGCGCGACTGTGATAACAAAGGTGCTAACGGTGAATGTCGTTGCGCGGCAAAAATGGCGGTTCATGCCGAAACTTCCACTTTCAATCTGACTTTGTTTGATGCACACGTGAACCTGCTCCGTACACAGACTGAAGCGATGAGCGCTGCATTAGGTGGTGTGGATTCTATGACAGTGACTCCGTTTGACAAGACATACGAGACTCCGGATGAATTCTCCGAACGTCTGGCACGCAATCAACAACTATTGTTGAAGGAAGAATCTCATTTCGATAAAGTAATTGACCCGGCTGCCGGCTCTTATTATATTGAAAACCTGACAATTTCTATTGCACAGCAAGCATGGAACTTGTTCCTGTCTGTAGAAGAAGCCGGTGGTTTCTATGTAGCATTGAAGGCGGGGACTGTTCAGGCTGCTGTCAACGAAAGTAATAAAGCCCGTCATAAAGCGGTGGCCCAACGTCGTGAAGTATTGCTGGGTACTAACCAATTCCCGAACTTCAATGAAAAGGCCGGAGATAAGCAACCGGTTGAAGCAAAATGCTGCTGTGGTGGAAAAGACCATACTTGTGAGAAAGATGTGGATACATTGGTATTCGACCGTGCTGCCAGCGAGTTTGAAGCATTGCGTCTCGAAACGGAAGCATCCGGCAAACGTCCGAAAGCATTCATGTTGACTATCGGTAATCTGGCTATGCGTCAGGCACGTGCGCAGTATTCTTGCAACTTCCTGGCTTGTGCCGGTTATGAAGTGGTTGATAATCTCGGATTTGAAACGGTAGAAGCCGGAGTAGAAGCAGCTATGGCTGCCAAAGCTGATATTGTCGTAATCTGTTCAAGTGATGATGAATATGCGGAATATGCAATTCCTGCATTCAAGGCATTGGACGGCCGTGCTATGTTTATCGTTGCCGGTGCTCCTGCTTGTATGGACGAACTGAAAGCAGCAGGTATCGAAAACTTCATCCATGTCCGTGTCAACGTACTGGATACCTTGAAAGAGTTTAACGCCAAACTATTGAAGTAAGATGAGAAAAGATTTTAAAAACTTAGATATATATGCCGCATTTCAGCCTGCTAACGGTGCTGAATGGCAAAAGGCTAACGGTATCTCCGCTGACTGGAAAACGCCGGAACACATTGAAGTGAAGCCTGTTTATACAAAAGAAGACCTCGAAGGAATGGAACACCTCGGCTATGCTGCCGGACTTCCGCCCTATCTGCGTGGTCCGTATTCAGTAATGTACACGCTTCGTCCTTGGACTATCCGCCAGTATGCCGGATTCTCCACTGCTGAAGAATCAAATGCTTTCTATCGCCGTAACCTGGCTTCCGGTCAGAAAGGTCTGTCGGTAGCATTCGACTTGGCTACTCATCGCGGTTATGACCCCGACCACGAACGTGTTGTGGGCGACGTAGGTAAGGCAGGTGTGTCTATCTGTTCCTTAGAGAACATGAAAGTCCTGTTCGATGGCATTCCTTTGAACAAGATGTCCGTGTCTATGACAATGAACGGTGCGGTACTTCCTATTATGGCATTCTATATCAATGCCGGACTGGAACAAGGTGCCAAACTGGAAGAAATGGCAGGTACAATCCAAAACGATATTCTGAAAGAGTTTATGGTGCGTAACACCTATATTTATCCGCCTGCATTCTCTATGAAGATTATTTCCGATATCTTCGAATATACTTCACAGAAGATGCCGAAATTCAATTCTATCTCTATCTCCGGTTACCACATGCAGGAAGCAGGTGCTACGGCGGATATCGAGTTGGCTTATACATTGGCTGACGGTTTGGAATATCTTCGTGCCGGAACTGCCGCAGGCATCGACATTGATGCGTTTGCTCCGCGTCTGTCTTTCTTCTGGGCAATCGGTACAAACCACTTTATGGAAATTGCCAAGATGCGTGCCGCACGTATGTTGTGGGCGAAGATTGTGAAACAGTTCAATCCGAAGAACCCGAAATCACTGGCATTGCGTACTCACTCACAGACTTCCGGTTGGTCACTGACCGAACAAGACCCGTTCAACAACGTGGGACGTACTTGTATCGAAGCTATGGCTGCCGCTTTGGGACATACTCAGTCTCTGCATACCAATGCATTGGATGAGGCTATCGCTCTTCCGACAGATTTCTCCGCACGTATTGCACGTAATACTCAGATTTATATTCAGGAAGAAACTTACATTTGTAAGAATGTTGACCCATGGGGCGGTTCTTATTATGTAGAGTCTTTGACGAACGAATTGGCTCATAAGGCTTGGGAGCACATTCAGGAAATCGAAAAACTGGGTGGTATGGCGAAAGCTATCGAAACCGGCATTCCGAAGATGCGTATCGAAGAAGCTGCCGCACGTACACAGGCTCGTATCGACAGTGGTCAGCAGACTATTGTGGGTGTGAACAAGTACCGTTTGGATAAAGAAGCTCCGATTGATATTCTTGAAATTGATAATACTGCCGTTCGTCTTGAACAGATTGAAAACCTGAAACGTTTGAAAGAAGGACGCAACCAGGCTGAAGTGGACAAGACATTGGCTGCAATTACCGAATGTGTGAAGACCGGTAAGGGTAACTTGCTGGAACTGGCTGTGGAAGCGGCTCGTGTTCGTGCGACATTGGGTGAAATCTCATTTGCTTGCGAACAGATAGTAGGACGTTATAAAGCAATAATTAGAACTATATCAGGCGTGTATTCATCAGAAAGTAAAAACGACAGCGACTTCAAGCGTGCTTGTGAACTGGCTGAGAAGTTTGCGAAGAAAGAGGGGCGTCAACCTCGTATTATGGTTGCCAAAATGGGACAGGACGGTCACGACCGTGGTGCTAAAGTGGTAGCAACAGGTTATGCGGACTGTGGTTTCGACGTGGATATGGGACCTCTGTTCCAGACTCCTGCGGAAGCAGCTCGCGAAGCGGTAGAAAACGATGTTCATGTAGTAGGTGTTTCTTCACTGGCTGCCGGACACAAGACATTGGTTCCGCAGATTATCGAAGAGTTGAAGAAACTGGGACGTGAAGACATTGTAGTGATTGCCGGTGGCGTTATCCCTGCACAGGATTATGACTTCTTGTATAAGGCAGGTGTGGCCGCTATTTTCGGTCCGGGTACTCCGGTAGCGAAAGCTGCCTGTCAAATTCTGGAAATTCTTATGGATGAAGAATAATTGTAGTTGATATATCTAGATTAGAACGTTAACGAAGTGATTGTCTTTTATAATAGAGGCAATCACTTTTTTCTTATGATAGACTTTTTTTTATCTTCATGCGGTCAGTGAGAAATAATCATGTAACTTTGTAGACTGATAGTATAAAAACAAGAGGAGAAAGAATGATAGTTTGCATAGCCGAAAAGCCATCTGTTGCACGCGATATAGCCGAGGTACTCGGCGCTCATACAAGGAAAGAGGGATATATAGAAGGGAACGGATACCAGGTGACCTGGACATTCGGGCATCTCTGTACCTTGAAAGAACCGCATGAATACACACCCAATTGGAAATCGTGGAGCTTGGGTAGCTTGCCGATGATCCCCCCACGTTTCGGTATCAAACTGATTGGACATGACCCGGGTATTGAGAAACAGTTTCATATTATCGAACAGTTGATGCAGAATGCAGATGAGATTATCAATTGCGGTGATGCTGGTCAGGAAGGAGAATTGATTCAGCGCTGGGTGATGCAAAAGGCGGGTGCACGCTGTCCGGTGAGGCGTTTGTGGATTTCTTCTTTGACGGAAGAGGCTATTCGTGAAGGTTTTTCCAAGTTAAAAGATCAGTCTGATTTCCAATCGTTGTATGAGGCGGGACTTTCTCGTGCAATAGGTGACTGGCTGCTGGGAATGAACGCCACACGCTTATATACTATTAAATATGGTCAAAACAAACAGGTGCTTTCTATCGGACGTGTGCAGACACCTACTTTGGCATTGATTGTCAACCGTCAGTTGGAAATTGCCAATTTCCAACCCAAGCAATATTGGGAACTAAAAACAAATTATCGAGATACTACTTTCTCCGCACTTATCCGCAAAAGTGATGAAGAAATAGCGGCAGAAGAAGAAAAAAACGGTGGAAAAAAGAAAATAGACAATCCGGGTATCGATCCTATCGCCAATCGTGAAGAAGGTGAAGCCTTGGTACAACGTATCAAAGACCTTCCTTTTGTGGTAACCAGTGTTGGTAAGAAAGACGGAAAGGAATATGCTCCGCGTTTGTTTGACTTGACTTCCCTTCAGGTAGAGTGTAACAAGAAATTCGCCTATTCTGCCGATGAAACACTGAAACTGATCCAATCTCTTTATGAGAAGAAAGTAGCTACATATCCACGTGTTGATACCACTTTTCTGAGCGACGATATTTATCCGAAATGTCCTGGTATTCTGAAAGGGCTTCGTGATTACGAAGTATTGACTGCCCCGTTGAATGGTTCTACGTTGCCTAAATCAAAAAAGGTATTTGATAATTCGAAAGTGACGGACCACCACGCCATTATCCCTACCGGAGTTTATGCTCAAAACCTTACTGATATGGAACGTCGTGTCTATGACTTAATAGCGCGCCGTTTTATAGCAGTGTTCTATCCTGATTGTAAGATTTCGACTACTACCGTGATGGGTGAAGTGGATAAAATAGAATTTAAAGTCACCGGTAAGCAAATCTTAGAACCAGGCTGGCGTGTGGTATTCGCTAAAGATGTGAAAGACACTACTGAAGAAAAGGACGATGACGATGAAAATGTCCTTCCTGCCTTTGCAAAAGGGGAGAGTGGTCCTCACATCCCCGACTTGAATGAAAAATGGACGCAGCCGCCAAGACCTTTTACGGAAGCGACCTTGCTCCGGGCTATGGAAACCGCCGGAAAACTAGTCGATAATGATGAACTTCGCGATGCCTTGAAAGAGAATGGTATCGGTCGCCCCTCTACCCGTGCCGCTATTATTGAAACGCTGTTCAAACGAAATTATATCCGCAAGGAGAGAAAGAATCTGATCGCTACACCGACAGGAGTAGAATTGGTGCAGCTAATCCACGAAGAACTTTTGAAATCAGCGGAGTTGACGGGTATTTGGGAAAAGAAGTTGCGTGAGATAGAAAAGAAAACATACGATGCTCGCCAATTTCTTGAAGAACTGAAACAAATGGTTTCGGAAATTGTAATGAGTGTACTTTCTGATAATACCAATCGTCGTATCACTATTCAAGATGCGGTAGCTGCCAAGACCGAAGAGAAGGCAAAGAAGGAACCTAAAAAACGTGAACGGAAAGTAAGTACGCCGCCGAAAGAGAAAAAAAAGAATTCCGAAGCAGGAGAATCAAAAGAGGCAAAAACAGAAGTATCACCGTCTCCTGTTGCTACCCCTATTTCTTCTCTGAATAATACTCCGGACTCATTAGTAGGACAACCCTGTCCGGGTTTGTGGTAAGGGAATTATCATAAAAGGAAAAACAGCCTACGGGTGTTCGGAATGGAAAAATGGATGTACATACCGAAAAACATTTGAATAGTTTTAGTCTTATAAGGTTTAAGTAAAAGACGAGTTTCAGTTGTAGCCAATACTATTACTAAATTATAGTGTGTTGTTGTAAATTTCATCATAATAAGAAAAAATGTCGCGATAAGGAAAAAAGTTCTCACTACAGTGAGAACTTTTTTTCATAATAGTGGAAGCATTTAGGGAAAATGTAACTAATTTCTGATATTTGTAATTATTAAGATTAAGACGTTCGCGTAATGTATATTGTTGGTATTCAAAAAGATAACGCGATTCTATGAAACTTTGATCGAGTACACTGAATCAAATGCTAAAAAATGCCTAAGTTCTACTTGAACTTAGGTTATAAATTGAAAAAGAAAGCCCTGTGTTACTCTCACTTGAATAATACGGTAGATATATTAGATCGAAATATAGTCATGGACTATTTTAGGCATGAAAATCACTGGCAAAGTTCACAAAAGAAAAAAAATAATAATAAAACAATTTATTATATATTGTTATATAATAAAATATTGTATATTTGCATTCGAGAATATTAAATATTTGCACAAGACACAAGAAGGCTATATAAAAATAAATACAGAGAAAGTACATTTAAACATCCAAATAATATTTAAGGTACTTATTTTTTATTATTTATTACCTTTTACCTAAGTTCAAGTAGAACTTAGTAACAAGCAAAGGATATTCGACTAATTTTTTATTAACTAAATCAAGAAATGCTTATGAAAAGAAAACCTCCGCTTATCTTATGAATTATGAATTTTGGAAATGAAAATTCAAAAACAAAGGCAAACATGTTGATACTTCAAAGGAGTGTTAACAGGCTTATTCTCTAAAATTGATTCCAGTCAGGTCCCCAAAAAACTGATGGATTTCGATTAATCGTTAACCTTTGATCTTGGTTTAAAAGTTTATTTGATCTTCCTTTTATAGGATAAAAAACTGATAAACTATTAAATAGGATCATTAATTTAATAAATGAAATAATAGTAATGAGAAAAACATCTTTGGTAACTATTTTATTTGCAATGCTGATAACCTTTCTTTCAGCATGTAAAAGTGATTCAGAAGAAGGTGGCACAACAGGCAAACCTTATGATCCAAATCAACCGATTAAACTAACCTCTTTTTACCCTGAAAATGGGGGAATGGCAACGAAAGTTATTATTAATGGAGAGAATTTCGGAACTGATCTTTCGCAGATAAAAGTATTCTACAATGAAAAACAAGCGGCAGTGGTACGTTCCATAGGAACTAAAATTTATGTCATTACTCCTCGGCAACCGGGAGATAATTGCACTATTACAGTAGAAGTAGGTAAAGATAAAGCCAGTTTTGAACAGCAGTTTTCGTATAAGACACAGGTTACTGTAAGTACGATTACGGGAACGCCGCGAACGGAAGTAAATGCGGTTGACGGAACATTGGCGGCAGCTCAGTTCGGATTGACTCATTTTGTTTGCGTAGATCGTGAGAAAAATATATTTGTTTGCGAAAGGTCCAGTTATCGTTTACGCCAGATAAATGAGCAACAAAATATGGTAACTACATTAGCTACAAATATTACAGCTCCATTTATTCCAATGGTTGAAACAGAAGGGCAGAAAGTCTTTTTACCGCTTTGGGTACAAGGAGGTAATTTGTTACAATTTGATCCGGAAACACAATGGGCTAAAAAACAGGTGAAACCGCAGAATGTAACATTAGACCAATATATATCCGCTGCTGTTAATCCGGAAGATAAACTGGTGTATATAAAGGCATTAAATGGAAACTTGGCTAAAATGGATCCTAAGAGTAAGGAAGCAGAACTAGTTACTACGGGGCTGGATGCGGGTTGGACTTATGATGCTATCTGTTGTTTTGATAGTCTCGATCCGGATGTGCTCTATATTTGTTATCGGAGCAAGCATTGTATTTATCGCTATGAACTTTCTACCGGAAATTATGAATTGTATGCAGGAGCAAGAGAAGATTCTGGCTATGAGGACGGAAAACGTTTGAACGCACGATTTAATTTCCCTTCACAGATATGTTTCGACTTAGACGGAATCATGTATATTGCAGATTCCAGTAATCATTGTATTCGTTCGATTGACCGGGAAGGAGCAGTAAGTACTGTAATTGGTGTCCCGGGCAGAGCCGGCTATGTAGACGGTACGCCGGATGACGCTTTATTTAATGAGCCTTGGGGAGTAGCTGTGGATGAAGAAGGTACAATTTACATTGCAGATACCAACAATAAGTGTATTAGAAAACTTGCTATTCAGTAACCTGTTTATCACTAATTCAACATGAGAAAATTATATATTATTCAAATTTTACTTTTATGCTGTTTGGGCGTCATGGCTCAAAAAGCGGGGAAATCGCTGACTATTTCGGGTATAGTTGTCGATAAGTCGTCCGATAAGGAACCGATTATCGGCGCTAATATATTCTTGAAAGACCGTCCGGGCGTAGGTACAACAACCGATTTGGATGGTAGATTTAAAGTTCAGGCACATAAAGGCGATGTGCTGATCGTTAATTATATCGGATATGATAAGATAGAGTATTTCGTTACCGATAGCCAGACAAACCTGGTTCTTAAAATGACTCCTTCTGCTACTGCTTTGGACGAAGTAGTAGTGGTGGGTATGGGAACCCAGCGTAAAGTGAGCGTAGTAGGAGCTATCACAAGCGTGGATATTGGTGACCTTGCTGTTCCGGCCACTTCACTGAATAACTCTTTGGGAGGTAGAGTGCCGGGAGTTATCTCTATCCAGTCGAGTGGTGAACCGGGTAAAAATATCTCGGAATTTTGGGTTCGCGGTATAGGAACATTTGGTGCTAACAGTTCGGCTTTGGTATTGATTGACGGTTTGGAAGGCGATTTGAGTCAGGTCGATCCTGCTGACGTAGAGAGCTTTTCTGTTTTAAAAGATGCTTCTGCAACGGCAGTTTACGGTGTTCGTGGTGCTAACGGAGTAATTCTTGTAACGACCAAGCGGGGAACAGTAGAAAAACTCAAAATTACAGCCCGTGCCAATTTTACTATTTCACAGTTGAAGCGGTTACCTAAATATTTGAGAGCTTATGATTACGCCAAGCTGGCCAATGAAGCCAGAGTCGTTTCAGGAGAGAAAGAACTCTATTCTCCTATGGAAATGGATTTAATCCAATATCAATTGGACCCGGATTTGTATCCGGATGTAAACTGGCAAGACGAAATTCTGCACAAGACTTCTTTCCAGCAGACTTATTATGTAAGTGCACAGGGAGGTGGTAGTATTGCCCGTTATTTTGTGAGTATGGGTATGTCGAAAGAATCGGCAGCATATATTCAAGACCCTGACAGCCGTTACAAGGCAGACACAGGATACAACACATATAATTATCGAACCAATTTGGATATCAATGTTACTAAGTCAACCACCCTCTATTTGGGGTTGGACGGATTTATATCCAATAAAAAAGAGCCGGGAATGGCTAACACAGATTTACTTTGGAATGCTCAGTCAATGTTGACACCGTTGACTATTCCTACTAGGTTTTCAACAGGACAACTTCCGGCTTATGGTGTCAATGATGCCTATTCACCTTATGTAATGCTTAATCATACGGGAATGGCTACTCGCGAGACTTACAAAAATATGGTGACTCTCGCTCTGAACCAGGATTTGTCATTTCTTCTGAAAGGATTGAAAGTAAAAGTACAGGGCGCGTTGAATAGCGACGTATATTATGATGAGACTCGTTTTGTAATGCCGGAGATGTATTCAGCTATCGGGCGAACGACTTCCGGAGAACTTCAATTGGCAAAGAAAGTTGACGCTCAAGCAGCTACATTCAGTAAGACATTGAATCATTGGCGTAAATATCATTTCGAGTTTACTGCCAATTACGAAAGGTTATTCAATGATAAACACAGGACAACAGCCTTGCTTTACTATTACATGAGTGACGAGAAGGCGACTAAAGACATCACTGACAGTATGAGCGCTATTCCCAAACGTTATCAGGGAGTATCTGGAAGAATTACTTATAGTTTTAAAGATACCTATTTCATTGATGCAAACTTCGGTTATACAGGTTCCGAAAACTTCGAGCCGGGTAAGCAATTCGGTTTCTTTCCTTCGGGAGCTATCGGTTGGGTACCGACAAACTATGATTTCATGCGGAAAGCGGTGCCTTGGCTGGATTTTCTTAAAATCCGTTTCTCGTATGGACAAGTAGGTAACGACCGTATTTCCAATAAACGCTTCCCTTATCTGACTATTATTAATTCTAATGCGGCTACGGGCTGGGGAAGCGATTCCAATGGTGTGAACGAGTCTATCGTAGGTGCTGACAATCTGGCTTGGGAGAAATCAACCAAAGCGGATGTGGGTATTGAAGCGAAATTCTTCAAAGAAAAACTCTCCTTAGTGGTCGATTATTTCAATGACCAGCGAAATGGTATTTTCCAGCAGAGAACTCAGGTTCCTGATTTCGCGGGTATTATCACCATGCCTTATGGTAATGTGGGAAAGATGCGTAGCTACGGAGCTGACGGAAATATTTCTTATTCGCAGGATATAGGCAAAGACTTCTCATTTACGATCAGAGGAAACTTTACCTATTCGAAGAATGATGTGCAGAACTGGGAACAGGCTGATCCAAAATATCCCTATCAGCAGATAAGCGGTATGCCGTATGGAGTGCAACGTGGTTACATAGCATTGGGATTGTTCAGAGATGACCAAGATGTGGAGAGCAGTCCGTCGCAGTTTGGAACTGTCCGTCCGGGTGATATTAAATATAAAGATGTGAATGGTGATGGACGTATAACGGAAGACGACCAAGTGCCGTTGGCCTACTCTAACTATCCGTTATTGATGTATGGATTCGGTGGAGAGTTCCGTTACAAATCGTTTACACTGGCTTGTCTGTTCAAAGGAACGGGAAATACAACCTATTTTAAAGTCGGTAATGGATATGAAATGGGATATGTTCCTTTCCATGGTGAAAAGACAGGTAATGTACCTGTGGAAGCCGGCGTTCAGGCAAATCGCTGGACTCCAGCCTGGTATTCAGGAGATCCCTCTACGGAAAACCCTAATGCAGCATTCCCTCGATTATCCTATGGTAAGAATGAAAATAATACTAAGAAATCTACTTTCTGGAAAGACAATGCGCGCTATTTACGTTTACAGGAAATTAGCTTAACCTATAACCTGAAGACCAAGGGATTTGTAAAAAGACTGGGTATACAGTCATTCGACTTTCAATTGGTGGGATATAATCTGGCAGTCTGGAGCGGTGTGAAAACAGTAGATCCGGAACAAGCACAGAAAATGGGGCGTGTTTATCCTATTCCTGCCCGTTACGCATTTCAAACCTATATCCATTTCTAAATATGCATGATATGAAATATTTTAAAAGATTAATGATAACGCTATGTACAGCGTTCTACTTTTGCCTGTCCTCCTGCAATTACTTGAATGTGGATGAGTATTTTGCTGATACATTGGGATACGATTCTATTTTTCAGAATAAAATGAATCTTCAGAAATATCTATGGGCTACGGCTGCTTTCTTCCCCGATGAGGGCGCTATCTGGGGTGGTGCTTATACACCGGGTGTTACCGGTTCGGATGAAGCCTTTGTGCAATGGAACACGGGCGAATTTCCCGGAGTAACATTTGTTTTGGGGCACACGACTCCCGATAACTTGGGAACGATGAATAACTGGGCACAGATGTATAAAATCATTCGTAAGGTTAATATTATTTTCAGTAGAATCAATGAATGTAAAGACCTTACAAATATAGAACAACGCGAGATTCTGGGCTATGCACATTTTATGAGAGGCTATGCTTATTATAATTTGCTTCAAAACTTTGGTCCTGTCGTTCTTGTGGGAGATGAGCCGATGAATACGAATGAATCTCCTGCATACTATAATAAGGAAAGAGCAACGTATGATGAATCAGTGGATTATATCTGTAACGAGTTGGAAATTGCTGCAAATTATATTCCTTTGCGGGTTACGGTATCTCAGTTCGGGCGTCCTACACGCGGAGCTGCGTATGCGCTGATTGCTCGCTTACGGTTGCAACAGGCAAGTCCTTTGTTCAATGGAGGAAGTGCAGCGAAAACGACTTTCGGAGGTTGGATACGTAAATCGGACAATGTTCCCTATGTTAGCCAGACTTATGACGAGCAACGTTGGGCGGTAGCTGCGCATGCTGCCAAACGGGTAATTGATATGGATATGTATGAGTTGCATACCGTAAAAAGTGACAAGTACACGCCGGAATTGCCGACCAATGTATCAGACGTAAACTATTATACGAAAACTTTCCCGGAAGGGGCTGTGGGGATTGATCCCTATAAGTCTTATAGCGATATGTTTACGGGCGAATCGACCGCTACTAAGAATCCGGAATATATATGGGGAAGAACATCCGGTAGTCTTCGTAGTTATACCCGGCACGCTTTTCCGGTGGGGCTAATGGGAGGATATAATGGAATGGCTGTCCCTCAGAAGTTTATTGATGCTTACTATATGGTTGATGGTAGAGATCGTACCAATTCGAGCGATGAATATCCATATCTGGAAGACGGATTCACTTCTGAAGTGAAGTCTTTCTCCGGATACCAGTTAAAGAGCGGTGTTTATAATATGTATATAAACCGTGAACCGCGCTTCTATGCATCGATTGGTTTTAGCGGTTGTTTCTGGCCTTGTGCTTCTACAAGTGAAGCTGTGAAGAAAAATGTCTATGTTTATTATTGGAAAGGAGCGAGTGGCTATGGGGCTTCCGGAAAGGATAAAGCGGTAGGTTCCGGTGACGCCAACAATTATCCGGTGACCGGGTATGTGATGAAGAAATATGTCCATAATGATGATGCTTGGAGTGGTACCGATGCAACCGTATTACCTAAATCATTCCCCATTATCCGTTATGCGGAAATATTACTTTCGTATGTAGAAGCATTGAATAATCTGACCGGATCTCATACGGTGACTTTCAGCGATGAAAGCACGGGTACTTATACTCGCGATATGAACGAAATGGCGAAATACTTTAATATGGTTCGCTATCGGGCGGGTTTGCCGGGCTTGACTACCGATGAGTTAAGTTCTGCTGATAAAATGTTTGACATCATTGTGAGAGAACGCATGATTGAGTTCCTTCACGAGAACAGACGTTTTTATGATGTCCGTCGTTGGGGTATTTATTTGGATACGGAAAAAGAACCGATTGTAGGTATGAATACGGACGGGTTTGAAGATGAATTTTTCCAAAGAACAACGGTCAATCATCTTTTTGCACGTACCAGAGTGGCCGATAAGAAAATGGTCTTCTTGCCTATTCCCCGTGCTGAATTGCGGAAAGTGCCATTAATGGATCAGAATCCGGGTTGGGATAATTAACGGGAACTATAAATTAAAATTTGATATGAGAATGAAATCAATAACAAAATATATGATGTATTGTGCCGTGTTAATGGGATTGACAGCGTGCAATGAAAATTCAATATTTGAAGGTGAGCTATACAAGAAGGTGGTGTATGTGTTGAGTGAAACGGACTTGACGTTTCCGGTCACTCATTCGCTGAATACTCCGGTTTCCGTTGGATATATAACCATTTATGCAGGTGGTACATGGGCTATTGACCAGGACGTGACCGTAACGTTGGAAAAAGATCCTGACTTGATTGATAAGTATAATCATGATAACTTTGACTTGGATGAGGATAAGTACGCGAAAGAACTGGATCCTTCCAGATATACGATTAAAAGTTATACTGCGGTGATGAAAGTTGGCGATCAGGACCCCTATGTAAAGTTGCCTATTGAAGTCAGGACCGAGGGATTGTCTCCCGATTCCACTTATCTGATTCCTTTACGGATTGCCAGTTGCACTCCTTATGAAGTGAATAAAGATAAGTCGCGGGTGTTGTATAAGGTGTATATTGAGAATGATTTTACCAGTCAGAAAAGTCCTTTGACATTATTTATGAGGGGCACTCAGCTGCGGGAAGATGATACAAAGCCTACACAGATATCAGCGAATAAGATTCTATATCCCTTGTCGAAACGGGGTGTGAGATTGAATGCCGGCATTGAAAACAGTGCCAATAAAGCAGAAGAGGAATTAATAAACAAGTCGAGCCTTATCATGGAAATCGGTGAGGAGGAACTGACTTATATCGATGGTACCAAATATAATACTCTTATACTAAAACCTTATAAATCAGAATTGATAGAGGTAGTACAATTACCCGGTACAACTGATGATGATGAAGCATTGTCTGTCCAGCAGGCAAACAGATACATCACCGTAGACGGAGTCACCCGTTTTTATCTTTCCTATAAATATCGTACACTGAAAACTGCTGCGACCAATGACGCACCTGCCGAATGGAACTCATGGATTGAGGTTTATGAGAACATGAAAGTTCCTACTGACGATTAAGCTTGTTTATAATGAACGATTAGTTTAAACAAGGTAAAGGCTTGTTCTTTTAAATCCCGTATATGTGATAGTTTGAGTATGCAAAACAACGTATACGGGATTTTTTATGTGTATGATTAGTGTAGAATATTTTTATTGGGCTACTCTCTTTTCCTCCGTGTTATCCTGAAAGGATATTACTAGCCGTAATCCGTAGTCAATGTCCCAACGCAGTGGATTGACTCCATAACGGTTGGTGATTTTGCAGTATTTGGCGATAGTATAATAACTTCCTCCGCGTAGCACTTTATGCAGATCAATCCCCTTCAGGTCAGGATCAATATTTCCGGTGAAAGGAACTTTTTTATCATACCAGTCCATGCACCATTCGTAGATGTTTCCGCTCATATCATAAAGTCCGAGTTCGTTGGGTTTTTTGGTTCCTATATCGTTGGATACATATGTGTTTTCATTGGAGTATTTTTCTTTAAACCAAGCGACTTGTGTCGGGTCATCGCTACCGGCATAAATGTAGTTTTGGGTATTCAAGCCTCCACGTGCGGCATATTCCCATTCTGCTTCGAACGGCAGACGGAAGGGGAGGCCGGATAACTGAGAGAGTTTTCGGGTGAATCGTTGAGTGTCATACCAGTTAACTTGATCTACGGGATAGTTACGTCTGTGTTGGTTGGAAGGATTCTCCCCCATAATGACGTACCATTCATCCTGACTTACCTCATAGCGGTTGATGAAAAAAGAGCCCACATTCACAGGATAATCGTTGTTTTCTCCGAGATTGGCTGTCCCTCCTTCTACGTAAACCATATTCCATAATATGTAACGTATCACTTCTTTTTGCTCATTACTAATGCCGGGCGACCAGCGTAGAGCTTTCTCTAACTGCGAAGGAAGCGCACCGACAATGGTTTTTTCTCTCCGGCATTTATCGCAAAATGCTTTCCATATCTTTTGTTTCTGTGCCATATTGGGTAATATAATACCCAGCAATAGAAGAAGGAATATTATAATCCGCTTAGTTTGTTTTCTTTCCATGATAGTTCTATGTTTATCTTTTTGACGATAGAAGATGAGAATAACTGCAATCATTAGTCTTAAATTTATTTAATATCTCTTTGGGAGTCTTCTTTGGACAAATCCCTTATTTTCATTAAAATCATCTTTATTTTCGGCAATAATCGTTATATATTTGTTATTATAGATAAGAGTATCAATTATTTAATTTGAAAAGAATATGAAAAAGAAACAGACAGGGGTTATATTGATGTTGGCTGCTCTCTCTTTGATGAGTATACAGCCGGTAGAGGCGTGTACACGTGCCGTTTACCTCGGCCCGGAACAGTTGGTGATAACGGGGCGTACAATGGACTGGAAAGAAGACATTATGTCGAATATCTATGTTTTCCCGCGTGGCATTCAGCGTGTTGGGCATAATAAGGAAAAAACGGTGAACTGGACTTCCAAGTATGGAAGTGTGATTGCAACCGGTTATGATATAGGAACTTGCGACGGTATGAATGAAAAGGGCTTGGTGGCTAGTCTACTTTTCTTGCCCGAATCTATTTATTCGCTTCCCGGTGATATCCGTCCGGCAATGGGAATCAGTATTTGGACGCAATACGTGCTTGATAACTTTGCCACTGTACGTGAGGCCGTTGATGAACTGAAAAAGGAGACTTTCCGGATTGACGCTCCCCGTATGCCGAATGGAGGACCGGAATCTACTTTGCACATGGCTATTACC
>OIHY01000478.1_pt1 | contig 12801 bp, 8 predicted proteins | sample 1608251 | NCBI WGS metagenome assembly OIHY01 (sample SAMN02674792, study PRJEB24791) | human gut metagenome, SKBSTL006 | isolation source: stool | host: Homo sapiens | place: USA
GGTGGATTAACTTACAGTTATTATCGTGAACGTTGGAAGCGCTTTACAACAGAAGTAATAACCGCTTCATTATCCGGCCAGAAGTTTGATGAAAAACAATTTTATCAATCAATTACTGACTTCGAATATGAGTGGACATTATCCAAAGAGCACCATCCTATAATTTCTGGAGAGAACCCGATATTGTTGGCCAAGACATTATCTGAGAAATATATGCAATATTTTTATTAAGTACATACCTCAAAATAATTATAAATTATAAAACAAAACAGCCTATGAATATAATACCGAACTTATAATTAAGGAAATTATCAAATCTAAAGAAGAAAAAAATACAGAATTACTTAACTTTAAATTATTAATGTATGATGTCGGACTTACGAAAAAACATTTTTTCAATTAAAATCTGGACTGTTACGACATTCTGTTTATTATCACTAGTAAACATGAACGCCAGTAATACTCTCGCTCATTCTTTACAAAAAGATGAGATCAAAGAAGTAAAGGACAATCCTGGCAAGAAAGTAACAGGAAAAGTCTTGGATGAATTTGGAGAACCTATTCCCAGTGCATCAATATTGGTAGAAGAACGTTCAAGGGGAGTTATCACTGACTTGGACGGAACATTTGTGATAGAAGTCTTGCCAACAGATAAACTAGTCGTTTCTTTTCTTGGAATGGAAACGCAGACTATTTTGGTGGGTAAGCAAACAAATATCGTAGTTAAAATGCAACCCCAAACAGCAGAACTTGACGAAGTTACCGTAGTAGCATATGGTAAACAGCGAAAAGCAAGCGTTATTGGTGCCATCAATACAGTTTCGATGAATGAGCTGAAAATGCCTGTTGCTAAATTGAGTTCCGGTTTGGCCGGACAGTTGGCTGGTATAGTTGTCATGCAGCGTTCAGGTGAACCGGGTGCAGGTGCTGATTTTTGGATTCGGGGTATCAATACTTTCGGTGCAGGCAACAAACCTTTAGTGCTGGTTGATGGAGTAGAACGTAGTATGGACCTTGTAGATGTTGAGGATATCGCTTCTTTCTCTATTCTGAAAGACGCTACCGCAACAGCATTATATGGAGTGCGTGGAGCCAATGGTATTGTACTTATCACGACAAAACGTGGAACCGAATCAGCACCTAAGATTAATGCACGCGTAGAATATGGTTTTACCAATCCAGTACGTATGCCCGAATTGGCTAATACGGAACAATGGATCAATTATTATAATGATATTACTTTGGAATCATCCGGACGCTTGGCTATACAACCTGAAGAAAAAGCAAAATACCTGAATAATACAGATCCGGATCTTTACCCGAATGTAGATTGGATGCAAACATTGTTTAAAGACTTCTCCAACACCACACGCGTGAATATCAACGTTACCGGGGGATCTCCTAAAATACGTTATTATGTAGGCGGCTCCTTTTATTCGGAAGGCAGTGTATTCAATATTTCGGATAAAGACCGCTACGATGCTTCAATGCGCTATAACAAGTTTAGTTTTCGTTCAAATATTGATATCAATGTAACTTCATCTACTGAGCTGAGTCTCTCACTGTCCAATCAATATGAGACCAAGAACCGTCCTTATGGTTCACTATCAGATTTGTATGCTTATATGATCCGAACTTCTCCGATAGCTACTCCTACTATTTATTCAGATGGCACTTTAGCTAAACCAAGTACGGGTACCAATCCTTATAACAGCCTGAATAACTCTGGGTACTCGCAGGATTTCTTCAACAATGCGCAATCACTTATTTCGCTTACACAGGATTTCTCAAAAATGGTAACTCCGGGATTAAAAGCCAATGTTAAGTTCTCATGGGACGCCTACAATGCGCATACACTAAACCGCATTGTAACACCATCTACCTACTATGCAACAGGACGTGATGAAGAAGGAAATCTTGACTTTGTAAGGAGTACTGAAGGTAGTGATTATATGAAACTCACACGGACGAATTCGGGCACACGTACTATCAACTTTGAAGCCTCAGCCAATTACGACCGCCTCTTTGGAGAAAAGCACCGTGTTGGAGCCTTGTTTCTTTTTAGTATGCGTAACTATACAGACAATTTCCCGGGTAATTATGTAGACGCTTTTGCCCACAAAAACATCGGTATTGCCGGTAGAGCTACTTATTCATATTACGACCGTTATTTTGCTGAATTTAACTTCGGATACAATGGCTCTGAGAATTTCGCACCTGACAAACGTTTTGGTTTCTTTCCCTCTTTTGCTATAGGATATATGCTAAGCAACGAAGCTTTCTGGGATCCGTTGCGTTCTACTATCCACCTGTTGAAAATCAAAGGTTCGTATGGAGAAATAGGTAATGACCAGATTGGCGGAAACAGACGTTTTGCATTCAACTCCACCATGAAAGAAGGACAATACGGCTATATTTTCGGAACGAATCCCGGTAGTGGAAGTATCGTAGGTATTTCTACAGGTATTCCGGGAAACCTGAATGTTTCATGGGAGAAAGCTCAAAAAGCGAATGTGGGACTGGAACTTGGCTTATTTGACCAGCTTAAATTCCAACTTGATTATTTTTATGAAAAGCGTACCGGTATCTATATTCAGCAAGAAAGTGTTCCTTCAATCGTCGGTCTCAATGAAACCCAGTATGTGAATCTTGGAGAAATGAAGAATCAAGGTTTCGATGGTTCTATGGAGTATGAACAACGATTTAATGACTGGTATGTCTCTGCCCGTGCCAATTTCACTTACAATCGAAATAAAAAGTTGTATGATGATAAACCGACTCCTATATGGTCCTACCAAAGTGAAGCTGGATTTGCCTATCGTCAGCAACGCGGTCTTATAGCTCTAGGTCTTTTTGAGTCAGAAGAAGATATAGCCAATAGCCCCAAACAAAACTTTGGAAACGTTCGTCCTGGTGATATTAAATATAAAGACATCAATGGTGATAACGTTATCGACGCATACGATAAGGTAGCGATTGGCTATACGGACGTACCGGAAATAAATTATGGATTTGGTATTAGTCTGGGCTGGAAAGGATTTGACGCTTCTCTGTTTATGCAGGGAGTAGGAAATGTGACTCGTATTATCGGTGGAGACGCTCTTTATGGTGCCTCTGATAATATAGAGCGTTTAGGACAGATTTACGCAGATGTAGCCGAAAAACGTTGGACAACCAGCAATCCTAATCCTAATGCTACTTATCCACGGCTTTCTATGAGCAAGGTAGAGAATAATCTTCAACCCTCCACCTACTGGCAACGTAATATGAGTTTTCTTCGTTTGAAAAATGTGGAGATAGGATATACCCTTCCGAAGCATATTTATAAACGTCTGGGCATGTCATCAATTCGTGTTTATGCACAGGGTGTCAACCTTTTGACATTCAGCAAATTCAAATTGTGGGATCCCGAACTCGATTCCAACTATGGAAATATATATCCTCAGATGAGAACAATCACCTTAGGTCTTAATCTTAACTTTTAAAGCATATTAGAACTATGAATAAAAAGATACGAATTTTAGGAATATTCCTATACTTCACCGTTGCATTCAGCTTTGTATCATGCAACGATTATCTGGATGTGACTTTGCTCGACCAGCTTACACAAGACGAAACCTTTAGTAAGCGTGTCTCTACCGAACAGTATTTAGCGCATGTTTATAGCTACTTGCCACGGGAATATGAATATCTGGAAGAAGGAAGCGCAGTTCCCCGTAGTGATGAAGCCATGTTCTCCTGGTATCAGTGGGTCAACTACCTCTCTTTCAATAATGGATCATGGGGACCTTCTACTCCAAACTATAATATTTGGAAAGCAAAGTATACAGGCATAAAACAAGCTAGTATATTCATGAACCATGTTGACGAATGTTTGGAGATTGACTCTGAAACGAGACGTATAATGAAAGCAGAAGCACGTTTTCTGCGAGCTTATTATTACTTTGAACTATTCCGTCAATATGGTCCTGTGTATATCTGGGGAGACATCGAATCGGATGAACTTATAAAACCGGAAACGATAGACCGTCATACAGTTGATGAAAACGTAAATTTCATAGCTGAAGAATATGATAAGGCTATTGCAGAACTTCCTGCAGAGATCAGCGATTTCACAAAATGGGCAGGACGTATCACCAAGGGAGCGGCAATGGCTGCCAAAGCGCGCTTAATGCTCTATGCCGCCAGTCCATTGTATAATGGATGCGATCTTTATAAAGGACAAATGAAGAATCTGTATGGTGATTTCCTTTTTCCACAAAGTCCCGATCCTCAAAAATGGGAAAAAGCCGCTAAAGCTGCCAAAGACGTTATAGATATGAACATCTATGAATTGTACAAAGACCAGACTGAAGCAGACCCTTTACTGCGTGCCATCAAATCTTATCAAGGAGTTCTTTTTGAAGAGTGGAATAAAGAAACGATCTGGGGTGCCTGGGGACGTAATCCTACTAATACTGGACTCGGGGCTATAGGTTTCTATCTGTATAGCCGGTGCATGCCTCCTAGAGTTTGTGAATTGGGTGTCGGCGGCTTCTGCCCGTCTCTGAAATTAGTAGATACTTATCCGATGGCTAAATCCGGAAGATATCCTGTTACCGGATATGATAATAACGGGAATCCTGTAATTGATAAGCAATCGGGATATACCAATACCGGTTTTACAGAAAATTTTAAGCAGCCGGGAGCCAGTTTTGCACCTGGATTTAAAGCGCATAATAGCTGCGTCGGACGTGACGCCCGTTTTTATGCTTCTGTATTTCCAAATGGTTTTTATTGGATCAATCAATATAAAGGCATAAAACAAGTTACCTTTTTTACGGGAGGATCGTCCTCGTACTTAGAATCCGGAGATTGTGTCAAAGTCGGATATCTGTGGAGACGCCCACTCGATCCTGCTCTTAATACAGAAAGTGGCAGTTGGGGAACCGTATTCTGGCCCTATTTCCGTTTGGCCGAAATATATCTTGACTATGCTGAAGCTTGCAATGAGAAGCCCGAACGCAATGAAACGGAAGCATTGAAGTATATTAACCTTGTTCGCGAACGTTCCGGTTTAAATGCCCTCGAAACAGCGTATCCGGAAGTGAAAGGCAATAAGGATTTGTTGCGGATGCTGATTCAAAAGGAACGCATGGTAGAATTAGCCTTTGAGGGACACCGATATTATGATGCCCGTCGCTGGATGATTGCTCAACAAGAGTTTCCCGGACCGGAATATTCTCTTAATTTATTGGCCACTTCATACGAAGATTCTTGGTCGCGGACATCAAATGTTTGGAAAGGTGGTCCTCGGGTATTTGAGCCTAAGCATTATTTCTTCCCTATCAATCAAGAACAATTGAGTGAAATGAAGAATATTACTCAGAATTACGGATGGTAAATATATGTAATGGATATAAATATGAAAAAACATAAGACAATACAATTCATAGCTGCTGCACTTTTTATTGCATCGGCATGTACTGATGATCGTGATAATCTCATGGTTAATGATCAAATCGGACTATTGCATTCTACCTATACAGAAACGGAGATATTCCGTGGTATGGATACCCCCTATCAATTATTTGTTATCAAAAGTGGGAAAGGAAAGCAGGAGACAGAAGTTTCCATTTCTGTTGACGAGACTGTTCTTCAGAGTTATAATACGGATAATGGAACATCGATCCAATTATTGCCTTCCGATTGTTATACCATTCTTCAGCCTGCTCTGCGTCTCAACGATTCCGACTATCGGAAAGCTTTTGATATTAAATGGAATGCCGACCGTCTATCCGATCTTCTTTCTACGGGAAAGGAATATGGCTTGCCCATACAAATGAGTGTGGTGCAAAATTTTATCTCTGCAGATGATGAGCGACTAAAAACCATTATTGTACCTACTATTAAGGAACCTTATTTGCAAATGGATGTTCCTGGTATGAGTCCGGTTACTGATTTTATGCCGACTTTCGGCGATTTGAATGAAAGAGAACTGTTCGTAAAGATAAGAACTAATTATTCTAATGACGAAGATATTTCATTTCAGATTGAAGTCGATCCTCAGTTAGTCATTGATTATAATACCGCTCATGGCACAGCTTATAAAATGTTGCCGGAGAGTTCCTTTACTGTAGATAATAAGGGAGTTATATTAACAGGCATGAAGGAAACATTCATTAAAATTAAATACCACAAGAAAGGGTTAATACCGGAAGAGGGTACTTATTTATTTGGTGACTATGTACTTCCACTACGCATTACTTCCGTTTCAAAATATGGTATAAGTCCTGATGCTGCGTCCAAACTGTACACAGTTAAATTCCAACCGGGCCCAATAGACAAGAAAGGATGGAGTGTTATAGATTTCAACAACTGTTGTACCCAAGACGGCGGATGGTATCTGAATATGGGATGGGGAGTGGAATCATTGATAGACAATAATCCTGGCACACAATGGCTATGCCGATGGGATGTAAAAGAGCCCTTGCCCTATTACTTTGTATTTGACATGGGGAAAGAATATACATTATTCAGATTTGGATTTGCTAACCCTGTTGCACCAGCAGCACACGTTTGGGCAGGCACATCGAAAGCCGGTTATGTAGAAGCTAGTATTGATAACGAGAATTGGGTTAAATTAAAAGACTGGACTTCTCCCAAAATCGGAGAACCCAACGTTAATATGGATGTTCCTGCGACACAAGCCCGATACATTCGTTTTGTAATAACTGATACCTATCCGACTTATGACGGGCTGAGAGTTAGTCTTGGTGAAGTTTATGCTTGGGGTATGTAACTAAAAACATGAAAATTATGAACTATTTCTCACTATATCTAAAAGGATTGATATGTTTCTGTCTGTTATTTATTACTATGGATAGTCATGCGCTATCCATAGATAAAGGATATAGACAGAATAAAATAAAAGATCTGGCACTTATTTACCAGGGAGGAGTGCATCGTATTGACTGGACTTCGGATCAATTTCTCCCCTATGTGGTACATCAGTTTGCAGATGGACATAAAGACTGGTTATTTGACGGATTCTTGTTTTTGGAGTTCACAGATGGGAAAGGCTGTGGCTTTGCAACACGCTACTCAGATAAAAATGCAAGAAAAAAAGAATGGCTATGGTTATTAGATCGTCTTTTTGAAGATGGTAAAGCGCTGTCTGCCTTAGATCGATGTATCGGAACACAGATTAAAGAAATCGGAAAACCGGATTTTACTCATCAGATAGTACTATGTCTTCCGGAAGTTCTTCCCGGACAAAAAGATTGGGGAGAAGTGGATGGTGAGCCAATGGACTTTTCCAGACAAGAGGATCAGGTGAAGGCCACCCGTTGGTATATCGATGAGTTAATGAAGCGATTCAAACAGGCAAAATACAAACATCTGAAATTATCCGGTTTCTACTGGCTGGCAGAGGATATTGATTTCACCAAAGATCTGTCAGTTCCATTAAGTAAGTATATTCATTCGAAGAACAAAACATTTTGTTGGATTCCGTATTGGCAGGCAAAAGGCTACAACCAATGGAGAGAATTAGGCTTTGATATCGCTTATCAACAACCGAACCACTTTTTTAAAGCCTCTATTCCCGATAAAAGACTGGAAGAAGCATGTCAATCTGCCGCCACTCTGAACATGGGGATGGAACTTGAATTTGACGAAAGAGCATTGTTTGATGCCAAGGACTCGTTTTATAATCGTCTGGTAGCGTATATTGATCATTTTGAAAGACAACAAGCCTTCCGTACATCTGCAATGGCCTATTATAGTGGCAATCATGCAGTTCTTGATATGTATAAATCAACAAACCCGAAAGATCATGAAGTCATGGACAGACTGGCTAATCTGATTGTATCAAGACGTGGCAAGCAAAAAAAAGAATCTCATCAGACCAAAGTTATTGCCCATCGTGGATTCTGGAATACACCCGGATCTGCACAGAACTCGCTAGCGGCTTTAGTGAAAGCTGATTCAATAGGTTGTTATGGTTCGGAATTTGATGTATGGCTGACAGCTGACGATGAATTGATGTTGAATCATGACGGATGGCATGAAGGATACTCTCTGGAGAAAACATCTTCTGACGTGCTACGCACTTTAAAGTTAAGCAATGGAGAGAATATGCCAACTTTAGAGCAGTTCCTTGATAAAGCGAAGAAACTTAAAATACATCTGATACTGGAGATGAAACCCCTCAGTACTCCGGAACGTGAAACGAAAGCCGTTGAAATGATCCTAAAGTTGGTGGAAGAGAAAAAATTGACTCACAGAGTAGAATACATCTCTTTTTCCCGTCATGTGATGTGTGAGTTTATACGTCTGGCACCTCCTAAAACTCCAATTTTGTATTTGGGACAGGATATTTCGCCCAAGGAACTGAAACAATTGGGAGCTACCGGGGCAGATTACAATTATTGGGCTTATCATAAAAATCCGGATTGGTTGAAAGATCTGAAAAATTCAGGGATGACCTCCAATGTATGGACTGTAAATATCCCTTCTGAGATGCAATGGTGTATTGACAATGGTTTTGATCTGATAACCACAGATGCACCGACAGCTTTCTTAGGCTTATAATAATCATTTGGATAATATGCTGATGGAATCTGCCATCAGCATATTATATTTATACTGTTTATACGGACAAGAATAACAAAACAATGAAATTAAGAAATATCATAGCAATCATGCCTTTTCTGGCATCATCTTTCATGACGCAAGCTCCTGTTTATCAAGATGTGAATCACCCCATTGGAGACAGAGTGGTAGGCGTATGGAAAACTAACAGCAAACAAGAAAGTCATGTCAGTTGACGAAACAATAACTTTCAGTTTAGCTGTCAAGAACACAGGGAACCGTGAAGGACAGGAAATTGTTCAGCTTTATATCAGAGACATAAAGTCTTCTCTTCCCCGCCCGGTGAAAGAATTAAAGAGATTTAAGAAAGTAAATTTAATGCCGGGTGAAGAAAAAATAGTTTCTTTGTCTATTGATAAAGAGGCATTAAGCTTTTTTGATGCGGAAAGACATGAATGGATTTGTGAACCGGGCAAATTTGAAGCTATCATAGCAGCATCAGCTATGGATATCAAAGATGTTCTCAAATTTGAATTAAAATAAAGATAGAAGCCATGACGAAACGTTTAATCCTTGCATTCGTATTTTTATCCTGGCACTTAGTAGCCTGCTCGAATGGAGATTCGGGAATTTCTTCCGGACTCCCGGATAAGCCTTCTGCAGAAGAAGACTCTCCCGGGACTGAAACGATATCTGAAGAAATGAGAGTGAAAATAACCGGCGAAGATTTATATATATCAGCCAAGTTAGATGCCAAAACCGATATTCTTTATTGGTTCAAGAAGTGTATGTTCAATGAACTGTTCACATTTTATAGAGTAGGAACAATTGACAATAATATGCCTGCTCCTGCCACTCTGCCCGATGCTTCTCCGACTTCTCTTCTGAATCTGGCTTACAGTGACAATATCGGTCCTTTTAATATAACCGGATACGGGTGGTGTGGAGGAAATCATCCCTACCTGGATGAAGTTACTCAAACTGCTCGCAATATCGGTTATCGTATTTATATAGACGGAAAAGAAATAAAGACAGATCTATCGACTCTGACAAAAGAGATAAAGATTGAAGTAATCAATGAAATAATGAACCCTTCCAAAGCCGATACCAGTAGTGGAAAAACACTTCTGAATGAGATCTTATGTATTGAGACTGTCAATTATTCTATTTATAGAAATAACATTCAAGTCTTGGTTACTCATGAATTTCAAAATGAGTCTCCCGTGACAGTACAAATGTATTACGGAATGCAATCTATGTTTGACAAGGAGACACATACATTAACTGCCAATGGCAAGTATGTGGACTGGACAGTACAAAAGGATGTTTCTACCTTTACAAAGAAAGAGTATCCGTCATTTCGCCGTTTCATTGAGAAAAGCGCAAATGTGTATCAATCTTCTTATCTGTTTGCCGATGGATTGGGAAATCATGAAGAAATATCAGATGATGATATTATATTCATAGGAAATTCCAGCAATAAGACCTACCACAAGATTATAGCTGATAGAGAACACAAAAAGGGGGATATTATTCATTGGAGTGGAGTGTATACCTGGTTTAAGTCTCCTGTTTCTGATGATGATGATTTGCTGTGTTATGAGGGTGTAATAGATAATAAAAAGGTCCTTTTTATAGATTGCAAGAAGAACGTCGACAGGACAATACAGTTGCCTGTCGATTATACAAAGAAGTCTTTTACGATTATAGAGAAAAGTAAATCAATAACAATTACCGGTAATAAAGTAACAGCCAAAGGACTTAGAATTGTATCCGACGGGTCCGGCAGTTGTGTGATTACCTTTGATTAATTTAGAAAACGATATGTGGAAAAATGTGTTAGTTCTGGTTAGCCTCTGTCTGTTGTTTGAAGATGTAAATGCTCAAACTACCAAGAACAGATACTATAAAGCTAATGATGAAAACGTTTCTTACGTGGGACGTACGGAAATACAGAGTGATGGCTCCGTTTCTTTCGACTGGACCGGTACTTATCTTCGTACCCGACTTTCGGGAGGAGAATTGTCTATGAAGATTTCAGATACTGGTATTAATTATTACAATGTTTTTGTAGACAGCCTTTTACACAAAACGGTAAAAGTATCCGGTAAAGATACTTTGATTAATTTCATTTCCGGCATGGATAAAGGCATCCATCATGTGTTGATTCAAAAACGTACGGAAGGGGAATGGGGAAAGACAACCATTCATCAATTTGTGCTTCATAATGAAGGAGAACTGATGAAAGAAACGGAGTGCCCGTCCAGACATATCGAATTTATCGGTAACTCGCTGACGTGTGGCTATGGTGTAGAAGGGAAAGACCGTAGCGAACCTTATAAAGCTGAAACGGAGAATTGCAACTTATCTTATGCCACTATTATCGCCCGCTATTTCAATGCCGATTATACGCTTATTGCACATTCCGGACGTGGAGTAGTCCGCAATTATGGAGATTCCGTCCGAATATCTGCCGTGACAATGAAAGACCGTATGCTGAATACATTTGATATGAATTTGGATAAGAAATGGGACTTTAAAACATACAAGCCCGATTTGGTGGTTGTTAATTTAGGAACTAATGATTTTTCCACCAATATATATCCGTTGGAAGATGAGTTTATTCATGCTTATAAGCTACTAATAAGCCGTCTTCGTACAAATTACGGAGATGTCCCTATATTATGCATCAGTCCGGCTATTGCTCAACGGCAGATCGTTCAATACATGGAGCGTATGCGCAAAGACTTGAATGATAAGAAAGTTTATATAGCAGTTCTTCCCGAAGGCCTTTGCGATTCGACTACAGACTTAGGAGCAGTATGGCATCCCAATTACAAAGGTCAAATGAAAATGGCTATGTCATTGATTCCTTATATGTCAACTATCACAGGATGGCCATTGAAAAAGGAATCGTTTTATTAAGACTTACCATGTTATATAATTATCAAAATGGCATTTTGTCATTTTGATAATTATAAACTCTCTAACGGGCGTATTTCCATCACTGCACAGGATAGAGAATAAAATGACAGAGATTTGCCGTTACAGGAAATCACTTTGTTGCGAATATGCATCTATATGCATTCTTTTTGCGTTATTTTTCATGCTATTCTGTAATATCTTTCTTTTTTTATATTACTTTGCATCATTCTGATTATTTTTTTTCATCCTAAAACAAAGTCTAATAAATAAGATACCCATCATTTTAGAGCTAAAATGTGCTCCTTTTAAACGGACTTAGCGTTGCTTTTAAAGCAATGGGACGTTCCTTTAAAAGCAACCTTATGTTTATTTACAATCAACCTTATGTTTTAGCTCAATCAACCTTATGTTTATTTCAAACTATACGGTGTTTTTTATGCAAATGACCGCTCGTTTATTCATAATCATGCATATTAATTCAAGATTGTATGCATATCTCTTTCTATCTTTACTCATCTATCAAAAGATAGAAATAGCAAAAATAGGGAAATAAGGAAATTATGCTTCCTATTTTGCTATTTATCTATCATTTTGTTTTCTGTTCAACTTATTTTTAATGCCTGTTATTATACTGTCGGTATATCTATTGAATGATGTCAAGTTCTCCAAAACCACTTGATCTTAGTAAAAAACATCGTTACCAAAACAGCTAAAGACGTAATGATTACTCCCTGAAGGAACCCAAGCCACGCATTCTGCTGGAAGTAGGACAACAGCGAGGCAAGTCCCAGTATATTAGCCAACGGCATAATGAATAAATCACCAACCACGTAAGCGATCATCGGATTTTGCCCGGACATAACAAGAAAGCGGCTACTTCGCACACATCTGAAATAATCACAAACAATACTTAAGAATAAGAGCGCAAGGAATGCCAGACCGGAAGTTACAAAGAAATAGCTAAAAGTGGCAGGATCTTTCTTGATACCTTCTTGAAAAGGTTCAAAACATAGCCCCAAAAGGAGAAGATATGCTCCGGCATTAAACAGCTTTTTCCATAACAAAGCGATTCCTTCTGTCGGACGTAAGAAAACCAATTTGCCAATCAATAACAGCACAAGTGTCGCTAATAAATTCACTGTCACCATACGGGTATAAAGCCCATAGAGATTGAATACAATAATCACCATAGTCAATATCAGCAGCGCAATTCCTATCTTACGGTATTGCGGTGAAGCCGGCTGTTCGGTATCCTTTCGGCCCTTCATCCATTCCATCAAATACTCACCGGCAATGCTGCCG
>OIHY01000489.1_pt1 | contig 12608 bp, 10 predicted proteins | sample 1608251 | NCBI WGS metagenome assembly OIHY01 (sample SAMN02674792, study PRJEB24791) | human gut metagenome, SKBSTL006 | isolation source: stool | host: Homo sapiens | place: USA
CACTACTGCCCGGGTTGCAGTCACGGCGTGGTACACAAGCTCATAGCCGAAGTGATAGAGGAAATGGGCATGGAAGATAAAACGGTGGGAATCTCTCCGGTAGGATGTGCAGTTTTCGCCTACAATTATCTGGACATTGACTGGCAGGAAGCAGCACACGGACGTGCGCCTGCTGTGGCAACTGCCGTGAAACGCCTATGGCCGGATCGTCTCGTTTTCACATACCAGGGTGACGGTGACTTGGCTTGTATCGGTACAGCCGAAACGATCCACGCATTGAACCGTGGCGAGAATATCACGATTATCTTTATCAACAATGCAATCTACGGTATGACCGGCGGACAAATGGCACCGACTACACTGGTGGGAATGAAAAGTTCCACTTGTCCTTACGGACGTGACGTCGAGCTCCACGGTTATCCGCTGAAAATCACCGAAATCGCTGCCCAACTGGAAGGAACAGCTTACGTAACCCGCCAGTCCGTACAATCCGTACCGGCGATTCGCAAGGCGAAGAAAGCGATCCGTAAAGCATTCGAGAATTCAATGAGCGGTAAAGGTTCTAACTTAGTGGAAATCGTTTCTACTTGTAGCTCAGGCTGGAAGATGACTCCGGAGAAGGCTAACAAATGGATGGAAGAACATATGTTCCCATTCTATCCGCTAGGTGATTTAAAAGATAAAGAATAACGCTAAAAGTCAACAGAACAATGAAAGAAGAAATAATTATAGCAGGATTCGGTGGACAAGGCGTATTGTCTATGGGTAAGATCCTGGCTTATTCGGGGCTAATGGAAGGCAAAGAAGTAAGCTGGATGCCGGCATACGGTCCCGAACAACGCGGTGGAACAGCCAACGTTACAGTAATTGTAAGCGACGACAAGGTTTCTTCACCCATTTTGAGTAAATATGATACTGCTATCATTCTGAACCAGCCTTCACTCGAAAAGTTTGAAAATAAGGTGAAGCCCGGTGGTATCCTGATTTATGACGGTTACGGAATTATCAACCCTCCTACCCGCAAGGATATCAAGGTATATCGTATCGATGCCATGGACGCAGCCAACGAGATGAACAACGCCAAAGCATTCAACATGATTGTACTTGGCGGTTTATTAAAACTCCGCCCGATTGTGACATTGGAAAATGTAATCAAGGGATTGAAGAAAACTCTTCCGGAACGCCATCACCACTTGATTCCGATGAACGAAGAAGCAATCAAGAAAGGTATGGAATTAATCCGTGAGGTTTAATTAACAGATAATGTGCAATGGATAATTGATAATTATTAGCTACGTATAGTACGTATGCAACATAATTTTCAATTATCCATTATCATTAAATCAATTAAAGTAAGTATCTTTGCCTCCAATTATGAGACGAATCTTACTATTATATATATTACTTTCCGTTGTAGGGCTGACAACTGTCCATGCACAGTTTAATCCCGGTCGTCAACAAATCGACGAAAACGGATATGACCAATACGGTAACCAGGTAGACCCTGCAATGATTCCGGACAGACTGGATAGTGCAAACGTTGAAGTAAAGGGATTACCACCTACCTTATATATGTGGCGGATCAAAAACCAGCTGGGTGACCGGACGATAATCCCTGCCGACACCGCCTATCACCACTTTCAGAACACGAATCTCACGGAAGGAATCACCGGACATTACAATTATCTCGCCAATATGGGGTCGCCCCGTATGTCACGCATCTTCTTTGACCGCCGTTATCCGGAGCCGACCATTTTCATGGAACCTTTTTCCAGTTTCTTTGTCCGTCCCACAGAATTTAATTTTACGAACAGTAATGTTCCCTATACCAATCTGACGTATCATAAAGCCGGTAATAAGGTAAATGGAGAAGAACGTTTCAAATCCTACTTCTCTGTAAACGTAAACAAGAAGTTGGCCTTCGGTTTCAACATTGATTATTTATACGGACGGGGATACTACAACAATCAGAATACTGCATACTTTAACGCTGCAGTTTTCGGCAGCTATATCGGAGACAGATATCAGGTGCAAGGAATATACAGTAACAACTATCTGAAGACTAATGAAAACGGAGGTATCACCGATGACAGATATATCACCGCTCCGGAGGAAATGGCCGAAGGACGAAGGGAATACGAATCAACCAACATTCCTACTGTATTGAGCGAAACAACCAACCGTAATCATGACTTTTATGTATTCCTGACTCAACGTTATAATCTAGGATTCAAACGTGACATTCCGCAGGCGGAAAACGACACGACTCCCGCCAAACAGGAGTTTGTACCGGTGACGAGTTTTATACACACCATTCAGGTAGAACGGGCACGCCATGGCTTCAATTCTTATGACGAAGTAGCGGATGGATATTATCAGAACACATATTTTGATAAGGACAATAAAGCGTTCGTAAGAGACAGTACTACTTATGTAGGAATCAAGAATACAATCGGCATCGCTTTACTGGAAGGTTTCAACAAATATGCAAAAGCCGGATTGACCGCATTCGCTTCTTACAAAATCAGTAAATATACGCTGATGAATAAGGACGGAGGACCATTACCCGACAAATACAATGAAAACGAGATATTCGTCGGAGGAGAGTTATCCAAACGGGAAGGGAATATTCTTCACTATCACGCAATCGGTGAAGTGGGACTTGCAGGAAAAGCAATCGGACAGTTCAATGTAAAAGGAGATATAGACCTGAATTTCCCGTTATGGAAAGATACCGTCAGCCTTATTGCCCGCGGTGAGGTCAGCAACCAGCTTGCACCTTTCTATATGCGTCATTACCATTCCAAACATTTCATGTGGGATAATGATATGGATAAGGAGTTCCGTACACGTATCGAAGGGGAACTAAGTATTGCACGCTGGAAAACCCGGCTAAGAGCGGGAGTAGAAAACATCAAGAACTATACGTATTTCAACCAACAGGCAACGCCCGAACAGAAAAGCGGAAGCCTTCAAGTATTATCGGCAAGCCTCAACCAGGACTTCAAGCTCGGGATCTTCCATTTAGATAATGAAGTAACCTGGCAGAAATCCAGTGACCAGACTGTGCTACCCTTGCCCGATCTTTCTTTGTATCATAACTTTTATATGCAGTTTAAATTAGCAAAAAAAGTGCTTAGCGTGCAATTAGGTGCCGACGTGCGATATTTCACGAAATACAATGCACCCGCCTATATGCCGGCTATCCAAAATTTCTACCTGCAACCGGAAGAAGGCAAAGTTGAGATAGGCGGTTATCCGATTGTGAATGTCTATGCAAACCTGCATCTGAAACGTACACGTTTCTATGTGATGATGTATCACGTGAACCAAGGAATAAGCAGACCTGATTATTTTCTGTCTCCTCACTATCCTATCAATCCACGCGTCCTGAAATTCGGACTTTCATGGAATTTCTATGATTAACAAAACCTTTATGGCTTATGGAGACACGCCCGAAACTGAGACTATTCAGATATTTAGTGCCTGTTATCATTATATTGGCACTTATTTTCACTTTCCGATATTGCGGAAAACAAGAAAAACCCTTAGGGCATCCGCGTGATTATGCCGCCATTGCCAAAGAAGGAATACTACGTGTAGCTACCGAATACAACTCAATCAGTTTTTATGTGGACGGTGACACTATCTCCGGCTTCCATTATGAACTGATACAGGCCTTTGCCCGTGATAAAAGACTGAAAGCAGAAATCACCCCAGTCATGAGTTTCGAAGAACGGCTGAAAGGACTGAGTGAAGGGCGTTATGATGTTATTGCTTATGGAATATTGGCGACTAGCAAATTAAAAGATTCCCTGCTTCTCACCTCTCCCATTGTCCTCAACAAACAAGTCCTGGTTCAACGCAAAGAGAATGGAGAAAACGATTCACTCTATATCCGTAACCAACTGGATTTAGCCCGGCGGACACTTCATGTCGTAAAAGGTTCGCCTTCTATCTTGCGTATTCAGAACTTAGGAAATGAAATCGGAGACACCATTTACATAAAAGAAATAGAAAAATATGGCCCCGAACAATTGATTTCACTAGTAGCACACGGAGACATTGACTATGCAGTTTGTGACGAAAGCATTGCACGGGCAGTAGCGGATTCCTTGTCGCAGATTGATATCAATACGGCTATCAGCTTTACACAGTTCTACTCATGGGCAGTCAGCAAGCAATCCCCCGTTTTACTCGATAGTTTGAATACGTGGCTGGATAAGTTCCAAAAGAAATCAGAATATCAAAAGATTTATAAAAAATACTATAATCAATAAAGTTGCTCTTGACAAAAAATAGTTTTATCTTTGGGCTTTGTTAAAACAGACACAATAGGTATTACAATTATGAGTGAAAAGATAATTAAATGGGGATTCATCGGTTGCGGCGAAGTCACCAAAACGAAAAGTGGTCCTGCTTTCCAAAAAGTAGAACATTCGGAAGTCGTAGCTGTAATGAGTCGCGACGGTGCAAAGGCAAAAGCCTATGCCAAAGAAAGAGGTATCAAGAAATGGTATGACGACGCACAGGAACTGATAGACGATCCGGAAGTAAATGCTATATATATCGCCACTCCTCCTTCTTCTCATGCTACTTATGCTATTATGGCAATGAAAGCAGGTAAGCCTGCATACATTGAAAAGCCAATGGCACAGACATACGAAGAGTGTACCCGTATCAACCGTATTTCGCAAGAAACAGGCATTCCTTGTTTCGTTGCTTACTACCGACGTTATCTCCCGTACTTCCAAAAAGTAAAAGAGCTTGTAGAAAACGGTTCTATCGGTAACGTTATCAATGTACAGATACGGTTCGCACAGCCACCACGCGACCTGGACTATAACCGTGAAAATCTTCCCTGGCGTGTACAAGCGGACATTGCCGGAGGCGGTTACTTCTACGACCTTGCCCCGCATCAGATAGATTTATTGCAGGATATGTTCGGTTGCATTCTCGAAGCAAATGGTTACAAGAGCAACCGCGGAGGACTTTATCCCGCCGAAGATACCTTAAGTGCCTGCTTCCAGTTCGACAACGGATTGGTAGGTAGCGGCTCCTGGTGTTTCGTAGCGCACGACTCGGCCCGCGAGGATCGTATAGAAATCATCGGAGACAAAGGAATGATTTGTTTTTCTGTCTTCACCTACGAACCTATCGGACTGCATACCGAACGCGGACGCGAAGAAATCTGTATCGGTAACCCGGAACATGTACAACAGCCTCTTATCCAAGCGGTGGTAGACCATCTATTAGGTAAATCTATCTGTTCCTGCGACGGTGAAAGTGCCACACTGACCAACTGGGTTATGGACAAGATTCTCGGAAAGCTTTAAACGGATATTTCCTACCGTTTTATCAGTATTCAAGATCCCGAACTTTATCCGTTCTCTTTCGGCGTCTGCTGGTACTGGTAGAAAATTAAAGGAAATCGTTCCTTGGTATATTGTTAGTTTTTTCTATCTTTGTAGAAAGATGTTATTTCTGAAAAGAAGTAAATAGGATAAAACTAACAATATTTTTTATTGCCATGACTAAAGAAGAACTAATGCGGAAAGCAATAGAGCTTTCAAAAGAAAATGTCGAAAATGGTGGAGGCCCTTTCGGTGCTGTTATCGCCACCAAAGATGGAGTGATTATCGCTACCGGTGTAAACCGCGTCACAACGTCTTGTGATCCTACTGCACATGCCGAAGTTAGTGCAATACGTGCCGCAGCCGCCAAACTGGGAACATTTGATCTTAGCGGATATGAGATATACACCTCCTGCGAACCTTGTCCCATGTGCTTGGGTGCTATTTATTGGGCACGACTGGACAAGATGTACTACGGTAACAACAAAACCGACGCCAAAAATATCGGTTTTGACGATTCTTTTATCTACGACGAACTGGAACTGAAACCAGAAGACAGAAAACTTCCCTCCGAAATTTTACTACCCAATGAAGCTATTACCGCCTTTGAGGCTTGGGCAGCCAAAGAGGATAAAATAGAATATTAGATTTCTCTTTTTTATTATTAACTAATTAACAACCCTGCAAATGAAAAGAAAAAACCTTCTAGTTTTTCTAACAGCAGCATGCCTGTTTGGTTGTCAACAACAAGACAACCTGCAAGACCCCAGTAAAGAAGCTATCGACTTCTCTACTTCTATCGACAACCAAAGCATCACTGACTTGCTTACTCGTAACAGTGCCGCTTTATCGCTTCCCGTAAAGAATAGCTTCTCAACTGGAGATGTAATCTCAATGTCAGTTTCCAATCAAGACTATCTTCCGTTTGCCCTAGGCGTAGATAGTCAGACATGGGACGAGATAGACACAGACGTTGAATCTGTTACATTCTATGCTCATTACCCCGAATTGACTGACGAAGCTGCTACCAGAGCATTGGGAAAACGTTACCGCAGTATAAAGGGAGGAAAAGAACATCTATTCGGAATAGCTCAAGCCATTCGCGGAACTAAAAATGTAGCCTTAAAGTTCAAACGAATGACTGTACCCGTCATCTTACTTGACGAGGACGGCAGACCGTATAACGGTAAAGCAAGTATCAAACTTCGTTTGAGAAACAGAGGTATTCAAGATCTTTTTAACGGAAAGGTTGAGTTGGACAAGAGCGCGGAAGCCGAGGATATCAATATCAAAAAGGTATCTGACGGAGAATTAACCAACTTAATCCCGCAAGAAACGATCAAAGCTGGAGAAGTAATTGGAGAAGTATCCATAGAGGGAGAAAAACAAGAAATCGTAGCAAATCAGGATGTTGAAGTAAGTGCCGGAAATGCAATTGTCATGAGGTTCGCCCGCAACCGTGTCATCTTTGACGGACACACTCCATTGCGTAGATAACGCAGACAAGTAAAAACGAACATAAATAAAAATCCCTGGAACTGCCGTAGACACTCAGCATTCCTGGGATTTTTCACACACAAAAGTTATTATTGAAATTGAAAACTGTTCTTAATTAGTTTAGAAGCGCATACCTACGGTTAATAGTACTTGACTACGTGTATTAGTTACTTTAGTAGCCGGAGGAGTTACCATAGTCCACTCACCTTGAGTTAACTCAAATTCATTATAAAATGGATAAAAGTTCTCTTTATATGTAGACAACTGATAAGCTAAATCTGCATAAAACATTTTTCCTCTATATCCTATTCCTAATGTATAATTACTCTGTGATCTCTTATTAGAAAAATCAGTATCAGTTATAAGAGAATTGGAAGGAATATATTTCACAGCCTCATCTCTAAATACAGCAGAACTATAATTATATCCTAAACGAAAAGCAAACTCTGGAATTACCTTATACTCAGCTCCAATACGGAATGTATGTTCACCTTTCAAACAGTTCTTTACTTCAGCATTCTCAAATTCCATATCCCCACCGCCATCATTACTTGAATACTTAAATTTCATTGTAGAATAATCTTCATATTCATATTCCGCACCTAATGCTAAAGAAGTTCCGACAGTATATCCTAAACTAACGTTATATTTCCATGGTGTTACCAATCGATAATCCCGCTTCATATCTCCTACATAATCATAGGTATCTACAATTATACGTTTTAATTCATCAGTTTTTGCATCTCTATAATCATTGGTTACTATTGCACTCGTAGAATATGTTAACTTATAGAAAGTTGGGGTATGCACTGCAAAACCTATACGAAATGGAGAATATTCAAATGGACGAAGGATTAATCCCATTTTTACATCAAACCCAGAACCTGAGATATTGTTATAACTTTCAAGAGAATAACCTTCTCCTCTTTTATATGATTCATCATACCCAGAATATTTATCATAATCCACATCATAGGCCCCAATGGTCAATCCTAAATATACACGATCATTTATATTAAAAGATACATTAAAATCATACTGATCAATTCCCCCCTTTTCTCTTGAATTAAAAACAGAAGAAGGCTCTACCGGCAGAAAAGGAACATATAAATCTGGTTCATTATCAATCCGATCTCTTTCTGTCAGACCTCCTTGATACCCCAAAGCCCCAAGCCATCCAGCATCAGGATCTGAGAATATCCTATTTGCATTATCAAAATCCAAGTGCTGCCTAGAATTATCCCAAACATATCGTTCTGCATCAGTTGCCTGTAAAGCCATAGAATTAGTTTGAGAAACATAATATGGAGATCCCGGATTACTAGGATTCTCAACTACTCCCATCATCCCCGACATCGACATATTTTTATAAAAAGATTTAGAACGCTTATAATTAAATCCAAAATTTACATAACGTAATGGAGTCTGATTACCTATTTTAGTAGCAAAAACAACTCCTATATTATCAAACGACCATCTATTCTTATCTATAGTTGATTTTTGACCTTCATATTTACTCTCCATTCCATAAGCTGAATAACTAAATGAAGTCATTACATCATTACTCCGATAGATACCAATACCAGCAGGATTTGTCCCCATTGTAGTTATATCTCCACCTAATGCCCCCATCGCACCACCCATTCCTACAAAACGAGCTGTACCATTCAAATCTTTATCTGCTATTTTGACACCATCATATACAGATTGTGCACTAACGGCTCCTATCACAAAAGATAAAGTATATATTACTGTTATAATCTTCTTCATAATCTAAATTAATCATATTAATACTATCTTCTAATTATCTTCTACTACTCCTACTAGAAGAACCGCCTCCTGAACGGGACGAACTACCGCCACCTGAATAACTACCGCCACTTGAACGAGAACTGCTACTGCTGGCTGGAGAATAACTTCTAGAAGATGAAGAAGAACGGTTACTATTATAGTTACTACGAGTGCTTTCCCTCGAATAAGTACGTGATGGAGAAGCAGAACTACCTCTATTATATGTCGAACTGGATCTTCTTGAAGAAGGAGAATATGTAGATGAACTACGAGCACTACTTCCGCGGGAACTATTATAAGAACTAGCACGAGTAGAGGTGCGAGTACTTGTCCCACTACTACGAGTACTACTTGGACGGGTATATGTACTTCTTCTTGAGGAGGATACATCTGAACGAGTAGATACTCCAGAACGTATGGATTCACTTCTTGAACCAACTACTCGCCCCGTTGAGACACGACCTCCAGAAGGTACGCTAGTAGTCCTACGTACTTGCGAACGACCATAATCTGAACGACGAGAAGTAGAAGAACTATATCTACTAGGAGCATATGAACGGCGACCCGTATAAGTGTTGCGTGCCCAATGGCTTCCACCACCCCAGCCCCAGCTAGGACCGCCGTGCCAATAGTGATGATGTCCCCAATAGCCACCACCATACCAACCACCCCAGTAGCCACCATACCAGCCGCCCCAGGAACCCGGGTAATATCCCCAAGAGTAGTAAGGACGATTCCAGCCCCAGCCATAATTCCAACCCCAACCGTAAGAACCATAACGCCAATCCCACCAAAGCGGGTTACTGAACGTCGGGAACGCATAAGCATACATGCCGTCGGTATATACGTTCCAGTCCCAGGAATTCGGTCCGTAAACTACGTCCCAATATAACGGGCTGCTAATGCTAATAGCAAAACGCGGATTACGGAAACGGATGATACGTTCTGCGTACTCATAATCTTCCTGTGTACCGTCAAATTCGCCGGTCACCCATTCTCCATCCAAATCCGGATTAGATTTTTCTTTTATATATAAGGTATCATTGTCCATTACGAACTCATTATCACGTGCATCGTAACGGCGATTATATTCATCCACATCCCGTGTTTTTCCCTTACGGTCCTGAACAACTACGGTAGTACCCGGTGAAGTATAGATGTTAGTCGTCACCTGTTTCTTCGGTTCCTTCTTAACTGGAGTTTCTTTCTTCTCCTGTTTGTCTTTAGAAGGTACGAAGTAAAGGTCGTCATCAACGCTTTGTGCCAGCAAGCCTATCGGTAGGCACAAGGCAAATAGCAAGAAGTAAACAATCTTTTTCATATCATCTCGGTTTATGTAATTACTTAAACTTATTCACATTACAAAGATAAGGAAGAGATTTTTCGTCCGAAGGAGATTTTCCCCAAAGGATAATAGGGAAATCCCTATTTCTAACTATCTTAGTAGAAGATACATTGCACCTTGGCATAAAATTCAAGTAAACTTGATTTTCTATACTTGGTTTGTAGTATCTTTGCATATTATTTACCAGAAAATAAAACAACTATGAAGTATTTTGAGTTCACGTTCCATACAAGTCCTTGTACCGAAACAGTTAATGACGTACTAACTGCAGTGCTAGGCGAAGTGGGATTCGAGAGTTTTGTTGAATCCGAAGGCGGACTGACCGCATATATCCAACAATCGGTATGTGATGAAAACGCTATCAAAACTGTAATCGCCGAATTTCCTCTATCCGATACGGAAATCACCTACACATTTACCGAAGCAGAAGACAAGGACTGGAACGAGGAATGGGAAAAAAATTTCTTCCAACCGATTATTATTGGAGACCGCTGTGTAATCCACAGTACTTTTCACCAGAATGTACCCAAAGCGGAATATGACATCGTCATCAACCCACAAATGGCCTTCGGTACGGGACATCACGAAACGACAAGCCTCATCATCGAAGAATTACTGGACAACGAACTGAAAGATAAATCCTTGCTCGATATGGGTTGTGGGACTTCTATTTTAGCTATCCTGGCACGTATGCGGGGGGCACACCCCTGTACAGCTATCGACATCGATGAATGGTGTGTACGCAATTCTATCGAGAACATTGAACTGAATCATGTAGACGAAATCGACGTTTCACAAGGAGATGCTTCATCACTTACCGGAAAAGGGCCTTTTGACATTATCATCGCCAATATCAACCGGAATATATTATTGAATGACATGAAGCAGTACATTACCTGCATGCATCCAGGTTCAGAGCTTTATATGAGTGGATTCTATGTAGATGATATTGCTGTTATCCGTGAAGAAGCGGAAAAAAACGGACTGGCTTTTGTACATTACAAAGAGAAGAACCGTTGGGCAGAGGTAAAGTTTATTTATCAAGGCTAATCCCCTCCAACTGATTTTTCCTAAAAAAACAATATCCCCATGTCCGGACATCACATATAACAAAATGGGAATGTCGGACATAGGGATGTCACATATAAAGAAATTTATGCGAACTCCTTCTTTACTTGCTCACACCATTCCTTGATTTTCTTCTTTGCCTGTTCAGACTGATTATCCAAATCAATCACCAATCCGCACCACTGATTACCTCGTAAGGCTCTGGAACGTTCGAAAGTATAACCTTCAGAAGAAGTGAAGCCGACTAATGTAGCCCCGTCTCCTTCAAAAACTTCCGCCAACAAGCCAATACCATCGGCAAAGTTTTCAGGATAGCGTATCTGATCTCCGAGACCGAAAATAGCAACCTTTTTTCCTTTCAGTTCCATTGTTCGAAGCTCCGGTAACAGTTCATCCCAATAAGTAGGCAGCTCACCGTCAAACCACGTGGAAGCTCCAACAATAAAACAATCGTAAGCTGCAAAATCATTCTGCCATGCCTGTTCAATCGCTACTACTTCTATCTTATCTTCTCCAAACTCTTTCTGAATCTTCTCCGCTACCCAGCTTGTTCTTTCAGCCTTAGTAGCATAAAATAAACCTATCTTTTTCATAATCTGTACAATTTAATATTCCAACAAATTCTTGGCAGCTTCGTATATCTTAGCCTCATCCGGCAATATTTCTTTTTCCAGAATCGGATTAAAGCCGACAGGAGTAAATGTAGAACCGACACGTTCTACCGGACCGTCCAAATAGCGGAACATCTCCCCTCCAATCATAGCCGCAAGTTCCGCACCGAAACCGGAGAATACTTTATCTTCGTGAACAACCAATGCTTTACTGGTTTTCTTTACTGATTCAAATATCGCTTCTTTATCCAACGGAATCAAAGAACGAATATCAATGACTTCTACTTTCCAGCCACCTTCTTTCTCCAGCCGTTCGGCAGCGTGTAAACAGAAATGGGTAGTGTTGCCATAGGTGATAATACTCAAATCTGTTCCTTCACGACGGATACGTGCCTTTCCGAAAGGAACTTCAAAATCTTCCGGTACAACGGCTGCTGCCTCCACCGAGTTATACAAAGCTTTCGGTTCGAGAAACAATGTAAAGCCCTTGGAACGCATACTGGTCCGCAATAATCCGGCGGCATCATCAGCAAAGGAAGGACAGACAATTCGTGCTCCGGGCAAAGTTGTCAAAGCTCCCTCTATATTTTGGGAATGGTATAATCCCCCACCAATATAACCACCGGAAGCTAGCCGTAAAGTTATGTTCGGAGCAAACTTTCCATTGCTACGCCAATACTCATGTGTACATTCTACATATTGTTCTACGGCAGGCCAGAAATAGTCAGCAAATTCCGCCCCTTCTATCACGACATGGATTTTAGGGTCAAAGCGGCTCATTCCGTTAGCTGTACCCACAATATAATCTTCCGCAATCGGTGCGCTGAATACACGTGCATCACCAAACTCCTGCTGCATACCTTTAGTCACATTAAACACACCGCCTTTTTCCTTGTTTGCTACATCCTGTCCCCAGATAAACGTATCGGGGTTATGACGGAA
>OIHY01000507.1_pt1 | contig 12309 bp, 8 predicted proteins | sample 1608251 | NCBI WGS metagenome assembly OIHY01 (sample SAMN02674792, study PRJEB24791) | human gut metagenome, SKBSTL006 | isolation source: stool | host: Homo sapiens | place: USA
ATCTATTACTAATACGAAGGGGAGAAATCAGCACCCTTATTTGAATATATGATGAAAGATACGAAGACAGAAAAAAATAAATTACGTCGTTATCTGGATGATATGTACATCCGGGAGGAAGCATCGCAGTTACTGGAAAGTATGAGAGATGCTGACCATAAAGATATATTGGATGAGTTGTCTGCCGAAGTCTGGGAGGAATCCGTCAGCCAGCAGCCTGTTACTGACTTGGAGCGTGAGAAGTATAAAAAGGAGGCTCGCCAGTTGCTGAAACATATTGAACATAAGAAACGTACCTGGTTTCGTCGGGTAATGACGATTGCAGCCAGTGTGGCGGCTGTAATAGCCATCGTGACAGGAAGTATCAGTTATTTCCGGTATATGAGTGAGCAGCAGATAACTTTCGCTGAAATCTCAACCTCTTTTGGAGAGAAGAAACGGGTGGAATTACCGGACGGAACTATATTAGTGTTGAACTCTTGTTCACAAGTACGTTATCCTGATTCTTTTCAAGGGGATATCCGGAAAGTGGAACTGGAAGGAGAAGGATATTTCAGGGTTGCCCATAATGAAGATATGCCGTTTATTGTACAGACGAAGCGACTGGATGTTCGTGTTTTGGGAACCCGGTTTGATGTAAAATCTTACTCTACGGATGAAATCGTATCGGTAAGTGTAGAGAGTGGCAAAGTACAGGTTGATCTGCCGGAAGCAATGATGCGATTGACTGCAAAAGAACAAGTTCTGATAAATACCGTTTCCGGTGAATATAGTAAGAAGAAGGAAGAACGTGGGGTAGCAGTCTGGATCAAGGGAAGCCTGCGTTTTAACAGTACTCCGATCCGGGATGTGGCAAAAGAACTGGAACGTGTTTATAATTGTCAGATAACCTTTGCTTCCGGACAGGAATTTGATAATCTGATTACCGGTGAACATGACAATAAGAGTCTGGAGTCCGTACTTAAATCCATCGAATTTATCAGTGATATCAATTATAAGAAAGAAGGCAGGAATATACTTCTTTATAAAAAATGAGAATTAAAAAATAGATCAATGTTTAACCCGTTAATAAGGACAGAATGAAAGCATCACCCTCATAGAAACTCCCTAAAAAGATAGAAGCACTCCTAAGGAATGCTTCTATCCGCAACCCGGACGGATATTCATTCGCTTCGACCCAAATGAATAACGTATCGCACGTTGCTTGTTTTTAATAACTTTAGTCAATTACTAAAACGCACAAATTTATGAATAATCTTCTTATTTGTAAAGGAAAAAGTAGAAATAGCTGCTCGTTTTTAGCTTTTTTACTATTCACCTTCCTTTTAGTTGCTCCGACTGCTGCTCAGACATTGAAAGAGAACAACATTACGCTCCGTGTACAAAACGAGCCGGTAGAAAATGTTTTCAATAAAATCAGTGAACAGACCAACTTTAAATTTATCTACGATCAGGAAACGGTAAATAACGCTCCGCATGTTTCTTTTGATGTAAAAAACGCTACGCTTAAACAAATTCTGGGAGTGATAACTACTCAGTCAAAACTTTATTTCAATAGGACCGATAATACAATTGCTGTCAGTAAACAGCCGCTTAAAGAAGAAAGCGCTCAACGTACACGTACCGTTCAGGGAGTGGTCGTAGATGATAAGGGAGAGCCAGTTATTGGTGCCAGTGTCCAGATCAAAGGAGAGGGCAGTGGTACGATTACCGATATGGACGGACGATATTCGTTGATGAATGTACCGGAATCGGCTACATTGACAATTTCCTATATTGGCTATAAGACCGTCAGCCTTTCTGCAAAAGATAAGAATACGGCTAAGATTACGTTGACCGAAGACAGCAAGATGATCGATGAAGTAGTAGTGGTAGGATATGGTGTACAGCGGAAACGGGATGTGTCTACTTCCATCTCTTCCGTGAAAGCCGAGCAGATTGCGGAGGTTTCTGCTTCCGACTTTCGTCAGGCATTAGCTGGAAAGATGCCGGGAGTGCAAGTGACTCAGCCGAGCGGTGACCCGGAAGGAAGTGTCAGTATCCGTGTTCGTGGTATCAGTACAGTCAATGCGGGGAGTGATCCTCTCTATATCATTGACGGTGTACCTGTGGAGCGTGGCTTTGCCAATCTGAATAATAATGATGTCGAGTCGGTAGAGGTACTTAAAGATGCTTCGTCTGCTGCGATTTATGGTAGTCGCGGATCAAATGGTGTAATTATTATCACTACCAAACAAGGGCAGTCGGAAAAAATGAAAGTACAATATGATGGATATTATGGTATCCAGAGTGTTTCAAAAAAACTTCCGATGTTGAATGCTTATCAGTTTGCGGAGTTTGCCAAAGACGGGCATGATAATTCTTATCTGGATGCTAATCCCGGTGGTTCACCCAATGACCCTAATGGTATGCGTCCGAATTCATGGGAACGGATTCCTGCAGAACTTTTTCCTTATCTGAACGGCGATCAGGGATTAACGGACACAGACTGGCAGGATGCAATTTTCCGTAGTGCGGCTACAACCAGCCATAATGTTTCTATCTCCGGCAGAGGAAAGACCGTTGGTTATTTTATTTCTGCCAATTATTATGATAAAGAAGGTATTATCATCAATTCTGATTTCAAGAAATATAGCATGCGTATGAATCTGGACGGAAAATATAAAAGACTGAAATTCGGTCTTAATTTTTCTCCTTCTTATTCGACTTCCAATCGGGTGGATGCTTCCGGATCGAATGGTATTGTTCAGTCGGCCTTGATGATGCCTCCTGTGTGGCCGGTATATAATTCCGACGGTAGTTATAACTATCAGGGAAATGGCTATTGGAGAATTGGCAATGACTATCAGCACAATGCGGTATTAAACCCTGTGGCAATGGCCAATCTGCAATCGGACGTAGTAGACCGTATGGCAATTGTAGGGAAAGTCTTTGCCGAACTGGAACTTTTCAAGGGACTTACTTATAATATTTCTTTCGGTGGTGATTATTATGGTTCTCATAATGATCAGTATCGTTCGTCAGAACTACCCTTACTGGGCCAGAAATATTATGATATCAAGTCGAACCCTACTGCATACAGCTCCTCCGGTTTTTATTTTAATTGGCTGATTGAGAATAAGATTAATTATAATACAGTGATTAATGAAGATCATTCGATTAATGCGGTTCTGGTGCAATCTGCACAAAAAGAAACTTATAAAGGAGATAATGTGACGGCTACCGATTTTCCGAATGATTATATACAGACGATCTCCGGTGGAACAGTTATAAAGGGGGCGTCTGATAAGACCCAATGGTCGATTGCTTCCTATCTGGCTCGTGTGCAATATAGTTATAAAGGTAAATATATGGCTTCCGGAGCTATTCGTGCGGATGGTTCTTCCCGTTTCGGAAAAAATAACCGCTGGGGATATTTCCCGTCCGCATCATTGGCATGGAGAGTTAGCGGGGAGGATTTCTTCACGAAGGCGAAATTTCTCTCCTTTGTAGATGACTTGAAAATCAGAACCAGTTATGGTGTTACAGGTAACTTTCAGATAGGCAACTACGATCATCTATCATTGATGGCTCTTGATAATTATATACTGGGTACGGGTAACGGGCAACTGGTACAAGGTTATAAGCCCAATACAATTAAGAATGATGATTTAAGCTGGGAAAAGAATGCAATGGTCAATGTCGGTGTGGACCTGCAAATGTTCAAAGGATTATTGGGGATAACAGTTGATTACTATAATACCAATACCTCCAATATGTTGCTGAATGTTCCTGTTCCTCATCTGACCGGATACAGCACTGCCCTGATGAATATTGGAAAAGTAAATAACCGTGGTTGGGAAATAGCCTTGACATCTCAGAAAAATTTCACCAAAGACTTTGGGTATTCTTTTAATGCCAACTATGCTACGAATACCAATGAAGTAAAAGCTCTTGGTCCGGGAAATGCTCCCATTATCTCTACCGGAAGCGTAGATCATGCTTATTATATCACAAAAGTAGGCGAACCGATCGGATGTTACTATTTGCTGGTGCAGGACGGTATCTTTTCCAACGAAGAAGAATTGAAGAAATATCCTCATTTCAGCAATACTCAGCCGGGAGACTTCCGTTTTGTAGATGTGGATGGAGACGGTGTGATGGACTTGGACAAAGACCGTACGATAGTAGGTAACTATATGCCCGACTTCACCTATGGATTTGGTGGTAAAGTATGGTATAAAGGCATTGATCTTGACTTTAACTTCCAGGGAGTTTACGGTAATGAGATTCTGAATCTGAATCGTCGCTATATTGATAATTTGGAAGGAAACACCAATGGTACCACGATTGCCCTGAATCGCTGGAAAAGTGCGGATAACCCCGGAAATGGTCAGGTGAACCGTGCCAACCGCAAATCGAAAGGTTATAATGGCCGTACTTCAACCTGGCATCTGGAAGATGGTTCTTATTTGAGATTGCAGAATGTAACGTTAGGATATACTTTGCCTCAGAATCTGACACGTCGTTTCTTTGTGGAGAAGTTGAGAGTCTATGTCTCCGGACAGAACCTTTGGACATCTACCAACTACGGTGGATACAATCCGGAAGTAAATGCACGTCCGAGCAATTCACTTTCGCCGGGTGAAGATTACGGAACATATCCGCTGGCGAAAACCTTCTTGTTTGGATTAAATATAACACTTTAGTCATCCTTAAAAATATACGGTGTATGAAAATATATAGACAAATCCTATTCTTGGCAACTGCTTTTGTATCAGTGGCCTGTACAGATAGCTTTTTCGACTTGGAGCCAAGTAGCAGTGTGCCTACAGATAAAGTATACAAGACAGCAGACGATTTTAATGTAGCAGTGATCGGCTGTTATTCTAAATTGCAGGGACAGGTTTCCTACTTCACGGAATGCTGCGAATATCGGAGTGACAACCTGTCGTTGAGTGCTCCTACTGCCGGAACACAAGACCGTTATGATATAGATCAGTTTGCGGATAAAGCCTCTAATGGAATATTGGAATCCGCCTGGGCGAATTTTAATAACGGAGTATATCGCTGTAATTTGGTATTGGACAAAATAGACGCAGCTGACTTTGATGCTACGTTGAAGAAACAATATAAAGGGGAAGCGCTTTTCGTGCGTGCTCTTACTTATTTTAATATGTATCGCTTGTGGGGTGGAATTCCGATGACTGATAAAGTGGTGACGGTGGCTGAAGCTCTTAAAATCGGAAGAAGCTCAGAGCAGCAGGTCTTTGATTTTCTTACCGGCGATTTGAATCAGGTTATCAATGAGAATATGCTGCCTTCTTCTTATACGGGTACTGATACGGGACGTGCGACCTCCGGTGCTGCAATGGCATTGCTGGGAAAGATTTATCTGACTTTCCATAAGTGGACAGAGGCACGCAATGTACTTTCGCAACTGATAGGCAGATATTCTTTGATGCCTACACCGGATAAAGTATTTGATGTCGATAATAAAATGAACGATGAAATCATTTTCGCAGTGCGCTTTAATAAGGACGTTGAGGGTGAAGGACATGGTTATTGGTTTTCAATTATCAACCTGACAGATGATACTAACCAGACAAAGGCTTTGAAGGAGTGCTATAAAGACGGTGATAAACGCAAAGACCTGATCACTTATGTGAAAGTAGAAGATAAAGTTTGCGTAATGAATAAATTCAAGGATTTGAAAAGTGCGACATACAATACCGTCGGTAACGATCAGATTATTCTTCGTTATGCCGATGTACTGTTAATGTATGCCGAAGCACTGAACGAAATCAGCTATAGCAACTCTCAGACTTCTGATGCAATGGTTGCTTTGAATGCGGTACATACCCGTGCCGGATTATCTCCGGTTCAGATTACGGAACTGGCAGATCAGGATAGTTTCCGTAAAGCCATTATGCTGGAACGCCAACAGGAATTTCCTTATGAGGGACACCGTTGGTTTGACCTTGTTCGCATGGGAGGTGCCAAGGAAGCTATGAAAGCGGAGGGACATACAATTCAGGATTTCCAGTTTCTGTATCCTATTCCTAAAACGGAATTGGAAAGAATCAACAATACCGAGTTGTTGTGGCAGAATCCGGGGTATTAATATGGTTAAACTTAAAGAATTCAGACGATGAAAAAAATAATATATAGCTTGTTGTTTGTCATTACGGCAGTTTGTGCAGCTTGTGACGAAGAACTGCCAAAAGCAAGTTTTGATTTATATGAATTAAAGACGCTTACGGCAACGGCCGGAGATATGAATGTGGCACTTTCCTGGGAAGCATATCCGGACGCCCGTCCTGATGAATATCTTATTAGCTGGACTTCGGGCTCTTCGGGAGCGGAAGGAGGGCAAATGACTGTGGAGGCTGAGGCTTCCGGTGCAACTGTCAGTGATCTTGTCAATGATGTTGCTTATACATTCTCCGTACAACCTCGCTATACCGGAGGATTGGCGAGTAAGCGATCTACTTCTTGTACGCCAAAGAATGCAAGATATCCGGTGACTGGTCTGACTGCGTCAGCGGGAGACAAGAAAGTCCGGCTGAGATGGACGAAGCCTGCCAGCGAACGGTTTACGAATTATCAGATTACCGTAAGTCCCGGCAATCAGGTTATCAAATTGGATGACACAACATTGGAAGAATATATGGTTGAAGGGTTGACTAATGATCAGGAGTATAAGTTTGATGTTGTTTGCATTTATCCGATGGGGAATTCTGTTTCGGCGGAAGCGGTGGCTACTCCGGGAATTATTTATCCGGTAGCAGTCAATACGGAATTGGTTGTCTGGGAGTCTGCTGTCTTTGCTTATAACGATATGTATTTTACTGGTGGCAATGTTAAATCCGTCAGCTGGGATTTTGGTGATGGTACTGCTTCTGCTGAAACGACTCCATCGCATGCTTTTGCTGCTACTGGAACTTATACAGTTACTATTACAGTAACATATACGAATAATACGACGGAGTCAGGAAGTGTGGAAATTAATGTTGTCGAATATAAATGGGATAGTCTGAATCTAAATTTTAACGGATTAACAGGATATGTCAAGACGTCCAATCCTGTATTCTCCCCGGATGGAAAGACGATGTATATTCCGACTTCAACGCCTGCCGGGCATTTGTTTGCCTTAGATGTAGTCAGCGGCGAATTCAAATGGGTATTTGCCATTGATAAAATAACTTATGGCGGCGGTGCATTAGTGGGGTCTGACGGTACTATCTATCAGTGCGTGAGAGATGCTTCTATCAAGAATGTGTATGCCATAAATCCGAATGGTACTCAGAAATGGTCATTGCAATTAGACGGACCGATAGGTGCGTTCCCTGCTTTGTCTGCTGATGGTGTACTCTATTGTTTGACTAATAAAAGTACGTTATATGCACTCGATGTTGCGAATGGTGCGATTAAATGGCAACAATCTCTTGATGGAACAACAGGAAGTGCGGTGGCTATTGATAGAAACGGACATATCTATGCAGGTACCAGTGAAGCTATTTATGCTTTCAGCGCAAATAAGGAAGAACTTTGGAAACTCAGTGGTGTTAATGTGACAGAGCAGGGAACTTTTGCTTTGAATGGCAACACGCTTTACGCAACTTTGAAGTCAAAGGCTGGACTTGTTGCTGTTGATATCACGAACGGAACCAAAAAATGGACCTATCCGACAACAGGCGGTGATGCTTATTTCCCTATCGTAGATAAGAAAGGTGTTGTTTATTTTACAGAGAAAGGTTCGCAAACAGTTTACGCTGTAGACGCTGACGGTTCAAAAGTATGGGTGAAGAAGGTAAATAATAACCTGAACTACAGTGGTGCTGCGTTGAGTACAGATGGTGTTCTTTATATCGGAACGCAGTCAAATAATAAGATTTTCGGACTTAATACGGCAGATGGAAGTACTGTTTATGAGGAATCTGTGGGTCAACAGGTAATGGCATCCGTTTCGATTGGTCCGGACAAGCGTCTTTATTGTGGTACTATTGGAGCGAGCAATATAGGTTCTATAAAAGCGTTTGACATTAATAAAACGTTGGAAACAGACTCCTGGAGTATACGGGGTGGAGATATTCAAGGTACAAACCGACAAAAATAAACGGTGATGAGAAAATTGATATTTATCGCATTTATGGTGATGTCTGTTTGTGGATATGCACAGAAATATGAAGTAGGTACTACGACAGCAGTGTGGAAAGCACCTGCTGCTGCCGACTTCCTTCATGCAAAAGCGATTGGTGTGAAGTATGTCGAAGTAGCCTTTAATCAATGTTATAGGGGAGTTCCTGTCGATGAAGTGATTCCACGTATAAAGGAAATGAAAGCGAAGATAGACAGTGCGGATATTGAAGTCTGGTCTATTCATCTTCCTTTCTCCCGAACGCTGGATATCTCAGTTCTGGATGATCGGTTAAGGAAGGAAAATGTAGATTTTATGGCAGAGATGATAGAATTGTGTGCCATGTTCCAACCGACTTGCCTGGTTTTGCATCCAAGTTCGGAACCGATAGCCGATAGTATTCGGGCGCAACGGATTGCCAATGCTTCGGAGTCTATTGCTTATTTGAAGAAATATGCTGATAGGATTGGCGCTCAACTTTGTATAGAGAATCTGCCCAGAACCTGTTTGGGAAATACTCCGGAGGAACTTATGAGGATTGTCGGAGATATCCCGGACGTAAAAGTGTGCTTTGATACAAATCACTATACCAAAGGCACGACAGAGCACTTTGTGGCAATAGTAGGTAGCCGTATCGGCACTATACATGCTTCAGATTTTGATTTGGTGAACGAATGCCACTGGCTTCCTACACAGGGAAATATAAAATGGGGAAAGTTGATGCAAGATTTGGAGAAGACCGGATATAAAGGCGTTTTCATGTATGAAGCGACGAAGGATCACGAAAATAATAATGTGAGACCTGCTCTTGAACGGATTGCAGAGACCTTCGATAAAATAACTGATGACTATAAAACACTGAAATAATATGAATAATATAAGAAGAATACAATATTTCCTGTTTTGCCTGCTGGCAATAGGACTTGCAAGTTGTAGTGACGATGATAATAATGATAAGAAGACCGGGTACGAAGGAATTCTTACGGAACTGGCAGCAGAGGTAGATGCCACTACCCAACAGTTATGGGGAACTTCTCCATCAATTGTAAATACTGAACGTGCCGATGCTTTGAGCACTATTCAGGGATATGCCGATAAATGTCTGGATGACTATTTTATCAGTTTTCTGAATGGTTTTGATCAGGCAAGTATGAGTATGGAGAAGAGTGAACCGATCTTATACTATTACCGGAGTGCTTTTGACCGGGTGATGGACGGAATTGAAAACTCCAAAGTAGAGAATGGCACAGCAGAAATCTGGTTGCTTTATAACATGGGATATATAGTTAAGACTCCTTCCGGATGTTTTGCTATTGATATTTCTCATCGCTGGGCGAAGGAACTTGCACCCTATATCGACTTCCTTTGTGTGACGCATAAGCATTCTGATCATTATAATACAGATTTGATTCAGGCAATGTTTGATTTGGATAAGCCGGTATTATCCAATTATTTGAAAGACACCACTTATCCCTACACGGCAAAGGGGGATAAAGATTATGAAATAGGTAAATTTAAAATCCGTACTTGTATTACCGATCATAATAATTCCGGATTATCAAATTTCGTAACTATTTTCCAGATAGACTGTGGGGACGATACTGGAAATTTCGTCTTTATGCATGTCGGTGATTCCAATTTTAAAACGGAACAATATACAAACATTGCGCCACATGTTAATGTCTTGATTCCCCGCTATGCTCCTAATGCGCTGACTGAGAATAATATTTTAGGTACCGGAGCGGGACAGGTACAGCCGGATTATGTTCTGTTATCCCATATTTTGGAAATGGCTCATGCAGGTGTTGATGCATCCAGATGGTCATTGGACATGGCACTAGAACGGGCGTCCAAGATTAACTGTGACCAGACCTATGTGCCTATGTGGGGAGAAAAGATGGTCTGGAAGAACGGTAAGCTGAACTAATAATTTTAATATTTGAATTTATGAAACGAATTTATAACTTTATATTGCTTGTATGCCTGGTGCAACTGGCTGTTGCCCAAAATCGGATTGCGGAAATCAGAGAAAACCTGTTAGGAAATTATTCCGATAGAGTGTTGGTCGTTTCTCATCGTGCCGATTGGCGAAATGCTCCCGAAAATTCATTGCAAGGAATACGGAATTGCATTGATATGGGAGTGGATATGGTAGAAATAGATTTGAAGAAGACCAAAGATGGTCACTTGGTCGTCATGCATGATAAGACAATTAACCGTACAATGACAGGAAAAGGAAACGCTGAGGATTATACACTGGCAGAACTGAAAGCAATGCGACTTAAAAATGGAGCAGGCTGTAAAACCAGACATCAGATTCCTACTCTCGAAGAAGTTATGTTACTTTGCAAAGGGAAGATAATGGTGAATATCGATAAAGGTTACGATTATTTTCAGGAAGCTTATGCTGTACTTGAAAAAACAGGAACAATTGACCATTGCGTAATTAAAGCAGGACTCCCCTATGAACGAGTGAAAGCAGAAAATGGTGATGTACTTGATAAGGTTATTTTTATGCCTATTGTGAATCTGCACAAAGAAGGAGCGGAAAAGATAATCAATGATTATCAGTCACACATGAAACCGGCTGCTTATGAACTGGTATTTAATGATGATAATGAAGAAATGCTTCGCTTGATCAGGAAAGTACGTGATAGTGGTGCCAAGCTTTTCATTAATTCTTTGTGGCCTGAACTTTGTGGAGGTCACGATGACGATCGCGCGGTAGAACTACACCAACCGGATGAAAGCTGGGGATGGATTTTGAATCAGGGGGCTAAACTGATTCAAACAGACCGCCCGGCATTATTACTCGAATATTTGCGTAAAAAGAAACTGCACGACTAAAGATATTCCTTCATGCTGAAACATCTTATAAATTTTTACAAGGTCTCTTCACCGGGGCCTTGTAACGAAGACGTTATGTCTTCATCCGGCAAGCGTCGGTTGAAATATCTGCAATGGTCTACCTTTCTTTCGGCAACTTTCGGGTACGGTATGTATTATGTCTGCCGGTTGAGCTTGAATGTAGTAAAGAAACCGATTGTAGACGAGGGAATCTTTTCTGAAACGGAACTCGGAATAATCGGTTCGGTGCTGTTCTTTACGTATGCGGTGGGTAAATTTACGAATGGATTTCTGGCAGATCGAAGTAATATAAATCGTTTTATGACTACCGGCCTGCTTGTTACCGCATTGATTAATCTTTGTCTCGGTTTCTCCCATTCATTTATTTTGTTTGCTGTTCTTTGGGGAGTCAGCGGCTGGTTTCAGTCTATGGGGGCTGCTTCGTGTGTAGTCGGACTTTCCCGTTGGTTCACGGATAAAGAACGTGGCTCTTATTATGGCTTTTGGTCCGCTAGTCATAATATTGGTGAAGCACTGACATTTATAATTGTAGCATCTATTGTTAGTGTTTGCGGCTGGCGTTATGGTTTCTTTGGGGCGGGTATGGTAGGATTGCTGGGGGCATTAATTGTATGGCGTTTTTTTCATGACAGTCCCGAAAGCAAGGGCTTTCCTCCGGTCAATGTTCCGAAAGAAAAGAAAACGATGAGTGCTTCCGAAACGACAGATTTTAATAAAGCTCAACGGCAGGTTCTGACAATGCCTGCTATCTGGATCCTTGCTTTATCAAGTGCATTTATGTATATCAGCCGATATGCGGTAAACAGTTGGGGAGTTTTTTATCTGGAAGCACAGAAAGGATATTCCACTTTGGATGCCAGTTTCATTATTTCCATTAGTTCTGTTTGTGGTATTATCGGCACCATGTTTTCCGGTGTAATTTCTGATAAACTGTTTGGTGGCCGGCGTAATGTTCCGGCTTTGATTTTCGGACTGACGAATGTTTTAGCATTATCTTTGTTCTTATTAGTGCCAGGGGTACACTTTTGGCTCGATGCTGTGGCAATGATCCTCTTTGGACTGGGCATCGGAGTACTGATTTGTTTCTTAGGTGGGCTGATGGCTGTTGATATTGCTCCGCGCAATGCTTCGGGTGCAGCTTTGGGTGTAGTAGGAATTGCAAGTTACATCGGTGCGGGGTTACAGGATGTGATGAGCGGTGTATTGATAGAAGGGCAAAAGACTGTAGTAAACGGAACGGATGTGTATGATTTCACATATATCAATTGGCTCTGGATATGGGACTGGTCAATAAAGTAGTCCCGTTGGAACAACTGGAAGAT
>OIHY01000537.1_pt1 | contig 11867 bp, 4 predicted proteins | sample 1608251 | NCBI WGS metagenome assembly OIHY01 (sample SAMN02674792, study PRJEB24791) | human gut metagenome, SKBSTL006 | isolation source: stool | host: Homo sapiens | place: USA
TCAACACATAGCAGCTATTAGAGATAAACAAGTCAACCATTATTAGGGAAGTACAAACATGTAGTTCCAATATCAGTTCCAACCGTTGAAACAAAATGTTTCTGCCGCTCGGAACTAAAGTTTCATCGGCTTGAAACCAAAGTTTCTTCAGTTTGAAACTAAAGTTTCCTCTGCTTGAAACTAGAGTTTCATCCGCTTGGAACCGTTGGTTCCAGCATATGGAAACGAATGGACCTACGCATGACCTGTCGGCAAAGTCCGGTAGATATAGCAGCACTGTGACGGCAAAAATTGCCATCACAGTGCTGTCACTAGTTGCTGTCACTGCTTTACTTATTCATTATAAGAGAGTTATGCTCTACTTTGTGACGGTGACAGCAAAACACATATTTATTTTTCTATAGAGGGTTATTGGAGTTTCTTCCCCCAATATGTCTTTTGATTACCCTGGGCCGCATACACAATCGTATGTGTCCGCGGACTGGCTTCCCAGTCGACTTCACGTTGCAGATAGAGTACTACTCCGGCGCTTGTCGTGATGGTTTGAGTCGCTGCATCAAATGTCCATGTAGCATTTTTCCAGCTGCCGGAAGTTATCTTATGCGTACCGAGATCATAAGTCATCGTTTCGGACGTTCGTTGGGTGCCCGTACTGGTGGTCAATGCCAGATGTTCCCAGTCTCCGGCTATTTCATTTTCCGTGATAGGCGCTTGCGGAACGGCTCCGTAACGTTCGGGCATAACGAGAGGCCAGCCGTTGGCATCCCAGCGGATGCTGCGTACATGTCCCATCATGATGGCGTTGGAGTATTCATTGCCGCCTACGTTCACAGGGAAACGTCCTTGTGAAGTATAGAACCAGTTGCCGGCTCCGTCATCGAAGATGCCGCAATGGGAAATTCCTACCCAGCCGTAGCTGTTGTCGAACCGGTAAGGAGCAGTCAGTATCGGATATAGTTGCGCGCTTCCCATAGCGGAATTTCCGTGTATGTCTACATAAGGGCCGTCGATGTTTTTAGAACGGCAGACACGTGTATTATATTCTACCGACAGTGAACCGTAAGCCAGGAACAGATAGTAATAACCGTCACGATAGATCACTTCGGGACCTTCGGATGCCTGCCAGCGGCTGGTGCCACGTGTGGCGATTATCTTTCCATAACCCGAATTGTCTTCCCCTGTGATGTCCCAGGGATTTCCCAAAGCATTCAGCGGTTTGCCGTCTTCCGGATTTACCTGTAGGGCAGCGATACCGCTGTGCCATGAACCATAGATCAGCCAGTGTTCGCCATTTTCCGTTATTATATAAGTAGGGTCGATCGCATTGATTTTAAAATACCCTTCCCAGTCATTGATGCTGCTGCGCCCATAATCCGTCTTTCCCTTATCGCTGGCAGAGCAGACAACGAATCCTTTGTCTTCCCATATATTACTTGCCGGATCGGAAGTTTCCATCAGTCCGATAAATGCGCGTTCGGTCCATGAACCGTCAAAGTTGCCGTTGTTCTCAATTTCCGGTTTTCCGGTTTGGATGTAGTTCGTGATTACGATGGAATAATACATACGGTATTTTCCGTTCGATACTTGTCGTGCAACAGGTGCCCAGTATCCGTAAGACGGATTGTCGATCGGTTCCAGTCCCATCTCCTGACGGTAGGCATTCAGCTTTTCTTTGATCCATGTCGGGGGCGTTTCACTCATGGTTGCTCCCAGGTACTCCCAGTTGACGAGGTCTTTGGAACGCCGTGCGTGGAAGTGTCCGTTTCCGCTGTGCGCGTTGCCGTAAGAAGCGTCTGTCTGATACATATAGTAATATCCGTCATCGGCTTTCATTACCGTAGGGTCGTGTACGTTGGCAAGGTTCCAGTCATAACGGTTGCTCCAGGCTGAGAAACTTGTGTAGTCGTCTACATACGTGGGTGCTTCGTACGCTGCCAGTTCATCGCTCAGTGTCTCGGCGGGAGTCGTGAAAGAAGTTTCCTCCGAGTATCTGGGCTCTTCGTTGTAAAGGGTGACAAAGGCTCTTACGTAGTACCTTGTCTGTGGAGTCAGGCCGGTCAGGGTCGTACTGATTTCCGATCCTCTGACTTCGGAGGTCGTGTCATAAATGTCCGGATGGGATGCCGTGCCGTAACAGAATCCCCGTTTGACGATATTCACTCCTTCCGTTCCGCTGATATTGGCGGATAAGGTTGCTTTGTTATACCCCACATTCGTATATGCCGGCGTTGTGATGCTTAAAGCTCCTGATGCGGAGTTTTCATCGTCGTCGCTGCACGCTGCCAGAGCGAGCGTGCAACAGAGTAGAAGATAGATGGTCTTTAAGTATTTCATATCTCAGTCTTTCTTTTTTAGATTGTTTTGATGTTTATTCGTTAGAAGCGCTTCCGGTGTCCCATCCCGGATTCTGTCCCAGATTGGGTGCCCGTTTCACTTCGTTGGCAGGTATCGGGAAGTAGTAACTCTTGGGATTGACAAACGTGCGTGAATTGACCGTTTCTGCCAGTCCGAAGGTATAGGAGGGAGTATCTGCGCTGCCGGTGACCTTCACTCCATAAAGATTCAGCAACTGGTTGTAACGGGGCTTTCCGGTTTCTCCCGTAGGGGTTACATTGTCATATAATTTCCAGCGGCGTACATCGAAGAAACGATGATCTTCGAAAGCCAGTTCGATGCGTCTCTCGTTGCGGATACGTTCGCGGAGTTCACTTTGCGACATATCTGCGTAGGCCGGCATACCGGCACGGGCGCGTACCTCATTGATGTAACTGTATGCCTTGGCAGGACCTTCCGCTTCATTATAGGCTTCGGCGGCATTCAGCAGAATTTCGCCATAACGGAAAATCATCCATGCGTGAGGATAGGTGGCCGGTTCTTTGCAGGAAATGTTATTCACGAACTTTTTCAGATAGTATCCGGTGTAGGTGCCTCCCATGGCTGAGGTGTAATCCACTCCTTTGTCCGCATCCGAGTTGTAGCGTACGTCGATGGCACGTCTTTCTTCTTTGTCGGCACGTCCCCACATCATTCCCTGATAGAAGATGGTTTGTGCCAGACGCGGGTCACGGTCTTTATACGGATTGGCGGCATCGTAGGTACTGCCGTTCTCATCGATCCGTTTGCCGTTGTTCATTTCGTAAGCGTCCACCAGATTCTGTGTCGGGTTGGTACGTCCGTTTCCGGAGAAGGAACCGGTAAAGCCTACCGGCAGGAATACTTTTTCTACCTGATTGGTATTCCATACGGAGCGTGCAAGGATAATTTCATTGTTGTATACCGGATTGTTCGTGAAACATTCGTAATAGTCATTCTCCGGATTTCCCGTATTGTACAGTCGGTAAGGGGAACTTTGCTTGTTATTCTGAGTGATGAAATCGGCTGCTGCCTGTGCCGCATTCGCCCAGTATGCGGTGTTGCCGTCCGGATTGTTCAGCTTGGAAGCACGGTAGAGCAGGGCTCTTGCCTTTAAAGCATAAGCGGCGGCTCCGTTGACACGTCCCCAGTTGGATGCTTCATCGCTGTAGCGGAAAGGGAGCTGGTTTTTGATCTGGTCGCATTGGTCGGCTACCCATTCAAGTGCTTCGGCAGCGGGAGTACGGAACATGTTCATTGCCGAAGGATCGGACAAGTCGAAGATGATCGGTTCGCCGGATTCATCTTCCGCAATGACAGGGGCAGCGCCGAACCAGCAGATTAAGTCGAAATGGAAGATAGCGCGAAGCAGTCTGGCTTCTGCACAGTAACGGTCGTAAAGGCGGTTGTCATCGCCGTCTTTCTCCGTATTTCCTACTACGGATGCCTTGGCGTTCTTCAGAAACATATTACATTTCCGAATCCCGTATAAGTCGGTGTTCCAGAAGCCCAGCAGGGGATGGTCGCCGGCGGTGTATCCGTCGCTGCCGATCTTTGTATAATAATGAAGTCCCCAGCAGGTCACTGCATTATCCGTCATACAGTCACGTGAAGCACCTGTGAACTGGTCGTCCGACAGTGGCGCCAGTCCGTCCGGCAGATTCGTGTAGATGTTGGCGAGGAACTCGCGTGTCAGGTTCTGGTTATTGAACACTTTCTTTTCAGACAAGGAGGCATCGTACTCTTTGTCGAGGTAGTCGCTGCACGAACTGCCTGCGAGTGCGAGGACCAGAGTAGCTATATAAGTTGATATTCTTTTCATAATTCTTTGCTGTTTTATTGAATGATTAGAATCCGATATTCACACCGAACGTAAATGAACGTGTCTTGGGATATGCCCAGATATAGTTGGTCGGGTTTTCCGGATCAAAGCCTTTAGGCAGATGGCTCCAGTTGCACAGGTTGTAGCCGCTGAAGTAAAGACGGCATTTCGTCATATTGACTTTAGAAATCAATCGTGCAGGAAGCGAGTAGCCGACTTCCACATTGCGCAATGAAAGGAAGTCTCCGTTGACTACCCAGATGGTAGACTCATTGTATGGATAGTTCCGGTCGAGGTCACTGAAGGAAGTAGACAAACGCGGATATTTGGCGTTGATATTGCGCGGGTCTGTCGGATCATCGGTATAATATCCCCATGTATTGGTGATTTCGTGAGTGGAAGTACCTCCCCAGCCGAAACCATAGTCCATATTCTCACGGCAGGGCACGGTACGGTTCAGATAGGCAGTCAGTACGGCACGTGCATCGAACCCTTTCCAACTGAAACCTAAACGGATGGTCGGGATTAATTCCGGAATATTCGTGTATCCGGTCGGTACTTTGTCGTAGCTGTCTATTTTACGGTCGCCGTTCGTATCCTGGAATACGGCATTGCCGAGCTTGTATTTACCGGTAGCGTTCCACGGATATTTCTGAGGATTGGCAACGACATCTTCATACGACTCCGGAATCAGGTCGGGATTACTGGCCCATTGTTTCCAGATCAGGAGCTGGCTTTGGTCGATACGGTTGCCGGTTCTTGCCTGATAAGCGTAATCGGGAGTCAGTTCATCCATTTCGGTGATTTTGTTGGTGTTGAAAGTCAGCATACCGTCGATATAGTATTCGAAATCACCGATCCGGTTGCTATGTCCTAAAGTGATCTCAAAACCTTTCGTTTCGGCCTTGCCGTAAGAGTCTTGCGGAGCGTTTACACCGAATAAGCTGGGCACGGTGGAACGGGATACCAGAATATTGGAACGCCATTCCTTGAAGAAGTCCACAGAACCGTAGATTTTCTTGTTCCACAAGTCGAAGTCAACGCCGAAGTTTGCCATATTCGAGATTTCCCATTTGATATTCTTGTTGCCGGCTGTCGATTCATATACACCTTCCGTGTAAGATTGGGAAGTACCGAAATTATATCCGCCTCCTTCGGTGAATGTACCTTGGTACGGGTAGCGGCTGACGCCTGTCACAGCTTGTCCCGCCCGTCCGTAAGAAGCACGGAGTTTCAGGAGATTCACGAACGAGTTCTTCAGCCATGATTCTTCGGAAAGTACCCATCCCACGGAACCGCCGGGGAATGTTCCGAAGCGTTCGCCGTCGGCATAATTATCACTGCCCATGCGGGAGATATTACCGGAAAGGATATACCGGTTGTTATATACATAGGTAGCCTGTGCATTATAAGAGAGGTAGCGGTTGGATGATTCCTGTCCGCGTACTACATTCTGATAAGTACGGATAAAAGCCTGGGCATTGACGGCATGTTTGCCGAATGTATGTTCGTATGCCAGTCCGCCGTTCATATTGAGATTATAGTAATAGTCACGTGGAGAAGTGGTGGCATTGGGCAATGCTTTGTACGTTCTCATGCGTTGGTATGTATATTCCGACGGGTCGTTGACATCAGCCATATAGTTATAGTAGTAGACATTGACATCGGCTTGCTGCACCTTCTGGAATGTTTCGTAAGAGTCGAAACTGAACGTCATCTTGGCTTTCAGTCCGGGAACGAGGGCATCCAGGTTTCCGGTAGCCGTTACGGTTGTATAGAGGTTACGGCGGCGGTTCTGTTCCACACCACGTCCGGCGATTTGTGCGGCACCGTTTTTACTGTCGCTGCTGGTCGGCATAAAGAATTCACCGTTTGGGCAGAATACGGGATACACCGGAAGATTTTCGCCGGCTCCCCAGGTAAAGAGGTTCCATACGTCAATGCCCGGTTGGGAGATATTGTCGATACGTCCGCCCAAGTCCATCGATACATTCAGAAACTTGTTTACATCGATGTCGATGTTCGAACGCAGGTTGTAACGGTTCAATACTTCCTGTGTGCTGTATCCTTCGTTCCATTCCGTCCATTTGGTGTCGAACAAACCTTCCTGGCGGAGATAAGAGAAGGAGACATAGTAGCGTGCACGTGCATTACCACCGCTGACAGACAGGTTGGTACGGTATTGCGGAGCTGCATCCCGCAGCATGGTGTCGTGCCAGTTCGTATTGAAGTATTTGTATTTGGCCATTCCTTCCAACTGCTCACCGTTGCAGACACGACGGTAGTATTCCAGGTCTTCATCGGAATATTCGGGACTTAATCCGTCCAGGTATCGTGCCTGATTACGGCTCAGCGCATAGTTATAAGAATTCTGGCTTTCGGGAATTCCGGCGATAGTCTGGAAGCCGACTTCTTGTGTGAAGTTGATTTTAGTCTTACCGGCTTCTCCGCGTTTGGTCGTTACGAGTACTGCGCCGTTGGCTCCACGCATTCCATAGATAGCGGTGGCGGCGGCATCCTTCAATATCGTAATCGATTCAATAGGGTAGGCATCGAGGAATGAGAGGTCACGTTCCACATTGTCAACGATGATCAGCGGACTGCGTGCACTGGCATTCATGGTACGGATGCCACGGATATACATAGCCGTTTCACTCCATCCCGGTTCGGATTGCGCCTCATATGTCTCTACACCGGTGACAGTGGAGGTAAACGCATTCTGCAAAACGGTTACCGGATGTTTTTCCAGTTCTTCTCCGGTGACGATGGAGGTGGACTCTGTCACAAATTTCTTGGGTTTGCGGTTGAAAGGAAGCGGAGTCGTATGAGCATATTCATCCAGGTCGGCATCCATGACAATCTTGAAATTCTCCTCAAAGTCGGCAATAGCTGTTGTCGGCAGATAACCTACGCTGCTTACATAAAGCTCGTCGGCAGGTTTTACATTCTTCAAAGTGAAGAAACCGTCCTTGTCCGAGAGTGCGATGCGGCTTGCTTCCACTACGTTGACCACCGCACCTGCGATAGGTTCACCCTCTGCATTTACGATTCGTCCTTTCAGGACTTTAGCATCTTGCGCCCATCCGTTGCCCAGCATGAAAACTGCGGCTACGGTGAGCAGGATTCTTTTGAATCCTGTCTGTATGTTATTTAATTTCATCGGTTGCATATTCGTTCAGTTAATTGTTCCAACCCGGGTTGTTTTCGATATTCGTTTTCCATACTTCTCCTTCCGGTATCGGGTAGAGATACATTTTCTCTGTAAATACCCGGTTCTGGGCAACTTTACGTGTATAGACAAACTTTCCGTTTTCCTTGGTAATCTCCATTCCGTAGATAGGACGTGCCAATGCTTTTTCCGCTACATTCCAGCGACGTATATCCCAGGCGCGATGATCTTCAAAAGCGAGTTCGACGGTACGTTCCTTGCGGATGAAGTTGCGGCGGTCGGCAATGGTCTGAAGATCGCTGCGGTCTGTGAGTTTGGCAGTCATCCCTACACGGTTGCGGAGAGGCTGGATGGCGTTCAGTACGTCCGAGCGTGAACCGCCGGCTTCATTCAAGGCTTCTGCGTAGTTCAATAAGATTTCTGCATAGCGGATGATAATCCAGTTACGGTAGTTGCTGCCGGTATGGTTGTTGTTCAGGATCACTTCCGGAATATACTTGCGGGTATAGTATCCGGTCGGTGTTGCATTGGCATTTCCTTGCGGGTTATCCCGTTGTCCTTTGAGTACATTAATGATGCCATTACCCCAGTTCACACCGTTGTAGAGCACGGTAGCCGCCAGACGCGGGTCACGGTTGCTGTAAGGATCATTGCTCTTGTATCCGCTGGCATTGTTGTTGGCCGGAGTGGCTGTACCATTATAAACAGGGGCGCCGGTTTCATCATAACTGCTGAAAGGAGACTGTCCGTTTGCCATATCGTACATATCCACTAAATTCTGTGACGGGCACAAACCTCCGTTGCCGCCTTCGCCTACAGGCGTATCGTTATAGATCGCTCCCCATCCTACAGCCACATCATTACGCCAGAAGATCGTTTCATTATTTTTCTCGTCATGTGCGTTCTTCAAGATGGCGTTGGTATAGCAGGTTTTCGGATCGGTATCGGTCGTGTAGAGTCCGTAGAGCGTTCCGTAATCTGTCATGAAGCTTTGTGCTGCATCGGCGGCTTGCTGCCAGCTGATACCCGATTCACTTCTGAAACGGTCGCTTGCCATGTAGAGCATGACACGTGAATACAGTGCACGTGCCATTGGCTGGCTGATACGTCCGGGGTTGCCCGATTCGGCAGAAGTGGCTTTATCCATCAATCCTTCTTCGCAATCTTTCAGTTCTTTCAGAATGAAGTCAACTACATATTCTTTCAGGGAAGGACGGGTGGTATAGTTGCTCAGCAAGTCTCCGTCCGGATCGAGTACATCTGTAACCAAGGGGACGGGGCCGTAGCGGAGAAACATTTCCCAGTAGAAATAAGCACGGAGGAAATGAGCTTCCGCCTTGTATTGTTTCACATAGGTAGCGTGTGCTTCTTCCGAGTCGTCCGTAGCTTTGGGCACGTCGTCGATGTTCTTTAAAAGCATATTGCATTTGCGGATACCACGGTAATAGTGTTCCCATGTGCCGGTAAGTTCAGTGGCGGCACCGCTGGCATAATAGTTACCGATGTTGAAACTTGTACGCGTGCCGCCGCTGGCGTAGCTGGTTTCGGCTAAGTCGGTAGCTGCATCCATCCATGAGTTGTTGATGCGGCAGGCACCGTGGCGCAGGAAGTTGTAAGTATCGAAATGGAACTCGCGGGTAGTAGTCCATTGGCTGAATACCTCTTCTTCTGTCAGTTCGTTGCTGGGCTGTTTGTCCAGAAAACCACCGAATATATCTTCACAGGAAGTCAGGGCGATTCCGGCGGTTGCCAACCAAAAGGCGGTATATATGATTGTCTTTTTCATGTCTTATATCTGTTAGAATTTAATGTTTACACCAAAGTTCACAGTCTTCATAATCGGGTAACGGTTGGAACCTTCACTTTCCGGATCGCAAAGACCATCCAGTTTATCCCACGTGATGAGATTGTTTGCATTTACATAGACGCGGCATTCGTTCATGGCTACTTTTCTGATCCATCGAGCCGGAAGCGAGTAGCTTAGTTCGATATTCTTCAGACGAAGGAAGTTACCGTTTTTCAGGAAGAACGAGTTTTTACGCTGGTTATGGTCGCCGTAGCTGTCATAATGGAGCAGCGGATAGCTGGCATGGGTAAGGTTGTATGCTTCCGACTGGTTGGGATTCCAGCGGTTCAGATGATGTTCTTTTACCTTACCGCCATTCACGAAAGCGTACATTGCTTCCGCATCATAATATCTGGAAACATGATCTACTCCCTGAAACATGATGCTGAATCCGATGCCTTTGTATTCGCATCCCAGAGACAAGGCGTAAGTGTTTTCGGGAACATCGCTATAGCCGATAAATGTTTCATCACGGCTATCGATAAATCCGTCTCCGTTCATATCACGGTATTTCAGGTCGCCTACCTGTACATTGCCGAAAGTAGAAACCGGAAAATCGGGATTGTTCAGGTCGGCTTGGGTCACAAAACCATCGCATACCAGACCGAAGTATTGGTTGATCGGATGACCTTCCTGTTTGCGATAAGCTGTCTTTGTGGCGGGTTCGTCCATGTTCCGGATTTCATTGCGGGCATGTGAGAAAGTCAGACTTGCATTATAGGTAAAGTCCTTTCCGATATGGTTCGCATGTTTCAGTTCGATTTCGAAACCCTTGTTGTTGGTTTCTCCCAAATTGCCAGCAGCCATATTGACGCCTACCCATTGCGGACGGGTGAGGTAAGGAGTCAGGATATCGTTTCTCTTTTCGTAGAATACGTCGACATTACCGTTCAGCAGTCCGTTCCATAAACCAAATTCCAGTCCCAGGTTGTATTTGTGAGCACGTTCCCAAGTCACTGCATAGTTAGGGTACTGGCTTTCATAGATACCGGTATATCCGGTTGTTCCGAAGTGATAGTCGTTGGCTATCTGTGTCCACACTGCCTGATACAGGAAACGTTGTTTTACGCCATTCACTTTGTATACATCGTTACCTACTTCACCGTAGGATGCACGGATCTTCAGATTGTTCAGCCAGTCCTCCGTTCCTTTCATGAAAGCTTCGTTGCTGATTCTCCATCCTACGGAGAAAGAAGGGAAGAAACCGAAGCGTCTGCCTCGCATGAAGTTTTCCGAACCGTTATAGCCGAAGTTGACTTCTGCCAGGTAACGGTCGTCGTAGCCGTATGTGGCACGCCCAACCAGTCCTTGGTAACGTTCGGCAAGGTCTGCCTGATAACGGTAGTCATTCTGGTTGTACAGTGCCATAGCGGTAATGTCATGTTTGCCGAATTTACGTGCCCAGTTCAGCTGGAATTCCATGTAAAGTTTATAAGTAGTAGTCTGATCATTGCCCAGATAAGCAAGTTCCGTGTCCGTATTGAACTGGGTATAAGCGTCTATCGAATTGTAGTTAGTACGGTCATTCAACTCATAAGTGGCAAAGTCGGCACTGAAAGCACGCCTATAGTAAGCGTCGTAGTCGAAAGATACCATTCCTTTTGCTGCCAGCCCTTTGGTGAGCCAGTCCATCTTATAATCCACAATGAAATTTGTTTCATTGATCGTATTGGTGGAGCGGTAGAAACCGGCTTTGGCGAAACGTGCCACGATATTATTCTGGTATTGTGAACTACCGCTGTACAATGTCTTTTGGTCTTCACCTTCACCTACGGTATAGGATACCGGAAACAACCATCCCGGTGTATGATTCATTTCATAAAATGCCTGACTGTAAGTTCCGTCTCTCGATTCATTCGAGTTCGGTCCTCTGCGTTCTTCGAAACGTGTTCCGAAGTTGACGGAAAGAGTCAGGTCTTTGGTCATCAGGAAGTCGAGGTTGGCACGGAAAGCGAAACGCTTGAAGCTGGAGTTCGACTTGTTTCCGTATTCGTCCTGACTGAATTCCTTGAACAATCCCTGTTGGTTATAATATTCGGCGGAAGTAAAGTAACGCATACGTTTGGTACCGCCCTGTATATTGACGTTGTAGCGTTGTGCCGGTGCACTGTTTCGCAAAACGGTGTCATACCAGTCTACATTCGGGTAGAGGAGGGCATCGATTCCGCTGAGTTGTCCTGCTGAGGCTCTTTTATACATTTCGATGTCGGATGCTGAATATTGAGAAGGCAGTCCGTCGTTAGCCAGCGCTTCTTCCAGCAATACAACCGAATTGTAAGAATCCAGATAAGTATCCTGGCGGGTAGGGGACTGTATTTGCCAGTTGGCGGTCAGGCTGACAGTCGGTTTCTGTTCCTTACCACGCTTCGTTGTAATCAGCATCACACCGTTTGCACCACGTACACCATATACGGCAGTAGCGGAAGCATCTTTCAACGTAGAGATCGATTCGATATCATCCGGGGCAATCTGTGAGAACTCACGTTCTACGCCGTCTACCAGAATCAATGGTTGGTTGTCTCCTGCGAAAGAAGCACGGCCACGGATATAAATCTTCATATCGTCAGCCCCCGGTGCACCGGAAGTCTGAGAAGTGATTACACCCGAAATCTTACCGGCAATCGCCTGTGAAATGTTGGCTGCCGGAGATTTCAACAATTCTTTGGAAGAAACCTGTG
>OIHY01000545.1_pt1 | contig 11597 bp, 8 predicted proteins | sample 1608251 | NCBI WGS metagenome assembly OIHY01 (sample SAMN02674792, study PRJEB24791) | human gut metagenome, SKBSTL006 | isolation source: stool | host: Homo sapiens | place: USA
TCTACACTCTTTCCCTACACGACGCTCTTCCGATCTTAATACCCCCATCAGTAAATGAATATGTGCATGAACGATACTTTCTTTACATTCTTCTTCTAAATGATGATCCATAATTGATCTCAACAAAAAACTATTAAATAACTTCTCATACTCCCAAGTATTACGAAAACGATGCAAACAACTATCCGAGTACTGAATATAGTCATAAACATGCCTATCAATAATCCGTATTTTTTCGGATTTTATTGCCAATCTCACATTCATTATATAATCTTCACCTCTGCGAATTGTAGGTGGCAAATCCAATATAGAAGGATCAAACAAACTCTTCCGAAAAATTCTGCCCCAAGGAGATAAAGGCACTTTATGTTCCAATAACGCTTTCAGATAATTTATAAAATCAAGAAATCGCTCTTCTTGACAACTCCTTTGTAAAATTCTCCCCTTTCTATCTACTAAATGTATCCGTCCAATAACAATATCAACATCAGAAGTATGCCTATATAAATCACAAAAAGCATTTTGGGGTAAAACATCGTCACCATCAACAAAGCAAATCCAATCACCTTTAGCTTCTTCTACCCCTCTCCGCCTTGCTGCAGTAACTCCCGCATTTATTTGATGAATAACTCGTATACATTTCTCCTTACCTGCATATTCATCACAAATAGTTGCGCTGTCATCTGTACTGCCATCATCAATGATCAACAATTCAAAATCCGAAAATGACTGACACAAAACACTTTCTATACATCTCCTCAAATATGGAGCAATATTATAAACCGGTACAATGACACTGAGACATACATTCATAACTATAATATTAATCTTCTACATAAAAACTACCGTAACCATCTTTTCATTCTTTCAATAAAAGATAGAATTATTGCCGCCCCCCAATCCATAGAATGAAGCCAACACCAAATTATTATCTTATCATGAATTGGTAACACCGAATGACTAAAAACTAATGAATCAGCTTCTGAGTATAAATTTCGATATACATTACGTTGCTTACCCGAAGAATACCTCAGTAAACAATATTTTGCACGCAACTTCAGATATAACAATTCTAAATTATACCTACCATTTTTGTTTTCTAAAAGGAATGACTCAATTACATTTACAACATCTATTACATTCTGCAAAGACTCTGTTTTCCAACATTTAGTATAAGCATTAATATTAACTTGAGAATAATGATAAAAAGCTTTATGCATAGATACTATATTTTCAGCATAAAATACCAACCGTGGCATTATGGACACATCCTCCCACATATCAACTCCCTCTTTATACCAAAAAGATAAATGTTGATACAATTCCCTTCTTACCAATTTATTCCACATACCATTATGTAAACACCCCTGTAATATTTTCATCAAATATTCTTCTTTTTCCCCCGGTTCTCTTTGAATATGATAAATCCGTTTATTGGAATATTCTGCATAATAATCACAAATGACGATATCCGCATTTTTTTCCAGTGCTTTTTCATACATTTTCTCATACATATCCAATTCCACCCAATCATCACTATCACAATGTATAATATACTCCCCTTTAGCTATCAGCAAACCACTATTTCTCGCCATAGCTAAACCCCGGTTTTCTTCATGTTCTATTATTTGTATTTGTAAATAACGCCGAGGATACTCCTCAATTACTTGCCGTAAAATTTCTACACTTTTATCTGGCGTACAATCATTAACAAATATAAATTCCATATTTTCCAATGACTGCTCAAAAAGTGAACGAGCACATTTTTCAATATATGGTTCTACTCCATAAATTGGTACAATAACACTGACCAAAGGATTTTTATTCATGTCTAAAAATTAACCTTCTAATTTTTTCTTTTCCTCTAAAAATAAATCGAGACAATCTATATTTTTTTCGAGAAGCAAGCCAATATATTAAACAGATATCCCAACGTTGAGCAATTTTCCATATATCTTTGTCAAACTCTGGCCATAAACAATGAAAACGATTGTAATCTCTTACTTCTTTCCTCAAAACCAAATAAAACTTCACACCAAGTACCAGAGATATAAAGTGAAACTTAAATTTATCAAAACTATTATTTTGCACAAGAAAACTTTCAATATTTCGACAAGCATAAATCATGTCTTCCATTTGTTTAATTGTTACATCCCGTATTATTGAAGCAGAATTATACTGTACATAATGATAGAATGGTTGAGATACATATGCAATCTTACCAGCATAAAAACATAATGAAATAATAGCAACTATATCCTCCCACATATTGATACCATCAAAGAATCGCACATGACCTAATGAATATAGCTTTCTATTTATCAATTTATTACACATTGACCCATGCAATTTTCCTTCTAATAATTCAACAATACACTGTCTATTATCATTAGGAAAGTGTTGTCGATGTATAACTAAACGATCCACATAATCATAATAAAAATCGCATCCAACAATATCCGCCTTGTCATCAAAAGCCTTTTTGATCATCTTCTCGTACATTTCCCTCTCCACCCAATCATCACTGTCACAATATATAATATAACTACCATGTGCATTATCTAATCCTGTATTTCTCGCAGTTGCTGAACCCTTATTCTGATCGTGCTCCACTATTCTTATTTGCCGTGCACGGTTGGGATATTCTTTTATTATCTCCCGCAAAATAACCATACTAGAATCAGGAGTACAATCATTGACAAATACAAACTCCATTTCTTCCAAAGTCTGCTCAAAAAGTGAGCGAGCACACCGCTGTATGAATTTTTCCGCTCTATAAACAGGAACAATTACACTTACCAAAGGAGGGCTTTCCATTTTTCGCATTCTATCACCTGCTCTTTTCGTTAGTATCTTCTCAACATTTATACATCATTATCTTAAGGATGCTTTCAAAAATTCCAAGGCTCTGTCTCTCTCTCTTCGTAAAATTCTATTTACTTGGGTATAGTCTATAGAAGTATATATCAGTTGGTCTGTTATATCATCAAAAGTATATACCAACCTGCTTTCCAAACCTAGCATTCTTAGCAAAGATGTAAATCTCCCTAATCCCCTTTCTTTATTAGCAATTACAATAAAAGGCTTATTAAAAATAATAGAAAAAACTGTTCCATGAAAAGAATCTGTCACAACATATTCAGCATCCATAAATCCTCGAAGCCATTTTGTAACAGGAGGAAAAATACAATTACTTATTTCTTTTGGACCAGTTTTCTCAAAAGTAAACTTAGGCATCACAACAATAGGAGTCAAACCTAATTTATAAGATAACTCCTGAATTATTCTCTGTTTCTCTTCGGATTGGTCCAATACATATGTCATCAATTTACTGTCAAAAGCGGTTACCTGTTCCTTCTCTACCAAATAAACATAATCCTCTTTTCTCAACAATAATGTAGGATCTAATAAACAGACAGCATTCACTCCTAAATATTTGCTACATAATTCCACTCCAGAATCTTCTCGAACAGAAATTGCATCAAAACTTTTAGCCAAAGCAGCACATTGTTCCGTTTGTTCCGCAGTAAATTCCCATTCTGACGTACCAAACGAAGCAGCATAAGCAATTCGTTTAACTTTATCTCCCATTGTAAAATCTAAAAAATAATTAGGTAGATAATAAGAATAACAAGGTCTCCACACTTGATCGCTTCCTACAATATATGCATCAAAAGCATATCTTCTTAAAACTTCTTTTGTATTAGAAGTTACAGGATCAGTAATAGTTATATAATTACGAATAAAAAGTTCAGTATATTGGGAAATCACTTTTTTTTGTTCATTTGTCCCATAATATATTCCCCTTATCGGAGCTAATATACGTTTAATAAACAGCTTGAACTTACTTATTAATGACAAAGGATTCTCTTTCCTATTTTCTGTCCAAACTTCATGTCCCATACGCTTCAAGACCACTTGTAGGGCATAAGCTTGAAGTAAACCACCATAATTTGTGCAAAGCGGTTGAGTTAAAATACAGATACGCATATTATATTGTAGTTCAAAAAAGTACTTTCACAATACAATTTTTTAATTAGTTCATTTATTATATTGAATACGACTCCTTATCCAAGAAAAAGCACGATGTATAAAATTAGGATTCATTTTGCCACAGATGCGCTCTATAGAATTAAAACCTTCATGTTGAAAAGATAACCAAAATAGATTTCGGAGCTTAGGAATTGTAACACTTTTTTCAAGACAAGAATTAGCAGAAAGCAAATACTCATATGGAGTCTCAAACCCATCAACCATAAGTAAAGAATATATTTTCATACCATATGATGTATTAACGCAAACCAAACTTACCCCTTTATCATCATCATATGTATGGTAGTAGTTTTCCACCCCCCAGTAATCACCAATAGTTATATCACTTCCGCTTTTAAAATTTCTGCAAGGACAATTATAGCAAGACGGTCGTAAATAGAGATTTTTAAGAAAGCCTTTCATAAACACATTATTCTTCAATGATTCTGTTAATAATATTGTTGGTACATTTTTATTAATATTGGAATACCCCCATATAGTAAAACTAAAGTTTTTCCACCCTAAACGCTTATCACGAAACTGTATATTTGATATTCGACTCTGATCTTTATTCAATATTTGATCCTGAAGATATTTTCTCCAAACACCTGAACTAGGGACTCCATGACAAACCAAATCTACAGTCAATAAGTTATCATATTTTTTTCTTAAATAATAATTCAATCCGGCAATTTGACAAGGAGTACCAGAAAATAGGACTTCTCTACTTTGTTTCAAAAAAAACTCTACTTTCTTATAACTATCTCCTATTTGACTTTGAACATATTTTGAACCTCTAAAAGCAGCTATGTCTTCCTTTACTTCCACATAGTCATGTATTACCTCCCATTTCTCATTAAAACGCGCACCAAACACCACCCCTCCTCTATCAATTATATACTCAGCCAACAATGAAAATACTCCGCCAGATGAACTTTGACTACGAATATCTTCTTTCTTATTTTTTGCCGCATAAGTCCGTAGTGTTCGATGAGGATTACCTTGATGAAGTACAGGACATACATTTTCACATAAATGACAATTTACACAAATATCTTTATTTATTTCAGGATAAAGAAACCCTTCGTTATCTTCATACATAGAAATACAACATTTGGGACAAATTTGTACACAAGCACTACAACCACAACAATCCTCTTTATTTATTATTTGCAGCATAAATATTTATATTTTAAGCTAGATAAGAACTGTTTTACTAAAAAATAGCCAGGAATCAGACAACACAAATAATCTAATTTTCTTGTTAATGACAAAGTTACCTGATAATCTTTTTCCAGTCTTTTTCTTATGATTCGAGCATCTTCTTTTCGATGATACTTTAGACAAACATTCAAACGTTCTAATAGATACTTCTTACGGATAGCATATATATATTTTTCTCTTTCATCTAAAGAAAGAAACAACATATTATTTAAAGTACAAATCAACGTATTCTCATAAGATTGCAATTTATCACATACCCTTTCAAAAGTCTTATACTGCCCCCTTGAGTGGGATTCTTCTCGTATTACAACATTATATAAATAGTCTCCAATCGTTATACACCTATATTGATATAATAAAGGAAGCATTAACTGCCAATTCTGCCCCGCATTCTTTTCTGTATATATCTCCCTATTTCTTATACATTTATCTAATATTGACATTTTAACCATATAATCGCCAGGAACAAACCAAAAATATTTTTTCCCAAACAAGCAATCCTCAAATAAATATTCATTATATATTTCTACTACATTAGGCGTTTTATGATCAAGTGCCAAAGTTTCTTCATTTAAGTATATAGGTAAACATCTAACCATACTGACAGAATCATCACTTTTATCTAATATTGAAACCATTTTAGATATAGCAGAGGAATTAGCATAAAAATCATCACTATCAGGCCACACAAGATATTCACCTTTTATAGACTTCAATGCACGATTCACCGCAACAGATTGCCCTTCATTTTCTTGAAAAATATAGGTTAAAGTGTACCCTCTTTTATCAAACTTTGTAATATAATTCTTTATTACTTCTTTAGTATTATCCACAGACCCATCATCTATCACATACATTTCGAGACATGGATAATCCTGTTCAAGAATCGTCTCTAATAATCTATGAATAAATTTACCAGAATTATAACAAGGAGTTATAACACTAACCAACTTTCTATTCATTACTACAATAGTCTTAATTTTAATAGTTTTCTTTCCCGATTAGTCATCAAAATGAAATAAGTAGTAACCAAAAGAAGGATAGTCGAAAATAGTCCCACACAAATCAAACGTATCCATCCAGCATCAAACAGTTTACTAAAAAAATAAGTTGCAAAGAAAGTCAAAGATCCTACACAAACTGTTCTACACAGAACAAGCCAAGCATACTGCTTAAAAGAAAAACATGGAATATATAAATGTAAAGTCCAAACATTAGACAATAATCCAGCCAAAACAGCAAAGATATTATATATATAGGCTAATTGTGGTTGACTTCCTACATAAAAAGCTATATATGCAAAAGGAATTACTGACAAATAAAACGTACCATTAATAAGACTAGGTCTCTTTATTTTTCCAGTAGCATGTATTGCACTAACGACTACGGATGATAAATTTGCAAATAAATTAAACAATAGAACATAACGACATAATATACCAGCATATATTGGTACTTCACTCAGCCATAAAGCCAAAATGAAATCTGTTTCGATTAAAAGTGGTATCGTAAATAACAGTAAAAGTATTGAGGTATATATCGAGGCTTTATATATTAAATATATCATTCGATTATAATCCCCTACAGCATAACTCTTTATCATTTGAGGACGAACTGCTGACAACACACTACCAGCAAAACTCATAACGGCAGTCTGAATCTGACTTGCTATTCCACTTGCAGCATTTAAAACAGCACCAAAAAACATATTCAGTAAAATGTTTACTCCTTGTGTTCTTGCTAGCACACTAGCGTTACCATATAGATCCCACCCTGAGAAAGTAAACATAGAATAGATCAGTTTTTTATCCCCCAATAAGCAAAAACGGCAACTTTCTATTTTCTTTGTACAATATGTTCCATATATAACTGAAATTATCAAAGTACTAATTAAAAGGAGTAATCCATAGATGATAAGTTTATCAAATGTTATGTAAATCAACAATATAACAATAACCAATTTCAGCAAAACATTTATTATTTCAATACATGCGTAGACACTCATTCGTTCATAGGCCATAATCATAGCAACATAAGGAACCTGAATAATCGCTATCATACTGGTTAATATAGAAAACTGATAAATTATATTAGCAGCCAGTATTCGGTTCTCTGGAATAACCAATTTATTTTGCAAAAACCATAAACCTACAGTCTCACTTAACACCATAATAAATAGTGCTATTATCAAGTGTATTGTTAATGCCGACGAAAAAGTATTCTGTAAATGTTTCCAATTATTCGTTCCTATTGCGTAAGCAAAAAAACGTGATACAGCCCCACTCATTGAAGTATTCAAAAATGAGAACATAGATATTACCCCTGCAACTACATTATATATACCAAAGTCTTCTACCCCCAAGGTATTTAATACAACTCTTGAAGTATATAAAGAAATTACCATTGAAAACAACATGCGGATATACAAATAAAATGTATTTTTAGCAATACGTTTATTTTTACCATTATCCTCTATCATTCTTTTGTTTTTAATTATCCATTAATTAATGTGACAGAATTCATACTATTTCATTAATTGCAAATACCAGCTTGTTATTCAACAAACAAAATAAGACACATAATTCAAATACCCTCAAAAAAGCGAGTAAGTCAAATACTCATAATTAGCATTCATTTCTTGTCTGTTTTTTCAACCACTCTAAAATATTTCTACCTAACAGTTCCCACCCAATAGTTATGAACAAAGAAAAAAACACAAATAGTAAAACATAAAGTTTCACTCCTATCCCTGAAGGTTTTAATGGTACGACAGGTGGCTCTACTACTGCAAACACAGGCTTTTCTTCTTGTACTTTTGCTCTGGCTATTTGCAACTGATTGATCACCTGACTATAAACTTGATATGCTAAACTCATATCATTCTGTAAACGTTCCTGCTCAACACGTATACTTTGAAGAACCAAATTATCATGTGTATCCACATACTTAGCATATTTTTTTTGAGCTGCATAATATTCCTGTTTACGCTCTTCAAACAATTTTTCCAAATAAACACAATCTTCTTTCGCTTTTGAAGTACGATAATCTATAATATGCTCTTGCAAACGATGGATGACAGAATCCGCCACAACCGCAGTTATTCTAGGATTTTGCAAAGTAACACTTACATTAGTTATAGCCGTTTTTTTATCAATTGTAGCCGTTATATTCTTCTTCAGCACATCAATCTGCCCCTTTACTTTCTTATTCAGAATAATTATCCCATCCTGAAGTTTCTCTGAAGAAAACTTCCTTTCATTAATAAACAAGGATTGCACTCCAGCAATAATTCTACTGGGTGCTCCTATAATATAACTCCACCAAGGAAAAGATTCTGTATCAAGATAATCAGACAATCTTTTTACCTCTCCATTATCTACAACCTCTATATTCAACAATTCAAGCAAAAAAGGAGTAGATGCCACAATATCAGATGATAAAGAAGCATTTAATGCATCAGTACCACTACTGAAACTACTCCCCCCACCCAAAAAGGAGGCAGCCAGTCCACTAAGTCCATTACTTCCCTTATCACTACTCATCTCTGGAGAAAGCATTACAGTGACCGTATATTTTTTAGGAATACTTGCCCATACAATAATGGCAATCAACAAACCTATAATAGTTGCCTTATAAAGCTTTTTACGAATTGCTATAATCCTGCTAAAGATATCCAACAAGTCTATCTTCATGTCTTCTGGTTCCTTTTCTACTGATTGTTCTGACATAAATATTATTTCTTTATCAAATTAGCAATAGAAGCAACCATCATACCCAAAGTACTAAATGTGGTAGCATAGCCTAAAATATTTCCTATATTCGCTTTCTTCTTAGCTTTACTAGGCACAATAATCTCACACCCAGGTTCAATCTGTTTCTTACCGCTACCCTTCACCTTAGTTACCTGACCATTCATGTAAACGATGAACTTCTTACTCTTCTTCGCATTATCTGAATAACCACCGGCCTGATTCAAATAATAGTCCACATCCTTTCCCTGCATATAAGAAACCGTATTCGGAACCATGACAGCACCATTGATAGTTACGGTATTATTATTCTTAGGAATAGAGATCACATCACCTTCACGCAAAACAAGATCGGCATTACCTTTAGGATCACTCAAAGCCTTCTCCAAATCAATCCCAACCGTAAAGGTATCTTCAACACGGATACCCAAAGAATCAATCATGGCCTCACCCAACTGTCTGCTCATCAGGCGGATCACATCACCCATACGTTTCTTCTCACCGGCACTTGCCACACGGGTCAATTTCGCACCACGAAGATAGGCAAGACTCGTAGGACCACCCGCTTTATTCACCAGATCGGAAAGACGTTCCTCACGGCTGGTCATGGCGTAATTTCCTCCGAAAAGGATTTCACCTTCAATGGCTACATTCTGTTGTGCCTGATAACCCGGACTGCGACGGACATAAACTTCGTCATAAGGCTGAAGGATAAAACCGGGCTGACCGTCGATGACAAAACCATCCTTTAAAGAGAAGGTATACATCTGACCGATAGTATCATTATCCGCGGTACTACGGGGATTCTTGATTCGTCTCGACACATCAATGCGGACAGTGGAGGCGGCTTCTTTCAAGCCACCGGCCTGGATGATCAGATCCTCAAGTGTCATGTTATCAGCGTAGAGATAGGAATCAGGGTGCGCGACTTCACCGTGAACTGTGACATTGCCACGATCTTCCAGATCGTGAATGCTCGGAATGTAAAGGATGTCATTCTTCATCAGGGCAAGGTTCGGGGAAGTACCGTCCATGATAGACTTGATGTCTATCTGAACAACTTCACTGGTCAAATCCTCACGCTGGCGATAAAGGACGGCACGATTCAGGAAAGCGTCACCGGTCAGACCCTGAGCTTCATGGACAAGTTCGCAGATCGTATTCAGTTTACCGCTGAGCTGGTAGATACCGGGACGATAGACAGCGCCACGGATTTCCAGTTTGTTTGTGAAGCGGTTAAGGATGGCTTCGGCTGTTACAACGTCACCGTTACGCATTGTGTAGATGCTGTAGTCCATATCCTTGACCGTGTTGACCTCATATTCCTCACCATTCTGACGGACAACACGTAATGAACGGGTGTAGGCATCGGCTTCAAAGCCGCCGGCATATTTGATTAAAGTGGCAAGGTTCTCGTCTTTCTTCATTTCGAAACGCATAGGACGTTTTACCTTGCCGCTGATCTTTACCAAGACATCGTAGGCGGGGACGATAACCACGTCACCTTCCTGAAGGCGGATGTCATCCTGTGTGTTGCCTTTCATGATAAATTCGTAGACGTCGATGGTGGCGATATTCTTTCCGTTGCGTACCAACTGAACGTTTCGGAGGCTGCCGATATCACTCACGCCGCCTGCACGGTAAAGCGCGTGGAAGACGGTAGAGAAGGAAGAAAGGGCGTAGGTACCCGGCTGCACGACCTCTCCCATCACATTGATCTGGATAGTACGGATATTACCCAAAGTCAGACGGATGTCGGAAGTAGGGTCGGTAGTATTGTTCAGACCGTTATAGATCTTATTCAGGGCGCCCTTCAGATAGTCGTTGGCGGCGGAGACTGTCATACCGCTAAGGTTGACAGGACCGATCTTCTGAATATTGATGGTGCCTTCAGGAGAGATCTGCTGGCGGATCGTGTTCTGGCTCGCACCCCAGATATCGATGATGACTTCATCACCGGGACCCAGACGGTAATTGGCAGGAGTGGCAAGGTTGACACTAGGCTCGAACGTCAGGTTGCGGGTATTGAAGATGTTACGTCCGAAGACCTGATCACCACGGGCAAGGTCCTGAGTAGTCGGATGATCCTCCAGCATATCGGAAGTATTCTTCTTAGTCTCTTCACGCAGGCGGGATTCGTTGATGTCCGTGCCCGTTGATTTCGAGGTATTTACATTGTTCTGCTGCTCGTATAGCTGCTTCACACGCATTGCCTGTTCTTTGGTTACACCCTTACGGGCTAGTTCGGAAGCAAGCTGCTTCTGTTCCTTGCCTTGGCGGATGCCGTCTTTTACATATTCCAGTACCTGTGAGTCACTCATGGACTGAGCCATAAGCGAGCCACTTCCCAGCATCAAACAAAATAGTAGAATGCTAAAAAGTCGTTGTATTTTCATTGACAAATAAAAAAGTTTCAGTTGATTTCACACAGTTCCTGCATCCCATGACAGACGGCAGATAACTGTTGCTTAAGAAGAGAAGGGGGAAGAACATCGAGAAGAGACAGAGAACGGGTCAAAACAGCCTGTTTTCTTTCTTCGTCTTCCGGATTGGCGTACATCGACACATTATATCCCTGAAGGATGGCCAAAC
>OIHY01000548.1_pt1 | contig 11578 bp, 10 predicted proteins | sample 1608251 | NCBI WGS metagenome assembly OIHY01 (sample SAMN02674792, study PRJEB24791) | human gut metagenome, SKBSTL006 | isolation source: stool | host: Homo sapiens | place: USA
CTTTGTGTATGAATTAGTTGGCTGATTTTGTAATATTTAATGAATGTCCCTATTTCAATATTCCATTCTCAGTCCAGACTTCATCCATTCTCCGGTCGAAAGGTTCGACAGGCAGCTTTTCGTTTACTTGAAAGTTATAACATATACCTATATTATAGGAATGAAGAAGAGGCAGTAATTTGTCATAATATCCTTTTCCTCTTCCCAACCGGTTGCCTCGGGCATCAAAAGAAACACCCGGTATAATGGCGAAGTCTATCTTCTCATACGCTGTAAATGCTTCTCCCGTCGGTTCCTCTATGTGATAAGCCTCACCGGTTTTCAGGTTTTGCCTGCCTGTATAAATACGAAGTTCCAACTCATCTCCTTTGACTACCGGCAGCAAAACTGTTTTCTGCCGGTGCCATTTTTCAACGAAGTCATGTGTCTGTACTTCATCATCCAATGAATAATAGAGCAAAACGGTACGGGCCGATGCAAACTTGGGATGCTGTTCCAGTTTCTCAAGCAAAGCAGCGGACTTCGTTATTAATTCGGTGATGCCGTGACGGCGCTTTTCTTGCGCTATCTGCTTGCGCAGTTGTTTTTTTAGTTCCTTCATCGCTTACTTTCGGTTCTATGGGTTGTTCGGGAGCTTTGGGAAATGATTCACCTTTATCCAATACTTCCAATGCTTTGAGGACAGTCTTGTCGCTCTTGTTCAAGTATTCTATATAAGCTTCCATGCCCAGCATGTTATAAATGATGTTTCCGTATAAATTTGTTTCAAACAGTTTCTGTGATTTATACATCAATATGTTGCGACGTTTTAGCCCTTTGTTCTCAGCGAAACGGGCGAATTGTTCCAAAATATTCTGATGCTTCAAATATTGCAGCAGGCTTTCCTCTGTTTCATATTTTTGCATTTCGGCACGGTGGTTGTCCGTATACTGGAAAGCAAACTGGATGGTCAGTCCGCGATTAACAGCCATGCGATAATAGGAAGTCATGCCGGTAGTATCCTGTGGTACAAAGATATCGGGCATAATACCTCCACCTCCATATACAGGACGGCCTAAAGAAGTTTCAAAGATTTGGCTTTGATCCTGTTTGATACTGTCTTGTGAGAAAAATTCTCCATGTTCGTAACGGGTCAGGATATCCATTTCATAATTTGCGTCATTACCTTTTACATACGGTTTCTGTATGCAGCGTCCTGACGGAGTATAGTAACGGGCAATTGTCAGACGGATGGCTGAACCATCGCTGAAGTCGATAGGTTGTTGTACCAGCCCTTTTCCGAAAGAGCGGCGCCCGATGATTGTCCCCCGGTCATTGTCTTGGATAGCTCCGGCAAAAATTTCGCTGGCAGAAGCCGAACCTTCGTCCATCAATACGACAATGGGCATTTTCTGGCTGCTTCCGGTTCCGTTGGATGTATAGTTCTCGCGTGGAGACTTGCGTCCCTGTGTATAAACGATGAGTCTGTTTTTGGGTAAGAATTCGTTTACCATCTGAATTGCTGCACCCATATATCCACCGGTATTACCGCGTAAGTCGATGACCACTCCTTCGCAGTTTGCCTGATTTAGCTTGGCTAATGAAATCAATAATTCGGGATAAGTCGTTTCACCGAATTTGTTTACTTTTATGTAACCGAATTTGTCATTCAGCATATAGGCGGCATCTACACTCTTTACCGGTATGTCACCACGAACAATGGTGAAATGTAAAGTTTCTTTTTCTCCCGGACGAAAAACGCCAAGTTTTACCTCACTGCCTTTGGGACCTTTCAGTCTTTTCATGGATTCATAGTTGGTGACAATTTTTCCTACAAAGGCACTGTCATCCACTTCTATGATGCGGTCTCCTGCCATCAGACCCACTTTTTCTGATGGTCCGCCTTGGATGACATTGTTTACATGGATGGTATCTTGCTGGATGGTAAACTGGATACCGATTCCGCTGAAACTTCCTTTTAAATCAGAATTTACAGCTTCCAGGTCTTTTGCCGGAATATAAGAAGAGTGGGGGTCCAGCTCACCTAGAATTTGCGGCATAGCATCTTCCACCAGTTCACCCATGTTCACTGTATCTACATATTGGTCGTCAATGATACGCAACAATGCATTCAGTTTGTTGGATGAAGTATTAATGATACCTAATTTGTTTCCTGAAAAGTGGTTGGCGTAAAAAGTTCCAATCAATATTCCGGTTACGATGCTTACTGCAACGATTACCGGCATAAAACGGGATGTTCGATTTTTGCTCATATCTTTATTTGCTATTATTCATTGGGATTGATATAGATTACTTCAATATTTGCGCGTTTCAATAAATCAAGCCCGTCTTCCAAACGGTATTTTTCTGAGTAAACCACACGTTTGATTCCTGCTTGGATGATGAGTTTGGCACATTCTATGCAAGGAGATGCGGTGACGTACATGGTTGCTCCGTCGCTGCTGTTGTTGCTTCGTGCTATTTTGGTGATAGCATTCGCTTCAGCGTGTAGTACGTAAGGCTTGGTGACTCCGTTGTCATCTTCGCATACATTTTCGAATCCTGCAGGAGTTCCGTTATATCCGTCGGAGATGATCATCTTGTCTTTTACGATCAATGCTCCTACTTGACGGCGTTCACAGTATGAATTTTCCGCCCAAATACTAGCCATGCGGATGTATCGTTTGTCGAGTTTGAGTTGTTTCTCTTCTTTCGTTTCCATTATTTCAGTCTTGCTTATTATGTGCAAATTGAATATAAGTTTTTTTCCCTTCGGGAGCTAGCAATAAAACATTGCTGTCACCTTGATAAAATATTGCATTATTCAATGCTTCTATGAACTCGTTGTTATAGCTTGTTGAAGGCGGAGTCTTGGTAAAGTTTATGTTTACTGTCCGGTCTTTTCCGTCCGCTTGCCATGTGCCTTCAATGGTTCCATTTTGTATGCTTCCTGTAAAAGTACCATCCGCTTTGAAAGTGATGTTGAAACCATGAATGATATCCAAGGCTTTTCTTCCTTCGGTTGCGATAGTCTTATCCGGATTGTGTGCCATTGCATTGTATTTGGGCTCTCCGTTCCGTTTGTCCCAATTTGCTTTACCATAGAAATCCACTACATGCCATGTGCCCGCTTGCAAAGATTTCCTCTACATCGTCTTCATTGTTGCAACTCCATAAGAAAGGGAGTAGCATTAGTATATAAAGAATAGACTTTAGTTTCATATTGTTTGTTTTTTTAGTTGATGATTCCATTTCTTTTCAGCAAGGCATGGATACTGGGTTCTTGTCCACGGAAGCGTTTGTAAAGGGTCATCGGATGTTCCGTTCCTCCTTTCGAGAGAATATTCTCCCGAAAAGAAGCGGCGACTTCCTGGTTGAAGATTCCTTTTTCCTTGAATAAGGAGAAGGCATCCGCATCCAGTACTTCCGCCCATTTATAACTGTAGTATCCGGCAGAATATCCCCCCGCCATAATATGTGAGAACTGTACGGACATGCAGGTGTCTTCCACTCCGGGCAGTACTTGCGCTTTTTTCCATGCTTCTTTTTCATAAGCGCGGACATCTCCGTCAAATGTTTCCCGGCGGGTGTACCATGCCATATCCAGCAAGCCGAAACTTACTTGACGCAGGCAGGCATAGGCCACATTGAAATTGGATGCATCTACAATCTTTTGGATCAGTTCGGCAGGAATGGGTTCTCCCGTCTGATAATGTCTGGCGAATGTATTGAGAAATTCTTTTTCTGTGGCGAAATTTTCCATAATTTGTGATGGAAGCTCCACAAAATCCCAATATACGCTGGTACCACTCATGGTTGAATAGGTGGTATTGGCAAACATTCCGTGCAAGGCGTGTCCGAATTCGTGTAGAAAAGTGTTTACTTCTGAGAAAGTCAGCAATGCCGGTTTCCCAGCCGATGGCTTGGTGAAGTTCATGGTAACGGATACGTGGGGACGGCTGTTGACTCCGTTTTCTATCCACTGCTCCTTATAGCTGGTCATCCATGCGCCCGAACGTTTTCCGGCACGGGGGTGGAAATCTGTATAAAGTACAGCCAGGAAACTTCCGTCTTTGTCGAATACTTCATAAGCTTTTACATCGGGATGATAGACCGGAATTTCTTTATTTTCTTTAAATGTGATGCCATACAGACGGGTAGCCAGACCGAATACACCTTTCTCTACTTGGCTCAGCTCAAAATAAGGACGCAGCTCTTCTTCATTCAGATTGAATTTCTTATTTTTCAGCTTTTCTGAATAATAGGCCCAATCCCATGGCATCAGCTGGAAATCATTGCCTTCCATTTCGCGTGCCAATGCTTCAACTTCTGCCACTTCCTTTAGGGCGGCAGGGGTATAGGCATCCAGTAATTGGTTGAGCAGTTTGTATACGGCATCACTCGTTTCGGCCATGCGCTTTTTCAGTTTATACTCGGCAAAAGTGGAGAAGCCTAGTAAATGAGCCAGTTCCATGCGAATGTTTACCAATTGCTTGATGATGTCCACATTGTTGTATTCGTTATTGTGTGTACATTGGGTATTATAAGCCATATAGACTTCTCTGCGCAGTGAACGGTCATCACAATATTTCATGAAAGGAACAAAACTGGGAGCATCCAATGTAATGATGCTGCCTTCTTTTCCCTTATCCTTTGCTGTTTGAGCATAACTTTCCAATGAACTTTCGGGTAATCCTTCCAATTGTTTTTCCGTCAAAGCCAATTCGTAGTTATTTGTTTCTTTCAACAGATTCTGAGAAAAACGTAAGGTCAATATGCTTAATTCGGTATTCAGTTGGCGGAACTTTTCTTTTGCCTCACCGGTCAGGTTGGCACCGCTTCTTACAAAACCATCGTATGTCTTTTGCAGCAGTTGGGCGTCTTCACCTTTCAGTTGTAACTGGTCTTTTTGTTCGTATACGGCTTTTATACGAGCAAAAAGTTTTTCATTCAGACTGATGTTGTTGCTGTGTTCGGACAGTACGGGCATCATTTTTTCTGCCAATTCCTGCATCTCGTCACTGGTCTCGGCACTCATCAAATTGCCGAAAACAGTAGTTACGCGGTCTAGCAACGCACCTGATTTTTCCAAAGCAACAATGGTATTTTGGAAAGTCGGTGTTTCGGGATTATTGACAATTGCATCAATTTCCTCATTTTGTTCTTTCATTCCTTCCAACAAGGCAGGTTCATAATGTTCTATCTTGATAAGATGGAACGGAGCCGTGTCATGAGGGGTGTTATAGGGTTTTAAAAATGGATTTTTATTTTCAGTCATAGCACTATTTTATTTGACTTACAAATTTGCTAAAAAAAAGCATCACTATCCTCATTCTATTTACTTATTTAACAAAGTATATTAAATAGTTAGGTTAAAAATAAAAAAGCACAAGCAGAAATGCCTATGCTTTTCATTTTTATGGTTTTTTACCTGATTATTTATTCTTTTCAGTCAGTTTTTCCAACGCCGGAATGGAGATTTCCTTTCTGCTGAGTTGTACCAATCCCTGTTCCTGTAAATCATTCAGCACTTTTGACACATTGATTCGTGTCTCATCAATCAAACTCGCCAAATCCTCCATTTTGATTTTAAGGATTTTTTTTCCTTCGGGCTTCATGGAGCGCAGCACTAAAAAATTCAGTATTTTTTCTTCTGTATTACCTATGTGGCTGTTCCATAATTTTTCGTATGCCACTTGTGCTCTATTACTCAGAATATTTAAATAGTTAAGGCGGAAGATTTCGTAGTTGTTCAGTTCATTCAATACAAATAACTTGTCTATGGTAACTATGTTAATATCTGTACGTGCTTTGTAAGTCGCTGTATAGTTGGTTTGCATGCCGAATAATGAATAGGGCTCTATAACGAAAGGACTTCCAAAAGTTTCAAATAAGGCGTATGAATGTCGGTTATCGGTTGTTTGGGAGATTATCTCCCCATTTAAGAGAAAGATTAATTGAGTGCAAGGTGCACCTTGTTCCACAATGATATCATCGGCGTTGTATTTACGAAAATGTAGCTTTACCTTGCCTATGATATTGGTGAAGTCATTTTTACATAATCCCTGGAAGAGAGGGAGTTGTAAAAGTGTATCATACATTGTAATTTCCATAAGTTCTGTTGTTCGTTAAGTTATAGTTTAACATACAAAGGTAACGATAAAACGAGATTTATTATTTATAGGTGGAAGAACTTTTATTTTTTTTATTGTTTCTTACCGTCTCCTAATGTTTAAAAGCAGAATACTTGCGGACTGTATAAAAAATAAATATATTTGCATTCAAAAAAAAGGAGGAGTTTATGTTTGGATCATTTGATTTTCAAGAATTTTTAAGTGCGTTTATTGTGCTTTTTGCTGTCATTGATATTATCGGATCTATTCCTATTATATTGAATCTTAAGCAGAAAGGGAGAAATGTCAATGCTAATAAAGCTACCGGCATTTCTTTTGCTTTATTGATAGGTTTCTTTTATGCAGGGGATATGATGCTGAAGTTATTTCAAGTTGATATTGCTTCGTTTGCCGTGGCGGGTGCTTTTGTTATTTTTCTCATGTCTTTGGAAATGATTCTGGATATCGAGATATTCAAGAATCAAGGTCCTATCAAGGAAGCGACTTTAGTCCCCTTGGTTTTTCCGTTATTGGCTGGTGCGGGAGCGTTTACTACGTTGCTTTCCCTACGTTCGGAGTATGCTCCTGTAAATATTGTTGTAGCCTTGATATTGAATATGGTTTGGGTTTATGTAGTGTTGAAGTTGACAGATCGCATCGAACGTTTCTTGGGGAAAGGTGGAATTTATGTTATTCGTAAGTTTTTTGGAATCATTTTGTTGGCAATATCAGCGCGTTTATTTACTGCTAATCTGACTTTATTGATAGAGCAGTTTCAGAAAGCTCAGTAATATGCTGTTTTTTTACAGATAATAATGTCGGAACTCACCATAGATATTTTATTGGAAACCAACTGCTTTGTGTTGAATGGATATTAATCTGTGGTGAGTTCCGGTATCATTCCATTTGAATGGTAGCTGTTTGATATTTTGATACGCTCCTTTGGTGTCTATTTCTCGTTGATGATGAATTTCTTCATTCCGTCTGTAAAATAAGTTTCATATTTATCTCCTTCGCCTGAGCAAATAAAATAAGCATCCAGTTCAGGATGTGCTTCACAAAATGCTTTGGCTGAGTCCAGTCCCATCACCATGAAAGCAGTGGCGTATGCATCGGCACTGGCGCAATCTTTTGCAATGACAGTGGAGGACAGGATACTATGTTGTACTGGATATCCGGTGCGTGGGTCTATGGTATGTGCATATTTCTTTCCACCTTTGTAATAGAAATTACGATAATTCCCTGATGTTGCCATGCCTACGTCACTAATGGCAAGTACAGTCTGTAACTCCTGGTTTACTGACAAGGAGTCATCTACAGGTTTGTTTATGCCGATACGCCAAGCGTTCATTTTGGAATTTTTGCCTCTTACCACTACTTCACCGCCTATATCTACCATATAGTTTTTTATCCCTTTACGTTCCAATAGCCTTGCTACTGCATCTACTCCGAATCCCTTGGCGATAGCGCTGCAATCCAGCATTATACGAGGGTCTTTTTTCGTTATCCGGTGGTTCTGTAAATCTATTTTTTGATATCCTATCATTTGGCGTAAGCTGTCCACTATCAGTGAATCCACTCCTGTAGATTTTTTGAATCCGAATCCCCATGCATTTACCAAAGGTGCGACGGTGATATCAAAGGCTCCATGGGTTTCATCGGATATTTTCTTTGAGAGATGGAATACATGTACGAAAAAACTGTCAACTTCCGTCTTTTCATTGTGGTTTACGCGGGTGATTACGGAATTCGGATTGAAAGGAGAGAGGGAGTTGTCCACTTTCTTCAGTTCAGTTTCTATTTCTTCTTTCAGATTATCTTCGGACTGGTAGGTGATTTTGTATACTGTACCGAATACAAAGCCTTCATCCGTACGGAAAGGGGCTTGCTTTTTTAGAATAATAATTGTTCCTATTATCAGAATTGCTAGAAACGGCAATTGCCATGCTAATTTTTTTTTATTCATACCTGTATTTTAGTTAAGAAAGAAATAAATGTTCTATTAAAATTTTAACGCCGATAATAATCAAAACCAAACCTCCCCATAATTCCATGCGCAGGTTGAAACGCTTGCCGCAAAATACACCTATCAGACTTCCTAATGTTGAGATAACAAAAGAGGTAAAGCCGATGATGACAATAGGAGAAAGAATAGAAGTGAAAGAGTTTATTCCTACAAAAGCAAATGATATACCGATGGCCAAAGCATCAATGCTGGTTGCTATAGCCAGCGTAACAACCACTTTTAATTTAGTGGGGTCGAAGCAGCGTTTGTCTTCATTGCTGAAGCTCTCTTTTATCATACGCCCTCCCAAAAAGGCCAATAACCCAAAAGCGATCCAATGGTCATAATCCTCTATCAGGTGACTGAATCGGCTGGCGGCAAACCAGCCGATAAGCGGCATGACAGCCTGGAAAAGGCCGAAGAAGAATGCCATAATAAAAAAAGTGCGCCAGCAAATGCGACGCATGATAATTCCGCTTGTTATGGAAACTGTGAAACAGTCCATAGCAAGACTGATGGCAAGGAGCCATATTTCTAAAGTTGTCATTGGTTAAAATGGTAATTTGTATATTAAACTGTATGTTACTCCTAAGTTAGTCGAGTTGTTTTTTCCAAAACCGGGAATATACCAAGGCTCGGTGTGTTCCGCCTTTTTTATGTTCATGCGTATACGGTAACGTAGTGACCATCCCATGTAGAAATTCTTGTACACATTTACCTTTATTCCTGCCAGCAGTTCTGCCCAGGTTACTGTGGTTTTAATTCCGTCATAACTGAAAGGTATTTCAGGAAATCCCCATGTAGGATCCTTCATTGTCGGAGCATCTACATCGTATGAAAAAGAGGTGAATCCGTAACGTATGCCTCCATATAGAAAACCAGGCAGATAGGGCTTCTTGAAAAAGAAGTTGTAGTTCATGCCTATGCGGAAATAAGGAGCTGAGGCTTTATAATGTATATTGGTACCATCATCAGTAGTGTCGGTGGTTCCATATCCAATTTCAGCTACGGGGACATAACGGTTTTTCAAATTGACCTCCACGCTGATTTCTGTACTTGTAATGTCACCTCCAAAAATTTTGCTTCCTAGGCCAAATATATCTACACCGATAGTAGTTCCCTGATAGAAGGGTACCTTTTCTTCCTCTATGGTTGTTTTTTTTTCTTGTGCCGCCAGTGTGGGGCTGTACAACAGCATACTACTCAGTAGCGTTAACAACGTAATATATGTTGAAATTCTTTTTTTCTTCATTATTGATGTCCGAATTTACAATCTCGATAGATTTTAGGTTATAGGTGGTGTATTTAATGTCTTCCACTTTATAAAACATCATGGTGCCACATTCTATATTCTGCAAGTAGGGGATATTCTGGTGAATGAGTGTGATAGTGTCACGCATCTTTTCCGTATAATGCAATACGTAGGTAGTTTTTGATGTATAACTCAAAGGCAGGCTCATACTGCTTTCCGCTTTATTGAATATCGTGTCATTCATCAATGAGTCTTTTACTACGGTTTCCTTAATAGTTCCATCTTCCAGTGTGTCACGTACAATCACATCGGTAGTGATAAATCCAGTGACGTCAAAAGCCGGACTGAATTTTACAGCTTGGTGTGTCTCTGCATCCAGAAAGTCGAAATGGGCAAAGGAATTGGTGGTAAGCGGACAATCGCTTTCCCCACAGCTTTGCATCAAGGTGCTTACGGTAATCAGGAGCAATAAGATAATGGCTGGTAGTTTCTTCATTTTAAAACTCTTTCTCTATTTTATAATTATTGCGTTCAGGAGCATTCCGGGCTATCAATTCTCCTATGAATCCAGCCAGAAACAGTTGGGTTCCCAAAATCATCAAAGTTAGGGCCAGATAGAAGTAAGGAGAATCAGTAATTAATATATAAGGTAAACCATGTGACAAGGCATATAGTTTGTTCGCTCCGATGATAATGACGGAAATGAAACCAAGAATAAACATCAATGATCCCATAAACCCGAAGAAGTGCATCGGCTTGATACCGAATTTGGATAAAAACCACAGAGTAATGAGGTCTAGATAACCATTGAAGAAACGGTTTAATCCGCCGAATTTTGTTTTACCGAATTTTCGTGCCTGATGGTGTACTACCTTCTCGGCTATCTTAGGAAAACCTGCATTCTTTGCCAGATAGGGGATATAGCGGTGCATTTCACCGTATACTTCGATGTTCTTTACGACATCACGACGATAAGCTTTTAGTCCGCAATTGAAGTCGTGCAGGTTCTTGATGCCTGAAACGGCACGTGCTGTGGCGTTGAATAGTTTGGTCGGAATGGTTTTTGATAACGGGTCATAGCGTTTTTGCTTGTATCCCGATACTAAGTCGTAGCCATCTTCTGTAATCATTCTGTATAATTCCGGTATTTCGTCCGGGCTGTCCTGCAAGTCGGCATCCATTGTAATCACCACATCACCTTGCGCCTTTTCAAAACCACAATACAAGGCAGGGGACTTGCCGTAGTTCCGGCGGAATTTGATACCTTTTACGTTGTCCGACTCCGAGCGTAGTTTCTCTATCACTTGCCAGGAGTGGTCGGTGCTGCCGTCATTGACAAAAATTACTTCATAGCTGAAACGGTTGGCATCCATTACACGTTGAATCCATGCGAATAGTTCCGGCAAAGATTCTTCTTCGTTATACAAAGGAATAACTACAGATATATCCATCTTTTATTCATTTTTCTTTTTACGCATCACGATCAATGCCGTAGGGATAGCCATTAGCATCCCGTAAAACATATTTTGTGATATCAGTTGAAATGTCATTTCCAGCGGGGTAAGTCCCGACAGTAAATCTATCGCTTCTTCGAATTGGTTCAGTGAGGTTGTCAGTTCGGTTCCGGCAGTTTCTTTGAACTGGTTTAAGATGGAACGGTATGCCTCGAATACGAATCCGCCATCTATATAGCGGAAGTAGATGTAATGCACTACCGCTACAAATAGAGAGGCGAACATATACATAAAGGTAGTGAATAGAAACGCACGTGAAAAAGTGATGCTTCCGTCACAATGCCGTTCTCTGAACTTTTTGGCAAATATGTATCCTAAAAAGGGTACTCCTATAGTCAGGACTATAAAAAGTAATTGTAGGAAAGGTATTCTCAATCCTAACGGGAAGAGCATGAATTTGAAGGCCCATAAAAGACCCATGCCCGTACCATAGCGCATGGCGCATTCCTGCAAAGTCGGTTTATAATTCGTCATTCTTTATTAATAAGTGCACAAAAGTACTTCTTTTACGGGAATCCGTCCTATAGTTATGGGTGAAAAATGTATTTTTTCTGCTAAAATCAAAAAAAAGTATTCGAAAGTATTGTAGTTTTGAAAATAATGTCTACCTTTGCACTCGCAAAACAAAAATGGGTAAGTCCTATACGGCCAGCTCCTGATGAATCCTCCAGGGCTTGATCGCAGCAAAGGTAGTTGGTTGTAGCGGCGCGATATA
>OIHY01000555.1_pt1 | contig 11443 bp, 7 predicted proteins | sample 1608251 | NCBI WGS metagenome assembly OIHY01 (sample SAMN02674792, study PRJEB24791) | human gut metagenome, SKBSTL006 | isolation source: stool | host: Homo sapiens | place: USA
TGGAGTTCAGACGTGTGCTCTTCCGATCTATATTTAAGGTCTCCTTTTATGGGATGTCCCATTAAAGGAGACCTTAAATATGGCGCTCCGCGTTCCAATCCCGATGGCAGTATTTGCCTGCATGCGCGGAAGGTACGATTCATCCATCCCGTCTCAAAAGAGCTGATAGAGCTCGAAGCTCCTCTTCCCGAAGGAAATTTATGGAAAGGATTTGAACTGCTTTAGTCAGTGCAAGTCCTTTTTCTTTTGCCAAAAGAGTAAATATCCCTGCCATCCATTCGGTAAACTCTGGCGACAGCCTGATAGTATCGAAATAGAGTTTATATTTGCATCATGAAAACTATAATTCATGAAGTAAATCCTACCATGAAACAATTTCGAATTAACAAGAAAAATACAGATGAACGCATTTAAACTTTTAATGGCTGCTTCCTGCTTTTTAGGTCTGGCAACGAGCGGAGTGGCAAAACAGGACTATTCAAAGAGTGAGGGATTGTTACAGTATGTCGATCCTTATATCGGCTCCGGTTTTCACGGGCATGTATTTGTCGGAACGAGTGTTCCGTACGGCATGGTGCAACTCGGACCCAACAATATTCATAAAGGCTGGGATTGGTGTTCGGGATATCATTATTCCGACAGTATTCTGATTGGTTTTTCTCATACTCATTTAAGCGGTACGGGATGTACCGATCTGGGGGATATTCTGATTATGCCTCTCAATGAAATCCGTACTCCCAGAGGTAACCAGGATGATATACGTGACGGTTATGCGTCGAAATACTCACATGACAATGAGATAGCCCGTCCGGAATATTATTCTTTAATTCTGGACAGATACAATATCAAGGCCGAACTGACAGCTACTGACCGGGTAGGTTTTCATCGTTATACCTATCCCGAAGGAAAACCGGCCTCTATACTGATTGACCTGCGTGAAGGAAACGGTTCCAATGCATACGACAGCTATATCCGCAAAGTAGATGACTATACAGTGGAAGGTTATCGGTATGTCAGAGGGTGGAGCCCGTCGCGAAAAGTATACTTTGTGCTGAAGAGCGATCAGAAGATCGAGAAATTTACGGCTTATGACGATAATACCCCCAAACCTTGGGATCAACTGAAAGTAGAATCGGTGAAAAGTGTGCTTACTTTCGGCAATGTGAAAGAAGTAAAAATTAAAGTGGCTATTTCTTCCGTAAGTTGTGACAATGCAGCGATGAACCTGCAAGCGGAACTTTCTCACTGGGACTTCGACAAGGTGGTGAAGATGAGCAGTGACCGCTGGAACAAACAGTTGGATAAGATGACCGTAGAATCAGACAATGAGGCTGCCAAACGTGTGTTTTATACCGCACACTATCATACCATGATCGCTCCTACATTGTATTGTGATGTCAATGGTGAGTATCGGGGGATGAATGATATGATTTACACAGACCCGAAGAAAGCGAATTATACCACTCTCTCCCTTTGGGATACTTATCGCGCCTTGAATCCTCTGATGACTATCATTCAGCCCGAAATGGTGGATAATGTAATTAATTCAATGCTTTCCATTTATCGGCAACAGGATAAACTTCCTATCTGGCCTTTGATGAGCGGCGAAACAAATTGTATGCCGGGATATAGCTCTGTTCCGGTGATTGCAGATGCTTATCTGAAAGGATTTACCGGATTTGATGCGGAAGAAGCCTTGACGGCTATGAAAGCGACAGCAACTTATGAAAGGCAGAACGGAGTTCCTTACGTGATGGCCAAAGGATATATCCCTGCTGATAAAATCCACGAAGCTACTTCCATCGCTATGGAATATGCAGTAGATGACTGGGGAATCGCCGCTATGGCACAAAAGATGGGGAAGACGGCTGATTATGAGACATTCTCGAAGCGTGCCCATTACTATAAGAACTATTTCGATTCTTCTATCCATTTCATCCGTCCGAAACTGGAAGACGGTTCGTGGCGTACTCCGTACGATCCGGCACGTTCTATTCACGGAGTCGGCGATTTCTGTGAGGGCAACGGATGGCAATATACATTCTTCGTTCCGCAAGACCCGTATGGATTGATCAGCCTGTTTGGCGGTGACAAGCCGTTTACATCGAAGCTCGACAGCTTCTTTACGAATAATGACAGTATGGGTGAAGGTGCTTCCAGTGATATCACCGGTCTGATCGGACAATATGCGCATGGCAATGAGCCGAGCCATCACATAGCCTATCTCTATACATATGCCGGCGAACAGTGGAAAACAGCGGAAAAGGTTCGTTTCATCATGAGCGACTTCTACACAGATCAGCCGGACGGTATCATCGGTAATGAAGACTGTGGACAAATGTCTGCATGGTATCTCCTTTCTGCTATGGGATTCTATCAGGTGAATCCGTCTGACGGTGTGTTTGCATTCGGCAGTCCTCGTTTTAAAAAGATAGAAGTGAAAGTGCGTGGTGGTAAAGTGTTTACTGTTGAAGCACCGAATAATAGTAAAGATAATATCTATATTCAGAAGGTTTATCTGAATGGCAAACCTTATCATAAAAGTTATATTACGTACGATGATATAATTAACGGCAGTACTTTAAAATTTGAGATGGGCAAAAAGCCTGCCAAGAATTTTGGTAAAGCTTCTGCCAATAGGCCGATCGTTTTGAATAAATAGGTAAAAAATAGTTTTTAGGATAGGTATTGGTTAGGATGATGAACGCCTTCAAGTGTTTGCGGAAGCATATATTTGAAGGCGTTTTCTTATTGTCAATGACAGATATGGAGATGAAAAAAGAAGGCGTATCAAAAGTCAGTAGTAACTAAACTCCCCTCCTACGGGTACTCCTCCTTCCTGAAGGAGGAGGGTTTAGTTACTTTTGACTTTTGATACGCCTTCTTTTTGTTTGTGAGATATTACTTCTGTTTTATTTTCGGTTTATCAATAAACCTCCAACTCGTAGATTCTTGCAGCCTTCAGACTGTTGTTTTGTGTAGATTGTGTAACCAGCAGTCTGACGTAACGTACCGAAGTCGGCTTAAACTGGCGAACTACCGTGTTTTTCTTGTTATCACTCAGTTCATCAATCGTTTTCCATTCTTCGTCCGGACTGTTTCTGCCTTGTAAGAAGCAGGTATGAGTGATAAAGACGCTGCCTTCATTTCCGGCATTTACCAACTTCCATCCACGGATCGTCTGTTCCTTTCCGAAGTCGAAGTCAATGTAGTTGGGAGCCGTGCTTGTATCACACCATTTCGTCTTCACATCACCGTCTACGGCATATCTTGCAACTTCTTTTTCGTTGGTTTCACCGGAACATTTGATTAGTTTGGCTTGTTTCAACAGGTTTGCTTTACTTGTCGCTTCTTCTCCGTTGCCTGCTTTCAAGGCTGTGCGGAACAATTCCGAAGCCGGAGTTACTGCCGGATACTTCTCGTTAACCAGCGTTGCGGCAAATAATACGATATCTGCATGATCCGGTAAAGTAACCGTAGTCGCTCCTTTAGGAATATCCATGCCAAACTTGAACATATACGTAAACTCATAAGCCTCATCTTTGTCAGAAGCATGACGGTGAGTGCCGACATAAGCGATTTCTGCATCTTTCAGGAAGCCTTCCGTATGTCCCAGATGCTCCCACTGACCGATAAAACCGGTATAGGAAGGTACGGTGATTTCCTGTGAGTTGTTACCGGTGCTGAAGGTAGCAACTGCATCTTCACCGGCAGAGGCTGCCAGGAAATAGATACGGTTGTAAGAATGTCCGGTTGGCAACTGAAGTACATTGCCTTTGCAAGTCAAACCATTGGCAATTTCTTTCTCTCCCAAGCGGAAAGGAATGCCGTCGGCTTTCAGGATGGAGTCGGGGAGAAGTTCTGCTGCATAGCTGTTGCCCGATTCGAAGTTCCCTTCTTTGCGGAAAGCATTCCAACTGAAACATCTGCGATCATAGTCCAAAGGAAGATAAGCGCATGCCGGAGCTTGAAGATCAGCTTTTTTCTTCAGCTTCACTTTAAATGTCTGTATGCTGTAGGGAGCGATGGATACATTCAGCTGGTTCTTGTTGAAGTCAGCACTGCCGATCTCTTTTTCCGTACCGTCTGCAAGTACTGCCTTCTCTATTTCACCGGCGAAGGTGATGGCTGCCTGTTGCGGAGCTGCGCCTCCTGTTTCATATACACGTACTACATATTCATCGGATACTTCCGCTTTTTTCAGCGCTTTGATAACGACTTGATCGTTGCTTGAACGTACAAAAGCAAATTCTTTACCTAGTGTTCCGGCATGTTTCGGACTGCTGAAGGCTTTGATCGGCTGATTCAGAATTTCAGCTTTGATGGCGGTGGCGGGTTTGTCAAGTGCTCCGTCATGTCCTGTGAGGCTATAAGTAAATGTATGGAAGCCGAAATCCTGGCGATCCTGATAAGCGTAATTCCCTTTTGTTTCCGGTGTATGGAGAAGAGTCAGACGGACGGTATTGTTATCTGGTTTATCCCATCCATATTTACTGTCATTCAGGATCGATACGCCGTAGCTGTTGTTCTTATCGGTCAGGTCTGCCCATTGCTGCGCATATACTTCGTAAGCGGTCTGTACATTATTACCTCTTTCCACGCTGCCGATTCCCAGATCGTAAGTAGCCTTTTCATTTTCTATATTCAGAGGAAACTCTGCTTTCAGCAGTGTGTTTGTTGACTGCCAGTCTATTTCGTTATAGAAATCTATGCGGTCGGCACGGCTGCCTTCGTAGAGGCGGATGTATTGCTTGAAGAGCGATTTGCCATGCTTCTTCTCAATGCAGAGTGCTTTACGGAGTGCGCCGTTTTCCACTAAAGTGATCTTTGCGCCGTCTGTGATGGAGACAGGTTCACGGTCGATGGTCTCTTTCAGGATTTCCCATGCAGGCCATGCGTACGACTTGTTTTCGGTGAAGAGTGCCAGGCGAATCGCTTTTCCATCTTTTACGAGTTCTTTGTTGTTGCGCTTGTCGGTCAGTGAGATGATATCTCCGTTTTTATCCAGTGTGATTTTGTAGACGGAGTTTTCGATGGCTGAGGCGGCTGAAGGAGAGATCGTTTTTTCAGATCCTCCGGTGCGGACATCGTACACTGCATAACTGTTTGCGGGCAGTGACGCTGCAACCAGGATGTGAGCACGTCCGTTCTCGTAACCGATCATTTGCGAAGCGACTTTCTTGCCTTGTGCATTGTATACAGTGAAGCCTTTCGGGGTTTTAGGCTGTTCGAGGATGATCTCTGTCAAGTCCGATACCGGGAAAGCGTTTGCATTATAAAGAACGACAGGCGTTCCTTTCACGCGTGTATCCATCTGTCCGGCAATGGCGTTGACGGAAGAAGTCAGTACTTGTGAGAATTGTTTCAGAGAGATCAGTTCATCGTTCCATGAGAACTCATAGGCACGGGGGATACTCGTTCCCGTCAGGTCATCATGGAATTGATGGAAGATGAAACGTTTCCATGCCTCCGTCAGCGTGTGTTGCGGATAGCTGGCGGTACCCAGCCATTCGGCAGCGACCGCCGCTCTTTCTGCTGCATCGCCCAACTGTTCGTTTTGTCGGTTGTACAGCTTCATGGCTGCCTGCGAAGTGTAGCAACCTGTTCCGTGAACATCCATCAATAACTCTCCGTCAAATACCGGTAGTTCCGGGTGATTGTTGAACGGCAGATAATCTTTGAACAACTGATCGCTGGTAGCACTGATCACCTCTACCGGGCCATCACCTTTGATTCCCTGTTCTACAGAACGTACCGAACCCAGAGTAGGAGAGCCACCGATATCCCCTGTTCCATAATAGCGGTAGACCGTATTGAGCGGAGTACGTTGGGCTAATTTTTCCAGATCTTTATTCTTCGAGAGATCTTCGTTGTTCCATTTGCGTCCGTAGTCATATCCGTGGGCTAGCATTACTTGTTTGCCGTCAATGCCCTTCCAGAGTCCGATGGTAAACGGATGCTTGCTCTTTCCATAGAAGGGATGATTACGCCAGTCCAGCTTCTGTGAAGAGAAGCCGATCAGTCCGCAGTGTGCGGCAATGGTGGGAAGCGTCCATCCGAATCCGAAGCAGTCCGGCAGGAAGATATCCGTTCCTTCTTTTCCGAACTCTTGCCGGTAGTACGTCTGTCCGAGCATGATGTTACGGATGGAGGCTTCGACGGAAGGAACCAACACATCACTTGCTTCCCAGCTACTTCCGGCGATATGCCAGCGGCCTTCCTCGATGAATTTCTTCATCTCTTCATACTGTTCGGGATAGTATTCCTTCATCCACGCATACTTCACTCCCCCTTCAAAGTTGAAAACGTATTCGGGATATTTCTTTAGCAGAAATAAGTTCTGACTAATGGTATTCCAGACATATTCGTTGATTGTTGTCTGGATGTCCCAGTTCCACTGGGTGTCGAGGTGGGCGTCCGACACCATATAGGCTTTCACCTTTTTCTTCGCGGTGTCATCTTGTGCATAGCTTCCTCCTGCTAAGGCAAGGGCGAGGGCTACGGCAATTACTTTTTTGTTCATCATGGTTTATTTTTAACAAGTTTAGTAGTTTACAAATTTATACAAAACTAATGGAATTAATTCTATTAGGGTTTAGAATAGTACTTCTTTATGGAAATGGCACGGATATTTACCTTTTTGGCACCACTTTACATCTAGAAAGTATTCTTGTCCGGTTCGGGCTGCATCTTGTCAGTCATAAAGAATGATTGCTCAAGAAGCTTTTTGTCATTCAAAACGTGTCCAAATATAGCGGATTTCGAATGATTAGCTGTCCTTTGTAGTGCCAATATGTAGGCAAATATATTTTGTCTGTTCAGAGTACTCTATGGATAATTAGGGTATAAGATAAGTAGCTGATTATCATTCTATAATATATGTTTGTGAACAATGAAAGTACAGCAGGTGTCGGCAATGACAAACCAGTATCAATACTCTCTGACCATTTTATCTTATCATGTTTTTTAGATGTTGCGGTAATAACTCCCATGATATGCTCTCCATTTGTTTCCCGGTCATTACGTTTATTGCAGTTGATGTAGAAAAGAAATTTACAATGATTCTTTTAGTGTTTGTTGATAAAATAGCTTTTCTTGCATAACTTGGTTATATAAACTCAAATTCCCGTTCTCCATGTCCCGGCATGCAGATGAGCTGCATAATCTCCAAAGTGGCATGAGATTTCATTGTGATAAGGTTGCCTGCACCTTTTATCTGTATTTCTTAATAATGTGATGTCTGTATACATTCCATAGTTATCCCAATATGTGTCTGTTAGTAGGCCGGGACCTGTTATGTCTAAAATCTCCTGTTGCGATTTTAAGATTATTGTGGCTCTTTCTGCCATTTCATCCATTATTCTGTGTAAAAAAGGATGTTTAGGGATTCCACCGAACATATAGTTGGCTATTCGAAGTCGATATCTTAAATTCAAGGCTTCTTGCTCTGCCTGGCAGACAATTTTCTCTTCTCCTAAAACCAAATTATACTTTCTCAACTCATCAAGTGGCTTTAAACTTAACATATCTAAATCCATATAGAATCCTCCATAGAGGTATACAAGGGCTAATCTTAAGAAGTCTGCTTTTTGTACATTGTGATAGAATGCATTATAGGCTTCGATGTATTCAGGTAAATCTTGATTTAATATATCCTGTGCATCATCCTTATTATATAGGCGGATATTCCAGTCCGGATGATTGACTTGTATTTCTTGTTTGCATTTCTCGAATAGTTCGGGGAACGGTTCATCTTTGCGTAGAAAGATAAGGTGTATATTCTTTGGGATCATTATTTATTTTATTTTTAAAGGTTACTTACCAAACCAGGTACCAAAGAAATAGTGTATGGCATGAGCCTGATTGATACGCTCTTCCATTTCTTTAGGAATCTGGTTGTTTTTTATTTTCTCTACCTCCCATTGTCCGATAGGATATATTGTCTTTGATTCGAGGATACGTATGTCTTCTTTATGTGGAAATGCGTTGAATGCATGCGTTAGCAAGAAAGGGCCTGTGGAATCCAGTATATCAAATCCGTTATTAACAACTTTCCCACCGGAATGATTGATTAACCTTTGGCATACAAAGTTGATAAAATCATTATCGGGTGTTGACGCCATGAAAGCGTTGCAAATGATATATTCAAAACCAAAGCGTTTAGCATGCCAGTCGGGTTCCTTACCTACGATAAAATCCGATCCTTCTAGTAAGAACTCAATATTTTCGAGGCACTCGAAATCCATGTCTACGTACAATCCTCCATAAACTTTCAAGAGAAGATAGCGTATAGCGTCTGCTCTTTGTATGTTACAAGGATATGTATCATACTTCTCCAGGAAATCAGGGAAATGTTTGCAGACAAATTCCCTGTTCATTTCATCTGTCCATAGGATATATTCCCAATTCGGGAGATATTCTTTCCATGTTTGTGGCAGTTGGTCAAGAGGAGAAGGTACATCTTTTGTTTTCCATGTTTGGTGGATAATTCGTGGGATTCTTAAACTGTTTTTCATAGTCTTTATTGTTGAAATATTTTCTTTTCTTTAATATTTTCTCTTCTATATCGAATGAGGGTTTCATTGCTCTTCAACATGTCCGGAGTGTAGATTTGCGGTTGATAATATGCCTCTTCCAGTTTTTTAAACTTTCCATCCGGCATTATCTGATATTTAGTATCTATACGTTGCCCTTTCAGGTTATCTAGGTGTATAAAATTTCTTTTTATACTATCGAACTGAATGATGTAATTATTTTCAGGAAAGTTCAACTGTTGAACATTCACCGTAAAATCTTTATTGATTTGTGCTTCCATGGTTCTAGCTTTGCTGCATGTTCCAGGCCATTCACAAATGGGAATGTAGTCAATGATTGCTCCTGCAAAATTGAATGTAACTAACCAATGTTTATCCATATCGTGAAGAGCTGACCAAGTTCTGACTATTCCCATGATATATTTTCCATTAGTATCTTCAATGAGAGAAAGAACTGTTTCAATGGGAGGTCTCTTGTCTCTTTTGTCAAGATTAGCATAGAATGGAGAATTGCTTATTCTATAAGATGTACCTTGAGTTACTGCTCTCGTATGTTCAAAATCATCACGAGAGATACTGTTGTTGTCTTGGTAAACAAAGAATGAAATATCATAATTGATGGGTAGCTTTAGGAACTCATTTTTTGAAAAAACATAGAATACACGTTGCAAGTTCTTTTCTTTTATATCCGATAGCTTCACTAAAGAAGTGACTTTGTAGCTGTTTTGGCCATACATAGATAGTCCGCTTGCCATTATTAATATAATTAAAATTGCTACTTTTTTCATGGTTGATTATTATTTATAGATGATGATAGAGTCCACGGTAAAAGTGGACTCTATCGTTTCGTTCTAGGTTATACATTTTTATATTATAAAGATGTTGTATCATATTTCCCACCGTCGTTGGGTCTTACTTGAGTTACAGTATAATATCTGTTAGCAACCTTTGTGCTTCCCTCTAGCTTTAAATTTTCAGTTTTGTAGTAAAGGCGATTAATGTTGCTACATCCATCATCAGAGTTGGAAGTTGCATTATCCATAAATGTATAGTAATACTGTTGTCGTGAAGTATCATATCCTCTTCCTGTAACTACAATAAAATGGTCTGTACCGTCGATGTTTGGATTTAAATCGAGATCATAATCAACTCCTACTATGATAACTCGTTTTGCATTGAGATGTTTATCGATACATTCAATTGCATTTTTGTAGTTTTGAGCTGGATCATTTCCCCAGTTTGTTAATAATCCATTTGCAGAATCAACTAGCTTAAAAACATTTAAGCTACTTCCGTAATTGGATAATCCATATTTTTTTAGTGTTTCTTTGCAAAGACTTAAGCAATTAGCTCCTTCTCTCCAACCAACAAACCTACTTTTGTCCATTAATTCTATTGGATCTTTGGGAACGGGTTTGTCTCCACCTCCAGGTTTCGGACCATCACCGCTAGTTCCTCCACCGCTAGTTCCTCCACCACTAGTTCCACCACCAGTCCACCCGCTACCACTTCCCCAATCTCCACTTCCCCAGTGTCCGCTTCCCCAATACTCGCCAGAACCACTACCGCTGCCGGAACCACTACCGGAACCGAAACCTGATCCGCTACCGTAGATAGTTACGTCCGGTGTCATCCATCCAATGCCACATACATAGACGGTGGTATCTAAGGCTCCTTGGGCATTAAGCCGTTGATAAACTTCTTCTGTCATGCAATCATTGGGACCTGTACCTGCCCCTGAATTGTAACTGGAGATCAATATGGTTTGGTTGATCCCTCTTAATTTTAATTTCTCCGCTTTACTTTTCTTTTCCATAATACATGATAATTTTAGTGTTTATAAATAAAGTCGTTTCTTTTGGATGCATAGATAAGTTTATACACTTGTTTAAGTTGAAATCAATTGATACATATCACCCCATGATAAAGAAGATATTCTACTTCCGTCAGAATTAATTTGTAAGTTTGTTCTTTATCTTTGCTGATTTCAGATGAAAAACAAGGTAGCAATTCGTTGAACAGACATTCAAATGTCTTCTCTTCTTCTATGAGAATCAGAATATTATAACATAAATCGTTAATAAGCACTTCTTTAAAACCCTCATATAGCAGACATGGAATGCATACTATATCAAAGTGGTCTGAATGGCACTCTTTGTTTATACGTTCTTTAAGCAGTTTTTTTGCTTCTGTCGGCCAGGGTTCCGGAATTTCGTAAATGGATAGGTAGGGATTTCTATTAATAGTAAATATGGCTTGTTCCTCTTTTCCGGCATTTAGAAACATGAAATAGGAAGATGAGCATTTCTCCCAATCATACAGATCGGTATAAGATAGCTTTTCCCATTTTTTGGACAAAGAATGAAGATAATCTTGATAGGATGCAATACACATTTGTACACTCAAATCGGGGAAGGTAGTATTTTTAGCCTTGTTTTGCATTCGCTTATGATTATTCGCGAACAATTCTACTACTCTATTGTAATAGTCAGGATATTTATTTAATAGAGTTTTGCTAAGTAAATCACAAATCCGTTGGTTCTTTTTATGTCCGCCGATGATATGTAATAGTTTGGCTTTGTCGTATAGATAAAAATTACAGAAATCATCATAAATGTATCCATTGTCACGAACGCTGTGATCAAGGACTGTTGCCACAGGTTTGTTATAACTGTTTGACTGGGCATAAAACAATATTTGTTCAAAGAGGATATTGTTATTTATGTGAATATCTTTGCTGTTTATATCATTTAAATGGTTTGATTCGATAAAGTTAAATGCAGTCCGGCAGTATTCAGCTATAAACTCCAAGTCATTTCCTCCGATAATTCCTGCATTATATGACATGATAGAGTCTTTTTCTAATTCTTTTTTTAGGAAGGATGGCCTCTTCAAGATTAACTCCAAGT
>OIHY01000578.1_pt1 | contig 10988 bp, 4 predicted proteins | sample 1608251 | NCBI WGS metagenome assembly OIHY01 (sample SAMN02674792, study PRJEB24791) | human gut metagenome, SKBSTL006 | isolation source: stool | host: Homo sapiens | place: USA
CGCCGACTGCATAACGTGGAGTTACACCCACTGCCCAGGCGTCACGGAAACCATAGCTTGTTCCGGTTTTCCATGCAACCGGCTGCATGGAAGGGATAGCTTTCCAGTCAATTTCTTCGGGGCGGTTGACTTCTTTCAAAGCGTTGAATGTCTGCCACACGGCACCTTTATCCCAGATACTTTTATGCTGTACGGCCCTGTTTTTAGTATCTTCTTCTACTATCATTCTCGCTTCCGCTTCTTTGGAGGAAACGGGAGTTTCTGAATCCGAATGTCCGGTGACAAGGCTTCGCCCCATTTGCGCATAGGCGTTCGTCACGTCCCATAACGTAGCTTCCGCTCCTCCTAAAATCAATGATAACCCATAATGGGAGGATGGGCGACTGATCGTTTTGAATCCTATTTGTTGCAGGAAGTTGTGGAACTTGGGTACTCCGTATCTTTGCAGCATGGTTACTGCCGGGATATTCAATGAGCGTGCCAATGCTTCTGAAGCGGGTACGGCTCCTTCATATTGCATACTGAAGTTCTGTGGAGTATACCCGTTGATGTTGACAGGCACATCCGGCAATAGCATATCGGGCAACATACTTCCTTCCTGCAACATGGCATAATATAAGAAAGGTTTCAATATACTGCCAGTGCTTCTGGGAGCCTGGATCACATCTACCTGATTTCCTCCTTGTTTCCGGTCGAAATGTACATTCCCGCAGTAAGCCACTACTTGATTGGAAGGAATGTCAATCACAAGAATAGCCAGGTTACGAATGTCACTCCGATTGAATTCATTGCTCCAGCGTTCGGCCAAATCCTCTATATGAGTCTGCATTCCTTTGTCGATAGTCGTGCGGGAATACCGGCCGTTTCTTTCCTGATAGAATCGGCTGACCAGATGCGGCGCTATCTGAGGTAAGGGATGAGGTTCGTCAGGCAGCGGTTCGCTGACAGCCAGTTCATAGGTCGATGAGTCGATAATCTCTTTATCAAGAAGCTGTTTCAGGAGACGGTTTCGTTTGGCAAGTAGTGTTTTTCGTCCTTTCGACAAATGAATGATGGCGGGGGCATTGGGCAGGACGGCGAGCATGGCGGATTCTGCCCATGATAAATCCTCGGCAGAGTGACCGAAATAACGCCAGGATGCTGCATTCAATCCTACTACATTTCCTCCGAAAGGTGCGTGTGATACATACATCGACAGGATTTCTTCTTTTGAAGCACGAAATTCCAACCGGGTGGCAAGAATCATTTCAATCACTTTCTCTCCGAAAGTTCGTGACTCATTGCGGGCCAGGCGGATCGTCTGCATTGTGAGGGTACTGCCTCCGCTGACGATACGTTTGTTTTTTAGATTCTGATAAGTAGCTCTCCCTATGGATAACGGGTCTACTCCCCAATGATAATAGAAATTCTTGTCTTCGAAAGTAATGAGGCATTGCCTGATTTTCTCGGGTGTCGTCTTTCGTGGAGGAAATCTCCATTGACCGTCGGAAGCGATACGTGCTCCTAATAACTCTCCATTTCTGTCTGTCACAACGGTAGAGTAGGGAACATGAAACAGTTGCCGGGGAAGACAAAAGATATATCCTATCACTAAAAGAGTAATAATGCCGAGCAATACTCTTTTAGTGACGGATAAATGTTTGAAGAAATTCAATATCTTGTCTCCCATGAACCGAGTTTGTTCCATGCACAGAATCTACATTAGCGGCTGACTGTGGTTCTTCCCGCTTTGCTTCGTGCCTGTACATTGACGTCATACATCGCTTCACACTGAACAGCCGGAAGGATAAAGTTACCCGCATAGGTAGCTTGCAGCCTGATTGTAAATATCTTCGTTTCGCCCCGGCGCAGATTGAAATAAGTCAATACACGATCGTCGCGGATATCCTGATAAGTATATTGGCCGCTCACATTACCGGACGAGTCGGTTGTCTCTTGTGGCTCTGCTTCGGGAACCGTCATTCTCTCGTTATACACTTCCCAGCCGGACGGGATGATGTGAGTCAATGCCAAGTTGGTGTAATCGGTGGTCCCGCTTGTGTTGGATATCGAAGCAATAGCCGTGAAGTCCGTTCCCTGCCGGATATCGTTGACAGACATCGGTTTACCATCCATACTTGCATACCTGATATCCATACGAAGATTGTCGGAAATAGCCGGCAACGTATCATTCAACAACTGTGTACGTGTAATAAGGTCTACGCTTAGTGCTCCCTTGCCTTGATTCTTTACGGCAACCGTTCCTGATTTGGGAGAAGTGGAAATCTCTTTCTCGAAGACGGCTTTAGCCGATTTTACGGCAGGCTGTTGTTTGCCGTTCCATGTCCAGGTGAAGTCTAACGAGCCGGACAACTTCTCCGCCAGGCGTCCCATTGCCATAAGGGCGAAAGCGGTGGACTGTGTGCTGAACCAGTTCTCTTGTGACAGATTCTTTGAAACGACTTTCGCTTGCTGTAAAGCATCCCGTTCCCGGTTCATCAGAAGTAATGTTTCCAAGATCATCGCTTCATCCCGGTCGGACGAACCGTAAATCTGATTCATGGAAGAGTAGGGGATGACTGTTGTCTCTGCATTGTACACTAGTTCTTCGGCAGGCTTCATCTTGCCCGTCAGTGCGTAGGCAGCTGCCAGTCTCCATTTAGCTTGGATAGATAATCCCGGTTGTTCTTTCATCCGGTTCATGGCGCCATATTCCGGTGCACCGGCCAGAGCCAGGGTATAGAGGCGGAAAGCCTGTTGCAGTTCTGACTGCCATTGTTGCCAGTTGTTTGCCTCTTGAGGCATACGCCAATTTTGTGCGGCAGCACGTTGGAAGCGTTTCCACTTGTTCAATACATTTGCATGGACGGCATAGCCTTTCTCCTGCGCCAGTGTTAAGAACATTCCTGTGTAAGAACTGATCCATTCGTCAGCAACGGCATTTCCCGGCCAGTAGACAAATCCTCCGTTGGGGAGTTGGCGGGCGTAAATCTGACGGATCGCTTCTTGTACATTTGCTTTTATCTTCTCTGCCTCCCGGGTATCTATTGTTTTGAACTGAGCGATAAACAGGAGTGGCAGTGCTTTTGAAGTCAACTGTTCCGTGCAGTGGTGTTGATAGTTATATAAGAAGTCGAACCGACGGCTGATGTCTACTGATGGAATGCGCGATACTTCCAGTTTTATCTGGTTGTTTGCAGACAAACTTCCTAACTGATAGGATAATTCTTTGTTCTGTCCCGTTTCTATCCATTCGCTGCTGCGTAATGTAACTATCGGATTCGGATTCCGTACTTCTATTTCAATGGTTTCTTTGGTTTGTTGTCCGCCACCGCTTGCCGTCAGTTTGATGGTTGCCTTTCCGGTTTTGTTGCCAGTCTTTAAAGTAAAGAACACAAGTTGGTCGCCGGGCCGGTTGAAGGTGAGCGACTGTTGATGGGAACCTTCTATCTGAACTCCACCACCGGACGCCTGAAGCGATACGGTCACATTCTTCACTTGTTTTTCCATAGCGAAGACATTGACCGGAACAGTGATTTCTTCCTGAATACTAAGTACGCGCGGCAAAGTGGAGAGTAACATTAATGGTGTCCGTACAAATGCAGTCTTTTCTGCATTCCCGTAAGCTCCGTCCTGTCCTGCCACTACCATGGCACGTACCGAACCCACATACATCGGAAGTTTCAATGTATGCGTCTGCTGCCTGCCCTTTTCCAAATAGAATGGCCCTATAAACTTCACTACGGGTTTGAACCGGTTCGCTTTTGCGTCGGCCGGTTTGAGCGTTGCATCTCCACCAACGCTGAAAAGTGAACTGTAAGCTCCGGCAGAAGCTCCCAATACATTGTCGTACATATCCCAAGTGCGGATACCGAGTGCCTCGCGTGAATAGAATTCATTCCAGGGATCAGGTGTCTTGAAATTGGTTAGATCCAATAATCCGTCATCAACAATAGCTAATGTGTAAGTCATCGGTTTCCCACTTTTTTCGCTGACTGTGACGTTGAAGTCTGTCTCCGGTCGCAATACTTCCGGCATCTGTATCTGAGGTTGCAGAACAGTCTGGCGGTTGGTGACAAATACCGGAGCAATGCCATACATACGGATCGGTAAATCATTTATTGTCTGTGCATGAGGTTGTAGCAGACTGATGTGCAGATATACGTTCGGAGTCATTTCCGGAGTAATCTCAAATGTATATTTCGTGTCTCCCTCGTTGGTTACCTCTATCCATTCCCGGTGCAATACGGACGAACCGTTTTCTATGGATACCAACGCACGCCCTCCGGCAGCCGCAGGAATAATTGCCGTAGCTGTTTCTCCTATCTCGTAAGAGTCTTTATCCAGCGAGAAAGTAAGCATCTTGATACCGCTGGGATCGGTCTTGTTCGAACGTCCCCGTGATTCCGGCCAGTCTACATAGATGGTTCCTCCGGTGGCGTGGCCACTATCTTTGTCTTTTACATATACGAGATAGCGTCCCCAAGACGGATAATCGACACGGAATTTAAATGTTGTTTTTCCTCCGCTGGTCTGCAATTTACCACTGGCTACGGGGGTAATGGAACTATTGTTGATGTAAGTGCCGAAAGACTCTTCGCTGTTTTCCCACCACCAGCTCCAACTGATGCGGTATATCTTATATTCCAGGTTGGAACGGTTCACCGGCTGTCCTTGCGAATTAACGGTCACGATATCAAAGACGTGGTCTTTATCCGTTTCGATATATTTTCCTTTCGGTTGATTCAGATTGATTCCTACGTAAGATACAAATGGGGAGAACGGAATGCTTTGTGTATAGATGCTGGCGTCTCCTCCCGGTTCGAATACCCGGGTGGTGAAGGTCGCATTCAGCATACCCGGTGCATTTGTTGCTGCTGGAACTTTCAACGTGACTCCTGCTTTTCCTTCCGCATTAAGTATGCCATCGAACACATCCGTTTTAATGGTTGTGAAATCCGTAGCAGGATCGTTGAATATATATTGTCCGTAGTTCTTGAATTGCGTGTTTACTTTGGACAAAGACATTTCCACTTTAGCTTTCAATTTGGAGGCAGTGGCTCCCGTCAGCCACGCAGAAGCGAGCGGAACAGTGACATTTTTGTCTGTTGATTGAAGAATCTTCGGTAGCGTCAGATTGATTTTCAGTCGGTTGGGCTTTATCGTTTCAATACGCAGGCCTTTGTGGAAAGTAGTTCCTCCTACCTTTATATATGCATTCCAAAGACCGGTCGGGTCACCGGCTTGCGTAGGAACATCAAACGTGTAGAATCCGTTCATACCTTGTGTGGAAATCATTTTGGTATAGAACTGCCCTTTCGGATTATAGATTTCGAGTGCTACGGGATGTTTGTCCGGTATCCTCTTTTCCCGGTCTTCCAATATGAAGGAGATGTGTAGTGTATCTCCCGGTCGCCATACACCTCTTTCACCATAGATGAATCCTTTCAGTCCTTTCTGAATCTCTTTTCCTCCTACATCGAACCGGCTGACAGACTGTTCTTCACCGTCTACTACGCGAACATAAGCCTTTTGTTTCTCCGCTTCTGCCACAACGATGAAGGGTGTTCCTTTTGAGCTGATTTCAACAAAACCCTCTCCATTCGTTTCCCCTTTTCCTATGGGTTGCAATTGGAAGTTGTAAACCGTTACCTGTGCTTTTCCTACCGGATTTGTATCCAATATGTTACTTACGGCAATCCATAGTTTATTCAGAGAATTACGTTTCACGATCATTCCCAGATTAGAGGCAAAAACGTTGCAGGCGGCAGCCCGATCCGAATTCATATAATAGGAAGGGTGACAGGGATTATCCCGTTCTTTCCATCGGTATACACTCCAGTCCATTGTTCCGCCGTTATAGTAATAATAGGCTTCGGGCGTATCCCAAACCGCTTCATCCGCTTCGGACAAGGCACTTCCGCTTACTTTCATCAAACCGTCCGGCGTATTATTGTCAGCGAACTTAATCTCCTGATTGTCGACTCCGCCGCATGGATAAGCAGAGTATTCCTGGCGGAAAGAGAGTATCACCCGGTAAATGGCTCCCGGTTCCTGACGAATCAATCCGGCAAGGTCTATCGAATAGTTTTCCCAGTTATAAATATCTTTTGAGGTATCTTTGCCCAGCCATAATGTTTTCTTGTATACCAACCGTCCCGAACGGCGTAATTCATTAGCGGAAGCAAGCGAATTGGTTTGCATAAACATCAGCACATTATTTTCAAAGATACGAATCACGCTTAAGTCCACAGCATACAGGTTTACAGCCCGGAATGGGATAATCAGGCTTTTTGAATCGGGTAGGATAGCGGCGGTTGTCAACATCTCTACCTGCGGTTTCAGATTTATTTCGCTGAATGAGATCGAATGTGAAGTTCCCAACGTTTTGCCCTGACTACTTTTTACTCCTTCATGGATGTTGAGCGTCAATTTGCTTAGCTGGTTTGCTTCGAAGTAGATGAATACCCTGTTTTCTTTGATCTGGAAAACGGAAGAAGAAAGCTCCGGAATCTCAATCAACCCTTTCAGGTCCTGTGTATCGGATAAAGGGGCGGAGAACACAACCTCAATTCCATTTTCCGGTTCGTCGATGCGTGTGGCGGACAGAAAGCGGAAACTATCTTTCGCTGGAATCAGAACCTCTTCACTTTGAGTTTGATCGATACGTGCGGGACTGCCATTGGCGGTGATGGTCAGTTGGTAATCCTCCGTATCTCTCGGAATCTGGTTGATACAGAATTGGTATCGGGTAAGATTATCTGTTGGTATAATTTCTACCGGATAGCTTTTGTTATTCCCGTCCTTGGCGGTCAATATCTTTTCCACCTCTTCCTTTTTTACGATGTCGCTGAAACATATTTCCCCCTTGATATTTATTTCATCCGGTTGGGCATCTGTGATAGGTAGTGGTTCTATGGAAAGTGTGAAATTGCGTTCCTGTACCCGGAAGGAGAAGTTGAACTCCTTTAATTTCTTGTCCACTTCGACGAATTTGCCAAGTTGGAACGTACACTCATAAAGTGATCCCGGCTTCAGTGTACCTTCTTCGGGTACAAATTCAATGGTATTATTACTCACCCAATATGCCTTCCCTTTCAGTGAAGGTGAAAAACTAAACGGATTTTCCTTTAACTCATTATTTAAGTCTACCATTGGTTGCTCGTGTGTCAGTTCAATACGTATGGTAGAGTTCTGTGAAATAACTCCTCCTGTATAGGCATTTACATACGGAGCATATTCGGCAGAAGGAATGATGTCTTTTTGCGTGCGTGTGCATGATGAAAAACTCACGATCATCAAAAGTAGAAAGAATAGTCCGGTAGCACTACTGCTACATTTAGTTTTCATTTGTCCCATAGCGAAGAGGTTTTATAATTCAACAAACAAATATACTGTTTTTATGATAGATTCTTCTCAATTCTACTTATTTTTGTGAACTCTAATAAGATAGTTTATGGGAAAGAAGAAAGAATATAAAGAAGCCAATCGGCGATTTCTGAAAAACCTGTCTTTTCAGGAAGGTGTTTTTGCATTGCCGTGTGGCATCTATTATAAAATACTGGAGACCGGTGAAGGTACGGTTTCTCCGGGTGCGCGGAGCATTGTTACCGTGCATTACAAAGGAAGTCTGATTGACGGTCGGGAGTTTGATAATTCTTATGAACGCAGTTGTCCCGATGCTTTACGTCTCAGTGACGTAATAGAAGGCTGGCAGGTGGCACTTCAGAAAATGCACGTTGGGGATAAATGGATAATTTATATCCCTTATACAATGGGATACGGCAATAAATCAGTTGATTCTATTCCTGCTTACTCAACATTGGTGTTTGAGGTAAAACTGTTGGGAGTTGCTTAGAAACAAGAAAGCAACCCTTCAGATTGCTTTCTCTCTCTTGGTAAACAGCCACTTGGAATAAAGTGGACAAACAGGTAAGATAATAATATTAGCTTTTCATTTTTATACTAAATTAAATATTAAAACGCGGAAATACGGATATAAAAGTTCCTTACCAGAACAAATCCGTATCTCCGTGTACCCATGTTTAATAATAATTATTTATGAAGTTTGATGTTTCGGACATCTCCTTCTTTAAAATCAAAATGCTTCAGTTTCATACCTTTCCGGCTACCTACCGTAAGCGACTTCAACGAGAGGGTGCCATTAATCACTTCTATGGTAACATCATCTTCTGTTACTTGAACCGTACCCCATGAATAGCCGTTGCTCCAGAAATAGTTGCCTGGACGGTCTGTTATCTTCATGCTTTTATCAACACCCGAATATTGGAACTCGCTCAAAGCTATGATAGCAGACCAGCTTGCCATGGAGCGAGCGTAATGGTGTCCGCATTCCGATTCACTGAAAGGATTACGTTTTGCACCATCATGACGGCGCCGGATGGCATTGATACAAGTAAGAGCATCTTCTTCCATGCCTTCATAAAGCATTCCAACGGCAGCACAATATTCAAATCCTGTCATGACTTCGGAAAAGTATGGGAATGGAACTTCCAGACGTCCTTTCGGCCAAGAAGCCATAAGTAAACCTGCTTCATCGCCCATTACGTAAGAACGCATATTGTTAAAATGACGGCTGAAGTCTTCCACGAAGTTATATTTCATGATACTCTTCATTGTTGTTTGTATATTCTTCTTATCACCCAGATAACCTAATCCGCACAAGTGAGCCATATATTGTCCAACAAGCTGGTCGACAAGACAACCTTGTCCTAACTGGAATCCCGGAATCTTAACATCAGGGTCGTTCATGTCAAGAAATTCAAATGTCTTCGGATCTGTAATCTTATGTTCATAGTACTCTCCGTTGAACAGATTTTCGTCCATCCATTCGCTTCCCTTCTCAAACAGTGTACGGCATTTCTTCGCAAAGCTTTTATCTTTCATTGCTATTGACATCTTTTCGACAGCCTTTAAAGCTCCCATATACCAAAAGCCCATTTGAGGATTAGGTCCAAAGTAGTTTACATCCATGGTATTATGTTGCGAACCTTCCATTACTCCATCCTGATTACCATCCCAGCCTTTTTCTATCCAAGCGTATGAAAGGACTTTCTTCACCTGTCCCCAGTTATTTTTCAGAAAATCATTATCTCCGGAGAGTTGCCATTCGCGATATATTTTCATTATACATCCCATTTGCCCGTCTGCAGCCGGATTGTTCCCTTTGCTTGCTTCAGAAAGTGGGAGAGATGCCCTGAAATTCATCAAACCGTTTTCCTTTGTGGCATAGTTGAACTCTACGTCACGCATGGTTTTTGCCAGTTCCCCGAAAAGATAAGGAGTGGCAGTTTCGTAGTTCCATACATGGGTACAAGAACCTTCACACGAACCGAAACGGTCCATCACACCTTCCCATCCCATCATGTGACCGCTTGGCAAACGAAATACTGTTTGAGAGCGCAATGTAGCTAGATTGAACAAAGCCGCCTCTTTCACCACCTCCGGATAAGAAGTGCCGAGCAGTGCATTAATGAAAGACAATGTCTTATTTTCTAATTCGGGTATTTGTGGGATGATAGTTTCCGCTGCTTTCCAAGCATCAGGATATTGATTGCTATAATAGTTGCCTACTACAACAGAAGACCAAGCTTTCCTGTTCGGGAAACTCCATGTGATATAAAATGTAAATGTTTCAGTACTTTGTGGAGCTATTGTCTTATTTACAGACAATGAAGCCATAGGATCTTCATCTTCCTGCTTACTTCGTTCGGTCAGCATACCATCCGCACTAAAATCATCCCAAAAGTTGAGAATGCTATTGTTCCAGTTATCGGCTTTTGACGAAGTACGGTAAGTCACGCCATTAACTGCCTGAGTGGTAAGCGCAACAGTTCCCCATGCCGAATCATCCTTATCTACACCATCCGAATAAAGGTATATTCCTTTTATATTGTTGCTTTCAACATACTTGTTCTTGTTGTTCTTTGCTCCTGTAGGAATGTAATCACCTTTCCAGTCTGTACGGAATTTACTTCCGTCCTTACCTATAAAGTTGCGTATCGAACCACAGATTGATACATTCATCGGTTGGTCGGTAGTGTTTGTAACTTCATACGAGAGTACGGCCACAGGCAATCCGCTGGCATCGGCATCGCCAGGAATAAACGGGTTAAAACCCTTTACCTTGACTTTTACAGGCAGATTGCTGTCCGATAAAGAAACTTGTCCGAAAGGGTATGCCGCCTCGAATGAAGCTTGTTCAAAACGCGGAAGACCATGATGATTGACAGGACGTCCTTCATAATGTAAATATTCATGCGAATATAATGGTCCTGCCAGCAATGTGGTAGTCGCTTTCTGGTTTTGCGGTTTGGCATAGATTGCAAAGAAAGGAGCATTGTTCCCTGTGGTTACTGTGCTGTATTTCTTTGCCGGGACATTCATTATTTCCCAGTCGCGTAGTTCTCCACGCCCTCCGAGCGATACTGTACCAGTTCCGATACCTCCTAAAGGTAACGCAATTTGGTAAAGATGTTCCTTGTCATATTTCTTTAATACAGGCCATTGTTGCGGCTTCCATTCTTGAGCCTGGATCGTAATAATACCGGAAAGCAATGCTCCGGTTGCAATTAAATAGAGTTTATTCATATCGTAAATATAGTTTTATGTGAGTTCACGATTAGATCAACCGTATCAAAATTCCAATATCCTCTTATTAGAATTTAATGGTAATATTTTTTTTATTTCCCAAATGGGTTTGTACGGTAAAGATAACTAATTTAGTGATTATAACAAATTTTGTTACAGTTACCATAGGCTTTTACTTCTACCTTCGCCCTAAACTCCTGTAAATGATCAATAAGGATGGAATGTTGTTATTGTCGGATTCAAATAGATTGGCAATATTTGCATAAACTCATAATTATATGAATAAGGAGGGGGGGCTAAAAGTCGGGGTGGTAGGTGTGCCTATCTGTGCATATATTATGCTTGTGCATTTACCTACCACCTCAGATCGGAAGAGCGTCGTGTAGGGAAAGAGTGTA
>OIHY01000582.1_pt1 | contig 10885 bp, 7 predicted proteins | sample 1608251 | NCBI WGS metagenome assembly OIHY01 (sample SAMN02674792, study PRJEB24791) | human gut metagenome, SKBSTL006 | isolation source: stool | host: Homo sapiens | place: USA
CGCTCTTCCGATCTGGTGGAGGGGCCGGCGTCGTTCAGCAGAATGCCCTTGTCGCTGCGCATGGTACGCACACGGCCCACGGCGGTACCGGCGATGATGACATCGCCGGAGTGGAGGGTGCCGTTCTGCACCAGAATGGTGGCGATGGGGCCCTGGCCCTTGTCCAGACGGGCCTCGACGACAGCGCCCTTGGCACGGCGGTTGGGGTTAGCCTTCAGCTCCATGACCTCAGCTTCCAGAGCGATGCGCTCCAGCAGGTCGTTGATGCCCATGCCGGTCAGAGCAGAGACAGGGATGCAGGCGACGTCGCCGCCCCAGTCCTCGGTGATGATGCCGTACTTGGTCAGGCCCTCCATCACGCGCTCGGGGTTGGCGGTGGGCTTATCCATCTTGTTCATGGCCACGATGAGCTTAACGTTGGCGGCCTTGGCGTGGTTGATGGACTCGACCGTCTGGGGCATGATGCCGTCATCGGCGGCGACGACCAGAACTGCAATATCGGTCATGTTGGCACCACGGGCGCGCATGGAGGTGAATGCCTCGTGGCCCGGGGTATCCAGGAAGGTGATGAGGCTGTCGTTGACCTTGACCTGATATGCACCGATGGCCTGGGTGATGCCGCCGGCCTCGCCTGCGGTGACGTTGGTCTTGCGGATCGCGTCCAGGATACTGGTCTTGCCGTGGTCAACGTGGCCCATGACGCAGACGACCGGGGGACGGGTGACGAGATCGTCCTGAGAATCCTCCTCCTGGGTGAACAGGCGCTCCTCGATGGTGACGTGGACTTCCTTCTCGACCTTGGCGTGGAACTCCTCGGCCACCAGAGCGGCGGTATCGAAATCGATGACGTCGTTGATGGCATGCATCTCGCCCATCTGCATGAACTTGGCGATGACCTTGCCGGCCTGCTGCTTCAGGCGGGCAGCCAGCTCACCGACGGTGATCTCATCGGGGATGAGGACCTTCAGCTGTGCATTGCGGGCCTTTTCCAGCTGGATGCGCTGCAGACGCTCGAACTCGGTCTCGCGCTTGCCCTTCTGGAACTGCTGGCGCTGGCGCTGACCGCGCTGGGTGAACTTCTGCTTGTTGCCCTGGGGGGTGGGCTTGCGGCGGTTCTCGGTGTTCTTGGTGGAAGCCAGATCGTCGTAACGGGCGTCGAAGCGGTCCACGTTCATATCGACGGTGCGGGTATCGACGGTGACCTGATTGTCCTCGCGGCGGACAGAGACGGACTGAGCAGTAGCAGCCGTAGCCTTTGCGCCGGTCTCACGGGCCAGCTCACTCAGAGAGACAGTCTTCTCCTCGCGCTTCTTGTGCTGCTCGTTCTTCTTGTTGTTTTGCTTGGCAGCGGGCTTTGCCTCGGCCATTGCGGGCTCAGCCTTGGGAGCCTTGGGAGCCTCGGGCTTCTTTTCGGCCTTGGGCTCTGCCTTCTTCTCGGCGGGCTTCGGCTCAGCCTTGGGGGCCTTGGCGCTGTTCAGGAACTCGTCCAGGCTCTTGACGCTGTTGTCCTTGCTGAACTTCTCCAGCAGATAGTTCAGCTCGTTCTCCTCCAGAGTGGAGCTGTTCTTCTTGCCGGTGCTGCCCATGGCGTTCAGCTCGTCGAGGACCTTCTTGGCAGAGATGCTCAGGTCCTTTGCAAAATCGCTCACTTTATATTTTACGATCATTCGCTCATATCCTCCTCAGTTTGAATCGCTCCGCACGCCGTCAGCCGGTCAAAGCAGAGCTTGGCGAGGTTGCGGTCGGTGACGGCATAAATGGCCACCGGTTTGCGGCTGATGTCAGCCAGCTTATCCTGTGTCAGCGGCATGGGGATGACGTCCACCATATCGCCCACAGCGTAGTTGAGCCGCTGCACGGTCTTGGGGCTGGCGTCGGACGCAGTCATCACGAGCCATGCCTTGCCCTTGACGACGGCGTCTTCCACCGCGTCAAAGCCCATGGTCAGAGCGCCCGCCTTGCGGCAGAGGCTCACGGCCTGGAACAGGGCCTCATTCGGCTCAAGGGCCGGTTTTGCGGGGGCGTTATGCTTCTTTGCCATCGCGGTCGGCCTCCTTTTCTGCTTCCACACCGGCCAGCTGCTGGGCCAGTGCATCGTATACCTCGGCGGGGACCGGCTGCTCAAAGCAGCGCTCCAGCGCCTTCTTCTTTTTTGCCTTTGCAAGGCAGGCGGCATCCGGGCAGAGGTAAGCACCGCGGCCGGGCTTCTTGCCCACGGGGTCGATGCTGATCTCTCCGCTGGGTGCACGCACCACACGCACCAGTTCCTTCTTGGGGCGGCTGGTCAGGCAGCCGATGCACTGGCGGGCAGGGATCTTCTTTTGTGCCATCCGGTTTTCCCTCCTTCGGCAGGTGTTCCGCGCTTATTCTGCGGCGGTGTCTTCGGTCTTCTCAGCCTCGGCAGCCTTCGGCTCTTCCTCGCCGTAGTAGCCGCTCTCGGGGCGGATGTCGATATTGTAGCCGGTCAGGCGGGCGCACAGACGGGCGTTCTGGCCCTTGTTGCCGATGGCAAGGCTCAGCTGCTGGTCCGGCACGGTCACACGGCAGGAGCGGGTCTCGCCGGGCAGCAGCTCGACCTTGACCACCTTTGCGGGGCTGAGAGCTGCGGAGATGAACTCGGAGATGTCCTCGCTCCACTTCACGATGTCGATCTTCTCGCCGCCCAGCTTCTCGACGACAGCGGCCACACGGTCGCCGTGGGGGCCGATGCAGGCAGAGACGGGGTTGACATTGGCGTCCTTGGACCAGACAGCCATCTTGGTGCGGGCGCCGGCCTCGCGGCTGATGGCCTTGACCTCGACGGTGCCGTCGTAGATCTCAGGCACTTCCAGCTCGAACAGGCGCTTGACGAGGCCGGGGTGGGTGCGGCTGATCATGACGCGGGGGCCGCGCTCGCTTGCCACGACATCCACGATGTAGACCTGCAGCATCTGGCCCTCGGTGTAGACCTCGCCGGGGACCTGCTCGTTGCGGGGCAGGATGGCCTCGCCGCCCTTGCCCAGGTCGAGGGCAACGATGCCCTTCTCGGGGTCAACGCGGGTGACGGTAGCCTGCACGATGTCGTGGGCGCGGGACTGGATCTCGCTCAGCTGCTGGCTGCGCTCGGCCTCACGGATGCCCTGACGGATGACGTGCTTTGCGGTCTGGGCGGCGATGCGGCCAAAGTCCTTGGTCTTAAGGGGGGTCACGACGCGGTCGCCCACCTGATAGCTCTTGCGGATGTGCTGAGCCTCGGTGATGCCGATCTCGCTGTGCTCGTCGTACCAGTCCTCATCGGCCACGACGTCCTGGATGAGGGCGACGTTGAACTTGCCGGTGTTGGGGTCGATCTCGACCATGACGTGGTCGTCCTCGACCTCGTAGTTCTTCTTCACGGCGATGACGATCGCAGCCTTGATCTTTTCGATCAGGTACTCCGCGGTGATGCCGCGCTCGTGCTCCAGCATGGAGAGAGCTTCAAAAAATTCGTTGTTCGCTGCTGCCATTTTTCGGGTTCCTCCTAGATTATAATGGTATCTTCTCTCGATTCATCTTTGGCTCTCCCTCTGGGAGAGCTGGCGCGGAACGCGCCTGAGAGGGCTGTTCTTAATCAAACAGATGTTCGTCGTCACAGAGATGGACGCCGGATGCGGCGTTCACCTCAAAGCTCACCGGACCGTTCTCCGTCTCGACCGTGACGGTGCTGCCCTCGCGGCCTTTCAGGATGCCGGCAAACTCGCGCACGCCGTCGGCGGTGGGGCGGATGAGCTTGACGCCGATCTTCTCGCCCTTGAGTGCCTCGTAGTGCTCCGGGCGGGTCAGCTTGCGGCCAAGGCCGGGGCTGCCCACCTCGAGATAATAGCTCTGGTCGATGGGGTCTGCCTCATCGAGGATGGGGTCCAGCGCGTGGGACACTTCGGCACAGGTGTCGGTGTCCATGGTGCCGTCCCTGTCGATGAGCACACGGAGATACCAGTCCGGCCCTTCCTTCTCAAAGACCACATCCCACAGGCGCAGGCCCATGCCCTCCACGACGGGGCGGACAAGCGCTTCGACTCTCTGGGCGGTGTTGCCGCCAGACTGCTTCGCCATAAAAAACCTCCAAACAAACAAGAAAAGCGGACCTTGCGGCCCACTTTCCAATAAAACTATAGCGTACTACTAGAATATAGCATACTCTTGCGGATTATGCAAGCTTTTTCGTGAAAAATCCTCTTCTCACAGCACCCAGACGCCGTCGCGGAACAGCTCCACGGTGCGGCCGTCGCGGCACTTGCCGGTGATATGGCTGTCCTCGGCGCCCACCATGACGTCCTCGTGGATGGCGGACTGGTTCATGCCCCGGGCCAGCAGCTCGTCCTTGCTCAGGCGGGTGCCGTTGGCGGTGGTGCCGGGATAGCTGGCACCAAAGGCGATGTGGCAGGCGGCGTTCTCATCGAAGAGGGTGCTGTAGAACAGCGCGCCGCTGCGGTTGATGGGGCTGGACGCCGGCACCAGCGCCACTTCGCCGATGCTCCGTGCGCCCTCGTCGGTGTCCAGAAGCTGGCCCAGAAGCTCCGCGCCCTCGTCGGCACCGTGCTCCACGACCCGGCCATCCTTGAAGGTGACATGGAAGCCCTTGATGAGCTGGCCGTTGAAGACGTAGGGCTTGGTGCCGTAGACGATGCCGTTCACCTTGTCCTTGTGGGGGGCGGTGAAGACCTCTTCGGTGGGGATGTTGGGCAGGAAGACCACGCCCTTTTCGCTGACGCTGGCGGCACTCTCCCAGGTGGCCTTGTCGGCGATGCCGACGGTCAGGTCGGTGCCGTTGCTGCTCTCGAAGTGGACGCTCTCGAGGTCGAGGGCGTTCATCTTGTCCTTCAGGCCGGTCAGACGGTCGAGGTGGGCCTTCCACTCGTTGACGGGGTCGCCGCCCGTCACGCGGCAGACGTCGAAGATGAGCTGCCAGAGCTTCTCGATGGCGGCAGCCTCGTCCAGCTCCGGGAATATCTTCTTCGCCCACGGGGCGCTGGGCATGGCGGCGATGGACCACTGAACGCGGTCGTTCATGGTGTACTCCCGCCACGGAGCCATGAACTTGCGCTGCGCAGCGTTCACACGGCTGATCTTCGCGCCGTCCAGACCGGCGTAGACCTCGGGGTCGTCGGCAAGGATGTGGAGGACGCAGACGCCGCCCTCGCTCTCGGCGTAGTCGAGATAGCGGCGCAGCTGATAAGATTTGAAGTCGGTCAGGGCTTCCTCGCTGCCCAGCTCCATCCGGCTGCGGGAAATGTCGTTGTCGCTCCAGTTCACCAGCACGTCACGGGCGCCGGCCTCGTAGGCACTGCGCACGCACAGACGGGCCAGCGGGGCGGCCTCGAGGCAGCAGTTGATGATGAGGGTCTGGCCCGGCTGGGGATTGACGCCCACACGGACGATGAAATCGGCGTATTTTTTCAGAAGAAGAGTAAAGTTTTCCACAGAATATCCTTTCTGCCGTGCAAACCACGGCGGTGCATTTTCTATCTGACAGTATAACCGCTCCGGCCGGAATTGTCCACCCGATAAAAACAAAACAGACGTTTCTGCCGGTTGAAAAATCGGGAAACATCTGTTATACTAGTGTTTGAGAGTGCTGTCTACATAACGGCAGGCGGTCTACACCTTTCCGGCCTTACGTCGGGAAGGCGAACATTTTTGTTATGCCCCCGACGCTCCACAGCGAAAGGGGTGATGATCTATGACGCTTTTGGAAACTTTAGCTTTACTTACGTTGCTTGCAACGGTAGGTTTTGGCGCGTTTGACATTGCGTACAAGATCTTTCATAACAAAAAATGACCGCCCTCAGTGTCTCAAGCCTGAGCGGTCATTTTTTGTGACTAATCTGCTGGAAAGGTACTGACCGTTTGCCAGACAGCACTCTCTTTATCTGTATTATACCACAGCCCCGCCGAGATTGCAACGGCGGGGCTGTGATATTTTCGATGTCGCATGGAAAATTTTCAACAACAAAAAATGATTGCCCCCAGTGTCCAGCTCTGAGCGGTCATTTTTGTTATGACTTCCCGGAAAGGTGCTGACCGTTTGCCAGACAGCACTTTCTTTAGTTGTATTATACCACAGCCCCGCCGAAATTGCAACGGCGGGGCTGTTTTTTCACTCACAAAAGTGCGTTTTTATCAGAACTCGATCTTGCTCTCGATATAAGCCTTCAGCTCGGAGATGGGCATACGCACCTGCTCCATGGTGTCGCGGTCGCGGACGGTGACGCAGTTGTCGGCGGCAATGCCCTTGGCCTCGTCGCCCACGGTGTCGAAGTCCACGGTGATGCAGTAGGGAGTGCCGATCTCGTCCTCACGGCGGTAGCGCTTGCCGATGGAGCCGGTGTCGTCGTAGTCCACCATGAAGTACTTGCTCAGCTCATTGCGGATCTCCATGGCCTTGTCGCCCAGCTTCTTGCTCAGGGGCAGGACAGCGCACTTGTAGGGAGCCAGAGCCGGGTGGAGATGCAGGACGGTGCGGATGTCCTCCTTGCCCTTGCTGTCAGTCAGATGCTCCTCGTCGTAGGCCTCGCACAGGAAAGCCAGCGCCACGCGGTCGCAGCCCAGAGAAGGCTCGATGACGTAGGGGATGTAGTGCTCGTTGGTCTCGCTGTCGAAATACTCGAGGCTCTTGCCGGAGGCCTCCTGATGGCGGCTCAGGTCGTAGTTGGTGCGGTCGGCGATGCCCCACAGCTCGCCCCAGTCGGTAAACGGGAAGGCATACTCGATGTCTGTGGTGGCGCGGCTGTAGAAGGCCAGCTCTGCAGGCTCGTGGTCGCGCAGGCGCAGGTGCTCCTTCTTGATGCCGAGGCTCAGCAGCCAGTTCTCGCAGTAGTCCTTCCAGTAGGAGAACCACTCGAGGTCGGTGCCGGGCTTGCAGAAGAACTCGCACTCCATCTGCTCGAACTCGCGGGTGCGGAAGGTGAAGTTGCCCGGGGTGATCTCGTTGCGGAAGGCCTTGCCCACCTGGCAGACGCCGAAGGGCAGCTTGCGGCGGGTGGTGCGCTGGATGTTGGCAAAGTTGACGAAGATGCCCTGCGCGGTCTCGGGGCGGAGGTAGCAGGTGGAAGAGCTGTCCTCGGTGACGCCGATGGCGGTCTTGAACATCAGGTTGAACTTACGGATGGGGGTAAAATCGTGCTTGCCGCAGACGGGGCAGACCACGTCCTCGTGGGCGGCGATGAAAGCGTCCATCTCGTCAAAGCTCATGGCGTCCACGTTCACCTCGGGGTGCTCGTCGCCGATGAGCTTGTCGGCGCGGTGGCGGGCCTTGCAGGCGCGGCAGTCCAGCAGGGGGTCCGAGAAACCGGCCACATGGCCGGTGGTGACCCAGGTCTGGGGGTTCATGATGATGGCGGCATCGAGGCCCACGTTGTAGGGGCTCTCCTGCACGAACTTTTTCAGCCATGCCTTTTTGACGTTGTTCTTGAACTCGACGCCCAGAGGGCCGTAGTCCCAGCTGTTGGCCAGACCGCCGTAAATTTCAGAGCCGGGGAAGACATAGCCCCGGTTCTTGCAGAGATTGACGATCATATCAAGGGTCTTTTCGCTCTGTTCCATTGTAAGTACATCCTTTCCGTCCGCGGCTGGTTTGCCGTGTCGTGTTGAGTCGTTTTCCCGGCGGCTTTCCCCGCAGCCGGGCCTGCTTTTCCTGTTGAAAGCAGAGTACCTTTACTTTATCATGTTTTGCGGGGATTGTAAAGGCCCGACCCCTCGCTCCTCCCCGCCCCGTCTCCAAAAAAACCAAGGCCCGGAGCGTTCCCGCTCCGAGCCTTGGAGTCATTTCTCAATGTGTATCACAGATAGGGTCTGTAATGATTTGAGCTTTGAGCAGATGGGGTGATTACTGAGCAGCCTTGGGAGCAGCCTCAAAGACGATCACAGCGTACTTGGTGGTCTTGGTGTCATTGCCGCTCTTGACGGTCTTGCTCACATAAGAAACGCCGAACTCGACCTTGCTCTTGGCATTGGCCGCGTTGGAGGTGTTGTGGTCCATGATCTTGTCGAATTTAACCGCGCTGGACTTCGTGTCAACTTTCGGGGCAACCTCGCTGTGCAGATCAGAGGCAGCGGTAACCCAAGCGCCGTAGGTCTTGACATCGTTCTTGGGCTGCTCAACGATGTAGTAGAAGTAGCCCTTACCGGCGACACCAGTCAGAGAAACATCGACCAGAGTGTCCGTGGTGACGGTGGTGACGGAATCTTTCTTGAACTCCTGCTCCCAGATCTTGTCGGCCTTGCTGTCCAGGCTGCTCTTGTAGTCGTACTTGATGGTCTGACTATTGCCCTGAGCATGGTCGTTCAGTGCCTTCTCCAGTGCCTTTGCCTTAGCAGCATCGGTCAGAGCGCAGCCAGTCAGCATGGACACTGCCATAACGCCGGTGAGGACGAGGGCCAGAAGTTTCTTTGCCATTTTCATGATTTTTGCCTCCATAAATAAAAATGAATTATACAGGCGGGCCATCCATTTCCGGCTGTCGGCCTGTGTTATCATTATACCCCACCCATCATTTTTGTCAATATCTTCTTCGCATTTTTATCACCTTTACAAATTCTTCTCTTTTCTGTCGTGCATTTTCCACAAATTCACGGAGGGCTCTCCGTCAAAGGCTCTCCCTCTGGGAGAGCTGGCGGGCGCAAGCCCGACTGAGAGGGCAAGGATGCTGACGGCGAATCCCAGACACTGCGATAGTATCGCTCTGACAAAGAGCCTGCCTATCGCTGCGCCTGCGGCTCTTTCCTGCCGGGCTTGCCCTCTCCGTCATTGCTTCGCAATGCCACCTCTCCCAAGGGGAGAGGCTTTGGCAGGCCGTATCGTTTCCTGTATCTTTTTGGCGAAAAGAGTGGTATAATGGTTTTGCGGCCTTGCCCGCCCATTTTATGGGAAGGGAGGTGAAGCCCAATGGAGTCTATTTCTACCTTTATCCTGTCCGTCGCAGCGAATGTAGCGTCTTACTACATCTGCAAGTGGCTTGACGGATGGCTGAAGGGCCGTAAGCACTAAAAAGGACCCCCTTTCGGAGATTGGAGCTCCGGGAGGGGGTCTTTCCTTTTGGGTGAGCCAATGGACTCATTTGCTTCTACCTTTATCACTTTTATTATATGCGATTCTCCGTAAAAGTCAAGCACTGCACAGAAAGTTTACAGTCACTCTTCTCTTGGCATTCTCTGTATCTTTTTGGCGAATTATATGTTATACTGGTTTTGCGGCCTTGCCCGCCCATTTATTCGGGAGGGGAGGTGAGAAAAATGGAAAGTATTCTTTCTTTCATACTATCTGTCGGAGCAAATGTAGCAGCTTACTACATCTGCAAGTGGCTTGACGGATGGTTCATGGGCCGTAAGCACTAAATAAAGAAGACCCCCTTTCGGAGATTGCCGCTCCGTGAGGGGGTTTTCTTTTGCTTTGGTGAGAACGATGGAAAGTATCATTCTTTCTTTTGTACTTTCATTATATGCCATTCTCCGCAAAAGTCAAGTACTGCACAGAAAGTTTACAGTCACTCTTCTCTTTGGCATTTATTGTATCTTTTTGTCAAAGTTTATGATATAATGAGTCTGCGGCTCGTCCCGCCCAATCTACCAAGGATGGGAGAAGGGGGGTGTCGCCTTATGGCGTATATTTTTACATTTGTACTGTCCGTCGCAGCGAATGTAGCGTCCTACTACATCTGCAAGTGGCTTGACGGATGGCTGAAGGGCCGTAAGCACTAAAAAGGACCCCCTTTCGGAGATAGCAGCTCCGGGAGGGGGTCTTTCCTTTGGGTGCGCCGATGGCGTATTTGCTTTTACATTTGCTATTTTTATTATATGCCATTCTCCCCAAAAGTCAAGCACTGCACAGAAAGTTTACAAGCCTGACCTCTGTAGCAAGGCCCGTCTTTGTACAACCTCTCAGTCTCACTCCGTTCGACAGCTCCCCTAGTAGGGGAGCCTCTGGCGAAACCGTTCACTTTGCGGGGACTGCCAAGGCCTCTCCTACAAGGAGAGGTGGCATCGCGTCAGCGATGACGGAGAGGTTGTACAAAGGAGAGCCTGACCTTTTCCGCGCAAAAAGGCCGCTGCATTTCTGCAGCGGCCTTTTCTCTGAGAATCAGGCGGGGTGACGATTCCCGCATCTCCTAACAATGGGCGACGGCTGCCTGTTCCGTCCTCCGATCCTCTTATCAAGATTATTATACCAGAACTTAAAAATTTGTCCAATTATTTATGATACTTCATCCCCGCGTTGATGGTGCAGGCGCGGTAGATCTGTTCGGTGAGGACAAGGCGGGCCAGCTGGTGGGGCATCGTGATGCGGCCCATGCTGAACTTGAGCGCCGCCGCGCGCTTGACCTCGTCCGAGAGGCCGTGGGACGAGCCGATGACGAAGGCCACGTCTCCCGCGCCGCTGTTTGCGCGGTCGGCGAGGAACTGCGCCAGCTCCTCGGAGGAGATCTGTTTTCCCTCGATGCACAGGGCGACGATGGCCGCGCCCCTGCGGACGCTGCCGAGGATGGCTCTGCCCTCTTTGTCCAGCGCCTTTTTCACCACGGCGTCGGAGGCGTTCTTCTCTTCGATTTTTTCTTCCGGCAGCTCGACGATGCGGAAAGACGCAAACGCCGCCAGACGCTTCTGGTATTCGGCCACGCCCTCGGCGAAGTATTTCGCGTTGAGCTTGCCGACGCAGATCAGGTCGATATTCTGCATGGTTATCTTCTCCTTCCTCGCGCTCCAAAGGCTCTCCCTTTGGGAGAGCTGGCGCGCAGCGCCTGAGAGGGCAAGGCCGCTGCCAAACAGCTCTGACACTGCGATAGTATTGCTCTGACAAAGAGCCTGCCCATCGCTGCACAGCGGCTCTTTCGTGCCGGGCTTGCCCTCTCCGTCATTGCTTCGCAATGCCACC
>OIHY01000594.1_pt1 | contig 10693 bp, 7 predicted proteins | sample 1608251 | NCBI WGS metagenome assembly OIHY01 (sample SAMN02674792, study PRJEB24791) | human gut metagenome, SKBSTL006 | isolation source: stool | host: Homo sapiens | place: USA
CTGTGACCTTTTCTTCTTTTCTTGTGGAAAACAAGAACTTTGTCACCTTTAACCAGGCTTGAAACAATCTGGCAAACTACTTTTGCACCGTCTACAGTAGGAGCACCTACAGTAACGTTTCCGTCTTTGTCTACCAAAAGAACTTTGTCAAATTCTACTGTTGCACCGTTCTCTGCATTCTGAATGTGGTGAACGAACAATTTCTGGCCAGCTTCAGCTTTAAATTGCTGACCGTTGATTTCTACAATTGCGTACATCTTATATAAATAAATGTAAGTTAGCTCCGTCGGGTGGTCTTTAATCACTTAAAAAACACTTGCTCAAACCCGGTGCGGAATAATCAGGGTACAAAATTACTGCTTTTATTTGTTTCGGACAAGTTTTTCTTTTTCTTTTTTGTTTGCAGTATGTTATTTTGCTCTTTTTCTTCTTGCGGGTAGGGGCAGTTAGAAGGTTGATTATTAAATGGGATGTGACTTTATTCATTTTGTCACTTTGATAATCGGAACTCCTCAGAATCGTTTATTTCGGACGGGATGCTTGCCTGGGTGAAAAAAACGCGTTCTGAAGGTTTTTCCCGATGACATATATCTTGGGGCTTTTGATTGATGGTACGCACAAGGAAAGGAAAAAGTCGTGTCGGTGGTGAAAGTGCTTCGGATGGGATTGCATTCCGATTTTTTTGTCACTTCAGAAAGCTCTGCCTGCGGTTGCCAACCGGAAGACGGAGTGTCCCTTTCAGACCGGATTTGGAATAACAATAGGAGATATTTGGGAAAACAATAGGAGATATTTCCAAAACATAAGGACATTTTCGGTAAATGCTTACGTCTTTTCGGCCAAATGTTTGCTTCTTTTTGCGAAAAGTCAGGCTTTCCGAGCCCGGAAGCCCGTCTTTTCGGCCTCTAAAGTCTCCATTTGGCTTTTTTCTTCTCTCCGGATGTCGGAAACGGACAAGGACTCTGTTATGAAAAACAGATATTTACTTTCTTTTTGTACTGTTATTCGATGAACGGATGTCATCCGGTTGGATTGTTCAGAGTGGACAGCCGGATTTGTCTTCCGGAACGGAGATTAGCTGGCCAAGAGTACTGATGATTCTGTCGTAGGGATAGGCCTGAAACTCTTGGGCAGTAGTCATACCGCTGGTAACACCGGTAAAAGAAACTCCGGCAGCGGCGGCTGTTCCTGCATCCACTGTACTGTCACCGATGTATAATACTTCTTCGGGGCATGCCTTCAATCGGTCGATGGCAAGTAGCAAACCTTCAGGATCGGGTTTATGATGTGTCACATCTTCACCTCCGATAATGATGTCAAACCAATCATCCGGCATGTGATTTCTCAGGAAACTCAGTATCCGGAATCGGTATTTGGTTGAAATGATTCCGATACGGATTCCCTGTTTTTTCAGGTGTGTAAGCGTGGGGAGAGTATCCGGGAAAAGAATGGTATTTGCATTCATGTATATATCTGCCTCTTTGGAATACTCTTGTCTGAATGATTCCAGTTGGTCGGCGTCAGTAATTCCCGTAAGGATGCTGAACGATTCTTCAAGCGTTTTCCCAATGGTGCGTTTGATCATATCATCAGTGATACCGGTGTAGCCATGTCTCTCGAGTACGCTTCTGAAGCAGGTTACGATGCCACGCGAAGAGTCTGCCAGTGTATAGTCAAAGTCGAATAAATAAACAGTGTATTTCATTTGCGGAATTTTCGGCAAAGATAGTGAATTTTTTATTTCAATAAAGGTTATTTGCGTACTCTGCCTCCCGATATCCAGTGAGTCCGGTAATAGGGTTCATTGAGACTGCTGACAATGACTCCCTGGCTGGTGCTGGCATGAACAAACTTTCCGTCTTTGAGATAGATGCCCACGTGTGCCACTTTTCTGCGCGATTTCCGGCTACTGAAAAATACCAGATCACCTTCCCGAAGATTTCGCCGGGCAACTTTACTGCTCTCTTTCTTCTGACCGTCTGTGCTTCGTTGCAGTTTGGTATGATATACCTTTTTATAAATCTGGCAGGTCATTCCCGAGCAGTCTGTGCCACGTTTGGTCTCTCCGCCTCCCCGGTAGGGAGTACCTATCCATTCGGCTGCTTCCAGGTAGAGTTTATGGTTATCCTCCATTCCGATGTCTACGCCCAAGCGTACAGAAGCACGGGCCAATTTCTTATAGTCTAGTTTGGGAGCAGAGGTGCGGCAGCCACTCAGGCCGATAACTAAGACGGTGAAAAGTAACAGATTAAAAAGGTGTTTCTTCATACATTCATTCTTCTTCTACATTAAAATAATCTTCCAGTTCTTTTTCTGCCGAATTGTTTTCATTTACAAGGTCACGGATAATGACTCCATGCTCAAGCACGGCAATACGAGGACAGACATCCACCGTATGGTTCAGGTTATGGCTCGAAATAATGACCGTGGCATTATGTTCCTCATTATACTTTTTCAGCAGATGTTTAATGACGGATTGTGAACTTGGGTCCAGAAAATTAAACGGTTCGTCCAGAATGATCAGTTTCGGATAATGTAGCATGGCCGACACGATACCGATCTTTTGCTTATTGCCCGCCGAGAAGTTACGGATAAACTTCTTTTGTCCCAATACTTCCCCGTTCATAAAACGTTCGAAGGGGATCAGGCGTTCATCCACTTCTTCTTTTTTGAGTCCGTACATTTTACCGATAAAATAGAAATATTCTTCCGGAGTCAGGTAACTGATCAGGAATCCGTCATCGATAAATGCACCGGTAAAACTTTTCCAGTCTTCGCTTTGGCTCACATGAATGTCGTTGATAATGATTTCACCGGTATCAGCTTTCAGCAGGTCCAGCATTAAACGGAACAAAGTTGTTTTTCCGGCTCCATTGTTACCCACCAGGCCGACCATCTCTCCCTGATTGATTGTATAATTCTCGATATCGACGGCTGTTTGGGTGCCGAAGTTTTTCTGGAGGTTATGTATGGTAATCATATTCTTTTTCTATAAAATAAATGTTGAATCGTTATTTACTATCTCTGAATCCTTCCATGTTTTCGTAACGGCGTTGCATGAAACGGACATATACATTGTTTATCCACATAGGAGAGGTCAAGGTGAAGCCTAATCCGATGATTAATATGACAATGTAGGCCCATGTTTGTCCCAGCAGCATGGGGAGCGTGCCATAGAGTGTGGTTGGTACGATGAAAAGTCCGAAACTGATTAACATCTGCATTCCGGTATTCATACTTTGTTTGCCTGTGATGCTTTCATTGAGTGGTACGGTTTTATGGTTGTATACCGCCAGTTGGAACAAGATGCAATAGACAGGACCTGTTGTCAGAAAGATTAGTGCGACAGCACCCAGCAGGCTGGCTTTTCCCATCACAAAAGCCGGTATCAGCAGGATCAGCGGAATGATTTCCGCCAAGCTATAGATATAATATTTGGCTGTCAACAGGCTTTTGATGGATTCTTTGCGAGTCATCAGTCCGTCGATATAGTTTCCTTCAAATCCCATAAGTTGTATCAGAATCACCATACCGAATCCAAGGAAGGAGTATACCTGGACAAAACTCTTCATGTGGTCATACGTACTGCTGAAACTCAGTATGATGGAGAAGATGATTACGAGCATTGCTACCGACCGGAGTGAGGCCTTACAGCGTTTGTTGCGTAGAAGCATCTTCAATTCCAGACGCATATATTCGCCTACCTCTCCGAAGCGTTCCAGGAAACGGTATTCGGATACGGTTTTTACTTTTGTGTCTTCTACTTTATTGATTTCGTTGTATATTAAACCGGTCATCACTTTACGGTTGATACACCATACCAGAACAGTGGCTGCCAATGTACCCAGGTAAGCAAGTAGATTTCCTTCGATATAACCTTCTCCCAGGTTCATGAAAAAGTTACTTATAAATCCCGTTTTGGGAATAAAAATAGCGATGGCGATTCCACTGTAGACAACGATGGGAAGTACCACCCACCAAATATGTTCGTTAATCAGCGTACGGCAAAGCAGATACCAATATCCGTTGAAAACCATCAGTAACCAAATGCCGATGCTGTAAGTGAGAACTCCTGATATTCCATAAAAAGGAAAGACTGTGAGTGCTGCGAACGGTACGAACAGGAACAGCCAGATAAGATTGAAAGAACTGAGCCCGTGGCGGAGAAGCAGAAAGTCGAGTATACGGCTTCGTTTTACCGGAAGTAGCAGGTAAGGTTTTACTTCTTGTGTAGGAGTTTTTTGGAATGGGAAACGTATTACAAAGTCCAGGGCAAGCGCAAATATCAGTCCACTATTCAAAATATGATAGGCTTCCATATTGGGAACTTCTGTGCTGATGGCTTTTGCCAGACCGATGCCAATAAATATAAAGTAAGCACCCCAGAAAATAAAGGACGCATACATGATGTATTTGCCTATTTTATTCTTTTCGTACATCGGATGTCGTTTGGCTGCAAGTTTGCCGTGCAGGCGTAGTTCATTGAATAGCATGGTACCGTTTTATTTAAGTTTCGACAAAAAAGAGCACGCAGATAATACAACTTCTTATCTGTTTGGGTTGCATCATCTGCGTGCTGCAAGGTCTTATTATTTCTTTTCCGGGCTGACCATTGTCACTTCCACTTCATTTTTCTGTTTGAAGAGGTCGTCAGCGAATTTCCGGATGTCATTCACCGTAATGCTATTGACTATCTTTTCATAATCATTCATGCGGTTCATGCCGGTATATAAGTATTCGTCGATACTTCCCAGCCAGTAGCTGTTTTCTTTCAGGTCTTCGGTATGCTTTTTCAGCATATATTCTTTCACTTTGTTCAAGTTGGCTTCCGACGGGCCTGTTTTCGTTATGTTATCGATTTCTCCGAAAATGATCTTCATCAGCTTCTCTTTCTTTTCGGGAGCCGTATCGAAGATGATTTGCAGGATTGCTTTTTCTTTTGGATATTTTTGTAGCGTTCCGCCTACATATACACCATATGTACCTCCTTCGTCTTCACGTACTTTTTCTGTGTAGACCAAATCCAGAATCTGGCTTGTCATGCTAAGCAAGAGGTTGTTTCTCAGGTCATATTTGCAATCTCCGTTGTAGAAAGCGAAAACGGAAGCTTTCGGTGTCTCTTGCTGCTTGGTAAACTCGTTCTTGTAAATGCCCTGACGCATTTCAATTTTGTTATCTTTGAAAGTTTCTTTGCGGTTAACGGCGGGGAGCGCACCCAGATATTCGGCAATTACCGGTTTCATTTTCTCTACATCTACGTTACCGACAAAGATAAATGTGAAGTCACTTGCATCTTTGAAGCGATCCTGATACATAGACAGAATCTTGTCGTAATCCATTTGATCCACCATGTCAGCTTTTATGCGTATGATTCTCGGGTGTTTCATATAGATGCCGGCTTGGATAGAGTCGCTGAAGGCCACATTCGGATTCAATTCCTGATTCTTTAATGCGGCTTTATTACGATTTTTATATGAAGCAAATGCATCATCGTCTCTACGCGGTGCTGTAAATGTAAGGTAAGTGAGTTGCATCATCGTTTCGAAATCTTTGGGTGAACAACTTCCTGAAACGCTTTCGGTCTTGTTTGCGATATCGTAACTAACCGATGCTTTCTTTCCGGCGAGCACTTTTTCAAGGTTTACAGCACTGAAGTTACCCAAACCACCGACTCCGACTGCATCCAGACCATTTATATTGATGATTTCCGAATCCGGGAATACGGAACTACCTCCCAGGCTGACACCTTTCATCCGGATTTCATCTGCCTTGAAATCAGTTTTCTTTATAATCACTTTTACTCCGTTAGAAAGGGTCAAAGTAGTTGCTCCAAAGATGTCGTCTTTTGATTCCGAAACAATCTTACCACCTTTCGGCGCTTCAGCCATTAAGGGTTCGTCTGATACTTTATCTACGTAGGCAGTCAGCTTTTCGGTTTTTGCATCCTTCAGCAGTTTTGCGATAGCGGCTTCGGATGGTAGTTTCAGATCCTCTTTTTCGGGTGCGAAAAGGGCCAGCGCCTGATTGTCGTCTGTAATCAGTCCTTTCATCAATTGGTTGATTGCTGCCACCGGAATATTGGGGGCGATCTGGTTGATGATTGTATATTCGTTCTCTATGCCCGGTATAGGTTCGTTATCAAGAAAGTGGCGGACATATTCATTTACATACTTTTCGTTTTTCTGTTTGTCACGTTCATTGTAAGAAGATTCCAACTGACGCAAGTATTCGGCACGGGCACGATTGTATTCTGTTTCGGTGAAGCCGAATTGGCGGGCACGTTCTAATTCGCGGAGCATGGCGGCGATACCATTTTCGATGCTGTCCTCTTTGCAAACCACGATCCCCAGAAATGCATCTTTGGTTTTGGCAACAAAGAAGTTGCTATCGTCTGCTCTTGCATAAATATAGGGTGGATTGGCTGTCTGAACCAGTTCGTTCAAACGTGCATTCAGCATAATGCTGATCAGATTCTTGGCGTATTGCTGTATCAGATAGTCCACATTTCCTTTCTGGTTATCGGGAACTGCTTCGTGTTTATTGAAGAGTAGAACTTGGACATGAGGCTGTTCCTTGTCTTTCAAGATACAGATAATCGGTTCTTTATTGTCTGCGACGGGATAGTAGATACGTTCTGCCGCATTAGGCTGTGCAGGGATGTCGGCAAACATTGTTTTGATTTTAGCTTCTACGGCATCTACATCGATATCACCGACGATGACGATTCCCTGTAAGTCGGGACGATACCATTTTTCGTAATAGTCTCTCAAGGTTTGCGGCTTAAAATTCATCACTACGTCCATGGTGCCGATGGGGAAGCTATGGGCGTATTTGTCACCCGGATACATCATTGGCAGAAGCTTCTCTTGCATACGCATCATGGCACTCATGCGTGTACGCCATTCTTCATTGATGACGCCGCGTTCTTTATCAATCTCTTTCGGATCGAGTGTCAGGTCATTACTCCAGTCGTGTAGAATCAGCAGGCAGGAGTCTACTGCACCGGGAGTTTTGACGGGTACATTGGAGATATTGTAAACCGTTTCATCGATAGCCGTATATGCGTTCAGGTTTTCACCGAATTTAACGCCGATACGCTCCAGGTATTGCTTCAAGGCATCACCGGGGAAGTGAGTTGTCCCATTAAAACACATGTGTTCCAGGAAGTGTGCCAATCCGCGTTGATTTTCTTCTTCTTGAATAGAACCCACTTTCTGGGCAATGTAGAAGTCAGCCCGGTTGGCAGGCAGATTGTTCTTACGGATGTAGTAGGTCAGACCATTGTCCAACTTTCCAATACGTACGTTCTTGTCGATAGGGATGGGCGGCATTTGCTGTGCAAAGGCCTGTTGGAAGTTGCAGCATAAGATGACTGCAACCAAAAGTAAACCACGGAATAAATGTTTCATTGCTATACTGTTTTTAAGTTCCACTCACCGCAGGAGTTTCAGAGCGCATAGATCCTATTTATGTATTGAGAATCCGGACTTCCAGTATCTCCTGAGATGAATTACCTTCTTACTGTTTTTTCTATCAGTCGCATTACCGGGAAGTAAATCACATAATTGCTTCTCTAATTTTCACCAGTTTAGTCAATAAGCCTTCCAACCGGTCAAGTTTCAACATATTGGCACCGTCGCTTTTGGCTACTGCCGGATTTTCGTGTGTCTCAATAAAGAGACCGTCGGCTCCTACGGCAATGCCGGCTTTGGCTACCGTTTCGATCAATTGCGGCATACCGCCTGTTACACCGTTCGTCTGGTTGGGTTGCTGTAATGAATGAGTTACATCTAGGATGACCGGATAACCGAAAGATTGCATTTCCGGTATGCCCCGGTAGTCGATGACCAGGTCCTGATAACCGAAAGTTGTTCCACGTTCAGTCAGCATAACGTTCTTGTTGCCGGCCTCTATCACCTTGTCTGCTGCAAACTGCATGGCAAGCGGAGAGAGGAACTGTCCTTTTTTGATATTAATCGTTTTTCCGGTTTGAGCAGCAGCGACCAGTAAGTCCGTTTGTCGGCAGAGGAAAGCGGGTATCTGCAGGATGTCTACATAATCGGCTGCCATGGCTGCTTCATCGGCTGCGTGAATATCGGTTACGGTAGGCACTCCGAAGGTATTGTGTACTTTCTCGAGAACTTTCAACGCTTTTTCATCACCAATTCCCATGAATGAATCCAGGCGAGAACGGTTGGCTTTACGGTATGAACCTTTAAATACATAGGGAATACCCAGTTTATCGGTGATATTTACTATTTTTTCTGCAATTCGCATAGCCATCTCTTCGCCTTCGATGACGCAAGGACCGGCTAACAGGAAAAAATTTCCTGTTTTATTGTTCTTCAGTTGTTCTATCATAACATTTATGTTTTATCAATTGGGTATAATCAATGTGGTTGCTTCCGGGATAATTCCTATTTCAATCGGGAAATGGCGTGGCAACAAGCGTCCGTCAAGGTCGACGGCGGCATTCTGGGCACGCAATACTTTTACTTTTCGGGTACGGTAGGATTTCACCACTTTGTGGTTCAATATGCGTCCTTGAATAAGCATCCACAGTCCGGACAAGATTTGCAGGAACTCGGGACGGTAGATGACCGATACATCCAGCCAGCCATTATAGGGTACGGCACTTGGGGTTTGTCCGTATCCGGTGGCACTTCCCACACAGACTGTCATAATCCGTCCGCGGATGTGTTCGTCGTTAATTTTGAGATGTGAACGATAAAGCTTGCGTTCGAATATCAGCAGGAAGAGAGCTGCCAGATAGGAGAGGAACTTTACTCCCCAGAAACGTTTGGTCTGGTCCGTGATTTTTACGATACGCGCACCTAATCCTATATTGACTGCATTGAGGAAGTAACGTCGTTGGTGTTTTTCGCCATCGTAAAAGTTGCAGTAACCCACGTCTATTTTCTTTCGGCGGTTATTGATAATCCAGTCTACTGCTTGTTTGTATTCCAGATTCAATTCCCAGTATCTGGCAAAGTCGTTTCCTATTCCGTTGGGGATGATACCGATGGCTATCTCTTCTTTTTTTTCTGCGTTCGAACTCATAATGCCGTTAATGGCATCATTCAATGCACCGTCTCCGCCCACTACTACGATGGTGCGATAACCGTTGTTGGCCAGAATGCCGGCGAGTCGTTCTACCGATCCGAAACCCTCGGACTGCACATAGTCGTATGACACTCCCTTAGAGTCCATGTACTCTTTTATTTCTTTCCACCGTTTCTGCACCTTTCGTGTGCCTGCTTTGGGATTGTAGATTACACCCCATTTTCCAGGTTCTACGCTCATGGATATTATATTTATTATTTCGTACTTTTATTTCTAACTTCTCTGTATGGTGACCGATCTTTTTGTTAAACGACCGATCATTCATATATTAATAACAGACTTGCACTGACTTAACCGGTTATCATAGGCTATTTATTACCTTTCTCTTTATCCATTAACTCGCCCTGCGCTTGAGGGCTCATCTGCCTCCGTTCCCGGACTGATGGGCTTGGGTAGCCGGGCGCATGGACCCACACTTGCGGGACGAACTGATAAATGAAACAAAAACGGTTAAGAGCTTCGCCAAAGTTACTAAAACTCTTTGAGTTTCTGCTTTACAAAGTTAATCTTTTCCTCCATTGGGAGTGAAGCATCTACCCAATGAATGGTGAAACCTCTTCGTTCCATTCCCCGAAACCAGGTCATTTGCCGTTTGGCAAACTGGTGGATGGCAGTTTCCAGACCGGTAAACATTTCATCGTATGTCATTTTGCCAATGGCGTACAAAGTCAGGTATTTGTATTCCAATCCATAATAAATCAGATCATCCGGCTGAATTCCCTCTGCCAGGAGACGACGTACCTCTTCAACCATCCCGTCGTCCAGTCTTTGTTTAAGGCGGCGGGTGATTTTCTCCCGTCGCAATTCACGGTCGATGTCCACTCCGATAATCAGGCTGTTCAGTTGTGGGAACTCCCGTTCTTCTATTGGTGTCTTTGCATAATACTCTTCTATTTCGATAGCACGGATTGCCCGTTTGACGGTATCCACGTCTGTCGAATTGTGAAGTGTCTTATAACTGCTTAAAATGGCAGTCAGTTCTTCCAATGATTTTTCGGCCAGGCGTACACGCAACTCTTGGTTTTCGGGAACTGGAATCAGGCGATAGCCTTTTAGTACCGACTCCAGATACAAGCCTGTCCCTCCACATAGAACGGGGAGACATCCTTTTTGTTTAATAGTCTCGTAAGCTGTCAGGAAATCACGTTGATACTCAAATACATTGTATTTATAGCCCGGATCAGCAATATCTATCAGGTGGTAAGGGATTTGTCGGCCGTTAATAGTGTAGTCTTCCAGGTCTTTGCCTGTACCAAGATCCATTCCCCGATAGATTTGGCGTGAATCGGCACTGATGATTTCAGTATTTAACTCTGCGGCCAATGCGGCAGCAAAAGGGGTTTTACCCGAAGCGGTAGGGCCAAGAATGGCAATCAGATCATAGTCCGGCATGGTCATATCTTTATTAATAACGTTACAAAGATATGAAAAAGGAAGTGAAAAGCAGGTGTTAAACTCTTAAATGGTGTTATAAAACATACTTTTTTTCTTGTATTATTTGCAGATAACCAAAGAGTACGTATCTTTGCAATGTGTTTTTCATAGTATTAAGATCGGAAGAGCGTCGTGT
>OIHY01000671.1_pt1 | contig 9767 bp, 10 predicted proteins | sample 1608251 | NCBI WGS metagenome assembly OIHY01 (sample SAMN02674792, study PRJEB24791) | human gut metagenome, SKBSTL006 | isolation source: stool | host: Homo sapiens | place: USA
AAAGAAGACAGGACAGTGTTACTTGCCACTCCTGCTTTGCCGGCGGGACAGGCACCGATTATGAAACTAACAGAAACCAAAGTCACCATCAAGGCGGGACAGAAATCGGCAACGACCACCATTAAGTTATATCCCAAAAAGATGGTACTGAAACAGCAGAACATTACCTTATCCTGTACTCCCCAGTGGAAAGAAGGCAGTGTAAGCAAGCTGACGATTCTGCTGAAACGGAATTAGAAAGAAAGCTAAATAGAAAAAGATATGAAATATACCGATAGAGAATTAGAAGACATACTGAACAAGCTCATCGCTTCCACCCGCTCACCGAGAGGACGTTTTTCAGCAGCATCCAGTTATCCGCAACTGGAGAAAAAGCTGAATTTCCGCAACCGCCGGTTGTATCTGACACGCACATTTGCGGCAGCGGCAGCAGTAGTTTTACTCTGTCTATCGGTATGGACAGCTTATCTGTACATGCAGCCGGCAACCATACAGACTGTTAGCACTTTGGCAGAAACACGTACCGTCCATCTGCCCGACGGCACTTCCGTCACGCTAAACCATTATTCTTCCCTTTCCTATCCGGAACGGTTCAAATCGGATAACCGGGAAGTGGAGTTGAGCGGAGAAGCCTATTTTGAAGTAAGTAAAGACCCAAAGCATCCGTTTATAGTGCAGACAGAAACGATTGACGTTCAAGTATTGGGCACTCACTTCAATGTGGACGCCTATCCCGATAATCCGGATGTAAAGACGACTTTATTAACAGGGTCGGTTGCAGTCAGCAATAAAAACAACTCAGTACGCATGGTGCTGAAACCGAATGAGGCGGCTATATATAATAAGGTGGAACAAAAGCTTACTCGCAAGGTACTGGAGAATGCCGGAGATGAAATTTCATGGCGCCACGGGGAGTTCATATTCGATGATCTGCCGTTGCAGGAGATTGCCCGCGAACTTTCCAACTCGTTCGGAACAACCATTCACATTGCCGACTCAACCTTGCGAAATTATCGGATCACAGCGCGATTCCGTAATGGAGAAGACTTGGATGCGATTTTATCTGTACTGCATAATGCCGGTTATTTCAACTATTCACGAAACACTCAACAGATTACTATTACTAAAAACTAGACTAAATGAGAACTATTCACCAAGGACACCTACCTATCAGAACGCTCGTTCTGATAGGTATGGTGATCCTTATCACCGCACAGGCATACGCACAGAATGCAAATGCCCGACTCACAATCACATTGCGAAATGCTACATTGAAGGAGTTCGTCAAGTTAATCGAAAACTCTACAGGATATTCTTTTATCTACAGTGAAGAAATCAGCATCAGCCATAAAATCAATCTGAAAGTGAAAGATATGCCTTTGCATGAGATACTGGATCTCGTATTCAAGGATGAACCGATCAGTTACAAGTTCTCTGAGAGATACATTCTCCTGCAAAAGAAAAGGGTGCAAAAGCCGGTAAGCCGCAAGTTTACTATCAGCGGATATGTTACCGACGGGACGTCGTCCGAGACGTTGATTGGTACTAATATCATTGAGAGTCATCAATATCAAGGCACTACTACCAATCCTTACGGCTTTTATAGTATCACTCTGCCCGAAGGAGAAACGGAATTACGTTTCTCTTATTTGGGATATACCACAGAAACACATCATTTCACCCTTGCTCAAGATACTCTGCTGAATATTCGTATGAAAGGAAACGCACAATTAGAAGAAGTAGTGGTCGTTTCAGATAAAGCAGAAGCAGGGACAGTTGCCACACAGATGGGAGCTGTCGAGATTCCAATGGTGCAAATCAAGAATACTCCAAGTATATTAGGAGAATCAGATGTAATGAAAGCCATTCAGTTAATGCCCGGAGTACAGGCAGGAGTAGACGGATCGGCTGGATTATATATACGTGGTGGCAGTCCCGACCAAAATCTGATCTTACTTGACGGAACTCCGGTATATAACGTAGACCATATGTTCGGCTTCTTTTCCGTCTTTACTCCTGAAGCTATCAAAAAGGTCACTTTATTTAAAAGTTCCTTTCCTGCACGCTTCGGCGGACGCCTTTCTTCCGTCATTGACGTACGCACCAATGACGGGGATATGAAAAAATATCATGGGACACTCAGTATCGGCTTGCTAACCAGCAAAATAAATTTGGAAGGACCGATTGTGAAAGACAAAACATCATTCAACATATCCGCCAGACGTTCGTATATTGATTTAATAGCCAAACCATTCATGCCCGATGATGAGAAATACAACTATTACTTTTATGATATCAATGCAAAGATCAATCACAAGTTTTCCGACCGGAGCCGTTTATATCTGAGTGCTTATAACGGGAAAGATCACTTCGCTACCCAATATGATGATAATAGCGATTTCAAGGACGGAAGTAAAATGAACTGGGGAAACACAATCATTTCCGCCAGATGGAACTACATTTTCAATAATCGCCTGTTTAGCAACACGACAGTTTCCTACAACAACTACCTATTCAATGTAAGTGCATATTCGAATAATCAATATTCACTCACCAATAACACAACCTTCATCAACCGATACTCTTCAGACTATCGTTCAGGTATCAATGACTGGAATTATCAGATAGATTTTGATTACAACCCATCTCCTATGCACCATATTAAATTTGGAGCAGGATATATCTATCACCGTTTTCGTCCGGAAGTGATGACCTCCAAAATATCAGACAAGGTAGACTCTGAGGCATTTCGCGACACTACTTACCACAGCATGAACAACAGCCGGATTTATGCACATGAAGTATCGGCTTATGCAGAAGATAACCTAAAAATCGGTACTCGTCTACGGCTTAATCTTGGATTACACTTTTCTCTGTTTCAAGTACAAAAACAAAGTTATTTCTCCTTGCAGCCGCGTGTCTCAACACGTTATCAACTAAGTAAAGACGTAATTCTCAAGGCATCTTATACAAAGATGAGTCAATATGTACATCTGCTTTCGTCCATGCCCATCGCTATGCCTACTGATTTATGGGTGCCTGTCACAAAAAAAATCAAACCGATGCGATCCCACCAGTATTCATTGGGGGGATATTATACAGGTATCAAAGGTTGGGAGTTCTCAGTAGAAGGCTATTACAAAGACATGTACAATGTGCTGGAATATAAAGACGGAGTCAGTTTTTTCGGTTCTTCCACCGGATGGGAAAGCAAAGTTGAAATGGGGAAAGGACGTTCGATGGGAATTGAATTTATGGCTCAAAAAACGCTCGGGAAGACAACAGGCTGGTTGTCTTATACCTTATCCAAAAGCGACCGCAAATTTGCTAAAGGTGCTATCAACAATGGAGAGCGATTTCCATACAAATATGATCGGCGCCATATTATTAATCTGACTCTCAACCATAAATTCAGCGAACGTATTGACATCGGTGCCTCGTGGGTGTTTTACACAGGAGGAACCAGTACTATTCCCGAAGAAAAAACAACCATCATCCGTCCTGGTAATGGAGCAAACAATGGCTTTATTCTGGGATTCGATAACTACTACAATCCTATTTATAACAATTCCCCTAATGTTGGAGAGGCCAATTACATAGAACATCGCAATAATTACCGGCTGCCTGCGAGCCACCGGTTGAACATAGGGATTAATTTCAATAAAAAGACCAAGCACGGAATGCGTATCTGGAACATCAGTCTTTATAATGCATACAACTCCATGAATCCGGCATGGGTATTTCGCTCTCATAATGACGATGGAAAAAGTGTGATCAAAAAATATACCCTGCTCCCCTGCATTCCATCTTTTACTTACACTTACAAATTCTAAGTTAACATGAAAACTTATATATATCATCCGCTTATCCTGCTAGTTATAATACTGGTGACAGTATCTTGTGAAAATGAACTCCCTTTTAATATAAAGGATAATCCTCCTAAATTGGTAATGAATGCATTCATTAACGCTGACAGTCTGACAAATGTCTTATTCCTTAACCTGACGGGAAAAGACTATGCCAACCACATTGAAAATGCCACTGTAGAGGTTCACGTCAACGGAGAGTTAAGAGAGACCTTGCGCCCACTCCCGATGGAAACTGAGTATGACAAGCAATGCCGGTTCAACATCACAGGCAAATTTGCTTCGGGAGAAGTAGTGCGTATTGATGCCATGACCGATGACGGCAAATATCATGCCTGGGCAGAAGTCACCGTTCCGCAACGCCTTGATAAAATAGAAAACATCGACACGCTCACCGTCCCGCTAATACAAAACGGACATACTCAAGACTACATGCGCTACAAAATAACTTTTAAAGACCGCCCGAACGAGGCAAACTTCTACCGCATTGTAGTAGATAAACAAATGCGACTATGGGGATACAACCACGAAGAAGGAGGAGAAGATTACCTTCACTGGACAAAGCATATCACTTATTCATTTATCGGACGCGAAGACATAGTACTGACAGACGGTCAACCTTCCACAGGAGATGACGAAGACAACGGACTGTTCGACACAGCTAAAAACATTTATGGTGTCTTTGATGATTCGCGATTTAGAGATACCTCCTATACAATGACGGTCTACAACGATCCCGCCATCCCATACAACAACAATTACAACGGATATTATGAAGGAATGGATGTCATCATCCGTTTGTTGAGTATCACGGAAACAGAATATTACTATCTGAAAGCACTCAATCTAGTCGATTCCGACGTTTATGACGAAACAATTAACGAACCTCTCAGATATCCCAGTAATGTACATGGAGGTACGGGAATGATAGGTATCAGCACGGAAGTATCTCAAACGGTTCGAATCAGGGAAAATAACCCGAAATGACTTGCAAAAATAAATATAGGAGCAGGATTCATAAGTAACTTTCATCTAAAAGATACCCCTGCTCCACCAATCCCCGCTTATCAGTTAGTTCCATCAATACTCCCTCCCGAATCAAGACAAGTCGATTGACAACCTCTAAGACTTTTTCGTAATTATGATCAGCAATCACTATCCCTTTCTCTTCCGAATGTTTTTTTATTAACCCGATCAGTTTATCTACCAAATGAAAGGATAAATAATCGAAAGGCTCATCCAACAGGACAAATTTAGCATTGCCCAGCAAAAGCAACTTAGCTTCCAAATATCTCCGTTCACCTCCGGAAAGTTGGGAGACACGCCGTTCCATACACGACTGGGCAACTTCATCATCCTCATAAAAATAGGGAACGACATTAGCATCCAGGTAACAGTCTACCAATTTATTTATCTTTTCATGCTTGGGCAAGTAGCCTTGTTGCGGCAGGAAGGCTATTGTCCTTGCATGTTGGTAAGGAGCCGAAAGGACCTTACATTCATCCAACCGGATAAATTTCCGGTCTGCTTTCATTGTTCCGAAGATTATTTGCATCAACACGGATTTTCCTGTACCGTTCCTGCCGAACAATCCAATAACATCACCTGTATTTATTTTCAGGTAAACATCAGTCAGCAGTTGCCTGGTACCGAAATTCTTAATAATACTATCTATTTCAAGCAAGTGATGCATAATTTTACAATCCAAAGTACAGACCAATATACAGCAAACACAAAGACAATCAAGTTCCGTTTCAGAATTCCGGAATTATAATAGAAAAAGTAGGCTTCCTTTTCAAGAAACTCCTTATAAAGCAAACTGGCAACAATTCCCCAGCCACCCAATAGATAAGGAAAAGCTTCCCAAAACAAGCTCCAGTCAGCTTTTGATACAATAAGTGCACCTAATATAGACAGCGGAACGTTTATTTTCAACGTACTGTGGAAAAACAAATAATATAGTTTTAGTCTCCGCATATATCTTACATTAATTTGACGGCTATAAATATATGAATTTAAATTAGACATCTTACTAAAAACCAGGCTTCAATTTCTGTTTTTATTCCAAATTCGCTGAAAGTTTCCTTTCATTTTACGAACGTCTCCACCGACTTTAATTAGGAACAACGATCTATTTCAATTATCTTTGCAGCCAAAAACAGGCACTTACTATGTTTATCATCATCGGAATTATGCTGACAGGAATGCTTTTTGGCTTCCTGTTACGTAATAAAAGACTATCTTGGATACATAAAATAATCACCCTGCTGATATGGGTCCTGCTCTTCCTCCTCGGGATTGATGTAGGAGGAAACGAGGCTATCATCAAAGGACTGCATACATTGGGACTCGAAGCACTCATTATCACACTGGCGGCAGTGACCGGCAGTATACTTTGCGCATGGGGACTCTGGTACCTATTATATATAAGGAATAAAGGAAAGGAGACGGAAGTATGAAAGGAAGTCTGATCATCGTCTCATTTTTCATTCTCGGTACCCTTTGCGGGTTTTATCATCTGATTCCTTACGATTTTACGGATAGCAAACTAAGCTATTACGCCCTTTGCGGACTGATGTTCTGCGTAGGTATCAGTATCGGTAATGATCCCAACACACTGAAAAGTTTCCGTTCTCTGAATCCCCGCCTGATGTTTCTCCCCGTCATGACGATACTGGGGACATTGGCAGGATGCGCCGTAGCAGGCATTTTCATGAGCCAAAGAACCTCTTCAGACTGTATGGCAGTGGGAGCCGGATTCGGCTACTATTCCCTTTCGAGTATATTCATCACCGAATATAAAGGTCCGGAATTGGGAACAATCGCATTGTTATCCAACATCATGCGTGAAATCATAGCATTGCTGGGAGCCCCGTTACTCGTGAAGTATTTCGGCAAGCTGGCCCCTATTTCTGTAGGAGGAGCTACCACAATGGACACTACTCTTCCCATCATCACCCGATGTTCCGGAAAAGAATTCGTAATCATTTCTATCTTTCATGGTTTTGTAGTTGATTTCAGTGTTCCATTTCTCGTCACCTTCCTTTGCTCAATATCATTTTAACAGCAATATTCCTTAAAATTCAGTTATATTACATTTTCGTTTCCGCACACGTATTGCAAAAATGTTTCAGAATAAGGTCTTTTTGTATCAAAAAGCAGTTGATTTCTTGATTTACATCAAGAAATCAACCGAAACAAAATCTTTTCCTTTTCTTTATTTTTATGCTATAAAACATATCGCTATATTTGCATAGGTAAAAAGAAAAAACTAAGCGATTAGATCAGTTTTCAATAGGTATTAGATTTGTTTTTTAGGAATAGTTTTTAGGTATAACAATTAAAAAGTAGGTATTATGAAACGTTTAGGATTAACATTAGTGGCAGCACTCTGCCTCGCTGCTTCGACTTTTGCAGCAGGAAACCAACCTACAACTGCAAAATGGGAAGGTAACATCAACGTAAATAAATTAGGTAAATATTTGCAGTTAAACTCTGTTCAGAGCGAAGAAGTAGCAAACATCTGCGATTATTTCTCAGAACAGATGTCAAGAGCCACTACAGCCAAGAAAGATAAAGAAGCAAAATTGCGCAACGCTGTATACGGCAACTTGAAACTTATGAGAAAGACGCTCAGCGCTGAACAATATGCTAAATATGCCGCTTTGATGAACCTTACTTTACTGAATAAAGGCATCGACCTAAGTAAGTAAAATTGAATCATATAGCAAGAGAAAGGGTGGAGACCGGTCAAGTTCTCCACCCTTCTTTTTATCTCATCCCACCTGCCGGACTTTATTCCGGCAAATACATTTTCAGCATCATTTACAAGTACACCGGAATCATTTGATAGTCACCATGGTAGCCCCGAAACCATATTCCTGAAAAGAGGCATCCTGATAACGGTAATTGCTGTGTTTCCGTTTCAATTCATCAATAATGGCTTTCCGAAGCACTCCGTCTCCTTTTCCGTGAATAAACACAACTTTCTGCTCACGCTTCTCTTTATTCGCCTCTATTACTTCACGGAATTTGTCCAGTTGGTAGTTCAGAATTTCGCTGTTACTCATTCCGTGCGTATCATCAAGCAGAGAATCAATATGAAGGTCTACTTCAATAATCCCATTTTTTCCGCTCTGACCGTGGTTGGGCTTCATAATAGGCTGCGACTTGGGTTTATCCACAAACTTTTTCTGCAACAAAGCTGACTGAATCTCTTCCGCCGACACATATACCTGCTTGGCAGGCACGTCATCTTTCACAATATCATAAATCAGAGCAGGTTCTTCGAAGAAATCGGAAGCACTGAATGTATGCAGTTTATAGAATTTCACCGTATCAATCCTCAGCTCTACGCTGACAGCAGGTTTGATGGCAGCAGGCTTTCCATCCTTGAAAGCGATCAGCTGGACAGCTACCCGTTCCATTTCATTCAATACATCCTTGGTGAATTCTTCCAGTAACAGTTTGGTATTCGGCTCTACCAGTCCATGTGAACGGTTGTTCCAAGCCTTTCCTTCCGCACTCAGATAAGTATAATACAGATAGTAATTGCTGTCATTCACCAAATATGCCTCGAAAGGAGTAGTCATCATCGCTTTGGCATCTTCGGGCACATAAGCCAAAAACACATTCAACGTATCACCGCCACGCACTTCCGGCTGGCGCTGTATAACCGGCATTTCCGGTTTGGCCGGCTTCGCGGGTTCCTCCTGCTTCGGAGCTGTCGCGGCAGGCTTGCGTTTTATATTGTAATCATCCGCCTCAATCACGACACATTCACGTATCGGCATCGGGATATCAAAACCATCCGCATCTTCCACCAGTACAAAGTCTTTTCCTTTGAATCCTGTTACGATTCCACCGCCTACCTCACTAAGAAAGCGTACTTTATCTCCTATTTTCATTATTGTATATCCAATTAAAATTCAAACTCAAAAAAACGAGTAACAAAGATAGAGATTTCTATGAAATTAAATGGAGATTCGGTTCTAAAAACAAACCGTCTGCCTTTATTCCTCTTTTTATTGTAACTTTGCACCCGACGAAATACCAAACATATAATCTAAAATTCACCATTAACGACGAAAACCGATGAAAGAACTTATTAAAGTCATTGCTTTTGATGCAGACGATACCTTGTGGAGCAATGAACCTTTTTTCCAGGAAATAGAGAAACAATATACAGACCTATTAAAGCCTTATGGCACTTCTGAAGATATTTCAGCCGCTTTATTTCAAACAGAAATGAATAATCTGAAATATCTTGGCTATGGAGCCAAAGCCTTCACCATTTCTATGGTAGAGACAGCTTTGCATGTGAGTGGACAAAAGATTTCAGGTACAGACATCCAACATATTATTGAATTAGGCAAATCATTACTGAAAATGCCAATTGAACTATTGCCGGGAGTAAAAGAAACGCTTAAAGTATTGAAAGAGAAAGGTAAATACAAATTAGTAGTTGCCACTAAAGGAGACTTACTCGATCAGGAGAATAAGCTGGAACGTTCCGGATTAGCCTCTTATTTCGATCACATTGAAGTGATGTCCGATAAAACAGAGAAAGAATATCAACGAATGTTGAATATCTTACAGATTGCTCCTTCCGAATTTGTCATGATTGGCAATTCTCTGAAATCGGACATTCAACCTGTTCTATCGCTGGGAGGATATGGTATACATATTCCTTTTGAAGTGATGTGGAAACACGAAGTAGTAGACACATTCACACATGACCATCTGATACAGGTGAAAAGAGTTGATGAGTTACTGACGTTGTTTTAAGTAATTTCTCTTCTTGATTACAACAGTTTCATCAATTCAGCCGCCCGGCATGCTTCTATCGAATTCCCGACAGAAAGTTTCTCCAAAATATTCTGTCGGTGGCGGTTGACCGTA
>OIHY01000678.1_pt1 | contig 9674 bp, 6 predicted proteins | sample 1608251 | NCBI WGS metagenome assembly OIHY01 (sample SAMN02674792, study PRJEB24791) | human gut metagenome, SKBSTL006 | isolation source: stool | host: Homo sapiens | place: USA
GGGTAGCTTCCCGAAGGAGGAGAATAGAGATAGAATCGACTTTTTAGTCACCCTCAGTTGAGATACAGAACTGACTATCAAGTAGCTTATCACCATACTGAAATGAGCTAAATTAAAATTACCGATTCGCCTTATTCATTATTTATCAGTCAATATCACTCTAAATATTCAAAAAGATGGCCCGTATTTCCAAACCCGGATTAGATTATTTCCCGCTCGATGTCAACTTCTTCCAAGACAGGAAGGTACGCCGCATTTCCAACCGTCATCATGCGGCAGGAATTGCCGCACTCACTTCCCTGCTCTGCCTCATCTACAAAGAAAAGGGATTTTACGTCGCATGGAATCAAGATACCTTGTTCGACATTTCGCAGGAAGTGTGTTGCGAGGAGGAGGAGATGCAGGCCATCATCGACGACTGCCTGTCCGTCGGACTGTTCGACACCTATATATATAAGGAGTACGGGATTCTGACTTCGCAAGCCATCCAAGAGCAATACCACAAAATCATTACCGACAGCCGAAGGAAATACAAACTTCCGCTGGAACGGTTTTGGCTCATCAAGGAAGAAAAGGATGGAACGGGAAATAATTCCGCAGACATAAGAAGCAATATAAATTCAAAAGGTACAGAAGTGGATGAAGCGGAAAACAAGATAGTAGATGCAGGAGTCAACACAACAAAAACAGGAGTCAATATCACAGCTACAGAAGTTACTAAAACAAAGCCAGGAATCGGCACGACAGGCACAAACATCCATGCAGCAGGCACAGACATCCATGCAGCAGGCACAGGAATCAATGCTACAAAAACAGTGACCGACGGAGCAGCTATGAAAATTAATGCTGCAAAAAACCGAGAAATTGCAGCAACAATCCCACAAACAAAACAGGAAACGGATACAGAAATCGAAAGTAAATCGGAAACGGATACTGAGATTCAAAGCAAACCGAAAAGAGAGATGGAAAATGATATCAAACCGGAAAGAGAAAAAGACAAAGAGAGAGAAAGACAAAGCAAAACCGAAAATGAATGGGAGAAAGATAGAGAGCAGCCGCCCGTTCCGTCAAACGGCGTTTCTCAGGCTGCGCCTGTTGCTGTCAAAGGTTTGTCTTTAGAAATCTCGTCCGGAAAAAGGGAGGAGGAAAATAAGGAAGAAAGAAGAAATGGAGGAATAGATCAGAAGGGAGAAGCTAGATATAACGGAACCCAATACGAAAGAAACCAGCTAGAAGAACCCAAGCATAACGGAACCCAGTACGAAAGAAACCAGCAGGAAGAAGCCCCGAACGAAAGCATTGCTTCCGGAGGATTCTCCGAATCCCTGCTGCGCCTCAACATGGACGCCATCGGCATCCGGAACGAACAAACCGTGAAAGGCATCCTCGCCCTCGCCCGACGCAGAAAGCTGGGTGGTCCGTGCGGCACCTTATGGAAAGTCCTCAGCTCCGAATACCGCTCCACCCTGCTCAAAAAGAACGAGCCGGGCGACTACATCCTCTGGGCGCTCAATCACCCGGCAGAATTTGAGGACACCTACACCGGTATCCTCAAAAAGCGAGTTAGGGGAAGATGAACATTTTTAAGAGGAAGATGAGCATTTTTGAGCGCCCACGTCATTTATTTCTCCCGCCAAACGCATCATAAAACAATAATTTATCCTATCTTTGTGGGACAAAGAAAAAGCCTCTTTACCGTATGCAAAGAGAAACCTCTCTTTACAACCTAAAAGAGCAACAACCAAAACAATGAGCAAATTTATCAATCCGTTCACCGACTACGGATTCAAATTAATATTCGGCAGAGAAGTCTCCAAGGATTTACTAATCGAATTTCTGAACGACCTTCTCGAAGGTGAACGAGTGATAACCGACTTAACGTTTTTGAACAACGAGCAGCTGCCGGACTACCCGGAAGGACGAGGCATCATCTACGATGTCTACTGCACCACGGACACGGGCGAAAAGATAATTGTCGAAATGCAAAACCGCATGCAGAGCAACTTTAAAGAACGCTCCATTTTCTATCTCTCCCGTGCCATCGTCAACCAGGGCCGGACGGGGCACGACTGGAAATTTGAAATAAAAGCTGTTTACGGAGTCTTTCTGATGAATTTCATCATGGACAAGAACATAAAACTCCGGACAGACGTTATTCTTGCAGACAAGGAGACTGGTGAACTCTTCTCGGAGAAATTCCGGCAAATATTCATCGCCCTCCCCCTCTTCAAAAAAAGCGAAGAGGAATGTGAAACGAATTTTGAACGTTGGATTTATATATTAAATAATATGGAAACTTTAAAACGCCTGCCATTCAAGGCACGAAAAGCCGTCTTCGAAAAACTCGAAGAGATCGCTGATGTGGCTTCTATGTCCCCAAAAGAGAGGGAGCTATACGATAATAGCGTCAAAGTGTACCGGGATTATTTGGTGACAATGGATGCAGCGGAAAAGGAAGGAATAAAAAAAGGGATGAAAGAAGGAATGAAAGAAGGACTGAAGAAAGGACTTGAGGAAGGCCTGAAGAAAGGTCGCGAAGAAGCCTTGAACATCTTTCAGACAGCCATCGACATGAAAAAGCAAGGAATTGACAATCAACTCATTGCCGAAAAGACCGGTCTGCCCCTATCGCTCATAGAAAGCCTCAAATAAAGGTAGAACCTAAGCATCCGCCCCCCTGAAAACAAGCCGAGTACCTGCCCGAAAAAGATGACTGAGATCGAAAAAGAAAGGGAAAAGGTTGCGATTATAGTAAGTGAGCCGGGAAGCCAAGTTGCAGAAAGCAGCACTTATATTCTGATTTACAATAAGATAGGACGAAAAAGGAGGAAAAAGAGAGGCTATAAAATATCAATAAGTCTTAGAAGAACTTGGTACATTCGTGATTGTAAACTTACCATCAATATCCGTGATAGTACCAAGAGTAGTGCCATTCACCAATACCGAAGCACCTACAACAGGCAGGCCATCTTCCTCGGCGGTTACCACACCGGTAACTCGGGACGTCTGCGCTGTCACCAGACCTATACCCACAAAAAGGAAGGTCATAAAGAACATCAATTTTCTTTTCATAAATTCTCTCTTAAATTTAACCTATAAATAGACTTCTAGTCTCTAACAGGGTGCAAAGATAACACTATTTATATCAAAATTAAAAAAGTGTTACGTTTTTAACTATAAAGTATCATATTGAAAGAATTTAATCAGAGAATAAATCAAATAAGTAAATCTAAAGACGTATTTAGCAGCATTTAAACATTATTACCTAACAGAAAGAAAGTGTTAAAACCGCTATTTTCATAAAAAAAACATCAGATATTCGTTCGAAATGGTATCTTTTTATCATTTTATGCCTTAAATAGCCCCAAAAACACTTAACGCTTCCCGAAAGGGCAACTCCCCACCGTACCAAGTTCTTCTAAAACTTTGCGCGTTTCCTATGTAGGAATGACTCCGCAAACTGTTACGATCACACAAGGCGTTATCAAAGTAGTATTAAAAAGTGACGCCAAGTCACTAGACGAAGTCGTAGTAACGGCCATGGGTATCTCCCGCGAAAAGAAAGCGCTGGGATACGCCGTTCAGGACGTGAAGTCAGACCAGCTGACACGCGCGGCCAACACCGACCTTGCAGGAGCACTACAAGGAAAAGTTTCGGGTGTGGACATCGCTCCCTCTTCCGGTATGCCGGGTGCATCTTCCAAGATCACGATCCGCGGTTCCCGTTCGTTCACGGGCGACAATACACCTCTGTATGTCATCGACGGCATGCCGATCTCTTCCGCTGCCGACGTAACGACTACCGACAACGCTAACGGCGCCGCCTACGGTACCGACTACGCCAACCGTTCGGTGGACATCGACCCCAACGACATCGAAAGCATCAACATCCTCAAAGGTCAGGCAGCTTCTGCCCTCTACGGTATGCGTGCGTCAAACGGTGTCATCGTCATCACCACCAAAAGCGGTAAAGGAGTGGCCAAAGGCAAACCGACGATCACATTCCGCAGCAATCTTTCGTTCGATGTCGTGTCTACACTGCCCGAACTGCAAAACGAATTCGGACAAGGCAGCGGCGGCTCATACGACCCTTATTCCGGCCACAGCTGGGGACCGAAAATAGCCGACCTCGCCAACGATCCTACATACGGCGGCAACACCGACAACGCTTTCACCCAGAAAATGGGAAAACGTCAGGGACAATACTACGTGCCCCAACGTGCCGAAGCCGGTCTTGACCCGTGGGCAACGCCGAAAGCATACAACAACATGAAGGATTTCTTCGACACCGGCATTACCTGGAGCAACAACGTCAACGTTTCCCAAAATCTGGACAAAGGAAACTACTCTTTCTCGCTGGGTAACAGCCACCAGGAAGGCATCATCCCGACTACCGGTATGGACAGATACAACGCCAAAATGTCTGCCGAAGTTCAGCTCAGCCCCAACTGGTCGACTGGCTTCAACGGTAACTTCGTGACTTCCAAGATAAAAAAGCAGTCTACCGCCAACTCCGGCGTGACGGCTACCATCTACAACGCTCCGGTGAGCTACAACATGAAAGGAATCCCCTCGCACGTCGAAGGCGACCCGTACGAGCAGAACACGTACCGCCAGGCATGGATCGACGACGCCTACTGGGCTGTGGACAACAATCTGTTCACCGAACGCTCGCAACGTTTCTTCGGAAACGCATTCGTGAAATTCACGACCAAATTCGGCACGGACAACCACAAACTGGACGTGAAATACCAACTCGGTGACGACGCCTACACCACCAACTACAGCGAAATCTACGGATACGGCAGTACAATGGCAGACACCGGCGACGCCATCGAATACCACTACAGCATCAACGAGCTGAACTCGCTGCTGACAGCTTCTTACCGCTGGGACATCAACAAGGACTGGGTATTCGACGCCCTGATCGGTAACGAACTTGTAGAGAAAAGAACGCAATATGCCTTCTCCGAAGGGATGAACTTCAACTTCCCGGGATGGAACCACATCAACAATGCTTCTATCTACCAGAGTTCCAAGTCGTACAACAAGAAACGTACGGTAGGTAACTTTGCCAACCTGTCTCTGGCATGGAAAAACATGGTATACCTCAACGGAACAATCCGTAACGACGTCGTTTCAAATATGCCGCGCGACAATCGTTCGTTCACTTATCCTTCCGTATCGCTCGGATTTGTGTTCACCGAACTCGAACCGCTGAAAAACAACATCCTCACATTCGGTAAGCTGCGCGCATCGTACGCCGAAGTAGGTATGGCAGGCGACTATATGCAAAGCTATTACTACACCCCGAGCTACGGCGGCGGATTCTTCAACGGCACGCCCATCGCCTACCCGATCAACGGAACGATGGCATATATCCCTTATTATAAGGTGTATGACCCGAACCTGAAACCGCAGAACACGAAGTCATACGAAATCGGTGCCGACCTGACATTCTTCAACGGACTGTTCACTTTGAACTATACCTACTCGCGTCAGAACGTAAAAGACCAGATCTTCGAAGTGCCTTTGTCCGGCTCTACCGGCTACGACAGCATGATCATGAACGGCGGTAAGATTCATACCAACTCGCACGAACTTACACTGGGAGTGTCGCCGGTCAACAACCGCAACTTCAAGCTCGACTTCGCTTTCAACTTCTCAAAGATCGACAACTACGTAGACGAACTTGCACCGGGTGTTGAAAGCATCTATCTCGGCGGATTCGTCACTCCGCAGGTGCGTGCCGGTATCGGCGAGAAATTCCCCGTAGTATACGGCAGCACGTACAAGCGCAACAAGGCCGGACAGATCGTGGTAGACGCGAACGGACTTCCGCAGGTGGGCGAAGACGACGTGATCGGCCGGGTTTCTCCCGACTTCCGTCTGGGCTTCAACACGAATATCGAGCTTTACAAATTCCGTATCGCTGCCGTGTTCGACTGGAAACAAGGCGGACAAATGTACTGCGGTACTGCCGGTGAAATGAACTTCTACGGTGTCACCAAAGAATCGGGCGAAAAACGCAAGAGCAACTTCGTCGTTCCCAACACCGTGAAAGAAACCGGAACAGACGCGCAGGGCAACCCGACGTATGCCGCCAACGACATCGAAGTGACTAACGCACAGGCTTATTACACCCGCCTGCGTTCTATCAACGAATCTTATATCTACGATTCATCGTTCATCAAACTGCGTGAGCTTTCTGTAAGCTACCCGGTATACGCCAGCAAATGGCTAAACGTAGATGTAAACGTATTTGCCCGCAACCTCATCGTATGGTCCGAGCTGAAGGGATTCGACCCGGAAGCATCTCAGGGTAACGACAACATGGGAGGTGCCTTCGAGCGTTTCTCTCTGCCGGGAACTGCAAGCTACGGTTTTGGTGTAAATGTAAAATTCTAATTAGCTAAACGAAAGAAGATTATGAAAAGATATGATAAAATAACCGGTGTACTGGCTGTTGCCGCTCTGTCTTTGTTCTCTGCTTGCTCGGAGGACACGATGGACAGAATCAACAAGGACCACGACCACACCACCAGTGTTGCCTCAAGATTTATCTTGGCAGATGTAATCACCTCTACCGCTTTCTCCAACGCCAGCGGTGACATCAATACATACGCCTCTTCGTATATCGAATACGAAGTAGGTGTCGACAACCAGCTTTACTACGCCGAAGTCCGCGAAAACGAACCGTCGTCCTCGTCTACCTTCAATAACTCATGGAACGGCATCTATTCTTCATTGAAGAACGCCCGCATCATCATCGACCAATGTGGCGAAGGAGGCAGAGATCACGGCAACGACGTCACCCGGGGAATGGCCGAAGTGATGGCCGCTTACAACTGCGCACTGATTGCCGATTTCTTCGGTGATGCCCCGTGCAGTCAGGCTGCGCTGGTGGACGAAAAAGGCTCTCCGGTCTATATGACCCCGAAAATGGATACGCAACAGGAAATCTATACTCAAATCATCAGTTATCTCGACGACGCCATCGCCAATCTTCAGAAAGAAGACTTGGCAGACGTGACCGAGCAGGATTTCCTTTATGCCGGCGACGCGGACAAATGGCTGAAATTCGCTTACGGCCTGAAAGCCCGCTACACCATGAGACTGATCAACCGCTCAAGCAACAAATCGGCCGATTATGAAAAGGTGCTGGACTATGTAAGCAAATCGTTCACTTCGGCTGACGACCAGGCTGCATTCGACATCTACGACTCTAACAACATCAACCCGTTCTACGGTTTCTACAACTCTCGTGCCGGATTCGGAGCCAGTACAAGCCTCGGCACCAAGCTGTTGGCCTACAATGATCCGCGTGCCAACCGTGCTTTCTTCACTCCGATCGTCGACAAAAAACGTTCGCAGGTAGCAGCCAACGATCCCAGCCTCGTTCCGGCTCCCAACGGTAGTCCGGATCAGAGTACGTCCAAATACGGTATCTCTGCATTCGTTTACGCCAAAACCGCACCGACCCTGCTGATGAGCTATCACGAACTGATGTTCCTGAAAGCAGAAGCTCTGTGCCGTCTGAACCGTGATGCGGAAGACGCGCTGAAAGAAGCGGTAGTAGCCGGCTTGCTGAATGCGGAAAACAGCATAAGCATTGCCATCAAGGAGTTGGGAAGCGGTTTGAACACCAATTCCAGCGAAGTAATCACGGAAACGTCTGCCGGAAAGTATTTCGACGACGTAGTGAAAGCGAAATATGCAGCCAACCCATTGCAGGAAACAATGATTCAGAAGTACCTTGCCATGTGGGGTGCCTCCGGTGAAGCCACGGAGACGTACAACGATTTCCGTCGTATGAAGGGACTGAACGAAAACTTCATCACGCTGACCAACCCGAACAATTCCAGCAAATTCCCGCTGCGCTACCCATACGGAAACAGCGACACAGCTGCCAACCCGGAAGTGAAAGCCGCTTACGGCAACGGTGACTACGTATACTCCGAACCCGTTTGGTGGGCAGGCGGAAGCCGATAAAAATCGCTCTTAAAATCTCTCAAAGGAGAGACTTTACATAGAGTCGTTTCTGAACTCTAACAAATTAACGGAAACGAACAGAAATAGGCCGACCGTGAGGTCCGCCTATTTTACTTTTACAGCCTTCTGCCGAAAGTGTCGGGCAGAGGCATTCCAGACAATACACCCGGATTGATACAGTAATATCCGGATTGACATAGAAACGTCCGGACACAGCTGACGGGGATAATGTGGATTTTCATATAGTAAAAATCCATATTATCCCCGTCAGCTATTTGTTAATATCACAAATACAAAACAGGAAAAAACACCCGAATTGTTATACCGTTTTTCTACTCAGCGATACCGTTTTGCCGGATAAAGATCATGTTTGCCGGAGCAAGGACCGGTTTAACAAACAAAAAAGATCAGTCTACCGGACAAAAAAAGAGATCGGTTTACCAGACCAGTTCGGGGAAATACTTCGTCAGCGTATTGCGCAGAATCGACAGTGTGATCGGTTTCACCAGCACTTCGCTCGCTCCCGCGTTCATCGCATTCTCCTTGTCAGAGCTGAAAGCGTAGGCGGTCTGCATGATAATAGGGATTTCCTTGTTTTCTCCGCGGATGATTTTCGTAGCATCCAGTCCGTTCATCACAGGCATTTTGATGTCCATCAGGATCGCTTTGGCCTCGTTGCCGTATTCCTTGAACAGTGCCACGATTTCTTCGCCATTCTTGGCCCACTGTATATCACATTTCTTTCCGATGATTGCTTTGATCAGTTTGAAGTTGCTGTCGTCGTCCTCAGCCACTAAGATAAGAGGTCTGAATTCATTTGTTTGTCCGCCTTCCATATCGTTTCTATATTATTTTTAAAATTATTCTCTAAAATTACTTTTTAGTCAACATATTTCAGTTAATAATGCTTTTCAGCCCGCAAGTTATAAAAAAGATTGATATATTTCGCTATCTTTGCGCCTCAAATTATAAAGAATTGTATGATTTCGATAGACGGACTAGCCGTAGAGTTTAGCGGCACTACCCTATTTAGTGATATTTCTTTCGTTATTAATGAAAAAGACCGCATCGCCCTGATGGGAAAAAACGGAGCGGGAAAAAGTACCTTACTCAAGATTCTGGCAGGAGTCAGACAGCCTACCCGTGGCAAGGTTTCGGCCCCCAAGGATTGCGTAGTAGCCTATCTCCCACAGCATTTGATGACGGAAGACGGCAGAACCGTGTTTGCCGAAACGGCACAGGCTTTCGCGCATCTGCACGAGATGGAAGCACGGATCGACGCACTGAACAAGGAGCTGGAAACACGGACGGATTACGAAAGTGACAGTTACATGGCACTGATCGAGGAAGTGTCCGCCCTCAGCGAAAAATTTTACTCCATCGACGCAACCAATTACGAAGAGGATGTAGAGAAATCATTACTCGGACTCGGATTCACACGCGAAGATTTTCAACGTCAGACGAGCGACTTCAGCGGAGGCTGGCGCATGCGCATCGAGCTCGCCAAACTGCTGCTGCAAAAACCGGACGTACTCCTGCTTGACGAACCGACCAACCACCTCGACATCGAATCGATCCAATGGCTGGAAGATTTTCTGATCAATAACGGCAAAGCGGTCATCGTGATCAGCCACGACCGCAAATTCGTGGACAACATCACCACCCGCACCATTGAAGTAACG
>OIHY01000734.1_pt1 | contig 9038 bp, 7 predicted proteins | sample 1608251 | NCBI WGS metagenome assembly OIHY01 (sample SAMN02674792, study PRJEB24791) | human gut metagenome, SKBSTL006 | isolation source: stool | host: Homo sapiens | place: USA
ATGGCTAATAATTAGATACAGTAATAAAAGCCCCATTTTTTTTTGCTCTTATTTTCTTTCCTGCCGGCTTATTTGTATCTTTGAACCCTATATAAAAAGAGTATTTCAAATCGTAAAATCGTAAATTATGTTTTCCGGAATTGTAGAAGAATATGCTACCTTGGTAGCACTGGTGAAAGACCAGGAGAATATACACTTTACATTTAAGTGTTCGTTTGTGAATGAGTTGAAAATCGACCAGAGTATTTCTCACAACGGTGTCTGCCTGACAGTAGTAAGTCTGACGGATGACACGTATACGGTGACTGCCATGAAAGAAACATTGGAACGTTCCAATCTCGGTCTGTTGAAGGTAGGAGATAAGGTGAATGTAGAGCGTAGCATGATGATGAACGGCCGTTTGGATGGGCATATTGTTCAGGGACATGTAGACCAAACTGCAACCTGCATTGATATCAAGGATGCAGAAGGAAGCTGGTACTTTACATTCCGGTATGCGTTTGATAAAGAAATGGCAAAGCGCGGATATATTACTGTTGATAAGGGTTCGGTGACCGTGAACGGTGTTAGTCTGACGGTATGTAATCCGACAGATGATACTTTTCAGGTGGCTATCATTCCTTATACTTATGAATATACCAATTTCCATACGTTTACAATCGGCAGTGTGGTGAATATCGAGTTTGATATAATCGGCAAGTATATCAGCCGGATGATTCAATACAAATAATATGGAATATACAGACTTTCTGCAATTGGTACTTTCCCGGCAGAGTGACCGGGCGTATGATAAAGAACGTCCGGTAGAAGCGGAGAAGTTGGAGAGGATTTTAGAGGCGGGTCGTTTGGCTCCTTCTGCCTGTAATGCACAGCCTTGGAAGTTCGTGGTGATAACTGACCGTGAATTGGCTTTAAAAGTGGGTAAGGCTGCTGCAGGACTTGGGATGAATAAATTTGCTAAGGATGCTCCAGTGCATATCCTGATTGTAGAAGAGTCCGCCAATATCACTTCTCTACTTGGAGGAAAAGTGAAGGATAAGCATTTCCCGCTGATTGATATTGGAATTGCTGCTGCTCATATCACACTGGCTGCTGAAAGTGAAGGACTGGGATCGTGTATTTTGGGCTGGTTTGATGAAAAGGAGATAAAGCGCTTGACCGGCATCCCTGCTTCCAAACGTCTGTTACTGGATGTTGCGATCGGATATCCGGTAAAGGAGAAGCGGAAGAAGATGAGAAAGCCGCAGGAAAAAGTGGTTTCTTATAATCGTTACTGATTCTAAAAGAATAAATATTTCCAACTTGTAGAATAGCTATATAACAGAAGGCGTCGTTGGTTTTAAAGGAACGACTTCTTTCTTTAAAACCAAAAATGAATGTATTAGGTCGCTGATAGATAGTTTAATATAAAAGCCCCATATTTGGGGCTTTTATATTAATATACTTATTTCTTTTTTGACAACTCTTTCAGTAGATGATCTACTGCTGCTTTCAGTTGAGCATCTTCTCCTTTCAGGCTGGCTCCCGGTTCGTTGTAGACCAGAATGTCTGGTTGTAAAGTTTGATTTTCGAGATATTTTCCTTGCATATCCATACATCCTACCTGTGGGATACCGAATACGATAGATGGGTCAATCTGTCGTTCCCACCATACAGCAGTCATGGTTCCTGCAACGGGAGTACCAATCAATTTGCCGATGCCTAATGTCTTATATACGTATGGAGTACCGTGAGCATTACTGTAATTGTCTTCACAAGCTAACATACATGAAGGCTTCAGCCATTTGTTGAATGGGTCGCTTCCGATATATTGTCCACGTGGAACGAAACGCTGGTATTCTTTTCCGCTCAGAAGGGTAACGACGTCATCGTGCAGCCAACCGCCGCCATTATGACGGGTATCTACTATGACAGCTTCTTTGTTGCGGTAACGTCCCAGTAACTCGGAGTACATTTTACGGAAGCTCGGACTATCCATTCCTTTTATATGTACGTAGGCAATACGACCGCCAGATAACTCCTCTACTTTCTGTGCGCAACGTTTCACCCAACGTTTGTAGAGCAATTCACTTTGTGCCCCATAGCTGATAGCTTTCACAGTTTCTTCAAAACGCTTTTTGGTGGCCGGGTCATATACGGTAAGTATTACTTTGCGTCCTACCTTGCCTTCAAACAATGGGAAGTAATCAGCATTGGCTTCAATCGTTTTTCCGTCTACTTTTTCGATGATACATCCTGCTTTCACATCAGTTTTCTTTTGAGTGAAAGGACTCTGATCCAGAATTTCTTTGATTTTCAGTCCTGTACCACTATATGATTCATCATAGAAGACGCCCAATGTAGCGGTAGATAATGCACTGCCTCCACCTGCATAACGGGCTCCCGTATGTGAGGCATTCAGTTCTCCGAGCAGTTCGCTCAGCATTTCAGCAAAGTCATAATTATTATTGATATGTGGCAGGAAGCGTTGGTAAGCTTCTTTATATCCTTTCCAGTCGGTTCCTTGAAGGTCTGCGACATAGAATTTATCATTTACCTGTTGGTAGACATGGTCGAAGATATATGCGCGTTCGCCATAAGGACGATAATCGAAGAAGGCTTCAAATTCAATCGGAGTGACTTTGCTGCCGGCGATTTCGATTTTCTTTAGTTGGCTTCTTGTGCACATAAAGATGTTCTTACCTTCTTTATCGGGGATCAATGCACCTCCACCGACTCCTTTAAGCAATATTTTGGTGGTATTTTCTTTTAATTTATGTTCCCACAAATCATAGTCACCTTCGAAAGCTGCCAGATAATAGAGTACATCGCCTTTCGGAGTTAGTACTGCGTCACTAAGACGGGAAGAATTGACTGTCAGGCGGACAATGCGATCGAAACGATTTTCGAGGTCGAAGGTCAGCGGCTTGACTTCTTCTTTTTTCTTGTCTTCTTCTTTCTTGGTATCTTTTGTTTTAGCGTCTTTCTTATCTTTCTTCTTTTCAGCTTTCTCTTTCTCCTCTTTTTCCTTCTTGGCCTTTTCTTCTTTCTCTGTTTTTTCAGCCTCTTCAAGTAGGGCGAGGTCCTCTTTGCTCATGGTGAAACGGTTGTATGCATCTACATCGAAGAACATGATATAGGTATCGCTTTCGCTTCCCCAGCTACCGTGACTACGGTATCCGGAACGGTCACTGTTCCATATCATGGCTTTTCCACCCAATACCCATTTGGCATTGGTGTCGCTGTATCCGCTTTCGGTAAGGTTCACCATTTCTCCTTTTCCGTCAGCTTTCAACAGTACCACATCTTTATTATTCCAGCCGCCTATACCAATAAAATCAGAGAGAATCCATTTACTGTCGGGACTCCATTGGAACCATTGGTCACCGTCTGCATAAGAATACTGGTATTTGGCATCCATAACAGTACGTACAGCTTTGCTTTTCAGATTGATAACACGAATAGCCGTACGGTTTTCAAGGAAAGCAATCTCCTTTCCGTCAGGGCTATACTGTGGTTGGAAAGAAGCGACGTTAGATTTAGTCAAGCGTTCTTCTTTCAATTCGGTGGCATAAGTGAACTGCTTTTCTTCTTTACGTACGATCGTTGATGTGTAAAGTTGCCAAAGTCCGTTACGTTCCGATGAGTAAACTAAAGTACGTCCGTCGGGGGCAAAACTGATGTCACGTTCCTGGTCGGGAGTATTCGTAATTTGCTTCGTTGTTTTGTAGTCGATAGAAGTGACGTATACATCACCGCGCATGATAAATGCCACTTCCTTACCCTTAGGAGAAACGGCAATGTCAGTTGCGCCGTACGATCTGATCTGGCGGATGATGTCTTTGTCTATCTTATCCGACAGGATAGTGATATTTACTTTTTGTGGCTGTCCGCCCGGAACAAGCGTGTAAATCTCGCCATTATAGCCGTAGCATAATTTACCTTCGCTTGCCATACTCAGAAAGCGTACCGGATGTTTGGTGTGGAAAGTGATTTGCTTGGAAGTATTTGCTCCGGGGGTACGTTGGAAGATGTTGAACGAACCTTTTTCTTCACTCAAATAATAGAATGACTTACCGTCGGGAGCCCATACCGGTTCACGGTCTTCACCTCCGAAAGTGGTTTGCTTCTGGTATACGGGCGTCTTTCCGGGAGTATAGCTCCAGATGTCACGGGCGATAGGGGATACCTGATGTTTACGCCAGTAGTCTTCATATCCTTTTTTATCCTGATAAAGCATAATTCCTTCCTTATTAATAGAGATACACTCCATAGGCATGGATGAAAACATGGTGGGACGTCCTCCTGTAACGGCCACTTCGTATATCTGCTGGAATTGTCCCGAGGGAAATCCGGCATCCTCGGCAGAAGGGGCGATATTAGCTGTGAACAGGATATGCTTGTCGTCTTTATAAGCGACAGGCTTTTCGCTGCCGGAATGAGTGGTCAATCGTTGGGGGACTCCTCCCTCTTTGGCGACAACGAAAACATCAAGACTCCCCATGCGGTCGGATGCAAAAGCTATCTGCTTTCCGTCGGGACTCCATACCGGAGTGGTGTCAAAAGCCGGATTCGTGGTGATTTGGGTGGCACGTCCGCCGGTTGACGGTACTGTGTAAATGTCTCCCTTGTAGGTGAATGCAATGGTTGTTCCGTCCGGAGAAAGAGCGCAATAGCGCATCCATAGTGGAACTTCTTGTGCCGCAATTGTTCCTGCAAAGCAGAGAACAAATGCACTTAGTAGTAGTTTCTTCATTTTTCTTTATTATAATTGTGTTAATTCATTTCTAAAGGTCTACGGGGCGCTATTTATAAATCTTTGAGTAGTACTTTACTTGCCTTTTTATAGTATTCTTCTCTCGATTCTGTCAGCACCTTCCATTCATCGCTAAATTCTTCGTCTTTATCAATCTTGAAATTCTCGGAACCGTATGTGTCCAAACGATCAAGCAAAATTGCTACATTTAATTGGTTGATATCCATAGAAGGCTGATAACCGATATCTTCACTTTTTTGGTCGGTTACTACCTCATGTATCAGGTCTATTTCCTGTAATTGATAAAGTACTTGGTTCGTCAGCCGGATGGGTATCTGATGTTCTTCCGATATTTCTGCCGCCGTATAAGGAGGATCGTTCTTTTCGAACCGTTTGGCGATGAGTGACATAATCAGGATAGAGATAAAATCCCGGTAACGCCTGCTGATATTACGTGTGTCCTGGTCGAAGCTAAAACTGCGGATGTTCTGTCCCGCGTATGCCAGTTCAGCACCGAACAGGCAGATAGTCCAGGAAATCTGTAACCAGAGCAGGAATAGAGGAAGTGCGGCAAAGCTACCGTAGATAGCATTGTATTTTGATACCCACAACTGGCTGTTGATATATAGGAACTGGAAAGCCTGATAAGCGGAGCCGGCCAGAATACCGGCAATAAGAGCGTGTTTGAATTTTACTTTCGTGTTCGGCATGAAAATATACAGCCCGGTGAACATCATCCATGTGAGAACGAAGGGGATAAGCCGTATCATGAACTTCATGACAGGAGCAAGCAGGACGAAATCATCCATTTGTTTGAGTATGGTACTCATAAACAGGGAAAGTCCTCCGGAAACAACTATCAGAATCGGCATCAACAGGAACATGGAGAAATAATCCGTAATCTTGCGATACATGGAACGTGCTTTCTTTACTTCCCAGATACGGTTGAATGTGATTTCAATATTGCTGACCAGATTGATGACCGTCCATAACAACATCACTAAACCTACTCCGATGAAAACACCTCCTTTGGTTTGTGAGAGATAGGAATTGACAAAAGAGAGAATGGCTTCTGTCGTTTCTATATTTCCTCCGAAGCCGTTGCGGAACTGGTGTTCCATTAGGTTGTCGAACCCGAAGCCACGGGCTACGGCAAATAAAATGGCAAGTATCGGCACAATGGCGAGCAGCGTGCTGTATGTCAGCGCAGAGGCCTTGTTAGCCATTCGGTCTTTGGTGAACCGGTTGATACAAAGATAGATCGTTTTTATAATATTGTAGAGCGAGAACTTAGTTCTGGTCACTTCGTCTTCCGTGATGCGCCAAATGTCATACGTAAGAAACTTCCATATATCAGTGATTTTCTTCTTCATGGCTCAGGGTTTTAAAAAGAAAAAGCAGTCAGCCTATAAGCCGAGTTCTGTACCTTATATAAATAAGGTGTCTGTCATTTATCTGAGTGACGTGTCACCACGGCACTTTAGCGGTCTACCCTCCGACATGGAGCGAGCAACTCTCATAACGCCGGTTTACATGACCTTACAACTCCTAAGACGTACAGCCCGACATGTCACCATGCGGCTGGTGGGCTCTTACTCCACCTTCTCACCCTTACCTCTCCCCGAAAGGAATGGCGGTTATTTTCTTCTACGTTACTCTACCCTCACGGACAGCTTTCTGTTAGGAAGTAGGATGCTCTGTGTTGCCCGGACTTTCCTCCTGCACGAAAACGTGCACGCGACAGACCGGCCAACTGCTTTAGGCTGCAAAAATACGTCATTTATTTTGTTTTAGCCAAAGAATGTGTCACAAATAGAAATAATTTCTACCTTTGCTATCATTAAATCATGGTTCGATGAAGAAAATTATCCTTTTTTTCTGCTGCTTTCTGGCAGTTGTGTCAGTTACCCTGAATGCTCAGGAGATACGTCCTATGCCTGCTGATTCCGCTTATGGAGTAGTGCATATTTCTGTCTGTAATTTACGTGACGAGGGGAAGTTTACCTCCGGTATGAGTACACAAGCATTGTTAGGAATGCCGGTTAAAGTTCTGCAATATACGGGTTGGTACGAGATTCAAACACCGGATGATTATACCGGTTGGGTACATCGAATGGTTATTACCCCCATGTCGAAGGAAAGATATAATGAATGGAACCGTGCCGAAAAGATTGTGGTTACTGCCCATTATGGATTCACTTATGAGAAGCCGGATGAGAAATCGCAAACCGTATCTGACGTAGTGGCAGGAAACCGCTTGAAGTGGGAAGGAAGCAAAGGGCATTTTTATAAAGTCTCTTATCCGGACGGTCGGCAAGCATATATTTCCAAATCGATCTCACAGCCGGAGACAAAATGGAGAGCTTCTCTGAAACAGGATGTGGAGAGTATTATCGAAACTGCATATACTATGATAGGCATTCCCTATCTGTGGGCCGGTACTTCTTCCAAAGGAGTAGATTGCAGCGGTCTGGTTCGTACGGTGCTGTTCATGCATGATATTATTATTCCCAGGGATGCATCGCAACAAGCTTATGTAGGAGAACGCATCGAGATTACTTCCGATTTTGCTAATGTGCAACGGGGAGATTTGGTGTTTTTCGGTCGGAAAGCGTTTTCCGGACGGAAAGAAGGTATCTCTCATGTCGGTATCTATTTAGGAAATAAACAGTTTATCCATGCTCTTGGCGATGTGCATATCAGTAGCTTTGAACCGGCAGATAAGAACTATGATGAATTTAATACGGGGCGTTTGCTTTTTGCAGTCCGCTTTCTGCCATATATAAATAAGGAGAAAGGGATGAATACTACGGAACATAATCCTCACTACCTTCTACAATAACCTCTTTATTTTATTGTCTTATCACACTTATAACTTTGAAAACATGCAAAACAGAAGAGATTTCTTGAAAACGGCGGCTTTTGCAGCTTTAGGTTCCGGGCTAGTGGTTCGCCAGGCATTGGCCGGGGAATTATCACCTTCTACCTTATATATAAATAAACTCGGCTTGGGCGGGAAGATGAAAATGAAGTTTTTCCCTTATGAGTTGAAATTAAGACATGTATTTACTGTGGCCACCTATTCGCGTACTACAACTCCCGACGTACAGGTGGAAATAGAATATGAAGGGATCACCGGATACGGGGAGGCTTCTATGCCCCCTTATTTAGGTGAAACAGTGGAGTCTGTCATGAATTTCCTCAGGAAGGTGAACTTGGAGCAGTTTTCTGATCCTTTTCAGTTAGAAGACATTTTGTCATACATTGACAGTCTCTCGCCGAAAGATACTGCAGCTAAAGCAGCAGTGGATATTGCTCTTCACGATTTAGTGGGAAAATTGCTGGGCGCTCCGTGGTATCAGATATGGGGATTGAATAAGGAAAAGACGCCTTCTACCACTTTTACTATTGGCATTGATACTCCGGATGTGGTGCGTGCGAAAACAAAAGAATGTGCCGGGCGGTTTAATATATTAAAGGTGAAACTGGGACGGGACAATGATAAAGAGATGATTGAGACCATTCGCTCGGTGACAGACCTTCCGATAGCGATAGACGCTAATCAAGGTTGGAAAGACCGTCAGTACGCGCTCGATATGATTCATTGGCTGAAAGAAAAAGGGATTGTGATGATAGAGCAGCCTATGCCGAAAGAGCAGTTGGATGACATTGCGTGGATAACCCAGCAGAGTCCGTTGCCGATATTTGCCGATGAGTCTTTGCAGCGTTTGGGAGATGTGGCAGCATTGAAAGGTGCTTTTACGGGAATTAATATCAAGTTGATGAAATGTACCGGTATGCGTGAGGCATGGAAAATGGTGACATTGGCGCACGCGCTCGGTATGCGTGTAATGGTAGGGTGTATGCCAGGAAATACCGTTCTGCGGTGAATCCTTCATTATGTATATGCTCTGCCGCTTCTGTCAACATCTGCCTGTGCAGCGGGTTGTGGAAAGCCAGTTCATCCTCCTTCAAGTCATTGACTACGTATTCCGTTACCGTGATGGGAATTTCTTTTCCTTCCTCATCGGGAACGTTGCACAATATTTTCTCTCCGTAGCGTACTACCATTTGCAGAATAAGGCGCTCGTATTTGTAGAATTCCTGTCCTTCTTTTCCTTCCTGCGGGATATAAGATACGTATTCGGCAGCTTCCGGTGGTTTATCATTATCATGAAAATGCATTTGTAAAGGGGACATTCTACAAGGTACTGGCTACAATCATGCAGAAGTTAGCACACGAAATCATCTGTGTCTCGGAATATCAAGCATCATTCCTGCAACAAAAAAAATGTGTAATAAC
>OIHY01000749.1_pt1 | contig 8858 bp, 5 predicted proteins | sample 1608251 | NCBI WGS metagenome assembly OIHY01 (sample SAMN02674792, study PRJEB24791) | human gut metagenome, SKBSTL006 | isolation source: stool | host: Homo sapiens | place: USA
CTTCGGGACCTACATTGACAGATGAGGATATCAGGAGAGTGGTGGATACGATCAGAGCGATATAAATAAAATAAATCTAATTACTCATGGAAAACTTAACAGAAAATGATTTTCAGCGTGTGGCGGATTTACTTGGCATTGAGGTAGCAGTGGTAAAAGCTGTACAGGCAGTTGAGACCGGTGGGCATGGGGTGTGATAGGTACAGGCATCAAGGCGTATGACTATATGGATGGAGTGAGCAATCATTACGGAGTGTATTCTGTAGTGCTTACAGTAGATGAGAAAGAAGTATTCCGCAGTACTGTCGATCGTTTCTCACAAGAAGAAAACCGGATGATTAACTCTTGGACTTGCGGGCAATATATGAAATCCTTCATCGAGCCGGGAAATACATTACGTTTATTAAAGGCATCGAACACTAATCGTGGTTTGGTGACTATTGATGAAGAACGCGATTATCGCTTCTTGTATACTCTGAAGGACGTTTTTGGCAATACTTCTAAATATAGTTTCACGGTTAGGGGGCGAAAACAACCGCTTGAGCCATTGCAACATCGCGAAAAGTATTTCTTTGCGTGGGATAAGGTAAACTATCTGCAAGAGCCGGGTTTGAATCTGGTTGTTCCCAAAGGAATGTTATATGACGATGCCCCCCTTAATTATCAAGTAAAAGCTGATAGCGGTGCTGTTGCGTTTACATATCAGTTAAATGACAAACCGATTCCGCTTCATGCAAGCTGTGAATTGCGTATTGGCTTACGTAGAAAGCCAATAACTGATACTACAAAATATTATGTAGTCCGTGTCACCCCGAGAGGAGGAAAATATAGTGTCGGTGGAAAGTATGAAGACGGATACATGAAGGCATCTATTTGTGAATTGGGAACTTATACGGTTGCCATTGACACAATTCCGCCTGAAATTATTCCTGTTAATAAGAAGCAATGGGGAAGAACCGGAAAGATTGTCTATCGTTTGAAGGACAAAGGAACGGGTATTGCATCCTACCGTGGAACGATTGACGGCGAATATGCACTTTTCGGACGACCGAATATTGTGAAATCGTATTGGGAATGTGTACTTGATCCGAAGCGTGTGAAGAAAGGTGGAAAACATATCGTTGAATTTACGGTAACTGATTATTGCGGAAATGAAACCGTATCCCGTGAAAGTTTTATCTGGTAAATTATTAAAAGAAAATCATATATGAAGAAAAGACTTATTTTTTGTGCTGCTCTATTCCTGGCGGCAGTGGCGGATACTTTCGCCTGTACTAATTTAATTGTCGGCAAGAATGCATCGACTGATGGTTCGACTATCGTTTCCTATTCTGCCGACTCGTATGGCCTGTTTGGAGAACTTTATCACTATCCTGCTGCTACATATCCTAAAGGAACCATGTTGAAAGTGTACGAATGGGATACCGGTAAATATTTGGGAGAAATCGAACAGGCACGCCAGACTTACAATGTAGTGGGTAATATGAATGAATATCAAGTTACTATTGGTGAGACAACTTTTGGCGGACGCCCTGAATTGGCTGATTCTACAGGAATTATCGACTATGGAAGTCTGATTTATATTGGCCTGCAACGTTCGCGTACAGCTCGCGAAGCGATTAAGGTGATGACTGATTTGGTACAGCAATACGGTTATTACAGTGAAGGGGAATCTTTTACCATTGCCGACCCGAATGAAATTTGGATTATGGAAATGATTGGTAAAGGTCCCGGTATCCGTGGAGCAGTATGGGTAGCTGTACGTGTGCCGGATGACTGTATCTCGGCTCACGCCAACCAATCACGCATTCATCAGTTCGATATGAACGACAAGGAGAATTGTATATACTCGCCGGATGTCGTATCTTTTGCCCGTGAGAAAGGCTATTTCAGTGGTGTGAATAAGGATTTCAGCTTTGCCAATGCGTATGCACCGTTGGATTTCGGAGCCCGTCGTTTCTGTGAAGCTCGTGTGTGGAGCTATTTCAATAAATTTACAGATAACGGTAAAGATTATCTTCCTTATATAGAAGGAAAGACTAATACTCCAATGCCTCTTTTTGTGAAGCCGAAGCATAAGCTTTCCGTGCAAGATGTAAAAGACATGATGCGTGACCATTATGAAGGTACGCCTCTCGATATTTCCAATGATTTCGGGGCAGGTCTTTACAAGACTCCCTATCGTCTTTCTCCTCTGAATTTTAAAGTAGGCGACCGGGAATATTTCAACGAACGTCCGATTTCCACTCAACAAAGCGGCTTTGTATTTGTAGCGCAGATGCGTGCCAATAAACCCGATCCGATAGGTGGTGTGCTTTGGTTTGGAGTAGATGATGCGAATATGGCGGTGTTCACACCTGTTTATTGCTGTGCAACTAAAGCTCCGGTATGTTACACACGTGTGGACGGAGCTGATTATATCACTTTCTCATGGAATTCGGCTTTCTGGATTTTCAATTGGGTGTCTAATATGGTTTATCCCCGTTACAGTTTGATGATTGATGATGTACGTGCAACTCAAAAAGAACTGGAAACGACTTTCAATAATGCTCAGGAGGGCATAGAAGAAATGGCTGCCAGACTTTTGGCTAAAGATAAGTCTGCTGCAGTTGAATTTTTGACGAATTATACCAATATGACGGCTCAGAGTACTTTCGATACTTGGAAACAATTAGGCACATTCCTGATTGTGAAGTATAACGACGGAGTAGTGAAACGAGTAAAGGACGGTAAGTTTGAACGTAATTCTATCGGACAGCCTGCCGGTGTTATTCGTCCGGGGTATCCGAAAGAGTTTCTGGAAGAATATGTGAAGCAGACAGGAAAAAGATATGAAGTGCCGGAATAATAGTTGTTTTAGTTGTTATTAAATCATATATAATGTCCACATCATTTCTGCTTTGCGGGTGATGTGGATTTTTATTATGTTGATAATCAGTAATGTATTTGCCATGTATTTGTCCATTCCAAATATTTGGATTCTTTTCTGCTGCTGCCTATCTTTGCCTTATTCTATTTCAAACACCAACTACTATGCGAATCATCTTTATTATATATTACTTGCTTATCACATTACTCTTTGTTTCTTGCCAAGAGTCATCATCTGTTGAAGTAGAGAGGGAAAAGATAGCCTCTCTGTTACAGAAGGGTGACAGTTGCCGTCAGGTTGGTAATGAGGAAAATTCAATAGCCTTCTATTATCGTTCGTTGGAATTAGCTAAGCAAACGGGAGAACAATTGTTGGAAGCGGCTGCTAGTGATCGTCTCGGAATTGTTTATTTATATCGTGAACTTTATTATGATGCACTTGATTTATTTCGGCAAAGTGCGTCGATTTATGCATTGACGGGAGAAAATATCCGGTTGGCATTGGCATTGCGTAATATAGGGCGTACGAACTTGGTGTTGCATCATTCCGATAGCATAGCCTGTTATTATGAGCAGGCTATTGAGGTGGCTTCCCGCTTGGAAGATAAGAAGTTACTGCATACTATATCCAAAGAACTGGAAGCTATCTATTCAAAGGCGGGATTTTACGATTATTCACCTCGTCTGATGTTGAAGTGTTTGGATAGCGTATCTGATGACGATTTTTCCAATTTGCTTGCAGGGGAGTACTATATCGGTATGAATAATGCCGAAGAAGCGAGAATTTGGTTGAAGAAAGCTGTTCAGACGAGCGATATGTATATATGTTCGAGTGCATATCAGCTTTTATATGAAATTGAGAAGAGAACCAATCATCCGGACATTGCCGTTAAGTATGCCGAATATTATATCCAGTGTAAAGATTCGCTTGATAAACAGATTTCGGTTTCTTCGACGATTCGTGCTTTAGGACAGAATTATGAAAAAGAACGTCTTAAATGGGAGAATCAGCAATTGCAGAATGAGCAACTTCGAAAGCGTATGTATTATTTGATCATTCTGTCAATTTCATGTTGCTTGCTGGTAGTAGGGTTGGTTTTGTATTATCGGGAGAAGTGGAAGAAAGAGAAGGTATTGGCTGGTGTTATGAAACGTTTACGTGACAATGAGCGTCAAATAGAGAATTACACAGCTGTAATAGAAAAGAATAGGCGTATTATCAGTGATTTGAAAGGAACTCAGCAGAAGAATGCGTTACTGTTACGTGAAGAAAAGAACAAATCTATAAATTATGAGAATCTGCAACATGAGAATTTGTTGTTGATGAAACAACTGCATATATTGCATTCCGATAGGGAAGGATTGTTACAGCAACTTCAAATGGGAACCAACTCATCTATTTCTTCACAACGGATTACCGCTTTCACACAACTTTGGCTATTGAAAAGTGAACCTTATTATGGAATCATAGAGACACAAGAAGAATGGAACCGATTGTTTGAACTCATTGACCTGTTTTATGGGAATATTTCCGCCAGACTGAATGGTTGTGAGTTATTGAGAGAGCATGACAGAAGAATCTGTTATTTGCTTCATGCCGGGCTTGACAATTCAGCTTTAGGGATATTATTCAATATAGATAATACTTCTGTGACTAAATCCAAGCAACGTATAAAGAAAAAACTGGGACTGGGCCCTAACGATGTGCTGGAAACATTTCTTAATGAGAATAAAAAATAGTATATAGATTGTTTCACTTTAAATATAAAACAGCCATGAAAAGACTATTATTTACCTTTTTAGCTTTATGCCTTGCCGTTGCCGGTTCGGCTCAGTCGGGGCAGATGACTTCCAAACTGCCGACTATTGATATCACTAAGGAATATCCGAAAAAGAAATTAGTATTGCAAGATATTGCAACTGCTGAATACATTCCGCTGGAAACATCGGATAAAGTGTTGCTGGACGGAGTGGCTACTCTGTATTGTTCATTTACCGAACACTATATAACAACGTATAATGCCAATGAAGGGCAAATCTTCGTATTCGACAGAAAAGGGAAAATATGCCATACATTTAATCATAAAGGAGGGAGTGGGGAAGAATACAACTATCCTTTGCAGTTACGCTTGGACGAAAAGGCTAAAGAGTTGTTTCTGCTTGACATATCTAATAAAATACAGGTCTATTCGATAGAGGGAAAATACAAGCGTTCTTTGTCTATCCCCAAAGATGTACGGATTGAAATTATGTACAATTGTGATGAGCAACATCTGTTGGGTTACGATAGTTATATGTTGGATAGAAAAGATAAACAGCCCAATAGTCGTCCCTATTTACTGATTTCGAAAAAGAACGGAGCTGTTTCCCGCCTTCCGGTAACTATCCACAAACGTGTGGGAAAACGCATTTATATTACTCAAGGGGGACAGACGGCTACCGTTTCAATGTCTCTCTATCCGTTAGCAAATAGCGGTTCGGAGTTTATCTTTGCAGATTTGGCAGGTGATACTGTTTATTCTTATTATAATCATAAGTTGACCCCGTTGTTTGTACGTACTCCGAAAGCAGATGCTTCCGAGCCAAGACTCGTTATGCAATGTTATGCCAAGATTGGGAACTATCTGTTAATGTCGACTGCATTGAAAAAGTATGAACCGGGGAAAACTTCGTTTGATACTAAAGAATTTGTTTATGATACGGTTGAGAAGAAAGTATATGATTTGGAATTTGAGAATCAAGACTATTCGCCCGCCCGTTCAATGCGAATGGGAGGCGTATTATCGGCATTACCTGAAAAATGTGTTTTCGATTCGTGGGATACTGACCGTTTATTGGATATGTTGGAGAAAGGAAAGTTGACGGGAAACTTGAAGAAGGTGGCGGAGAAGATGACAGTAGATGATAATCCTTTACTCATATTGTACAAATTCAAATGAAACGTAGATGAAGATTATATGGTTCTTTTTCTCCTTGTGTCTGCTGGTAGGATGTAAACGTTCGGATGTGGCGGTATCGGTGGAACAAACGTTGCCGGTGATAGATTTGAATGTTGCTTATCCTGAAAAGAAACTGGATTTGGCAGAGGTGGCGAGTCCTGAATATATTCCTTTGTATACAGTCGGGGCGGATTCATTGGATAGATATAGTCTGACTTCAGCGAGTGTTTCGCCCCATTGGGTAGTAGCTTATAATTGGCAGCAGACAATTATGGTTTTTGAACGGGCAACCGGAAAACTTCGTTATCGTTTTAATCATCAGGGACAGCAAAAAGAACAATATTATTATATATTCTCGGTGTTTGTAGATGAAGAACGTGAAGAAATATATGTAGTCGGTTCAGTTTTCAAAATCCAGGTTTATAGCCTGTCCGGCAACTATAAGCGTACGTTGAATCTTCCCTATGATATGTCTTTCGAACAGGTGTTTGATTATGATAAAGATTCATTGATATTTAACGACGGAAGGGAAGATGTAGATAATCCTGTCCAAAAAGGAACTTATTATTATTTAATGTCGAAAACTGACGGAGGAATGCGTCCTTTGCCTTTTCATGTAAAGTATCGTATTACGAACCGCTTTCGCATCCGACTAAGGAATGGAGACAGGCAAGGGGTAATTTCCTGTATGTTTTCCGTAAAGCCATTGTTGAAGAATGGTGATGAAGTGATATTATCCGAATTTTCCAATGACACCGTTTTCTCTTATGGGAAAGAAGGAGCGAAACCTTTGTTGGTACGTACTCCGGCTCCCCGTTCTACTTTTCCTTTGAAGTTAATGTCAGTTTCAGCTTGTAGCAGGCGTTTTCTGTTTTTGGATGTGATAGAGAAAGTGTATAGACGGAATATCAAGAAGTTGGACGGAGACTCGTTTGTCTACGATTACCGCGAAAAGGAGATCTTTACTCCGGTATTGGTCAATAGTGATTTTATCCCTGAACTGCCGGTTGAGATAGATAATATGAACGGAAGTTTTCCGAAATATGCCGGTGCGTCTTCTATTCATTCCCGGGAGTTTATGCAGTACTATCGGAGAGGAAATTTACAGGGGCGGGCATGTGAAGCGGCCTCTTGCTTGACAAGAGATGATATTTATGTTTTAGTGCTGTATCATTTTAACTGAATAGAGCCGGTAAATGTATTCTTACGGTTATTATTTTGAGGAAAAATGTAGGATTTATAAACTTATTATTTTACATTTGTGTGCTCAAGAAATAGATAGTAATAATTCATTAACCAATAAACAATAATCGAAATGGAAAATCAGGAACTTATTAAACAGGTCACTGAAAAAGCCGAAAAATGGTTGACCCCGGCATACGATGCTGAAACTCAGGCTGAAGTGAAGCGAATGTTGGAAAACGATGATAAAACCGAATTAATAGAAGCATTCTACAAAGACCTCGAATTTGGTACCGGTGGTTTACGCGGTATCATGGGCGTAGGTAGCAACCGTATGAACATCTATACGGTAGGTGCCGCTACACAAGGTCTTTCTAATTATTTGAAGAAGAACTTTAAAGATCTGCCGCAGATTTCTGTTGTGGTTGGTCACGACTGCCGTAACAACAGCCGTTTGTTTGCGGAGACCTCTGCCAATATTTTCTCTGCCAACGGTATCAAAGTATATCTGTTCGACGATATGCGTCCTACTCCCGAAATGTCTTTTGCTATCCGTCACCTCGGTTGCCAGAGCGGTATCATCCTGACTGCTTCTCACAACCCGAAGGAATATAATGGTTACAAAGCATACTGGGATGACGGTGCGCAAGTACTGGCTCCGCACGATAAAGGTATCATCGACGAAGTAAACGCTATTGCCTCTGCTGCTGATATCAAATTCCAAGGCAATCCGGATTTGATTCAGATTATCGGTGAAGATATAGACAAAGTTTATCTGGACATGGTGAAGACAGTTTCTATTGATCCGGAAGCAATCGCTCGCCACAAAGACATGAAGATTGTTTATACTCCGATTCATGGTACAGGTATGATGTTGATTCCGCGTGCTTTGAAGATGTGGGGATTTGAAAATGTGTTTACTGTTCCCGAACAGATGATTAAGGACGGTAACTTCCCGACTGTCATCTCTCCGAACCCGGAAAATGCCGAAGCTCTTTCTATGGCTGTGAATCTGGCTAAAGAAATTGATGCAGACCTCGTTATGGCTTCCGACCCGGATGCAGACCGTGTAGGTATCGCTTGTAAGGATGATAAAGGTGAATGGGTGCTGATTAACGGTAATCAGACTTGTATGATGTATCTTTACTATATTCTCACTCAATACAAACAACTAGGTAAGATTAAAGGTAATGAGTTCTGTGTGAAGACAATCGTAACTACGGAACTTATCAAGAAGATTGCTGATAAGAATAACATTGAAATGCTCGACTGCTACACCGGATTCAAATGGATTGCACGTGAAATCCGTCTGAGTGAAGGTAAGAAGAAATACATTGGAGGCGGTGAAGAGAGCTATGGTTTCCTTGCCGAAGACTTCGTTCGTGATAAAGACGCGGTATCAGCCTGCTGCTTGATTGCAGAAGTTGCTGCATGGGCAAAAGATAACGGTAAGTCATTGTATCAATTGTTGCTGGATATCTACGTAGAATACGGATTCTCTAAAGAATTTACTGTGAACGTAGTGAAACCGGGCAAGAGTGGTGCTGAAGAAATCAAAGCTATGATGGAAAACTTCCGTGCTAATCCTCCGAAAGAATTGGGTGGTTCGAAAGTGATTCTGAGTAAAGACTATAAGACTTTGAAACAAACAGACGATAAAGGTAATGTAACTGCTATTGATATGCCGGAACCGTCTAATGTCCTGCAATATTTCACAGAAGACGGCAGCAAAGTTTCTGTTCGTCCTTCAGGTACAGAACCGAAGATCAAATTCTATATGGAAGTACAAGGTGAAATGGGTTGCCGTAACTGTTATGCTTCTGCCGAGTCTGCTGCAATGGAAAAGATTGAAGCAGTGAAGAAGTCATT
>OIHY01000754.1_pt1 | contig 8800 bp, 8 predicted proteins | sample 1608251 | NCBI WGS metagenome assembly OIHY01 (sample SAMN02674792, study PRJEB24791) | human gut metagenome, SKBSTL006 | isolation source: stool | host: Homo sapiens | place: USA
CCTTTGGGCACACCGAGCGAGACATTGCCTGTCATCAAAGAGAATACGACAAGAAGCAAGAATGCGCAACTCCCGTCAGAGCAGCAGATCTATGTCAACGAACTTCAAAAAAAAATAAAATCCCTCAAGAAACACCTGCCGCCCAAGGTGGACGAAGTGTTGGAGCAACGTTGTCTGGATGAGATGAACGCCGACAGAATCAAAACAATCATTCGAGAGTGCGACACGATATGGGGTGATAAAGGGTTGTCTGTCGAAGAAAAGATCAACAGGCTCGTTCCATATAAAATCGAAATATACAATCTTGTGAGTATGCTACAACTGCCAGACGAGTTGGTACGTGCCGACACGAACATCTCCATCCTGATGGCCACTATTCTATACTATGCGCAAAGTGTAGAAAAAAATGCGAGGAAATACAAAATAAGAATACCCAAGCTAGTACGTCAATTGGTGAAATTAGTCGATGGTATTATTACCCGCATGAATGAAACTCAGAACAAGCTAAACGGCGTTGAACGAGATATGACTAAGGAAGAATATAAAACCTATGACGCTTATCTGGATATAAAGATTGGAGCAAAGTCTGCCTTTTGCTCGTTTGAAAAACAATTGGAGTTATACGAGCAACTTTGGGAAATGCCCTCGCTTTCTACCGACACCAAAATAGAATGCTTGAATGAGGCTGTCAAACTCGTTAAGAAGCAATACGGTAAAAAAACGGAATCCCGCTGTCCGCACGCCCCCCTTGTCCGAAAACATCTGCGAGCCATTAGTGGCTATCTGAACGAATTGGAAAAAGAAGGTGAAGCAACTTGGCAATTACGTATGGCAGACGAATTGCTTCCAACAGCAAACGCATGGCGGGAGGACTGTGACTTTCCGGCACTATCCAAAGAGGGATTTGCCTCGCAAATCGAATTACAATCTGTTCATATAAAGACCAAAGAAAAGGAAGAAGGTTCTATCCATTACGAATTGGAACTCTTCTTCCAAGACACGGAAGATACGTTTGCCGGACATTTCCTATATGCCACCATCGAAGATGGCAAGGTGGAAGAAATCACATTGATGGGATAGACACAAGGCATCAGGGGCAATTACTGTCGGAAACATTTTCAATACGGCGAGGAGCTATTTGCTTGTTCGCCGTATTATTTGTTTCCTCCTGCAAGATTTTGTCCAAGGTCTTCAGTCCGTATTGAATGGCTTTTTGCGTCGCTCCTCTGATGGAAAGTTTCTTTGCCGATATATTGAGTATATAATGTTCTTTACCTTCCAATTCAAAATCTGTCCAAAGTTCGATAACCGAATTACCGCTTGCCCGCCTCCCTCCGATGATGGCGCTTTGCCCGAACCGTTCTCTCAATATCTCTTGCAACTTAAACAAGCAGGAATCCAGCTTGGGCAAATTAGTCTTCACTACGGTCTGCGGGGTGATGATGAAATTCTTTGCATCTCTCGCCTGCCCGTAAGAGTATGCCGCCACTAACAGCAGCAACAATACCATCTTGAATTTTCTGAAGATGAAACTCATAATCGCTTTTAGTTAAGATATTGCATCAAGGCATTGCATTGTTCCATGTTTTCTTGTAGCGTATCTGCCATTTGCGGCTTTTCGGGAAGTAACTCGCCGCATATCCGCTTGACATCGGATAGTTCCATCAATCCCGGGAATCTCTTTCGCATCAATTCTTTCTTGGAGGGATATTCGTCCGGAAGATTGACGTACAGCATTTGGTAGTAGCTAAGGGCTAATGCGATTTGCTGCATCTGCCTTGTCTCTCCTTCGGGGTATTGTTCCAGTTTGCCGATGGCTTCCGTAAACAAGGCTTGCTGCATTTCGATGACAGCCGGATAATCGCCCAACAATACAACCGTCTGCAACAGGTAAACACGGCAAGTGGCAAGTTCCTGTTCCGGCAACGGCAGTCCGCTCAGGCGTTCAAACCCCTCTTTGACCTCAAAGAGAGAGAGCAGGCATGACGGAGGCAATGTGCCCGGTTCCTGCGTCTTTAGCCATTGGTGGCAAGCGTAACCAACTACGCAACGTTGAAGCAAACGACTATTTTCATCTGCAATCAAGGAGGCATACCGGTCCGCTTCTTCAAAATTATGACGTTGAATATATTGATACATTACGTTTCTATGGAATGAATCAAGTTCGCCTTCTTGTATCCCTTCATCGTTTTTTCGTTCTTTTAACCATTTGCGATATGGCTGCTCCCAACCGACAAGGAAAGGCATTTCCTCTTCTTCATAATCGACATCCAGCTCATTGCCGTAAGATGCTGCCACTTCAAACGCTTCGGGAACATCCAGCAGCCGTAGCAACGCTTGGATTCTTTCCGGTTCGGGAGCATTAGCATCATCCCACCCCTCTATTGCGCAAAATAGCGGAAAGAACACATACCAATGTCCTAGCGTATCGGCTCCCCGTTTGTCACCTCCGGCAAGAGCCTTGGAAGCCAATGAAACAATCTGTTCAGCCAATTCCAAAGGATCGAGCAGACGGAGTTCCGCTTCGGGCGATGCCGGAATAACACTCATATCAAGGAGCTTTTTCCATAATACGCATCCTGCGGTGACACAGCATTTCCCGGAACGACGATCCACATAAATGCCACCACCTTTCAAGAAACCGCCCTCTGCGGCAAGCTCCATTGCCTCACTACGCTCCGGTTCGGGCAGTTGCTCTGGTGAGAGTAGGGAAAGATAACCGACCTTTTCCAATTCGTCGCGAACCCGCAAGACCGTGTACCCACAGTCTAATTGGTTCTGAAGATGATAAAGACTATGGCAAATACTTTGTGCCAAAGGCGGAACAGGCAAAGCAGTCGCTACGGTTATTACGGAATATTCCACCAAACTCTCTATTGCATGCATTGACATAACTACAATAATTTATTAAGGATTGTCTAATTCAATATGATTTTATATAATAATTCATGGCAATTCGAAAAGATACTGCTTGATTGCGCCTTGTTCTACCAGTGTTTTTACCAATACCAGGCTTTTCCGATAAACGGCATGAAACAAAAGACTGCAATTGTATTCGCTCTTATAAGACGGTTCCAGTATGTAGCCCGAACAAATCATAGACAAGGCTTTATCAATGTCGTTTTCATCTCGTACCAATCGAAAGAGTTCTTCCATTACTTTATTTTATCGTGAAGTGTAGTCCTTGAGGAATCTATACTTCCCAACACTTCCATCCTTTGTTTGCACAAATATATACCACATAAGTCCGTACATGATAGTTAGGGAATTTTCTTTTTGTATCTTCTCCGTATTTCTTGACCTGCACTATATGTTCCGCAAGCGGTTCAGTAAGTGTCAGCATTTTTTCAGCCTCTTTTGCACGATAATACTTAAACTCAACCACACGGTCGTCTGTGTAATAATCTGTACCGGGAATACCTGTCATTTCAAAATCCGAACGTCCTACCGAATTATTCTGCTCTATAGCAAATGTATAACAGCTGCTTAAGTAACGCGACACCAGTTCATAAAAAGAACAGCGAATAAAATTTTCATTCATCTTATCAAATACCTGTGCAGGGAATTGTCCCAAATATTGTTCAAAGTAGTTTTGTACTAGGGGTTCCAAACGGCGGTCGGCATCATAACGTTCATAAGTAGGCACATAGCGTTGTGCATTTCCTTCAATCCGGTTTAATTGGTTATAATAATCCATATAGACACTACGCATAGTCAGATTAGGTAGTACCATACGATAACTATTTTTCAACGTTGTCATTCCCAAATAGAACAAACTAATAGGATAAAATTCCTTATCAAAAAACTTCTTCTTATTGAACTTACTGGAAAGATCAGCTACATTATAAGACAATTCGTCATCAATAACCAATGCATCGAGCATTGCCTTCGCATTATCTAATGAAAGAGTAAGCCGACGAATCCAATTAATATCCGTTCGCAAATTTTCATCCACCAGTTCATCAGGAATACTACCCGCATTGGCTGCAAATTTCTTGAAAAAATAAGTAAGAATGGTAGCATTGAATAACCGGTCTCCATTAGGGCGGAAACGGTATCCGTCATAATTACTCACAATCAGTTGCCAAATTTCATTATAGCGGTCCTGTCCTGTAGAATACTTATCAAGCACGTAGCGCAAATAAACTTCTGTTTCTTCATACGTAAATCCGAGCATATTCATAAAACCCGGTTCCAAAGTAAGTATCTCTGCTATATTGTATCCGCTAGTCAAATCATCCATCGTAACAGGTAACACCCCCGTACAAAAACAAGTACGAATGCTGCCTTCACCGATACCAGCCTTTATTACTTTAAAGAAAGTACGCAAGAAACTATCATTGGTTGTCACTTCCTCATAAAGCGGGTCATTATATGCTGTAAGTAATTGGTTGGTAAAGTTATCGTATTCGTCAATCAATATATAAACTTTAGGAAAGCCATGGGAACGGGCATAATTGAGCACCTCTTCCAGCATTTTGGAAGCATCTCCACGAGTGGTAAACTGAAAATCACCGAATAAATCTCTGTTATGTTCGACCATAAGATCTACCGGACCGCAGTTTAAATCATTGAAGTTCTGCGCCAATCCCTCTATACTATTCGCCATCACCATTTTTGAAAAATCATAGCGAATAATCATATATTGATTATGTTCTTTCGTTGGATGACTACCAATCCAAGTACCTCCAAACAGTTCTTCAAACCGATGTGCTTTGGTACGATCATAATAGCAAGCTAAAGTAGAAACCAACAAACTCTTGCCAAAACGGCGGGGACGAAAAAACACAGGAGCCTTATATTCCTCTAATTTCGAAATATAGTCTGTCTTATCCACATAATAGAACCCACGTTCACGCATTTCTATGAAATCAGCTACTGCATAAGGTATTGTTATTTTTGCCATAATCTCACTATTTTATCTATATACACACAAAGATACAAAATTGTTAGCAAAAAGAAAGATGGTTTTCTGTTATAATATCATTCTTCCTGTTTCCACACATAAAAGACAGTTCTTCCTGCTCCCCTCTTGCGAAGAGTTCCCTCCTTGATGAAAGCATTCAAATCATCAATTGCTTTCAATCGGGGGAGTCCGGTCAGTCTGCTATATTCTATACGCGTGATTCCTCCGTTCTTCTTCAGAAATTCCTGCAACATTTGGAGACGGTCTTCAATGGATATTTTAGTATCGTGAGTTTTTACTTTGGAGTTCTCAACTCGTTCAAGTTCTATCTCCCGCTTTATTTTCTTTTTAAATTCTTTGGAAGTACGTAAATGAACATTGTCAAAACGGATAGACTCGGCACGAATTTCTTTCTTAGTCATCACTTTATGGGTACACTTCAACGAAATGCTGAAATGTCCAAGTTCGCCCAGTTCCACGATGTATCCATCCGCCAAGGCTTCGGCCAGTTCATCAACTACAGCGCCAAGTACTCCTTCAATTATATTGTGCGGGAAAGGTTGGTGACGGGATACGCGTTCTATAAAATCTTTTTTCGAATAAGTTCCACTCGGAACGATGCGGGCATGAAGGGGTTGTTTCTCTCCTGTATTCTGAACATCTGGCGTTTCGTATAAATCATAATATGTACTCATTACTAGCTTTGTTTTATCAGTTTATATATTTATTGCTTGCTTTCCTAATATTTGGCCCTGTATATACTATTCTTTAATGCTTAGCCTGCATATAATTATTCGTCTGACTATAGTTCTCTTTTCGTCTGACTATAGTTAGACGAAAGAGCAACTACAGTCAGACGCAAGTATCACTATAGTCAGACGAATAGTCTATCGCATACAAAGGTACAGTTTTATGTAATGCGAACTTTAATTCTTAGCAAGAAAAAGATAACCCATACTAAGAACTTAATCTCCCAACAGCAACTTACTAATGGAGCATTCCTACCAGTTTGCGTAGTCAATACCTTTGTACACATTTTCGCCTTATCCATATTACTCAATGGCAAAACGCGCCGTCATCTCATACCGCAATTTAATAACGCGATATTGCTCAGTGGCAGCTGTCCCCATACTGACATTACTCTGTGCCTGATAAAGAGAATAAGGACTTACATAGCTCGAAGCCGGTTCGACAATACGAATGACCTCACCCAGTTTTTGTCCCATAGCTTCCACAAGATAAGATGCCTTTTCACGTGCTGCTTTCAATGCTTCTATCTTACCTTGTTTCCGATAGTTCGGCAAATCCTTGTGCTTCAGCTCCCCGATACGCATGGACTCGATACCTTTCGTATCAATCTTCTTAATAACGGCATTTATCTTTTCGAAGTCAGTAAACCGGATGTCCAGTTGCTTACCTATCAGAAATTCTTTTCCTTTCTGACGCCAATAGTCTCCGATTTCCTGTACACGAATAGCCTCATCCGAAATTCCTGCTCTACTTAGCACCCGACGCAAATCTTTTTCAATCCATTCCAACGGAACTTTCGTTTTATAATCTTCCGGCTTGGACTTCGGCACAAATTCCTCTTTCCAATATTCCTTTATTTGAATCAAAAGATGAATCTCATCCGGAACAACTTCTATTTCAGAAGAACCGGTTACCTCAATATATCTTCCCTCACTCTCCTGAGCATCGGCAACGACACTCCATACACATAAAACAATAGCTAATAAGAACAATTTTCTCATATCTCTGAATTTATAATAGTACTTAGTTTCTGAATTCCCTGTTCCATATCAGACAAATGTAGTAATAAAAAATCAATCAATGCCTGTTTTTACCATAAAGCTATCCACAAAGTCCATCATAACAAGCAAATGTTCTTTATCTATCAACAGGATATCTCCGTCCTTTACTTTGTATTTCTGCGGCTCTTTACCGGAAAGAAGCGAAATCACTCCCTGTTCAAACAGACGCCTTAACTGAGTGCTGGAAAGAAGAAAATTCCTTCTTAATAAAGACGACAATTTCAAATTAAATTCAAACTCGCATTTGATTTGAATCTTTATGATTGCATCGGACATACGGATTATATCTTCTTTCGAGAAGTTATCCATAACCTCATATTCTACACTATCATAATCCGTTTTCAAATGATTCCTGCCGGCAAGTTCGGCAGAAAAAGCATATTTCCAGGCTGCTTTCCGATCGTTCATGGAAAAGCTATGAAACAGGACTTTATCTATCAAATCCGGTTTGGTACGTGACAGCAAAGTAATGTTGCAAGTATTATCGCATTTCACACACCGATATATCAGCCAGACATCGATGTTCTTTTTCTGCGCATTCATTCTAAACTTATCACTACAGTAAAACCGGTCACTATCGCAATGACTGCATTTCTTAATTAATAAAGGAGAATTCTTTGCTTTTATCTCCCATGTAAATGTTGTATCCATAAAGCAAAGTTGGATATAAGCCATTTATAAAATTCACAAGATGTCACAAGATGGCGTGAAATTTATCTGTCGAGTTCATCCATCATCTTCTGTATTTTATCCTTCAACTTATCAAGAAATTGTGTCCTGTTCTTCTTCCGATTCCTGATTTCCAAGAAGATACGATAAAAGTCTCCAATCTCGATATTGAAAAGTACCTCGCAACAAAAAGCGATGTCTTTCAGACTGGTATTTCCATTATTAAAGCATTTGCCCGCATAGATCGCATAGATGAATTCAACCAAGGCAACTTTACTATCTGTCCATTGCAGCAATTTACTGTCTACTATGGAGGTGAATTTAAGATGCAGTTTGTCTGACAGCGAATCGATCTCGTCTGATACATATTCTATCAAATGACTATTCGCCAGAATCATTGCAACGCTTGAATCGTGTAAGGTGGTAAAAGAAGGATCCCTGTCCAGCAAATGACAATGAACATCGGAAAGAATATCATAATTCTCACGGATAAAATAGTGGTTATCAAGTTCGGTCTGACCGGCACGATAATAATCATAGAAGCTATTATTCAAAAATGACTTCTGTATATTCTCCAGTTCCATCTTTAAATATTTGCATTGAGCCGACAGGGATTTGCCGACACGGTTCTTTTCAATCTGATATAAACGGATATAAAACATCAGCAAGCCGGAAATCTGCGGTTTCCAGACTTTAAAGAACTGAATTTCTTCTTCAGGGTTCTGAAATTGATATTCGGCAACTGCCCTTTTCAGCAAAGTAAGTGATGTCTGTATGACATCTATTATCTGCTTTATCCGCTCGAGAGGGGCAATCGGCTGGAGAGATAATTTTGGTTCTAACCACTGGAGAGACAGCAACATACGTTCTTGGCTCAATTCCAACGCTGAAGCAGGAAAAGTGAAATGGCTTTGCGGAAATCCGCCAACAGAGGATTCTGTCTATCCTAAAACGGCAGCATATGACCAAAAGGAGGGCTTCCTTCGCAGCTTTCGTTCGGATGAGCTGGGAGCGATTCGAACGGTGAAGCAGCGTTCTATCGTTTCCCATCCGGAGTATACGGCAGGTTATATCGACGCAGCCGGTGTTGATCTTCCCTATAACACCACAATTGATACGGTAGCGGATGGGTATGACAGTGCCCATTATGAATATATTTGGGATAGAGTTTTTCTGCTGGATGTTCAGCAGCTCAAAACGGTTAATGATAACCTGAACGGCTACCATATCGCAAAAAACAGAAGCGGTGTAGCATGGAACTATTGGCTGCGTACACCGATTACAACCTGTAACCATGATATGCGATTTGTGACCCCTCAAGGGAATATTTTGCGTGACGCACCCTATAAGGGATATTACGGCGTTCGTCCTGCCTTCTATCTGAATACGGAAAATTACACCGTATCATCCGGCA
>OIHY01000788.1_pt1 | contig 8539 bp, 9 predicted proteins | sample 1608251 | NCBI WGS metagenome assembly OIHY01 (sample SAMN02674792, study PRJEB24791) | human gut metagenome, SKBSTL006 | isolation source: stool | host: Homo sapiens | place: USA
GAGATGGTGATATGTAAGCAATTGAATAAAAAAAGACCAATATCTATTCCTTATTGTTTGCTAAAAGTATGGCTGTTTTTGGTGATTGTCTTGGGGAAAATACCCCAATAAACAGTTTAAAACTTCGTAAGATTACGCACTCTTTGACTTTTAGTAATGAAAAGGCTATGCGTGAACTTGGGTGGAAACCTATGAATGTTTTGGAGAATTTTCAGATAGAATAAGGAGGTATTGTGAGTGGATTTTTGGGGGATTATAGGACTCCTAATAGGGGGTATTTCTTTTGCCTTTTTAGGACTTCAACTTTGGTTTTATTTCATTAAAAAGAACGAATAGTTTATGTGTTATCTGCTAATCTTAGTTCTGCTATTCCTGGCAGAACTTTTTTATTTCCGTATTGCTGATAAATGCAATATTATCGATAAGCCAAACGAGCGGAGTTCACACACTCGGATTACTCTGAGAGGAAGAGGAATCATCTTCTATTTGAGTGCATTGACTTTTTTTCTGACGAATCAGTTTGAATATCCTTGGTTTATATTGGCTTTGACCTTGATCACTTTTATCAGTTTTATAGATGATATCCGTTCTACTTCGCAGGGTTTGCGTTTAGTCTTCCATTTTACGGCAATGGCCCTGATGTTCTATCAATGGGGGTTGTTCAGTTTGCCTTGGTGGACCATTGTGGTTGCTTTGATTGTTTGCACAGGGATTATCAATGCCTATAATTTTATGGATGGTATTAATGGCATTACAGGTGGATACTCGTTGGTGGTGCTGACGGCATTAGCATTTATAAATGGGGTATATGTTCCATTTGTAGAGCCGACTTTGATTTATACCATGCTTTGTGCTGTGTTGGTCTTTAACTTCTTCAATTTCCGGAAACAGGCAAAGTGTTTTGCGGGGGATGTAGGTTCGGTTAGCATTGCTTTCGTGATCCTCTTTCTGATCGGTATGCTGATAATCCGTACGGAAAATTTCAGCTGGATTGTCTTGTTGGCAGTCTATGGGGTGGATAGTGTGCTGACAATAATTCATCGGTTGATGTTGCATGAGAATATTGGTTTGCCACATCGGAAACATTTGTACCAGATTATGGCAAATGAGCTGAAAATTCCTCACATGGTGGTTTCGTTGGTGTATATGTTGGTGCAGGCAGTAGTTATAGTCGGGTATTTTCTATTTCCGGGGAATGAATATGGGTATTTGTCGGGTACCATTATTGCGCTGAGTTTGGTCTATATTCTATTTATGAAGCGTTTCTTTTGCTTGCATCAAGCGAAGTGATATTGTCAATATTATGCTTCCTACCATAGATCTAATATAGTCTAAAAAATAAAAGAAGTTACAGTCGAAAAATAATAGAGTTACAAAACAAATGGTAACTAGTAATTACAATGATTCATATTCAATATAGCATTGATATTCCCATTTTTTATATTTAGCTTATAACATCCCAATACGGTCATTGATTTCCTCTTTTATTTGATGCCCCCAATAGGCATCAACTCCTGCTATGTGCGCATATCGCTGGTAGTTGCTGACAACACTGATTACCTTGTCTACGTATTTCTCCTTATAGGCTACCAATGTACCCACTTTCCGATTCCATAAAAACACGTCAAGATTTTGTATCATTATTGTTTCTCCTTACTCTTTTGGGAATGAATTTATTTAGTTGTTTCAGTGCCATTAGTGGCATGGGCAACTCAGGCAGTAAATCATTTATACGTTGCTCCATGCCGATTATCCGCAACAATGATATGAAATTATTCAGGGTCATGTTCTGATTGACACCTTGTTCAAAATGGCTTATAGTAGCAAGACTCACACCGGATTTCTCCGCCATTTCCTTTTGGCTCATCCGTGCCAAGCCTATACTCCTTTATGCGTTTCGCTAAAAGTAGCATTATTTCTTGGTTGGTAATATAGTCTTCTTTACTTATATATGGTGGAATATTACTATTTAATTGCAAAATTTAAAAATAATATCTATATATTACTACTATTGTGAGACTTTCTGTACTGGAACTATGCATTTGTCGGATGAACTAAAACTTAACTGATATTGGGTACATGTGTATGCACCTGTTTTGAACGAAGAGCTTAGAATTATGATACAGATAATAAGCGTGTTATAAGTTTTTCTGAGAAAACTGCTTTCCGGACCGTTTTTTTCTTTGCCGATAATTTGTAAATCTTCATCTTTGCAGTGTTGATCAACAAAACATGAATGAAACGTAGTAGTAACATTAGTAAAGAAGGAGAAAAATTATGCCTTTATTTTATAGAGCGAGACAATCGCAGTTGAAAACTAAAGAGGGAAAGAAACAGTGGCACCTGACTCTGGTGAAAGTTGGAAAAATGGTAACTTCACAACAGTTGGCCGAAGTAATAGCTGAAAAATCATCGTTGACACCGGGTGATGTTCATAATGTGATTCGTAACTTGATGACTGCCATGCGTAAAGAATTGTTGAATAGCCGTTCGGTACGTTTGGAGGGATTAGGCACTTTCACGATGAAAGCTTGTACACAAGGGCATGGAGTGGATCAAGAGGAAGAGGTGAGTCCGAATCAGGTGGCGGCTCTTCGTTGTCTGTTTACTCCGGAATATACTCGTCCCGCAGCTATCGGCACTACCCGTGCTTTGCTTCAGGGAGTGGAATTCCAGAAAGTCAGTGCGATAGGGGGAGCAATTAATGGCGGATCGGGTAGTGGAGATATTGTGGATGATCCGACAGCCTGATAAAATTTATTGCTGATATAATAATTATTGACAACGGAAGGAGGATAAAGAGTATGAAGAAAACGGGATGGAATATTATATTGAAGTTGATTATTGCTGTGGCAAGTGCTGTAGCCGGTGTAATAGGCGGGCAGGCTATGACATTATAAAACGGAATTAATAACCAAACAGGGTGAACTCCCGATAGCCATTAGAGGCTTTCGGGAGTTTTTCTTTTCCCCATGATCTTGTCTATAATCAGAGCGATAGCTCCATCACCGGTTACGTTACAAGCTGTACCGAAACTGTCCATGGCAATGTAGAGGGCGATCATCAATGCCTGGGCCGATTCATCGAAACCGAGCATGGACTGGAGGATGCCTAAAGAAGCCATAATAGCGCCTCCAGGAACGCCGGGAGCGGCAATCATCGTGATGCCGAGCATGAAAATGAAACCTGCAAACAGGGAAAAATCGAAAGGCATGCCCTGCATCATCATTAAGGCTAAAGCACAGGCCACAATCTTCAGGGTGCTTCCGGATAAATGAATGGTGGCGCAAAGCGGGATGACAAATCCGGCTATATCGGCTGATACACCGTTCTTCTTGGTCTGTTCGAGTGTGACAGGGATGGTGGCAGCTGATGACTGAGTGCCTAAAGCGGTGAAATAAGCCGGCAGCATCCGTCCCAACAAGCGGAATGGGTTTTTACGGACAAACAATGCCGCAATGCAATATTGAAAAACCAGCAAAAAAATATGTAGTATAAAAATGACACCGATAATTTTAATAAACACCATAAGGATGGAGAATACTTGTCCGGAGTGTGTCATATTGAGGAAAATACCAAAGATGTAAATGGGCAGCAACGGGAGGATGACTGCGCTTATCATACGTACGATGATCTCTTGAAAGTCTCGTGCTACGTTTTTCAGGGCGTCACTATGCAGGCTTGCCAATCCCAGGCCGAGGGTAAAGGCAAGGACCAGTGCCGTCATGACATTCATCAAGGGTGGAATGGCAACAGAGAAATAGGGTAGGATTCCTTGCGCCTCACTCACTTCGTCGAGAGGTGCTCCCGGAGTAATGAGCGAAGGGAAAATGGCGGCTCCGGTGAAGTAGGACAGAAATCCGGAGAAAAGAGTGGCACCATATGCAATGAGTGCCGTGACAAGTAGCATTCGTCCGGCTCCTTTACCAATATCGGCTATGGCAATGGTAACCAGTCCGAGAATGATAAGAGGTATGGAGAAATTGAGGAATTCTCCAAAGATGGAGTTGAAGGTCACGAACAGCCGTACCAAAGGTGTCGGCAGGAAATTTCCGATAGCGATACCAAGTATAATAGCTATGATGATACGTGGCAAAAGTCCTATGTGTATTTTCTTCATTACGAGGTTTTAGCAGTTTGTTACAAAAGTAATACTTTTTTCTGAAACTATCCGAACAAATATTTTCGATATGTGTTATAGATAATAAGAAAAAGAACAAAAAATCAACCAATTTAGATACATATTACAATTATGGCAACTCAGAATAAAACAGATATAGGCCTGATTGGTTTAGCTGTGATGGGAGAAAATTTAGCTCTGAACATGGAAAGCAGAGGTTGGAACGTATCGGTGTATAATCGTACGGTACCGGGTGTGGAAGAAGGCGTGGTGGAACGTTTCATCAACGGAAGGGCTAAAGGCAAGCACATAGAGGGCTTCACGGATATAGAGGCTTTTGTAGAATCGATCGCTTTGCCTCGTAAGATAATGATGATGGTACGTGCCGGTAGTCCGGTGGATGAGCTGATGGAGCAACTTTTCCCGTATCTTTCTCCGGGTGATATATTGATTGACGGTGGTAACTCGAATTATGAAGATACGAACCGAAGAGTGAAACTGGCAGAGTCGAAAGGTTTTCTGTTCGTCGGTGCCGGTGTTTCGGGCGGAGAAGAGGGAGCTTTGAACGGAGCTTCTATCATGCCGGGCGGTTCGGAGAAAGCATGGGAAGAGGTGAAACCGATTTTGCAGAGCATTGCGGCCCAAGCGCCGGATGGTACTCCGTGCTGCCAGTGGGTGGGACCTGCCGGATCGGGACATTTTGTGAAAATGATACACAACGGGATAGAGTATGGTGATATGCAGTTGATTGCTGAAGCTTATTGGGTGATGAAGGAGCTGCTGGATATGACTAACGAGGAGATGGCATCTGTGTTCACCCGTTGGAATGAAGGTAAACTACGGAGTTATCTGATAGAAATTACAGGTAATATACTCCGCCATAAAGATAAGACAGGGGCCTATCTGATTGATAAGATCCTGGATGCCGCCGGACAGAAAGGGACAGGCAAATGGTCGGTGATTAATGCCATGGAATTAGGTATGCCACTGGGATTGATTGCTACGGCCGTTTTTGAACGCAGTTTGTCGGCCCGGAAGGAACTGCGTGAAGCTGCTGCCCGGCAATATCAATGCAGGCACTCGATGGCTGTATATAATAAACAAGATACGGAAAAAGAGATTTTCTCGGCATTGTATGCTTCGAAACTGGTTTCGTATGCTCAAGGGTTTGCGGTGTTGCAACGTGCTTCCGATACATTTGGATGGAACCTCGATCTGGCTTCGATTGCACGGATGTGGAGAGGCGGTTGTATTATTCGCAGTGTTTTCCTGAATGATATTGCTGCGGCATTTGAGGCAAAAGAAAAGCCTAAACATCTGCTGCTGGCCCCTTATTTTGAAGAAGAGATCAAAGGTCTGTTGTCCGGCTGGAAGAACCTGGTGGCACAAGCCATGCGTGAGGAACTGCCGGTTCCGGCTTTCTCTTCGGCTTTGAATTATTTCTATTCGTTAGTGTCGGCTGATCTTCCGGCCAATCTGGTACAGGCACAGCGCGATTATTTCGGTGCTCATACATTTGAGCGGAAAGATGAGTTACGAGGAGTCTTTTTCCATGAAAACTGGACAGGACACGGAGGAGATACAAAGTCGGGTACGTATAATGTATAAGCAAAAAAAGAAATATGAGTAAATTTGTAATGACTATCTTTGGTGCTTCGGGTGACTTGACGAAGCGTAAGTTGATGCCGGCATTGTATTCGTTGTATGTAGCCAAGCGTCTTCCGGAAGAATTTGAAATTCTCGGGGTGGGACGTACGGTTTATGAAGATGCGGACTATCGGACTTACATTTATAATGAGATGGAGAAATTTGTGAAGTCGGAAGAGCAGAATAAGGAGAAGATGGACGCTTTCGTTGGACATCTTCACTATCTGGCAATAGACCCGGCATTGGAAAGCGGATACGGACAGCTTCGCCTACGCATTGAAGAACTGAGCGGAGATAGCCGGCCGGATGACCTGCTGTTTTACCTCGCTACGCCTCCATCATTGTATGGTGTGATTCCGTTGCACCTGAAGTCGGTGCATCTGAATAAAGGCCGTGCACGAATTATCGTTGAAAAGCCATTCGGGTATGATCTGGAATCGGCTGAGAAACTGAATAAAATTTATGCTTCTGTATTCGACGAACATCAGATTTACCGAATCGATCATTTCTTAGGTAAAGAAACGGCTCAGAACCTGTTAGCTTTTCGTTTTGCCAATGGTATTTTTGAGCCTTTATGGAACCGTAATTATATAGATTATGTGGAAGTGACCGCCGTGGAGAATCTCGGAATCGAGCAACGCGGCGGTTTTTATGATACTACGGGTGCACTGAGGGATATGGTACAGAATCATCTGATCCAGCTCGTGGCATTGACTGCTATGGAACCTCCCGCTGTGTTTAATGCGGATAATTTCCGTAATGAAGTGGTGAAGGTATACGAGTCTCTGACTCCTTTGACCGAAACGGATTTGAGTGAACATATTGTCCGGGGGCAATATACGGCAGGGGGAAATAAAAGGGGGTATCGGGAAGAGAAGAATATTTCACCCGACTCACGTACCGAGACTTATATTGCAATGAAACTGGGTATCAGTAACTGGCGGTGGAGTGGAGTACCTTTTTATATCAGGACCGGAAAACAGATGCCGACAAAAGTGACTGAGATAGTGGTGCATTTCCGTGAAACTCCTCATCAGATGTTCCATTGCGCGGGTGGTAATTGTCCGAGAGCCAATAAGCTGATATTGCGTTTGCAGCCCAATGAAGGTATTGTGTTGAAATTTGGCATGAAAGTGCCGGGACCCGGATTTGAGGTCAAACAGGTAACGATGGATTTCAGTTATGATCAGTTGGGGGGCGTCCCCGGCGGAGATGCCTATGCCCGTCTGATAGAAGACTGTATCCTGGGCGACCAGACCCTCTTTACACGGAGTGATGCAGTAGAAGCATCCTGGCATTTCTTCGATCCGATTCTGCGTTATTGGAATGAACATCCCGAGGCGCCGTTGTATGGTTATCCTGCTGGAACTTGGGGACCTTTGGAGAGTGAGGCTATGATGCATGAGCATGGTGCCGAATGGACCAATCCATGCAAGAACTTAACAAACACAGATCAATATTGCGAGCTATGAAACCCTACATTTTTCCTTCGTCCATAGAGACGGCACGTGCACTGATATTACATTTGGTGAAACTGATGTTAGATGAACCGGACAGGACCTTTTGTATCGCGTTTAGTGGTGGAAGCACTCCGGCACTGATGTTTGACTTATGGGCGAATGAATATACGGATATCACTCCTTGGGAACGACTGAAAGTGTTTTGGGTAGATGAACGTTGTGTGCCTCCCGAAAATTCGGACAGTAATTATGGCATGATGCGGTCGTTGTTGCTGAGTATTGTACCTATTCCGTACGAGAATGTGTTTCGAATACAGGGGGAGAAGAATCCGAAGAAGGAGGCTGCCCGCTATTCGAAGCTGGTGATGAAAGAAGTGCCGGTGGAGAATGAGTTCCCGGTATTTGACGTAGTGCTGCTGGGAGCAGGTAATGACGGACATACGTCGTCTATCTTTCCCGGACAGGAGGAATTGCTTTCAACTGATCATATATATGAGGCGAATTTTAATCCGAATAACGGTCAAAAGAGAATAGCTTTGACAGGACTTCCGATTTTGAATGCCCGAAGGATCATCTTCCTGATAACAGGAAGGGTGAAAAGTCCGGTTGTAGAAGATATCTTTTATTCGGGAGATACCGGACCGGCCGCCTATATAGCGCATCATGCCGATAACGTGGAACTATTTATGGATAATGCAGCTGCTGAAAAAGTCATTCGCGGATAAGAAATAAAAAAAACGTCCGACCTTCACAGGCCGGACGTTTTTCGTTCTATTTGAATACGTTATTTACATACAACAATTAAACAGTATGATAATTAAAATAACAACTCAACAAAATGGAATCCGGGAGAATCACTTCGGCCGGATTGGCTTATCTCACTTAAATGTGACTTACGTAATAATTATGACTAATTAATGTATTGGCAAAGATAGCTGGTTCTGTGTTGCGGGGCAATCACTCGATTTAGGTATTGTGAAGAAGGCAATCACTATAAGTAGGGATTGAACCGGGAGGAAATGAGGAGGGTGCTTTGTTTTATGGCCTTTAAGTTGTAAATTTGCGGAAAAACAAGAGTAAGATGGAATATAAGTTTGACGAACAGAGTGTGAAAGAATTAATGGAATGGGCACAGACTGCACAGTTGCCTCAGGAACTGGAACTGAGTAAAGCGGAGCGTATTTTTGATGTAAAACTTTGTATAGAATCTGATTTATCGTGTATCAGGGCCCATTATCCCGATGCTTTCTACAATCCGGCTATAACTCGTCTTTATCGTATCAGGGAGAAGCTGGAGGAGAAATGAGGTACG
>OIHY01000830.1_pt1 | contig 8219 bp, 7 predicted proteins | sample 1608251 | NCBI WGS metagenome assembly OIHY01 (sample SAMN02674792, study PRJEB24791) | human gut metagenome, SKBSTL006 | isolation source: stool | host: Homo sapiens | place: USA
TAGGTAATCCGTTGCGGATAGCTTGGGCAAATGACTTTTTCCGTCCGATACAGGGAACTTATGGGGTGATGGAATTACAGCCGGGACAGGTGAACTGGGGCAGTATCAATCCCCAACCTCTTCCGGGCGCAGTTCGTCTGTGGATGTGGAGTGTGTTTGCCGGTGGAAGTGATTTTATCTGCACCTATCGTTATCGCCAGCCTCTTTACGGCACGGAACAATATCATTACGGAATTGTCGGCACGGACGGAGTGACTGTTACTCCCGGCGGAAGAGAATATGAGACATTTATAAAGGAGATTCGTGAACTTCGTAAACATAGCTCTTCCCGTGAAACCAAACCTGCCGATTACCTTGCCCGTCGTACAGCTATTCTTTTCAATCATGAAAACTCCTGGAGCATTGAGCGACAGAAACAGAACCGGACATGGGATACTTTTGCACATATTGAAAAGTATTACCGTACCTTAAAATCATTCGGAGCACCTGTCGATTTTATTTCCGAAGCAAAGAACTTGTCCGATTATCCGGTTGTTATTGCACCGACTTATCAATTAGCTGATAAAGAACTGGTAGACAAATGGATCACTTATGTAAAGAACGGCGGAAACCTCATTCTGACTTGTCGTACGGCACAGAAAGACCGTTATGGTCGTCTTCCGGAAGCTCCCTTTGGTTCTATGATTACTCCGCTGACCGGAAATGAAATGAACTTTTATGATTTGCTGCTTCCCGAAAATCCCGGTACTGTTGTTATGGACGGAAAAGAGTATATTTGGAATACATGGGGAGAGATTCTGAATCCTCCGGCAGATGCTCAAGTATGGGCTACTTATAAAAACGAATTCTATGAAGGAAGTCCGGCTGTGACTTTCCGCAAACTGGGGAAAGGTACGATTACCTATGTAGGAGTGGACAGCCACAATGGAGCATTGGAAAAAGATATATTGAAAAAGCTATATGTACAGCTGAATATCCCGGTAATGGATTTGCCTTATGGCGTGACAATGGAATACCGGAATGGGTTGGGAATTGTATTAAACTATTCAGATCAGCCTTATACCTTCAACTTATCGAAGGGAGCCAAAGCATTGATCGGGACTACAGATATTCCTACAGCGGGTGTATTTGTGTTTTCAGTGAAATAAGTGTTGAAAAGAATTATGTTACAATTAAATTATTTATTATGAGACTGTTGAACTATTGTTTTTTGATTGGAGGAATATTAATTGCTTCTTGTGTTGGTAATTCGAGTAATAAATCTCAAAATGATAAGAAAATAAATCCGGCGGATACTATTTATTTAGGAGATTTACGTGAAAAATTTGAAGGAGATAGTATTTTCTTTAAGGTGGTTGCTCCTGACTTGATGCTGATGGATTACCAGTATTTCTGGGCGGCTACAGAGTCTGAAGCTGTGGAGAAAGGACTGACTAAAGAATATTATAAGCGTGTTAAGAAAGAAATTTCAGAAACCAATGAAGCAATTAAAAAAGGTGTAATGAAAGGTGCGGATGTAAAACGTATACCGGATTTCCAAGAAGGACAAAAGAAATAAATCGTTTCAAAGAGAAATTGATTATTGCTATGATAGATAAAAAGAAGGGAGATGTTAAATATGACTTCTCCCTTCTTTTTTGCATCAATGTCTGGTGAAAGAGAATCATAATTTCATCTGACGTTTTATTTCATCATCCACTACCATCATCATACCCTCTACTTGCGCCAGTGCCAGCATACGTCCATAAAAAGAATAGCCTGGATTATACCCCTTGTCTTCATCTCCCAGCATCATTCTCCCGTGATCAATGCGCATAGGTAATCCCGGATTTTCTTTCTCAAAGATTCGGATAAGGTCAATGATATGTCCTCTTCCTGCCAGGTGAGAACTTTCAATGAAGTTTCCACCCGGCATGGCGGCTGTGCTGCGTAGGTGTATAAAGTGCGTACGTTTAGCAAACTTCTTTGCCAATTCGCGGGTATCATTGTGTTCGCCGGCACTCAAGGAACCTGCACAGAATGTCAGTCCGTTGTGCGGATTGTCTACTGCATTCAGGAACCAGGCTATATCTTCTTCATTGGTGACGATACGAGGAAGACCAAGAACCTGGAATGGAGGATCGTCGGGATGCACGCACATATTCACTCCGTATTCTTCGCAAACCGGCATAATGGCAGAAAGAAAGTGACACATATTTTCTCGCAGGATGTCACGGTTAATATCTTTGTACAAAGTTAACAACCGTTTGAAAAGGACGACCGGTTCTTTGTCTCCTTCTTTGATGTTCCCATTGACAAATCCTTGTGTCTTAACGATAATGGTATCAATCAGATCATCCTTCTCTTTTTCGGTGATCACTTGATCCAGTTCGGAAACTTTATGAAGTTCTTCTTCCGTATAATCCTTTTCAGCCCCTTCCCGTTCCAGTATCTTCATGTCGAAATAGGCGAAACGGATACGGTCATAATACAATGAGCTAGTACCGTCGGGGCAGAGGTACTGCAAGTCTGTACGTATCCAGTCGATGACTGGCATAAAGTTATAGCAAACAGTTTTTATTCCACATTTACCTAGATTGGTAAGGCTTACTTTGTAGTTCTCTATCAACTGTTCACGTTCTGTCCCACCATATTTGATCGCTTCGCATACGGGCAAACTTTCTACTACAGACCAGCGCAGTCCGTATGATTCTATATAGGATTTCAGAGCATTAATCGCTTCTATTGTCCATATTTCTCCGTTCGGTATGTCGTGCAAAGCTGTAACAATCCCTTCCACACCTATTTGCCGGAGCATTGGCAAGGTAATCTTGTCTTTCTTGCCAAACCATCTCCATGTTTTTTCCATCATAGTTTCTTCTCTTTATACGCCGCTGAATGCACTGAATCCACCGTCGATAGGCAACATTGCACCGGTTACAAAACTGGCAGCTTCGCTACACAAAAATTGTACGGCACCGTTCAATTCTTTAATATCACCAAAACGGTTCATCGGTGTCTTGGCTAAAACCTTTTTGCTTCTGTCAGTCAGCGAGCCATCCGGATTGATAAGTACGCGACGGTTCTGATCGCCGATAAAGAAACCGGGAGCAATGGCATTTACACGGATGCCGTCACCATATTTCAGAGCCATCTCACTGGCAAGCCATTGTGTAAAGTTAGCTACAGCTGTTTTTGCAGCCGAATACCCCGGCACACGGGTGATGGCACTATAAGCAGCCATAGAAGACACATTGATAATGCAACCTTTTTTCTGCTCTGCCATCACTTTACCAAAGATCATAGACGGATAGACTGTACCGTTCATATTCAGACTGGTCACTTTCTCCCAACAGGAAATGTCCATATCATAGAAGTTCTGATCCGATTCAAGAGTGGCTCCCGGCATGTTGCCTCCGGCAATATTCAACAGAATATCAATCTGTCCCCATTGGGCAACAATCTCTTCCGCTACTTTTTCCAGACTGGCGATGTCCAGCACGTCTCCAATAATACCGATAACATCCTGACCATATTGTTTAAGTTCTGCTACACGGTTGTCCAGTTGTTCCTGACGGATGTCGATAGCTACAACTTTTGCTCCCTGCTGTACAAAGTGCTGGGCGATATTTCCTCCCAACACACCACCTGCTCCGGTAATTACAGCTACCTTACCGGCAATACTAAATAATTCGTTCATGGTTTTATTTATTATTTATATGAATTGATGCAAAAGTAGCTGCTTTTTGAATGTGATGTTGTGCTTATTTTTGCAAGATGTTTGTTTATATTTGCAGAAATGTATGAAAGAAAAGAGACTTTTATAAAAAGAATTGAGAAGTAGTGTTTCTTTGGGAGACAGATTGAGTATAATAATTAATTCGTTCGTATATATTGGAAAAACGGATAAACATGAATTTAAATAGAATGAAGAAAAGTATCTTGCTTTTACTGTTGGTAATACCGACACTGACAAAGGCACAGAATGTGATGACAGAAACCCGCCGGGAACTGACTTCCCCAGACGGAGCGTATCGGTTCACCTTTTACCAGCGTTCGTTCGGAGAGGATAATGCACGGATGTATTATACGCTGATATATAAGAATCGTCCTGTAGTGGAGGAGGGTGAACTCGGTGTACAGATAGAGAATCAATTGTTTGAATCGGCATTGGGAGTACCGAACGATACTTGCCATTTTTGGTGCGAGAATCTGAAATTAACGGATACTGATCATCGGAAAAACGATGCAACATGGAAACCTGTATATGGAGAACGTGCCGAAGTTCGGGACTGTTATAATGAAATGACTTTAAAGTTTCGTAAAGGTGAGGGACAAGGGATGACTGAAGGCGGTTACGACAAACGTAAAAACTACTTTATGAATATTATCGTCCGTGCCTATAACGAAGGAGTGGCATTCCGTTATCATTTTCCGGAAACGACCAATGGGCTATTTTTACATATTACAGGTGAACGGACAAGTTTCACAATGCCTGAAGGTACAATGGCTTACTATGAACGTTGGGCACAAGGTCCTTATGAGCTTCGTCCCCTGTCAGGGTGGGGAAAAGAGGAAAGTGAACGCCCTTTGACTATGAAACTGCCAGATGGATTGACTGTTGCATTACTGGAAGCGGAGATGGTGGATTATGCTCGTGGAAAATTCCGTTTGTCTGCAGAGAAGCCTTCAACACTGGAAACTAGCTTGTATAGCAGCGTTGACATTATTTCTCCCTACAGTACCCCTTGGCGTGTCATTATGGCTGCCGAACGTCCGGTCGATTTGATCAATCATAATGATTTGGCTTTGAATTTAAATACTCCTTGTCGGATATCAGATATTTCTTGGATTAAGCCTGGGAAAGTATTCCGTTCTGGAGACTTAAAACAGGAGAAAGTAAAAGCAGCCATTGATTTTGCAGCGGAACGTGGCATTCAATATGTACATATGGATGCAGGATGGTATGGCCCGGAAATGAAAATGAGTTCGGATGCTACTACGGTTTCTCCGGATAAAGATCTTGATATTTCTGCTTTATGTAAATATGCAGAATCTAGAGGCATTGGATTAATGGTCTATGTCAATCAACGTGCTTTGGTTCAACAGCTAGATTCTTTATTGCCATTGTATAAAAAATGGGGATTGAAAGGAATTAAATTCGGTTTTGTACAGATAGGTAATCAGCATTGGAGTACGTGGTTACATGATGCAGTCCGTAAATGTGCGGAATATGAAATGATGGTGGATATTCATGATGAATATCGTCCAACCGGTTTCAGTCGTACCTATCCCAATTTGATGACGCAAGAAGGTATCCGTGGAAATGAAGAGATGCCGGATGCGACACACAATACCATTCTCCCTTATACTCGTTTTCTGGCAGGCGCAGGAGATTATACACTCTGTTATTTTAATAGTCGCGTGAAAAACACCAAAGCACATCAATTGGCAATGGCAGCCGTATATTACAGTCCTTTGCAATTTATGTTTTGGTATGATAATCCTGCTATGTATAAAGGTGAGGAGGAACTGGAGTTCTGGAAAGCCATCCCGACTGTTTGGGATGAAAGTCGTGCATTAGATGGAGAAATAGGTGAATATATTGTGCAGGCTCGTCGTTCCGGAAAAGAATGGTTTGTGGGAGCAATGACAAATACAGAAGCGCGTACCATTACGTTAACCACGGATTTTTTGAAACCGGGAACGAAGTATATAGTCAACTTGTATGAAGATGACGACAAGTTGAATACACGTACAAAGGTTCGTACTACTCATAAGAAGATAAAAGCCGGAGATAAGCTAACTTTGAAGTTAAAGTCCTCCGGTGGTGCTGCACTGCATTTTACTCTTGCTGAGTAGAGTTGTGTCTGCGATAGGCCTCTATCGCAGACTTAACCGAACCGTGTAGCAACAGAAGTGCCTCAGCCTTTTCGTAGTCCAGATGGAGTTCTTCAATGATCATGCGCGTTCCCCGATCAATGAGTTTTTGGTTACTCAATTGCATATTGACCATTTTATTTCCTTGCACGCGTCCCAGTTCAATCATGATAGTAGTGCTGATCATATTCAGAATCATCTTTTGAGCAGTACCCGATTTCATCCGAGAACTTCCTGTCACATACTCCGGACCGACAATCACTTCTATCGGTACATCAGCTTCGGTAGCCATCGGCGAATTTGGATTACTGGTAATGCAGCCGGTCAGTATTCCGTGTTCCCGTGCTGTGCGCATGGCTCCGATCACATAAGGAGTGGTGCCGGATGCTGCAATTCCGATGACTGTATCTTCACTATTGATATGATGCTGCAATAACTCTTCCCATCCGCGGGACATATCATCTTCCGCATTCTCGACGGGATTGCGCAAGGCGGTATCTCCTCCGGCGATTAGTCCGATAACTACGGTGGGAGGCATACCGAAAGTCGGAGGTATTTCGGAAGCGTCGAGTACACCTAAACGTCCGCTTGTTCCGGCCCCCATATAGAATATTCTCCCACCTTTTTTTACTCGGGGAATAATTAATGTGACCAGTTTCTCTATTTGTGGGATTGCTTTCTGCACGGCATCCGCTACTTTATGGTCTTCAGTATTGATATCTTCCAGAATCTCTTTTACCGACTTCTTGTCGAGGTCATCATAGAGCGATGGTTGCTCTGTTATCTTGATAAATTCCATGATTGATCATTTAAAGCACTAATTCTTTGAACAAACGCTCCAAGGTAGCATCCAAATCCTCGGAAAATCCGGGATGCGGGCGGGATACTTGTATACATGAGCTTTTTACAGCGGTCAGCCACCGGAAACGATCGGGGACATCCATGCTTGCTATCATTCCCCCTTCCTTACTACCCGAACAAATCCTGTCGAAGACATGCAGTCCTTCTTTCAGACAATTCATATCCAGTTCGGAAGAAAACAGTTTCAGTTTATTCTCATCTATCGTATAAAGTGATTTGAGGTATTTGCATCGTTTGGAGAACAGTACAATACCTACATTGATAAATTCTTCACGTTCTACTTTGGGAACGAAACGAATGGTTGCGTATTCATATAAGTGCCTTTCTTGCATGTTGCGCTTCATTTACAAATAGTTCGGAATGCTTGATCCTTTCCTCTAAAAATTGAATATAAATATCTCTCAGGTCTTGTGGAGTTTCCTGTCCTTCCGTCCAGTTCAACCAGTCGTCGGGGACGGTATTGACTATTTCCCATATCTTATCGGAGGTTAGTAACTGTCTGAATGCCATATCTGTTTCTTTCAGTTGGTCGGCAAATGGCAATAAAACATGATCTTTTATCTGCACGAATGGGGTGAGTGCCTGTTTCTGCCAGTTGGTCCAGCTATGTTGGAAGTAAAGGGAAGCTCCATGATCGATCAGCCATAATTCTTTATGCCACATCAGCATATTGGTATTCTTGATGGTACGGTCCACATTTGTCAGAAAAGCATCCATCCACACAATCTGTGAGGCGGTTTTACCATCCACTTGATGTACGACAGGATCGAAGGTCAACGCTCCGGACAAGAAATGCAAACCGATATTCAATCCACGGCTCCATTGCAGTAAATCCTGTATCTCTTCATCTGCTTCCGTTCGGCCGAAAGCTTCATCTAAATTCAGGAAGATGATCTCCGGTACTCTGAAGCCCAGAGTACGGGCTATTTCTCCTCCGATCAATTCAGCGATAAGGGCTTTGGTTCCGTGGCCTGCTCCTCTGAATTTTACGACATATTTGAACTCATCGTCAGCTTCAGCCAAAGCCGGCAATGATCCGCCTTCCCGCAGGGGAAGAATATATCTAGTTACGTTTGCTGTACGTAAATCCATATCACTCCTTTCTTAATTGAGAATAAAGATACGACGTTTTTGTGAAATTGTCGATGAAAGAGTTCCTATAATAATAGTTTTTTTATATTTTTCGGTTGAGTATACTTTGGTTTCGTTACGTATTACATAAAATAACGATAAATGAATGGAACATGAAACTACTTCGATTTTTAGTATTTGGAATATTAGTGTTTATGTTATGGCCGGAATGTATAGCGGCGGAATGGCAGTGGTCTGTACAAATACCCGGCATTATTTCTAACGAAACTGATGATCATCCACAGGCATTTCTGTGGATACCTTCCGATTGTGCCCAGGTAAGAGGTGTGATGATAGGTACTCACAATATGACAGAGGAAACCCTGTTTGAGAATCTTCTGTTTCGGGAGAAAATGTCCGAAATGGGT
>OIHY01000832.1_pt1 | contig 8195 bp, 7 predicted proteins | sample 1608251 | NCBI WGS metagenome assembly OIHY01 (sample SAMN02674792, study PRJEB24791) | human gut metagenome, SKBSTL006 | isolation source: stool | host: Homo sapiens | place: USA
ATCTTAAAGGTATCGCAGATATGTATGCTCACATTGAAGTGCCCGAATGGCTGAAAGCTGCTTCGCGCGAACGTTTCGGAATCATCTCGGAGGAATTTATGGGATGTTTTAATAACAAGCCTCGTGAGATGCAGGCTGCCCGTTTGGAGGAAATCAGTGGATTTGATGATGATGTAGATCTGAAAGCACCGATCGAACCGATGGAACATATATACTACGGTGAGTTGAAGAAGGTTCGTAGTCTGGTTGCAGCGAGTGCTTCTACCGGTTCGGCTGATACACAACGCCACTACCGCTTATTGTTGTACAAAATTGACCAGGCATTAAAATGATAGGAAGTATGAGAAATAGATATAGTAAGATACTTTGTTTATTGCTTCTTTTTGCATGTTGCCTGCCACAGGAAGGAAATGCTTTCTGGCCTTTTAAAAAGAAGAAAAAAGAAGATAAGAAGGAAAATCTGACACCATATCAGAAGCTGTTCAAGAATAAGAAAGTTCAGACAGCACACGGGCTGATGACTATCCATAAGGTGGAAGGGAAAGTGTATGTGGAATTCCCGGTTGACATGTTGGGACGTGAGATGCTGTTTGCTTCTTCTATTGAAAATACGAGTGACGGTGGTGAAGGAGCTCCCGGACAGTTAGGGGGTACTGATGTACGTTTCCGTTTTGAGATGATCGATTCAACTCTTGTGGCACGTATGCCTTTATTGAGTAAGCCGGTAAATACCAGTGGTGATGCTTATATCGCACGTGCGTTGGACAATGCGCATAATCCGGGTATTTTCAAAAGCTTTAAGGTATTGGCTTGCACTCCGGATAGTTCTGCACTTGTGGTAGATATGAAGGGATTATTTTTGGAGGGATCTGCTTTTACCAAACCTTTCCCTTCGACATCGGCTAACGGATACTATGGATTCGTGTCGCGCGATCATTCTCTGCAATCGGATAAATCTGCTATTTTGGGTGTATCGGCTTCAGAAAATCATATAAGTGTACGTGAAGAGTTGTCATATACTGTCGACCATACGCTGATGGGAGCATACAATATGTACAAAGACGTACCGTTGACAGCGGTCGTCACTAAAATGCTTTGTATTCTGCCCGAGGAGCCGATGACTCCTCGCCTGGCTGACTCACGTTTGGGATTGACTACACAATTGAAAAGTGATTATTCAGGGGCAACTCAGGAAGTGAAGAGTATACGCTATGCAAAACGCTGGCGTATCGAGCCTTCCGACTCTGCTGCCTATCGCCGTGGCGAGCTGGTTCGGCCAGTCAAACAACTGGTGTTCTATATCGACAGTCTGATGCCTGTCAAATGGAATCCGTATATCAAGGCTGGTGCGGAATCATGGAATAAGGCATTTGAGAAGATCGGCTTTAAAGATGTTATTTGTGTGAAAGAATTCCCGAAGAATGACACATTGTTCAATGCAAACAGCTTTGACTGTATGACAATACGTTATTCGGCTTCTTGGCTGAATTCGGCACAGACAACGATACACTCAGATACACGTACCGGTGAAATATTGAACGCGTCTATTCTGATTAATGCAAATATGATCAGTGTTCAGTATGCTGACCGTATAGGGGCCACTGTTGCTATTGATCCTCGTGTGCGTACTACTGTTTTCCCGCAGGAGATACAGGGTGAGTTGATTCAGGCTGCTATTGCTCAGGCTGTAGGAACCGGATTGGGACTAACAATGAACTGGGGAGCTTCCTGTGCTTATCCGGTGGATTCGTTGCGTTCGGCAAGCTTTACTCAAAAGTATGGTCTGGCTTCTTCTGTTATGGGAGGCGTAATCATTAATGACGTAGCTACGGAGGAGGATGTTCGTAATGGAGTGTGTCTGGTTAATACAAAGCCTGGTCCATATGACGAACTGGTGATTAAATATTTATATCAGCCTATCTATGCTTCTTCATTACAGGAAGAAAAAGAGACATTGGATAGCTGGATTCGTGAACATACGGGAGATCCATATTATGCTTATATACGTAATCAGTCACGTTTTGATTCTGATCCTCGTAATAGTCGCGGAAGTTTGGGAGATGACCATTTGAAATCATTCGACTATATGCTTCCCAATGTTCGTAAAGGATTTGAGAACTATTATAGTTGGTTTGCCAAGGAAGACCGTGATTTTTTAATGCGCAGACGTGTACACTCTGCCCTTAGTGAAAGACTGAGCGGGCGTATTTATGCAATACTGAGTTATATTGGCGGTATTTATTTGAATGATATTCGCGAGAAGGATGCGATACCAAGTTATTCAATGGTAGATCGTGAGAAACAGAAAGCAGCTTTGAGCAAGGCATTGGAACTGGCAAAGAATCTGGATTGGGTGGACGATACCGCTCATTTGAATGAATTTGAAATTTCAGATAAGAAGGCTGACCGTTTACGTTTGGATATCTTTAATGGTATTTTCGGACGTCTGCCTTATGTTGAGGTTTGTACAGAACGCTTCCCGGATGCAGCATATACTGCTTCGGAATATCTGGATGATATCTACGGAATAGTTTGGGAAGGTGTCTTGAAGCATCGTCCGTTGGAGAATTTCGATAGAGCACTGCAGACAGCGTTTCTGGAAAGTATTATTTCAACATCGACAGCAACTGCGCCTATTGGTAGTTTTAAAGCCTCAAAAACAGGATTTGCGGCTACCGGTAAACCGGAGATCAATCTGGCTGCTTTGAGAAATGGCGGAAAGGTGGATATGAAGATGTATTCATTGCAAAATGCAGAAGAAGTAGCAGGCTTCTCTTCAATTCCGCCGATCTATACCAACCAGACAAAAATAGCTGCTTACTATTTTGACTTGTTGATGCGTACGAAAGACATGCTCAAGAAAGCAATTTCGACGGCTCCTGAGGCAGATCGTTCTCATTATGACCTGTTGATCTACCGCATCAATAAAGCAACGGAAATTGAATAAATCTCTATTACATAAACTCTCTCTTAATTAATTTGTCTCTATGAAAACAATATTGTAAGAGATGTTTTTAAAGATTTCTTCTATGCAATATTGAGCATTTTTCACCCGGGTTTACATTGTCGAATGTAAATCCGGGTGAATCTTTTATAGGCGGATATCTTTTGGAAAGTACCATACAACTAGATTGTCCGAAAGAAAAATATCAGTCTTTCTGTATAGAACATTATTATTTAATTTGTATTTTTGGCGCAAAACTCCCGAAATGACTAACAATGAGATTTCCATAGAACAAATTAATAAGTTGGATGCGGCTGCTTTCCGACTGCTTTATAAGAACTATTATAAAGCATTGGTTTGCTATGCAATAACAATTGTCGGAGATTCAGAATCTGCAGAAGATATTGTCCAGGAGTTATTCTCCACTATTTGGGAGAAAAAGATGTTTTTCCGGTCTCTGGCTTCATTCAGGGTTTATCTGTATAACTCTGTCAGAAATGCTTCCTTGGATTATTTGAAACATAAGGATGTGGAAGGCAACTATCTTCAGAAGATGCTTGATAGTCATTCCACTACATTTAGGCTGGAAGAGGAGGAAGAGGGCTTCTTTAGTGAAGAAGTCTATCGCCAGCTTCTTCAGACAATTGATGCGCTGCCGGATCGATGCAGGGAAGTTTTTTTGATGTATATGGAAGGCAAGAAGAACGAAGAAATTGCCACTGCACTCCATGTTTCTCTTGAAACTGTGAAGACTCAAAAGAAGAGAGCAATGTCCTTCCTTAGAAAAAAACTAGGCTCCTATCATTTTCTATTATTACAAATGTTATTTCTCTAAAAAGAAGTATAACACTCAATCTGCTTTACTTGTTAACACCTGTTTGCAATGAACAAAATGTTCGTTGTTTTTCTTGATTATTGTACAAAAAGAACGGTCTTCTAAGTAAATAAAGTATCTTTTGAATAAAAAAACTTCAGAATCCTGTCCCTCATTTTTTCTTCTTAGTCGTCTTTACTATAAATAACCTGAAATAATATGATAAAGCGTAAAAGAAGTATAAATTCTATTATCCATGATCAGTTGCTGGGATACGCTTCGGAAGAAGATAAAAAACAGTTGCAGTCATGGCTTGATAGTTCTCAAGAAAATAGAGAGAACTATGATCGTCTGATGCGTGAGGCTTGTTTGATTGACAGGTATAAACAGTTTGCCCAGGTAGATGAGGCACGTGCTTGGGAAAGGTTTCAGAAAAAGCATTTCTCTATTCGTTCTGCTCGTTGGATCAAAATAGGACGCTATGCTGCAATTTTCTTATTGCCGATAATTGGTTTTGCAATATGGTTTTGGACTTTGCGGCTGATGGATTCTCAGCCGGTGATTTCGGATGAAGTTCGTATTGCTATGATCCGGTCGGAGAAGATGGGTAAACAAAAGGCAACGCTGGTTTTGGCAAATGGACAGAAGATGGATTTAAAATCAGTGCCTGCTAAGCCGTTACAGGATTCGGTGGAACAGGTTCCTGTTGCTCAGCCGTCTGTCCCTAAGACTGATATGAATGAATCGGAAGAGGTTCCTGTTGTAGAAAATAATAAGTTGAGTACTTATGATGACAGTGAATTCTGGATGACGTTCGAAGACGGAACCAGAGTGCATCTGAATTATAATACGACATTAAAATATCCACCACATTTTGGTACTACCACTCGCACGGTTTATTTGGATGGGGAGGCCTATTTTCAGGTAGCCAAGGATAGCAAGCGTCCTTTCCGTGTCATTACGGCGAATGGAGTGGTCAAGCAGTACGGAACAACTTTCAATGTAAATACACATGTGCCCGGAATAACGAAAGTAGTGCTGGTGAAAGGTTCTGTAAGTGTGCTTCCTAATCAGGGAGGGGAATATGAAATAAAACCGGGGGAATTGGCGGTTCTTCAGGCTGATACGCAAGATGTACAAATTAGCGTAGTGGATATCGAGCCGTATATCGCATGGAACAGTGGACGTTTTGTTTTTGATAACTGTTCTTTGGAGAGTCTGATGAATGTAATATCACGTTGGTACAACAAAGATGTCGTATTCGAATCGGAAGATACCAAGAAGATACGTTTTACAGGAGATATTGATCGCTACGGCTCAATAGAGCCTATATTGAAAGCGATACAGCGGGTGACTCATCTGGAAATGGAAATACAGGGGAAGACCATAATTATAAAGAAATAAACATATTAACTACTATTAAAAAAGGAGGACGACATGCAAAAAAAGAGAGCTCGAGAACGCATTATCATGTTTCTCTGTATTATTTCCTTGTTGTTTACACCGGTGTTGGCTGCATCGCAATCTAATGCAATGAGGGTATCCTTAGATCTTAAATCTGCAACAGTTAAAGAATTTTTTGATGCTGTAAAAGTACAGACTGGCTTGAACTTTATTTATAGTACGGAGCAAGTGAAGAATATGCCTCGTATCACTATTCAGAGCAATAGTCAGCCTATCAGTGAGGTGTTGAACAAAGTGCTGGCAAATACCGGATACAGTTATGAGATAGAAGGAAATATTGTAACCATTGTATATCAGCAACCTAAGGAGAATGTCCGCACGGCTACGGGCGTTGTGGTTGATGAGGGAGGGTTGCCCTTGCCGGGAGCTTATATAAAACTCTCTAAAACGGAACATTCGACGATAACTGATAATGAAGGTAAATTTTCTATTAATTTATTCCATCAGAAAGAGCCTGTCCTGATTGTCTCCTATTTGGGAATGATTGTACAGGAAGTAAAAGTTGCCGGTACTAAACCTATGACAATCGTGATGAAATCGGATGTAAAGTCAATCGATGAAGTTGTAGTAACAGGTTATCAGGAGATTGACAGACGGAAGTTGGCAAGCTCCATATCCTCTATAAAGGGAGCTGATCTGATTGGTGGGGAGTATCTGTCTATCGACAAAATGTTGCAGGGACGCCTTTTCTCTTATGGTGATGCACAGCGTTACCGCTTGGGAGTGAATGCGGAACAGATTCCGGTAAACAAACCCCGTTGCCCGTTCCATGCTTACCATCGTGACGGTGCCATGCGTGTAGACGGTAATTACGGCAGTGCCAAGAGCTACGAGCCCAACAGTTACGGTGAATGGCAAGACTCTCCCGAGAAGAAAGAACCGCCTTTGAAAGTTCATGGCGACGTTTATAACTATAACGAACGTGAGTACGATGATGATTACTACAGCCAACCGGGTGCCTTATTCCGTTTGATGCCGCCGGAAGAGCAACAGTTGTTATTCGGAAATACCGCCCGTGCGATGGGTAACGCCCAACTGTTCATCAAGCAACGCCACGTACGCAATTGCTACAAGGCAGACCCTGCTTACGGTAAGGGAGTAGCTGAAGCTCTAGGAATCAGCTTAGAAGAGGCCTTGAAAGAAGACCGATAAAGTAGTAAGGCTACGATAGAAAGCGATAAAAGAGGGATAACCCCAGTAATCCTATGGATGAACAGGTTATCTCATTCTTTTTTAGTAGGATAAGAGAGGATATGCCATGAGACCCCGATACTGATAAGCCCTAACAAAGCTTTCACCCACCAATAGCCGACTAGCAAAAGGGAAGTAATGATCGTAGATAGCCACATGATAGCGATCGTGATAATCTTGGAACGCAAAGGAATAGCCTTATCTTCCACAAAGCCCTTAATATGCGGCCCGAAATAACGATTGCTCATCACCCGGTTATAAAGCTTCTCCGAGCTACGGACATAAAACCAACAAGTCAGTAACCAAAAAGGAGTGGTCGGGAGCAAAGGGACAAAGATACCGATCGCTCCCAATATGAGAAAAAACGTTCCTAACGTAATGTATATGATACGTCTCGTCCCGTTCATCAGCCAACCGTATATTCCGCGATTTGCTTGAAACCATTCAGGAAGTCCGTTATATTCATCCGTTTCTTTCCGGCAAGTTGCAAGGAACGCAAGCGAAGAAAACCGTCCTTCACGGCCACGTCGATATACGATTTATGATCCGTATGGATAGAGCCGACCGGGAAGTTATGCTCCGCCGGACGTTTCTCTGCCTGGTAAATCTTTAAAGCCAGACGTTTGCCATCCTCAGAGATCAATTCCGTCCAAGCAGCAGGATAAGGAGAAAGCCCACGGACGAAATCATAGATATTCTTCACCGGCTGGTTCCAGTCGATATGACAGGTATCCTTGAATATCTTCGGGGCCGGACGCAACTCGGCGGCATCCTTATAGAATTCCTCTTGGGGAATAGCGTCTGTTTTTCCATCCAACAGTAAGTCCACGGTCTCGGTAACCAACCCCGCCCCCATCACCATCAAGGCATCGTGAACGGTTTCTACATCGTCGGTATCAGCGATCGGCAGATGTCTCTGACGGATGATCTTACCCGTATCGATCTCATGCGTAAGAAAGAAAGTAGTCACGCCGGTCTCCGTATCACCATTGATAACCGCCCAGTTGATCGGAGCGGCACCCCGGTATTGCGGAAGCAAGGAGGCATGCAGATTAAAAGTTCCCAGACGGGGCATATTCCAGACCACCTCCGGCAGCATACGAAACGCCACCACGATCTGCAAATCCGCCCGCAAGGCACGCAGTTCCTCCAAAAACGCCTCATCCTTCAACTTCTCTGGCTGTAAGACCGGAAGACCCACCGATACGGCATATTGCTTCACGGCACTCGGTTGAAGCACGCTACCATGACGGCCCATCGGCTTATCCGGCATCGTAATGACACCTACCACATTATATCCACCTTCTACCAAGGCACGCAGGCTCTCCACGGCAAAATCGGGAGTGCCCATATATACGATTCGTAAATCCTCTTTCTTCATGTACAATAAATTGGATCTGTTTTTAACAAGTTAGTCCCCGGAAAAGTTATCGACCAATACCTCCCGATAGGAATTAAATATCTTCGATTTCGACATAAAGCCGATATAATGGCCATTCTCATCGACCACCGGAAGATTCCACGCTTTCGTATCGTCAAACGTCTGCATGATCTGATCCATCGGCGTGTTGATTACGATCTTGGCCGGGGCGGAAACCATGAACTTCGATACATGGAAACGATTATACAACTCCGGACGGAACATGATATTCCGGATATCGTCTAAGGTAACAATACCAATCAGTATTCCGCTCTTATCTGTCACCGGGAATATATTACGCCGTGAGGCTGAAATCGCTTTCACCAATTCACCCAAGTCCATCTCCGGATGAACCACTACAA
>OIHY01000840.1_pt1 | contig 8142 bp, 9 predicted proteins | sample 1608251 | NCBI WGS metagenome assembly OIHY01 (sample SAMN02674792, study PRJEB24791) | human gut metagenome, SKBSTL006 | isolation source: stool | host: Homo sapiens | place: USA
TAGCACCTGTCGTTAAATCAAAATAATACCATGCACCGTTTTTGTAGCTTTCTCCTTTTACCATTCTGCCGTCGCTGTCGTAACGTGTCCACTTTCCTGTTCCGTCTGCATTTAATACAATAAAGACATCCTTATCCCTTGCCATTGTTCCATCTGCTTCAAACCAATACCATGCATCTGTCTGTGGATCATAAACTTCTTTTGACCGTGCCAGTACACCGTTATCATACCAATATGCCTGTCCGTTTTCATAATACCAGCCATTATAATTATCCTTCTGAAGTTCGGCGGCATAGGTCTGCTGATTTGGCCACAGCAATATGCAGCCTGCCAGTGCAAGCATACAAGCTGCCAGTTTAAATACACTGAATTTTGTGTTTTTCATCTTTATTTCCTTCCTAATTGTGATTTTATTTATTGCATATGCGATAATTTATTGCAATCATAGATCTGTTTTTTCTAAATTTCAAGACAACTTTCCCCAATGACAATTTTTTATACCTCAATGTCCTGTTTCTTTTTGACATCTTTATAATAAGACCTTAAAATACTTATATATTAAGTTATTCAGAAACGGGGATTCGTATGAATATATTACTTTTAGAAGACAATTGTACAGAATTACAAATTTATATTAAACTTGATATAGAAAATCCGATTATCCGCATAAATACAGCATTTAAGGGCTGTTCATCACTTGAAAAAATAAGTGTTTTACCACGAATTTACCATAATTGAATATGAGTCTTGATATGACGAAATATAAAGGGAGATTGCACGTATAATAAAACCGCGTATCTCCCTTTAACAAACTATCTAAAGTTTTCTACATTTATAACTCTGGAAAAACAATCGCACAAATTCATGTTGTGAGTGACCATGATTATAGTAATGCCCTTTTCATTTAATTCTTTCAAAAGTTTCATCACTATCAATTCGTTCTCTTTATCAAGTCCAGAAGTTGGTTCATCAGCTAATATAATCTGACTTCCTTGCAAAATCAATTTAATAATTGCAATTCGCTGTTGCTCTCCACCGCTTAACTGATATACTTTTTTGTTAAGCATGTCACTTAGCTCAAATTGCTTTAAATACTTATTGATTAGTTTCAGTTTTTCTTCTTTTTTTACTTTTTTATATTCAAGAGCTAATTTTAAATTCCACAACACGCTTTCATCTTCTATTAGTCCATAATTTTGAAATAGATAGCCTATTGTATATCTTCTCAAAATCATAGCATTTTTACCGTTCATGGACAAATTTTTATGACTATCAATAGTGATTGTTCCCTCGGATATATCAGTAATCAATCCTATTATATTTAAAAGTGTCGTTTTACCTGCCCCGCTTTTCCCTACAAGCCCCACAAATTCGCCTTTTTCTATTTCTAAAGATAAATTTTCAAATAGAACCTGATTTTTCCCATATTCTTTTTTGACGTTCTTTAATGTAATCAATGACATACTTATGCCCCCTTTTCAATCTCATATAAAGCGTTTGAGATATAAATTCTATAAAGCAATTCGCAGAATATGTAGTCAATAAGTATAATCGCAAAAAGGCAAGCAAAATAATAATTTATAGCAGTTAATACGCCTGATATAATTATTTCGATTCCCCAAAAAATATACCGATTTTTCAGTGTCCTAAAATGAGAGAATCCTAAAATCTCTTTTGCCGCATATCTCTTTCGATTTACAAAAATGTCCACATAATTTGAAATATACAAAATAAACAGTAAAGACACTATAAAGACAATCGTAAACATAGTGAGTGTTTTAAGAACGAATGTCACATTTTCAAGTTGCATTAAATAAGGTGTAAGTAATGTTCCAGCTGTAACTAATTGCTCTAAATCATATTCTGATAACAAAGAAGAAAAATCTTCTCTTGACTCCATTTGAAAAAATAAACACCTTGTATTTAAAGAATCCAAATAGTAAAGTCCTGCAAAATTGCCCGTATCAACAATGATAACAGGATTAGCCATATCCGAAAAACCATTTTCTGTATTGACTTTTATCGTAGAATCATCGTCTATATAAACAACATTAAATTTATCAATAGTTTTTTCTTCTCCCGGTATTCCATAAAATTGATTGTAATTCATCAATCGGAAATATTCTTGCTTAATATATTCGCTAATAGAATTTTCATCATTCTTATATTTATGTGGAACTAATACTGTTGGTTCACTAAATATATCTTCTCCCAATGGTTTTCCACTGAGCTGGATATTTGAAAATTCATTCAGATAATTTCTATTTGCAATAACAAGCTGTTGTTCATAATAGGGGCGTGATGTCTGCAAACCACCGTCTGTCCTAAAATCACATAGTAGTGAATGGTTATGATTATACATCTCTAATGTTTGTTCAGAATATTTTTCTAATATGTCTGTGTTTGCTAACGCATAATCATACTCCGATGAATTAAAACCATTAGCGGTATAATATCCGTCCAGATACTTATAATCTAAAACAGCTTGTTGGCTTTGTCTAAATGAGTTCCCCTGATTCAGCAATGAAATAATAGTGATAGCGATTATTACCGAAAAAATTATTTTTATAGCCTGAACTACAATATTTGTGCCGCTATTTAAAGTCTTATTTTTTATCATTGCCTCTAAAGAAACAAACTTAATTAAAATACTTGTAATTAAAACACAAAGTATATTTATAGCTAAAACACCAATAAAGAACAGTACACTTGTTGCTAAATAAGAAAAATCATATCTGTTTGTTAATGCGTAATATAAATTTAGCAAGAACAGTAATACTAAACATATTACAGCAAAATATTTTATTACACTGGTAATTTGCTCCTTTAAAATATGTATAGTAGAAAAGCCCATGCTTTTTTTAATACCTATTTTTTTCAAACTATAAGACGTATAAATACAGTATATGATTTGAAGTACAATAAATAAGATTACAAAATTCAGAAGATTCAATTCTAATACCATACTATACGGAATAGCGTCATTTTCAAAGTTATTTATTGCGACGGACAGTTGAGAAGCTATCTCTTTAATTGCGTTAGCTGGTAAATCTGTATAGAATACACCAACACTATCTAAAAAATCTTCCTTTTGCAATTCATGATATTGAAACAAAATAGAGGAAGATATAGGCTGTTTTTGTGTAAACTCATTTAATGGATAGCAATATAAATCATAAACAGATTTATCTGTGGAAGTGAGCGTATTGTTAATGAGTTCTAATTTATTTTGAGAATATTCTTCTGTAAATATTGTATAAAATTTGTCGAGAATTTCTGGCGATGTTTCTTCTAAAACATACCCTTTTAAATTCTCAGTAGCAATGTTATTCTTTTCATAAATGTTGTAAATAGAAGTATTAAAAATATATGCAAAGAGTATGACTTCAAGGAAAATAAAAATCTTTAAAAATTTTTTCATAACATACGCCCCTTTCTTTGAAGAAATGTATAAAATAGGGCGGGACAAATAGCCCCGCCCTAGGTGTTTGAACTATTTTACTTAATATGGATAATAATCATAATAAGATGTTTCGTTCGCCCACCAAACTCTCTTTGCATCTTTGTAAGCGTAGTTTGACTTGAATCCACTGGTATATGTATCTCCGCCGACCTTTACAGTTGCCTTTACCATGTAGTTGCGACTAATACCTGCTTTACGCCCAATTTCGGAATATACAATGGTGTCTGTTTGCCCTCCATTGTAGTACAAATCTCCACCCGCTACATCAATAGCCCACGCTGTAAGTGGAGCGCCGACAACCATAACTGCTGCTACAAGACCAACTACTTTCGTTCTCAACTTCTTTGCTCTCATTCGATAAACCTCCTTTCTCTTTTTTACTTTTTGATAGTTTTATGTCACGTACTGTTTTTACTAACCTCAACATAACATATATTTCATTAAATGTCAAGTTATTTTTGTTTCTATTTTATATATGACCTCTTTGTTGCTATCATATTTTGTGCATAATGCACAAAATCAAAGTGCCAATATTAGTGCTTTCCACGATTGTACTTTTACAATGAAAAGACGAAGTACCTGTGATAAATTCATTGCTCTAAAATTATTAGAGAAACTATACAATATAGCTATCCTTTTTTCTCTTGTCTGCCATAAACAGAAAAGAAAAAGCCCTGTCAAGAGCCTGCCACTTCTTTAGAAGTGGTGCTTGCACTCTTGATCTGGGCTTTTTGTTTGCTGTATCTTTTTGCAAGAGGAAAAAGGCTACTCGTCCCCGTTGTCAAAATGGCTGTCCTTTAAGACTTCCCGCAACAGCTCCATATCTTCTTTTGAGTTGGGATTTATCCTCTTTACAACCTGATAAGGTGTACCGTACTTGTGTCCGTCTGTGCTTTCCCCGAACATATCCATGCTGTATAAATCATCATAACGGTCTAATACTTTCTGAAATTTCAAGTGCTGGATAAATGTTTTGATAGGGTAAAGGTCGGACGCTTGTATGTCCTCTCCCTTGATATAGTCTGTGATGTATTTCCGCAACTGCTCCAACTCATACTCTAGCCATTCTTCTTCACTGTCAAAGAAGTTATCATAGTGTCCGTGTTTCAGTTCTGCATTTAGGCGTTCTTCCGTCCGTAAAAACTTGCATACCTCTTTTTCCGCCTGTTGGACAAACTTCCATTCTCCCGACAACAATTCATTCGGTGTTACTTCCAGTACGTCCATTATCTTTTCCAGCGTGTCAAAGGTGGGATAGTTTACCCCTCGTTCAATCTTAGAAAGGCTCTGCATATTGATACCGATGGCGTCCGCAAGCTCCTGCTGTTTCATTTTCCTGTGTTTTCTTATGGTCTGTATGTTCTCCCCTAAAAAATTTATTTTTTTTGTGTCATGCTCCATAACTTCTTATATCTTTTCCTTTCCCGGCTTTTTCGTTCCTTTATAAGCCTATCATACTTATTATAGCCGAAAAAGTCAAGAAAAAGTTCTTGACAAGTAATTCTAACGGCGTTATTATCATGGAGGATATAGTGATTAAGCACAATGAGGTCAATCACACGCTTGAGTAGGCATAGAAAAGAGTTATTTTCGCTTTGATAGCATGAATAGGCATGGACTATCCGACCGAAAACGGTGTTTCTTCCTGTGCCTGCCCCGTTTAGCCACGAGCCTCCCAAAGGCTCGTGAGCGTTAAGAACGGGGCTGGTGCAGGAAGAAAAGGAACGCCGTAGGCGTTCCGTACAGGGCGTATATGTAACACCGCCCTGCGCATACATGTCATAGTACCTAGAAACTGTGATAAATAAAGGACAAAACACGATTTTTACCCCGCAAAAAAACGGGGAGTACGAAAGGAGTAATGCACTATCGCAACACATGAAAATTTATCCGTCAAGATTGATTACATCAGCATTGTCTTTGATACGGCAACGGCAGAAGATGTGATACGGCACATTTTATGCTTGCCGACCGATATTTTTAATGTCTATCCTGCAACGGTCAAATTTAAGACGTATCAGGCGCGTTGGGAAATCGGAGATATTTATGTATCGGGCGACGCAAAAAAGACAGAGGACAACCCACAAGGGCTGGGCTGTTATCTCGTGATGACAGGCAGGGGGTGTGATGATATTTTCCGTATCCTCGATAACAACGGCTTGACCTTTGGGGATATGTTCGGACGCTGTGAAAGGAGATATGGGGCTGGAAACTACCATTTCACAAGGCTGGACGTTGCCATTGACGACAGGAACGAAACGCCGTTCTTTACCATAGAGCAGATAAAGAAGAAATGTGAAAAAGAGGAATTTATCGCCAACAGTGAGGGCTACCATTTTGACGAGAGCAAGTTTGATGATTTTGACACCGCAAAGACCGTCTATATCGGGGCTGGAAAATCGGGGCTTTCCTACCGCTTTTATGACAAGGACAAGGAAGTGTGCGGCAAATACAACAGGACGCTTGATGAAGTCGGGAGTTGGAAACGGACGGAAATGCAACTGCGTGATGAAAAGGCTCATGCCTTTGCTATGGCATTTCAGGCAAGACCGCTGGAGATTGGGGAACTGGCTTTCGGACTGCTGGCGGACAACCTGCGTTTTGTCGTAGCAAACAGGAATGAGAGCAACAAGAGCAGGTGGAAAACGTGCCGTTTCTGGCAACGCTTTTTAGGGGCTGTGGAACTTTTAAAACTCCATGTACCCACACCGCATAATTCCCTTGAAGAAACGCAACAGTGGCTTACAGAGGGTGGTGTCATATCCGCTGTCAAAGGCTTTTACTTCCTCGAATCCCATGACGCTTTAGGTGGGCTGGAACGTGTCGGGGATATGGTAGATAAGGCAAGGTACAGCACTTCCCTTTCCAGCAAGCTGACCGCCCATTTACAGCGGATAGACAGGACAGAATTGATACCCTACGTCCAGTATGACACAAAGAACAGGTAGGGGGGTGGCATGATGAACGAAAAGATTGATATTCCTGTATGGGAAAAATACACCCTTACCATTGAGGAAGCGTCAAGATACTTCACAATCGGACAGAACAAGCTACGCCGATTGGTAGAAGAAAACCGACACGGCGACTGGTATGTGATGAACGGCAACCGTATCTTGATTAAGAAAAAACAGTTTGAGAAATTTATGGATAAAACAGACGCAATCTAATGCAAAAGAGCCTTGTATGTGATATTATTTCAGTAAGTCATATCAAGGCTCTTTCTTACGAAAGGAGCAGATAAGAAATGTCGGAAAAAAGACGGGACAGTAAAGGTCGCCTCTTAAAGACAGGAGAGAGCCAGCGAGCAGACGGAAGATACTTATACAAATATGTGGACAAGGCAGGAAAGACAAGGTATGCCTATTCATGGAAACTTGTGCCGACAGACCTCGTACCTAAAGGCAAGAGGGACGGGAAATCCCTAAGGGAATTAGAAACGGAGATACAAAGGGATTTACAGGACGGTATCGACACAACAGGCGGAAAAATGACGCTGTGCCAGCTATACGCCAAACAGAACGCCCAGAGAGCCAACGTAAAGGAAAGCACAAGACAGGGCAGGAAAAAGCTCATGCGGACATTAGAGGGCGATATACTGGGGGCTAGGAGCATTGACAGCATACGCCTTTCAGACGCTAAGGAATGGGCGTTACGCATGAAAGACAAGGGCTATGCTTATCAGACCATAAGCAATTATAAACGCTCGTTAAATGCGTCATTCCGCATTGCCATAGCGGACGACCTCGTGAGGAAGAACCCCTTTGATTTCAAGCTGAATGAGGTCATAGAGGACGACAGGACACCACGGCAGGCATTGACCGAGGAACAGGAAGAAAGGCTCTTGTCCTTTGCCAGCAGGGACAGGGTATATAAAAAGTATTATGACGCAATCGTAATACTGTTAAAGACAGGGCTTCGTATCTCGGAACTGTGCGGACTGACAAGGCAGGATATAGACTTTGAAAACGGCGTTATCCATGTAGACCACCAGCTATTATCCAGCAAGGAAACGGGCTATTATATCGAAACACCAAAGACAAAAAGCGGTGTGCGTGATGTTCCCATGAGTGAGGAAGTGAAACAGGCATTTGAGCGTGTCATGGCAAACAAGGCAAAGGCAGAGCCGACAGAGATAGACGGGTACAGTGGTTTCCTCTTTCTGAACGGGAAAGGCTTTCCTATGACGAATGCCTATTATACTTCTACTTTCGCTAATCTGAGAAAGAAATATAACAAGAGCCATGAGGACAGCTTACCAAAGATAACGCCCCATATCCTGCGTCATACGTTCTGTACCAGACTTGCGAACAGGAACATGAACCCTAAGAGTTTACAGTATATCATGGGACACGCAAACATCAGTATCACGCTGAACCTGTACGCCCATGCGTCCATAGAGAACGTCAAGGCAGAATTAAGAAGCATGATAGCTTAAAGTTTTACCACGATATTTACCACGATTGACCGTGAGAAAACGTGATGAAACGTAGCTGTTTGGAAGTATCAGCCGAAAAGAGAAATGCCCGTAAAGCTGATAAAATAAGGCTTTGCGGACATTTAAGAAGATATGAAAAGATAATCAAAAATTTATATTAAGTTTTAAAAAATACTTATGTGCCTTTTGTGTGATTTCCCTTATGGCGATTTTACTCACTGTCCCCGCTTTTGCAGCTGGCGGT
>OIHY01000876.1_pt1 | contig 7860 bp, 6 predicted proteins | sample 1608251 | NCBI WGS metagenome assembly OIHY01 (sample SAMN02674792, study PRJEB24791) | human gut metagenome, SKBSTL006 | isolation source: stool | host: Homo sapiens | place: USA
TGACGTGATACATGTCCACGTCTCCTTCCAGGTGATTGGCTTCGTAGAAATTACCTTCAGCATCCCGTTGGGTACTTCGGAAATGGACAAAGTTGATCCGGTCTCCGAACCGTCTCATCATACCTTCCAAGTCATTGGCACAGCTTACACCGAGTGATCCGGTACAAAGGCAGAGTCCGTTCGATTCGTTAGGGACGACATCGATCAGTGCCTGAAAATCTTCTGCACAGCTCATGATGCGTGGCAAACCGAGAATGGAGCAAGGAGGATCGTCCGGGTGGATAACCAGCTTCACGCCGGCTTCGTCCGCCGTCGAAGTTATTTCTTTGAGGAAATGGATTAAGTGGGTGCGTAACTTTTCTGCATCGATGCCTCTGTATCGGTCCAATTCATGCTGAAATTGCTCCAATGTGAAACTTTCTTCCGAACCGGGAAGCCCGGCAATCATATTACGGACAAGGAGTTGTTTCTCCTTTTCGTCCATCTGTTCAAACCGGATTCTCGCTTTCGTTTTTTCTTCATCTGTGTATTCGGCTTCGGCACCCGGCCGTTTCAGTAAGAAAAGATCAAAAGCTATGAAGGCGGCGCGTTCAAAACGCAGGGCTTTGGAGCCATCGGGGAGGGTATAGGCAAGATCCGTACGAGTCCAGTCGAGCACAGGCATAAAATTGTAAGTAACGATATGGATGCCGCATTGTCCCAAGTTACGCAAACTCTCTTTATAATTCTCGATGTATTTCCGAAAGTTGCCAGTCTGGGTTTTGATATGTTCGTGTACCGGGACACTCTCTACTACCGACCATTTCAGCCCGACAGATTCGATCAGTTCCTTTCGTTTCATAATTTCTTCGACGGTCCACACTTCACCGTTGGGAATGTGGTGTAAAGCGTTAACAATACCCGTAGCTCCGGCTTGTTTAATATCCCAAAGGCTGACAGGATCGTCCGGTCCGTACCAACGCCAGGTTTGTTCGGATAAAAAGAGTTTGTCTTTTGGTAAAGTCATGATATTTGGTTGATTCATAAGTCTGTTTTCATTTGAGGTTGGTTTAATCAGTCAGTGTGTCTGTTCTGTCTCTTCCCTTTTCAGATATGTGTGGGATCAGAAGTTAGACTTTCTTTACATCGCAAAGGCATTGAATCCTCCATCCACTACCGCCACTGTACCCGTTACAAAGCTTGCTGCGTCGCTGATGAGGTATTGAATTGTTCCGCATAACTCTTCGGCACGTCCCATACGCCCGAATGGCGTTTGACGGATTACGTCTTGTCCCCGTTGTGTATAGGTACCGTCCGGATTGGTTAGTAGTGCACGATTCTGTTCTGTCAGGAAGAATCCCGGGGCGATGGCATTTATACGGATTCCTTCACCAAACTTTTTGGCAATCTCCGTGGCCATAAATGCGGTGAAATTGGTGATTCCGGCCTTGGCAGCGGCATAGCCGGCCACACGCGTCAAAGGGCGGAAAGCAGCCATGGATGAGAAATTGACGATAGCGCCCGCTCTTTGCTCCACCATGGGTTTCAGGAATACTTGTGTCGGCAGTATCGTACCGGTCAGGTTCAGATCCAATACTTTCTGGAATTCATCTATTTTCAGGTCAAAGATATCGCCTGTAGGTGAGATCGTAGCTCCCGGCATATTGCCTCCTGCCGCATTGAGTAATGCATCTATCCGCCCATAAGCTTTCAGTATATCCGCCAGGTTCTGTTTAAGTATCTTCCGGTCGAGTACATCGGTTGTCAGAAACAGAGCTTCACCTCCTTGGGTACGAATTGATTCTACAATCTTATTACCCACTTCGGTTTTACGTCCGAGGAGAATGACTTTGGCACCTTCTTCTGCCAGGTGGGCTGCAATTGCTTTTCCTAATACTCCCGTTCCACCGGTAATGACTACTACTTTGTCCTTTACACTAAATAAGTTTGCCATACTATTGCTTTTAAAGGTTAGACTTCTTGTCTTGTGGCTTCGTTATCGCACACGCAGAGCGCAAATATAGCTATAAAGTTGATGGGATGGTTTAAAAAAAGAGGGAAATTCAAGGGGATCGCTCCCTTTTATTGAGAATCGGCACATGTTTTCTGCAGTATCAGCAGGCTTTCCGGTCCCATATTAAACAGAAGGTCGATGATGCTCAGGTTGGGTAGAAAACCGTGGCGGGCTTCGAATACCTGATAGTAAGGCTGAGAGATAAATTCCGGATCTGTCCGGTGAAAATCTTTCTTGGGATGGATCGCTTCGCGAAAATCGATTTCGTTCGGGGCAAAGTCTGTTTTATATTCTTTCGTCCGTTCAATGGCAGGCTGTATATCTATCAGTTCGCAAACCAGTCGGCATAATTCTTCGTTGAAGTCCGTCAGAAATTCATGTTTTTTCTCATAGAACGGGCGGAAATCATCTTTGTAATATTCAAAAAATGGAGTACTGTTATAGGCCGACTCTATTGCATTCCAGTGTAGATGCCTCCAATTCCCATGATCCGAAATCCGGATATCTTTCATCGGGCATTTAGGCCCTTCCGGTTTTACGGTGGGGATAGAAAGTGCCAGTTCGCCTTCCGGTCCGGCAATGGTACAACGGTTCCGGTAGGTCTGCTTCATGTAATGGTCATGTTGTTCGATGAATATTTTATCGTAGTTCAACAATTTGCTGTAGTATTCTACAGGAGCCAGATAGGCAGAAGAAAGATAGGCAACTTTCATTGGTAATTGATGATTAGTGATTACTTGATTGTTATTATATAATTTGTTATCCGGGGATACGAACTATTTTACCGGTTGGAAGAATCGTTCCCAGCGGTATCCGCTAAAGATTCCCGTATGGTCTGTTTTTGAGAACCAGATTCGTGAAGCTTTTCCAATGACATGATCCTGCGGTACGAAACCGAACAGGCGGGAATCGGAAAGATTTACCGAATTATTGGAAGCCATCCAGTAATAATCTTTGGTGAAATAACAATGTTGTGAAGGACGTCCTTCGATGTAGAGCGTATCGTTTCGGATCTCCGCCTGTTTACCCTCATGCAGTACCAGCGTGTTTCGTAACAATGTCCGGTTCCACGGATATACCCGGACTGCTTTTCCTTTACCCGGAACAATAAGTGGTTTAGCTTCTTCCTGTAAGCTTTGTTGTAAAGGCTGTATCCAGCTTTTCCCGTTCATAGCCTGATCGAGCAAATAATACTCATAGCGGCTGAAGCTCCGTACATTTTTTCCTTCGTGTTGTCCCATCAGTTCATTAGGGCCAATAGAAAGAATAGAAAGCAATGAATCCAGTTGCTGTTCCTTGGTTTGCGGATACGTATATAGTTGTTTCCGGTCCGGTCCGAGTTGTGTGCTACGGTCGACCACGTTGAAGAGTGAATCGATAAGTAACGTATCCCCCGGTACACCGATGCATCGGCTTATATAAATCTCTCTTCGGTCTATAACGGGTTCTTTGATACCCGCAGGGTTATTGAATACGACGATGTCGTCTTTATGTATGGGACTTTCTCCCCAGCGGTGGTAGGAGAATAATGACATATAGGGTACACGAAGTCCGTAGCTCCATTTATTTACCAGAATACGTTCACCCTGAAAAAGGGAATTCTCCATACCCGCCGAAGGTATCAGGCATGAGGTAAAAGCAAAGCCGCGGAGCAACAGTACGATGACCATTGCTCCGGCAAAAGCTATAATCCATTTGAGTCCCTTTCCCATTGATTACTCAGTCTACCCACTTAAAGATGCGGTTCCAGCGGATTTTACCATCGAACCAGTTACGGTCTTTATCTAATGATAACCATACGACGATCGGTTTACCTACTACGTGATCTTCCGGTACGAATCCCCAATAGCGGGAGTCGGCGGAATTATGACGGTTATCGCCCATCATCCAATAATAATCCATCTGGAAAGTGTATTGGTTTGTCTTCACACCGTTGATGTAGATTCCGTCTTCTTTCTGTTCCAGTTTATTGCCTTCATAAGCAGTGATACACCGTTCATAAATGGGCAGATTGTCCGGGGTCAGTGTGATGGTGGCACCCTTTGCTGGAATCCAGATAGGGCCGTAGTCACTACGATTCCAATGGGTATTTAAATTCAGGGGATACACTTCTCCGGAGTATTCTTCCGGTTCTATTACAATCTTACCGACTAATTTTTTGTTACCGGATAGAGTGTCATACATCTTCTTCGTTAACGGAAGATGATAAACAGGATTCAGTCCACCTTGGGCATTTCGTCCGTCCAATCCCAGCTCAATCAGTCCCTCTTCATAGCCTGCTCCTTCGGGAGTTAGTCTTTGGTCGGCTTTGCTGATACCCAGTTCGCGGAACATTTCTTCCGTGATGTACGGGCCGGTAGTTTGCACAAAATAGTTGAATTGCAAGTTTTCCGGGTTTTCAATGGCCTTGCCATCGATCATAACCTGACCGTTGATAATCTGGAGTGTATCTCCCGGAAGTCCTACACAACGTTTTACATAGTTCTCCCGGCGGTCTACCGGACGGGTAACAACTTTACCATATCGTTGAGGGTTTGACAGTATCTCTTTCCGACCGGCATTATAGTATAAATCATACACTGTCTTCTGCTGCTCCCGAGTCAGGCTGTCCATGTCGATCGGGTTCGGGTAAATCTGCTTTCCGATGTTGTACGCCAATGTATAAAAGTCTGCATCCTGGAAATTCAGTGCGACGGTATCTCCCGCAGGGAAGTTAAACACTACGATGTCATTCAGTTTCACTTTACCGAATCCGGGTACACGTTTGTATTTCCATTGCGGCCATTCAATATAGGATTTAGTATTCAGAATCGGCAATGTATGTTGTGCCAAGGGCATTGATAGCGGTGTGTTCGGCACACGGGGGCCGTAACTCATTTTGCTCACGTAGAGGAAGTCTCCAACCAGCAGCGATTTTTCCAGTGACGATGATGGGATCTGATAATTCTGAAAAACATAGATGTTTACGAAATATACTGCTACCAAAGCGAAAACGATGGCATCTACCCAACTCATCACACTACGGACCGTCGGGTTTTTAGATTTCTTCCAGAACGACCAGGGAATCTTTTTGGTGATGTAGATGTCGAAGATGAAAGGAACTACGATCAGTCCCCACCAGCTTTTCACCCAAATCAGGAATATCAGATACAAAAGAATGGCAATGGAACACTTTATCCATTGAGTACGTGTTGCTTTTCTCATGATGTTAATCTTTTAAGAATGGGAATAAATCACTCATACCCAGATAGCCTTCATGGGCTGCTGTATACTCAGCCGCCAATACGGCTCCCAATGCGAAACCTCCCCGGTTTTTGGCATCGTGGGTGATGGAGATACTGTCTGCTTCGGAGTCATAGCGGATGGTATGGATACCGAATACTTCTCCTTCGCGAATAGAGTGGATCGGCAATTCATTGGTTGCATGTGCTTCCTCTTTTACCCAGACGCTTTTGCGTTCCATATTTTCAAGGATTCCTTCTGCCAGTGTGATCGCTGTTCCGCTTGGTGCATCGAGCTTGTGTACGTGGTGGGTTTCGCTCATGGTTACGTCATAGGCGGGGAATTGGTTCATTATCTTAGCCAGATACTTGTTGACAGCCGAGAAGATAGTTACTCCCAAACTGAAATTAGATGACCAGAATAAGGTCTTTCCACCTTTGTTACACAGTTCTTTTACTTCGTCACCGTGCTCTGCCATCCATCCGGTACTGCCCGAAACCAACTTTACACCTGCTTTGAAAGCTTTCATATAATTGCTGTAGGCTACCATGGGATTAGTGAATTCAATGGCCACATCTGCCGATTTGAACGCTTCGGATTCGAAATCATCCTGGTTGTTGATGTCGATAATGCTGACAATTTCGTGTCCGCGACTGAGGGCAACCTTTTCGATTTCTTTGCCCATTTTTCCGTAACCTATTAATGCTATTTTCATTGTTTTACTGACTTTATAGACTTTATATCCAAAATATTAGTCGCAAAGATAAGATTTTTATTACATTTGTCGAGCACATTAACGTCTTGTTAACAATGGAACAACTCCTGCACTATGTGTGGAAACACAAAATCTTCCCTCTCCATGAACTGCAAACAACCACCGGGCTGCCTGTTGAAGTGATTGATACCGGATTGCCGAATTCTGATTCCGGCCCCGATTTTTTTAATGCCAAACTAAAAATCGGTGGTACGCTTTGGGTAGGTAATGTCGAAATACATACTGCTTCTTCTGATTGGTTTCGTCACGGACATGACCGTGACATAGCGTATGACTCAGTGATTCTGCACATTGTCACAGAGATCGATTGCGAGATATATCGTTCCAATGGGGAACCGGTTCCGCAACTCCGGTTACCTTGCCCCGAACAGGTGAAAGAGCATTATGATGAGCTTTGCCGGGCAGATATACACCCGCCTTGCTATTCCATTCTGGAAACCCTTCCTAAATTAACGATTCACTCTTGGCTGACCGCTTTACAGACAGAGCGCTTTGATCAGAAGAACCGAACCATAACTCGGCGACTCCAACGTTGCAATCAGCATTGGGAAGATGCTTTTTTCATCACGTTGGCACGTAATTTCGGATTCGGGCTGAATGGAGATGCTTTTGAGACTTGGGCAAATCTGCTCTCGTTTCGTGCCATTGATAAGCATCGTGACGATCTGACACAGGTGGAAGCTTTCTTCTTCGGACAAGCCGGTTTGTTGGAGGGAGAATCCGCCGACGATTATTTCAGTTGGATGCAGAAAGAATTCCGTTATTTGCAACACAAGTTTGAACTTCCTCCGGTGATGAATCCCTCTTTGTGGCGTTTCCTCCGTCTTCGTCCGGGTAACTTTCCCCATGTGAGACTGGCACAATTAGCTTCACTTTATTACAGAGAACGCTCTTTGTTTTCACGGGTCATGGAAGCGGAGACTCTGAAAGATCTGAAACAGATTTTTGCCGGTCACACTTCTGCTTATTGGGAAGAACATTTCATGTTTGGCAAATCCTCCCCACGGAGAGAGAAAAGTATTGGTGCCGGTGCAAAGGAGCTGATCATTATCAATACGGTCATTCCTTTTCTGTATGCATATGGCCTGCATAAAGCCGACGAACGGCTGTGTGAGCGTGCGGCCTCATTACTTGAAGAACTGAAAGCTGAAAATAATTATGTTACCCGTATGTGGAGCGGAGCCGGCATTCCGGTTCAGACAGCGGCGGATAGCCAGGCGTTGTTACAATTGCAGAAAGAATATTGCGATAAGAAGAAGTGTCTTTATTGCCGTTTCGGCTATGAGTATCTGAGACATAAATAATTCTGTCCCTCCGAGTTGGATATTAGGAAGATATATTATCTTTGCCCGCTGAAAATGCGGGGTGAGATTCCCCGTTCTAAATCCATTCGTTATGAAAGTGAAAAGATTTGTGCTTTGTCTGTTTATGCTTACCCTGATAGGGGGTATTTGCTTTATTTCCTGTGGAAATACTTCGAAAGCGAAGGCAGAGAGTGATGTTGCTGCGGAGACGGCTGAGGAGACCTTCCAGTCGTTTCTGAAGAAATTCACCTCAAGTGCTTCTTTCCAGTATACCCGTGTCAAGTTTCCGTTGAAAACTCCCATCACCTTGATGACGGACGATGGGAATAGTGAAAAGACCTTCCCCTTTACTCAGGAAAAATGGCCGTTGCTGGATGCCGAGACTCTGAAAGAGGAACGCATCACTCAGGAAGAAGGAGGAATTTATGTTTCTAAGTTTACGGTAAACGAACCGACACATAAAGAGTTTGAAGCCGGATATGAAGAGTCGGAAGTAGATCTTCGTGTGATATTCGACTTGATTGATGGTAAGTGGTACGTGACCGATTGCTATACCGGATGGTATG
>OIHY01000893.1_pt1 | contig 7671 bp, 8 predicted proteins | sample 1608251 | NCBI WGS metagenome assembly OIHY01 (sample SAMN02674792, study PRJEB24791) | human gut metagenome, SKBSTL006 | isolation source: stool | host: Homo sapiens | place: USA
CTTCCGATCTGTAGTTGGTTCATTGCAGTTTCAGCTTACAACAAAAAATGAGATAGGCCACCCCTTTCGGGGAAGTCTATCTCATTTTTTTCGTTGGGGCTATTTGCAACAGCCCCATTTTTGTTTGCTCTGTTTTATTTTTTGCGGGTCGGCAATAGTTTCTTTTTTACCTGTTTTCGGCTTTCAGCACCGTTGCCTCAGCAGGCGGCGGTGTGAGGGTGGAGTGGGCCAGAATAAAAGCAGCGGCGCGGCTGGATGCGATGCGCTGGGCGGCGCGGCGGCGGTCGTTGGAAGCGAAGGTGTGCTCCCCGTCCCGCTTTGCGTCCCAGTGGGCAAGCTCGTCATCCACCTCGGCTTCCGTCGGCCAGAGCTCTTCTTTCTGCGCCACCAGCAGCAGACCCATCCGGCTGCGCAGTTTGCGCTCGGCCTCGGCGTGGAGCCAGGCTCGGAATTCTTCCACTGTCTGGCCCTGCACCTTTAAGTACTGGTCGAAATTGACGCCGTTGGCCTGCATCCGCAGATTGAACTGGCGCTGCTCGGCAAAGTAGTTGCCGGCCACCAGCTGCTTGGGCAGCGGGCCGGTGACGTGTGTACCCAGTTGGGCGATGAGGGCCTGTTCGGCCACGGCGCGGGCCTGCTGGCAGCGCTGGGCGTAGATGTCCTGCGTCACTTTGGCGCGGAGGGCGCGCTTGCCCTCGGCGTCGGCGGCGCGGTCTTCGTCACCGTGGCGGCGGTTTATTTCAAGCTCGATGGTCAGCTCCCGGATGGGCCGGGGCTGGATGGGCTGGATAAAGCCGGTGTACTCTCCCAGTTCCAGCGGCGGCAGGCAGAAGAACTGCACCCCCGCCCGGAAGCCCTCGGCCCGGTTGACCGCCAGAAGTTCAAAATCCGGGTCGGTGACGGGCTGCAGATCGTTTTCTTTCATCAGCTGGGCGAACAGGGGCGAGAAACCCTCCAGAATCGCCCGATTGACCGCCGCCGTCAGCAGGTCATCCTCGTCCTGCGGGGCGTCCGGGGCCGCCTTTTCGGCCTGCACTGCCGCTTCCAGCTCTTCTGCTGCTGCGGAAAAGACCACCCGGCAGTCACCGGGTTCTGCCATGCCAAAATGCTCGAGTTTCATTTTCTTCTCCCCCTCTCAGCGGACGATGCCGGCCATCAGCACCAGCAGCACGATGCCCAGCACGACGTACAGCACCTCTGCACCCAGGACGGACTTGTCCCCCTCGACATACATCTCGGCGGGGTCGTCGGGGTTATAATAAAGGGTGACGACAGCTCCCTGTGCAAGCTCTCTGCCCTTGGCAGACTTGGGGTAATGGAGGCGGTGGGTGCCGCCAGCAGTGGTGAACTCCAACAGGTAGGCTTCGCCGTCCCGGCTCCGGACGGTGCCTGCCACAGCGGCCTCGACCTTTTCGCCCCTGGTCATGAGCTTGCGGCGTCTCGACCAGCTCCGCCATGCCATGTAGAACATGATGCCTGCACCGATGAGAAAGATAATGATGTTGAACATTCGCAGTTTCCCTCTTCCGTAAATAGTCCCGCCGGGCCGCTGCCCCGCAGGGGTAATATTTATTGTATCATACTCTGCCGGATTTTTCGCCCCATTCGGCCTATACGGAATGCAACAATTTTCGCAAAAAAATTTGTCGTACTATTTTTGCAGAAAACGCTTGACTTTCTTTGCACCTGTGGTATAATAAACATCGTTCCGAGCCGAACGGCAGCGAACAAAACAGAATATGCGGATATGGCGGAATTGGCAGACGCGTTAGATTCAGGTTCTAATCGGGGCAACTCGGTGGAGGTTCAAGTCCTCTTATCCGCACTCTTGAACGACAGCTTTCAAAAAGGCTGTCGTTTTTCTTTTACCTGTAGTCCTTTTGGAAACTTTCTACCAGCGGATAAGAGGACTTGAACAGCAACTTTTACAGAGAAAGGACCCCCATGCAGAGAATCGACCTCTTCGGCGCAGCAGCCGCCTTTGAAACCGTACGGATGCCGGACGGCACGGAAGCGGCCATTCCAACAGAACACGCCGCAGTTATCTATGTAAATGAACAGCCGGCCTTCCGGGTGGTATGCACACCCCAGCTTCTGCCGCAGCTGGCGCTGGGGCGGCAGCGTGACCATCCCCGGCGAGGGCAACGCCGAAGCCCACTCGTCCGGCAGCCTTTCTGCCATGATCGGCTGCAACTGTCTCGTTGAACTGCCTGCGGGCAGCGGCCCGGTGACTCCGGGCGAAGAAGTGGAGGTGCTCAGTTTTGTACAGTGAACAGAAAGAGGCTCTGGCCCAGGAGATCGAACTCAAGCGCCCGGCGGTGCTGGCCGTCAGCGGCCTGCACAACAGCGGCAAAACGACGCTGCTGGAAAAGCTTCTGCCTGCCCTGCGCAGCCGGGGGCTGAAAGTGGGCATTATCAAGCACGACGGCCATGATTTCACCCCCGATGTCCCCGGCACCGACAGCTACCGTCTGCGGGAAGCGGGGGCCGATGGCGTGGCGGTCTACTCCGGCCAGCGCTATCTGCTGACCGAGATGTTCCGCCTGACGGAGCAGGACTTGCTGGCGCTCTTCGAGCGCCACGGCTATGATCTGGTGCTGCTGGAAGGCTTCAAGGACAGCGGCTGGCCGAAAATCGAAGTTGTCCGCAAAGAAATTTCGGACACACCGGTGTCTTTCCAGCCGCTGGCGGTGGTGGGAGATATTCCGGGGGCAGATTTTGGATTGGAAGATGCGCAGGCTCTGGCCGACTGGCTCGTTGCCCAGATGCCGGGCCTGTAAGGAGAAGACAGATATGAAACTGATTCGTACCGAAGACGCGGCAGGCCAGGTGCTCTGCCACGACATTACCCAGATCATTCCCGGCGAGTTCAAGGGCGCACGTTTCCGCAAGGGCCATATCATCCAGCCCGAGGACATCCCCGTGCTGCTCTCCATCGGCAAAGAAAACCTCTACGTCTGGGAGAAAAAGCCCGGCATCCTCCACGAGGACGAAGCCGCTGCGCTGCTGTACAAGGCCGCTGCGGGCAAGAACATCCACGGCACCGAGCCGAAAGAGGGAAAAATCGAGCTCATCGCCGACTGCGACGGCCTGCTGAAGATCAACCGCGAAGCCCTGCTGGCCGTGAACCGCACGCCCCAGATGATGATCGCCACCATCCACGGCGACCTGCCCGTGAAAAAGGGCCAGAAACTGGCCGGTACCCGCATCATCCCGCTGGTCATCGAACAGGAGAAAATGGACGCCATGCAGGCTGCCGCAGGCAGTGAGCCTATCCTGAACGTGCTGCCTATGCAGGCCAAGAAGTTTGCCGTCATCACCACCGGCAGCGAGGTGTTCAAGGGCCGCATCGAGGATAAGTTCACCCCTATCCTCGTGGGCAAGCTGGCCGAATACGGCTGTGAGATGGCCTTCCACAAGGTCTGCGACGACGACCCGGCGGGCATCACCGCCGCCATTCTCGAGGCGAAAGAGGCGGGCTGTGAGCTGATCTTCACCACCGGCGGCATGAGCGTGGACCCCGACGACCGCACCCCGCTGGCCATCCGAAATACCGGCGCGGACATCGTCACCTACGGCGCACCGGTGCTGCCGGGTGCCATGTTCCTCGTGAGCTATCTGGACGGTGTGCCGGTCTGCGGTCTGCCCGGCTGCGTCATGTACGCCAAGCGCACCATCTTTGACCTGCTGCTGCCCCGTCTTCTGGCCGACGATGCCATCACCGCCGAGGATATTGCCCGTCTGGGCGAGGGCGGTCTCTGCCTTGGCTGCGCCGAGTGCCACTGGCCCAACTGCGGATTTGGGCATTGCTGACTTTTGGCACGTCGGCAATGCCTCTCCCTTTGGGAGAGGTGTCACCGAAGGTGACGGAGAGGGCAAGCCCGGTGCATTAAAGCCGCCACACAGCGATAAGCAGACCCTTTGTCTGAGCGATACTATCGCCATGTCTGGGATTCGCCGTCAGCATCCTCGCCCTCTCAGGCGCTCACGCGCCAGCTCTCCCAAAGGGAGAGCCTCTGGCGTGACGGGCAGCTTAACGCATAAAACAAAAAACAAGAGAGCCCTGCTGCACAGGGCAGAATATAAATAACTATGACTGACAACAAATTGACCCACTTTGATGCCTCCGGCAACGCCGTGATGGTGGATGTGAGCGAGAAGACCGTCACCTTCCGGGAGGCCACCGCCCACGGCATCATCACCATGAACGCCGAGGCATTCGCCGCTGTGGAGAGCGGCACCGTGAAGAAAGGCGATGTGCTGGGCGTGGCCCGCATTGCCGGCATCATGGCCACCAAGCGCACCAGCGAGCTCATCCCGCTGTGTCATCCGCTGCCGCTGACGAAAGTGAGCGTGGACTTCAGGCTTCTGCCCGAGCGGCAGGCTGTGGAGGCGCTCTGCACCGTCAAGACGGCGGGCGTCACCGGCGTGGAGATGGAGGCCCTGACGGGCGTTTCCACCGCCCTGCTCACCATCTACGATATGTGTAAGGCCGTCGATAAGGGCATGGAGCTGGGCGAGATCCATCTCGTCGAGAAGACCGGCGGCAAGAGCGGCCACTACATCCGGGCGGAGGGCGGCTATGTTTGATTCTGCCCAGCGCAATATCCACTATCTGCGCCTGTCCGTCACCGATCTGTGCAACCTGCGCTGCCGCTACTGTATGCCCGACGGCGTGGAAAAGCTGGAGCGGGAAGCCGTGCTCACCTACGAAGAGTTCCTGCGTCTGGCAGCCCTGTTTGCCCGGTGCGGCATCGATACCGTCCGCGTCACCGGCGGCGAACCGCTGGTGCGCAAGGGCGTAGACCAGCTGGTGGCGGGGCTGAAAGCCATCCCCGGCATCCGGAAAGTCACCATGACCACAAACGGCATCCTGCTGGCGCAGCAGCTGCCCGCCCTGCTGGACGCCGGTCTTGACAGCGTGAACATCAGCCTCGACACTCTGCGCCCCGAGGTGTTCCAAAGCATCACGGCCCGGGACGAGTTCGAGCACGTGATGGAGGGCATCCGCGCCGCACTGGACAGCGGCATCCCTGTCAAACTGAACTGTGTGCCGCAGGTGGGCGTGAACGAGGGTGAATTGGAAGACCTGGCCGCCCTCGCCGAGAGCCGCCCGTTACAGGTGCGGTTCATCGAGATGATGCCCATCGGCTACGGCGCGGCCATGCCCTGCATCTCGGGGCCGGAGCTGCGGGAGCGGTTTGCCCGCCGCTGGCCGGAGTTTTCGCCCCTGCCCGCCGCCCAGAGCGCCGGGTTCGGCGACGGGCCTGCTGTCTACTACACCGTCCCGGGCTGGAAGGGCGACGTGGGCTTCATCGCGGCGGTCCATGGCAAGTTCTGTGCTTCCTGCAACCGGGTGCGGCTGACGAGTCAGGGCTTTCTGCGTCCCTGCCTTGCCAGCGAGACGGGCTGCGACCTGCGCGGCCTGCTGCGGGGCGGCGCAGCCGACGAGGAGCTTTTACAGGCCATCCGGGAGACGATCTGGTCGAAACCCCGGGAACATCATTTCGGAGACAATTCCATGCCCGCCACCCGCGGGATGTACCGTATCGGAGGATAAATTACTATGGGAAAAATTCTGGCGATTTGCACCAGCCCCAAGCGCGGCACCGTCAAGACCGAGGTGCCAAGTGCTGTCCTGACCCCGGAATGGGGCATCGTGAGCGACGCCCACGGCGGAAACTGGCACCGGCAGGTGAGCCTGCTCAGCGCCGAAAAAATCGAGGCGTTCCGCAAGAAGATCTGGGTGGACTATGGTGCCTTTGGCGAAAACCTCGTCATCGAGGGCTTCGACTTCCGCAGCCTGCCCGTCACCAGCCGCTTCGCCATCGGCGACGTGGTGCTGGAGATGACCCAGATCGGCAAGGAGTGCCACAACGACTGCGTCATCAAGCAGCAGACCGGCGAGTGCATCATGCCCCGGGAGGGCGTATTTGCCCGGGTGCTGAAGGGCGGCGAGATTCATGTCGGCGACGAAGTGACCCTTCTGCCGCCGCCGGAAGATCCGCCGCTGCGCGCTGCCGTCATCACCCTGTCCGACAAGGGCAGCCGGGGCGAGCGGGAGGACAAGAGCGGCCCCCTCATCGTGGAGATGCTCACCGCCGCAGGCTATGTGGTGGAAGAGACGATGCTCCTGCCCGACGAGGCCAAGGCGCTGAAAGCACAGCTCATCCGTCTGGCCGATGGCCGTCAGGTGAACCTTATCCTGACCACCGGCGGCACCGGCTTCTCGCCCCGGGATATTACCCCCGAGGCCACCTATGCCGTAGCTGACCGCAACGCCCCCGGCATCGCCGAGGCCATGCGGTACCACAGCCTTTCCATCACCCCCCGCGGGATGCTGAGCCGCGCCGCCAGTGTATTGCGCGGCAAGACGCTCATCGTCAACCTGCCGGGCAGCCCGAAAGCCGTGAAGGAAAACCTCGAGTACATCCTGCCCAGCCTCGGACACGGCGTCCGCATCGCCGCCGGTCTGGACGGCGAGTGCGCCCGCAAGTAACATTGCTGTCCCGCTCCGCAGCATCCCTCCTGTAGAGCGGCGGCCCGTTAAGCCCTCTCCGTCTGCTTCGCAGCCACCTCTCCCAAAGGGAGAGGCTCTGGCGTGTCGGCAAAGCCTACGCTGGACGAGAAAAGCACGATGTTTCGGAAACAGCAGCGCCCTGCTGTGGGACGAAAGTATAAACCAATGATAGAAGGAGAAAATTCATGAAAACCGATCTCATTTCCCGCCGCAGCTTTCTGTCCGTGGTCGGCGCAGTCGGCGCTGCTGCTGCCCTGACCGCCTGCGGCGGCGCTGTTTCCAGCACTGCCTCTTCCGCAGCTGCTTCCTCTGAGGCCGCTTCTTCCGAGGCTGCCGGCGAGAGCGTCGAGCTCATCGTCTTCGCCGCTGCCTCACTGACCGAGACCCTGAACGCCATCGCCCAAGATTACTCTGCCGAGAACCCGGGCGTCACCTTCCGCTTCAACTTCGATTCCTCCGGTACTCTCAAGACCCAGATCCAGGAGGGCGCTGACTGCGACCTCTTCATCTCCGCCGGTCAGAAGCAGATGAACCAGCTGGACATCACCGCTTCTGCCGACGTGAACACCGACGGTCTGGACTTCGTGGACCCCTCCACCCGCGTGGACCTGCTGGAAAACAAGGTCGTCCTCTGTGTGCCCGAGGGCAGCGACAAGGGCATCGACAGCTTTGATGCTCTGGCCGAGCACCTGAAGGCGGAAGACATCCTGTTCTGCATGGGCAACAGCGATGTGCCTGTGGGCCAGTACACCCAGAAGATCCTCGCCTACTATGACCTCGACGAAGAGGCTCTGGCCGCTGCCGGTGTCATCACCTACGGCTCCAACGTCAAGGAAGTCACCACCCAGGTCAGCGAGGGCAGTGTGGACGCCGGTGTCGTCTACTGCACCGATGCTTACAGCGCCGGTCTGACCTCCGTGGACGAGGCCACCGCCGAGATGTGCGGTCAGGTCATCTACCCCGCCGCTGTGCTGAAGGCTGCTCCCAACGCCGAGGCCGCCAGGGAGTTCCTGGCCTATCTGCAGACTGACCGTGCCGCCACCGTGTTCGAGGGCGTGGGCTTCACGGCGATGTAAGGTCAGCCTGGCCGTGAGCAAAAGCCTCTCCCTTTGGGAGAGGTGTCACCGCAGGTGACGGAGAGGGCAAGGACG
>OIHY01000958.1_pt1 | contig 7259 bp, 4 predicted proteins | sample 1608251 | NCBI WGS metagenome assembly OIHY01 (sample SAMN02674792, study PRJEB24791) | human gut metagenome, SKBSTL006 | isolation source: stool | host: Homo sapiens | place: USA
TCAAAAGCTCCTGCCTGCATTCCCTGCACGGCAAGTTGGATACTCCCCCAAGCTGTCATCAGTATCACCGGAGTGTCGGGACGGAACACTTTCACTTGTTTGAGCAGAGTCAAACCTTCTTCACCTGTCGTTGAGAGAGTGAAGTTCATATCCATAAGTATCAAATCCGGAGCTACCGTACGCACTACCTCGATAGCTTCCCGGGGACCGGGAACTACCTGTGCTTCGTATCCCGCACGCTTCAACATAAAACTAAGCGAAGAACGTACCGCGCTATCATCGTCAATTATCAGAATCATAGTTCGTATTCCTTATTCTATATTCTATCAGAGCTTCCTTTTCTATTACTGTGATGATGCAAATCTACAAAAAAATACTGTCTTTATGGACCTTTCCTTTTTTATTGTCGCACTATTTCATCAAAATCGGCTTCCAGTTCGGTATTGGTACGGAAATCCCAAAGCGTCAGGCTACGAATCTGATAAAAATAATACCAATAATAATAGAGCTCGGAAATGTGCTTCTGACGCGCCGCATCTTTGGAACTTTGAGCGTCGTTCAGGTCCAGCGTATTAATCTTGCCAATCAGAAAGGTTTCAATACTGGTCTTGTAACGTTGCTGCGCTATGAGATCAGCTTCCTTTGCAATAGCTAACTGCTGCGCCTGATTATTGAAATTCTCCACTAACAGGAAAATGTTCTGATTGAAGTTTATCTGTTCCTGACGGATTCTGGAAAGCACCACTTCACGGTTGCTCTTGGCAACCCGAACTTTACCCCGGCGTTTTCCCCAGTCCAGAATAGGAATCTTAACACCGACCTGCACAATTTGGTTATCCTGCAAATTCTTGTAAACAGCAGGGAAATCACGATTCTCTCCGGTATACCCCACACTTGCAAACAGATCGATGCTACGCAGGTTACCGCGTGCCGTGGCCACTTCATAATCAGCTTCCAACTGTCGGCGACGAATGTTCTGAGCAAATGAGTTACGTTCCAAAGCTTTGCTCAACACTTGATTGTATTCCATTTTCGTTCCGTCCACAGTTTCGGGAATGACGGGACGCAGATTTTCATCCTCTCCCACTCCTAAAAAGGCGCGAAGCTGGAACATCTTGGCATTGAGGTCACTTTCGGCCTCCGTCAAAGAAGCTTTTGCATTCAAGGCGGAAAGTTTCAGTTGCAAGAGTTCGTTTTCGGAGATCTGCCCCATTTCACGTTTAGCAAGTGCTACTTTGTAGAGGTGGTCGGCATTGGAGAGGTTTTGCCTGGCTGTCCCCAAGTTTTCTTCGGCCAGCAGGAGATTAAAATAATAGGTGATTGCCCGCATGGTTACTTCTTCGGTAGCGGTAATAAAAGCAGCTTTTGCTTCCGCATAACGTACCGGTTCAATGCGCCTGTTCCATTTCACGTTGTTTACGCCAAGAATCGGTTGCGTGAGTTTCAGCGTAATGGGAACAGACATGAAGTGACGGTCGCCTCCGGAGCCCAACTGCTTCATATAGTCGAGCGAAGACACCAATGAAAGTTTACCGCCGGTAAGCCAGATGTTCTGGTCAATGGAAAGGTCGCCGGAAAGTCCCAAAGCACTGTTACGGACAAAGCTGTATGAACCGTCTGCATTCTGATAGGAGCCATAAGACTTGTTGTAATTAGGCAATGTACCGGTCAGGTTGACTTCCGGCAAAAGATCGGCACGGAAGGTACGATATTCCCAATAGGCAGTTTTCAATTCATTCAGGGCAACGGCGGCATCTACGGATTGCACGCGTGCCATAGCAATAGCTTCATTCAAGGTTATCTTCCTTTCCTGCTGTGCCGATAATACCACAGGCAGGCAAACAGCAGCAAGAGCAAACAATATACTTTTCTTTTTCATTACGCACTATATTTTTCACCTAAGGAGGTTCAAACGATGTGCCAAAAGAATAAGGTATTTATTTTCAATCAATTAAAGAATAAGAACAGTGTTCATTTTCGGACACTATGCTCAAAAATGAACGTTCGATTATGTATGCAGCCGTTTTAGTATTGTTTGTAGCAGATACGGGTGTCTATTCGCAGTAGTTAGGAAGACGTACCGTAAAGCGGGTGCCTTTGCCTACTTCGGAAGTGACACTGATAGTTCCTTTCAGACGTTCGACAATAGTCTGGCAAATACTCAATCCCAAACCTGCCCCCTGCGTAAAGTTATCGACCTTATAGAACCGCTCGAAGATATGGCGGATACCTTCTTCCGAAATGCCGACTCCCGTATCTTCTACGAAAATCCGAGTATAACCCGGTTCTTCATCTTCTTCATAACCGAAAGTGATAAAGCCGCTACCGGTGAACTTGGCAGCATTATTAATAAGGTTATTGACTACCTGTTGCAGGCGGACATTATCTGTCGTAAGATATTTCTTGTCGCCCGCAGGCATACGCAGTACCAGTTCTACGCCCGCAGGCATATTCAGGCGCTGCGAATCATGGACAGTTTTGAGCAATAAAGGCAGGTTATGTTCCGCAAACATAAATTCCATTGTTCCCGATTCGATGCGCGACAAATCGAGAATATCGTTAATCAAAGCCAGTAACAATCCGCAGTTCTTGTTGATTGTGGCAATAAACTGCGTCACCTCTTCTGCGGTAAAGTTACTCGTATCACTCAACAAATCGGAGAAACCGACGATAGCATTCAGCGGAGTGCGGATTTCGTGGCTCATATTGGCAAGGAAGGCCGACTTCAATTTATCCGCCTGAAGCGCCTTATCACGCGCCTCCCGCATCTCTTGCTCAGCAGTCTTATACCGCTGGATACTCTGACATACACCTAATATATTATAGAGAGAATCCTGCGTCAAGCCGGTAACAATAGAAGAACGGTATTCCCACCACTCATATTCGCCTTTCACATTACGCTGGCGGAAGTTCAAACGTGTGCTTTCTTCTTCACCCGACAAGGCCTTGTCAAAAAGAACACGTATTTCTTTTATATCATCCGGATGAATCGTACGATCCATTTCTTCGCGAGAAATGGTAGTAACAGCTTCATCATAACCGAGCCTCACCAGAAAGCCTTGCGGAAAAATAAAGCAATTTGTTTCCATATCAAACTGCCACGGATAAATAGCGCTCTCGTCCACTGCCATGTCGAAGAAACGCTTCTGCATCTCTTCATCCGATATATTACGTGCAGAAAGAGCCATACCGGTAATTTCTTCCCTTGAAAAGATAGGCACGATTTCTCCCGATACGGGGAAATATTTGTCACTATGTACTTCTTTCATAAAGGCACCTTGCGGTATCATAACACTCTTTCCGGTCTTTGCTACTTCCTTCAACATTTTATGGAGGATATCCTGACCATTATGATAAATCTTGAAAATGCTTCCCGCCATCATTCCTTCATACACACGTCCGCCTATATCGAACGGCAAATGTAGCATTTGCAACAGGGAACGGTTGGTGAAATGGATATGTAAATCGGTATCATATGTAATGACACCGTCGCGAATGGAATGGAAGACATTGTCAAACTCATTGCGTTGTTCCACCATTTTATTCTGTACCAACAAACGGGTCTGCGCCTGTACCCTCCGTTTGGCCTCACGACGATTAACACGCATTAACCATACGATAGACGCAATCAATAATGCCAAAATAGACGGATAAAGAAGAATAAACAAGAGTTTATATTTCTCCCAATAGGGTTCATTGACAACAGTTCCTTTCGAGCCTATCTTGTCAGGATTGACATGAAAAAATTCCAGTTGCTTGTAGTCATATATAAACCCTTGCGGAATCTCAGTAACCCCGACGTCTTTGGGAGATGTTCCTTTTAATACGGAAGAAGCTCTCTGTGCGGCCTGCATTGCCGAAGTATAGGCATCGCAATCATAAGCACCGAACACTCCGTTGGTCAAACCAACATTCTGTGTAGCAAAAACAGGGGCTTTCGAGTTTTTGCCTACAAAAGAAAGAAAAGGAGACCATTTGGGAGCAATTACCACACGTCCGTAACTATTACGCGGATAGCAAATAGCAGAAATAATATGGCTGGTTGTCTGATTTTGTGTGTTATATATCTTCATGTCATAATCGGGATTATCTTTCTGAAAGACTTCCCATTCCTCCTGAAAATCCTCCAGTCCCTTGTTACTCAGAAAACTATTATCAATCACACAAATAACCTCTTTGCGTTTGGGAAACAGTCGCTGTGCCTCCCGCAAAATAATATCAAAATCAGGATTGACCGTATATCCGCAGACATTGGGATGAGCGGCAAACAGCTTCTCATCCGGATACTTAATACCAAAAAATACAACCGGTATTTGCAAGGGCAACGAGTCTCCACACGCAAAGAGCGTATAGAAAGCCTCATCACTGGATGTCACAATCAAATCGGTCTCCCTGTCACGGGCACGCTCACAGAAACGACGCATAATGACTTTCTCAGATCTGAATGCCCAAAAATCCGCATCCAGATATTCAGTCGTTATATTCACTTTCAAGCCATTATCTTTAAAGCCTTTCACCAAACCTTGGTTCAAATCGCGATGCCAAGGAGTCTGCGAAGTATACGATTGGATAAAAAGCACATTGTATGTACGCTCCGATGCTGCCGCTTGACAAAGAACGGCAATAAACAGAACTACAAACACACAGAAATATCGTTGTTTCATAAGCAAAAGATCTGCACCTCTTTCAATATTATTCGCACAAAGATAAGTTATTATATTGAAAACAATGCAAATAGCCTTAACTTTTTACTGCACTTGATGCCCGTCAAAGAAACGAACTGTCCGCGAAGTCTGTTTTGCCTGTTCTTCATTATGCGTCACCATAACAATCGTCCGTCCGTCTTCCTTATTCAACCGGTGAAGCAGTTCCATAACTTCCGCTCCCATTCTGGAGTCCAGGTTACCGGTCGGCTCGTCAGCAAGGATAATCTCCGGATTGCCGATAATCGCACGGGCAACAGCAACACGCTGGCACTGACCACCGGAGAGCTGAGACGGGAAATGACGCATTCGGTGACTTAACCCCACCTTTGCCAAAACGTCCTGTGCCAACCGCTTGCGTTCACTGCTACTCATACGACGATAAAGTAAAGGCAACTCAACATTATCCAGTACATTGAGCGAATTTATCAGGTGGAAGGACTGAAACACAAATCCCAGTTTCTTATTACGGAAAGCGGCAAGTTCCTTATCTTTCATGCTTTCAATTCTTGTTCCGGCTACTTCTATACTTCCACCGGTTGGTGTATCCAATAGCCCCATAATGTTCAATAAAGTGGATTTACCACAACCTGACGGCCCCATAATGCTCAGGAACTCTCCTTTATTCACTGTAAGGTTTACATCCTCCAACGCTACCGTCTCAATCTCATTGGTGCGATAAATCTTATTAATGCCAACTAATTTAATCACAGTCGTAAGTATTTAAATCGTTATTATTATAATCTGTCTTTCTCTTTTTCCGGTCGTATCTTCATCATTTATTCATCACGCAAGGCTTCGGTGGGAGGAATCCTACTTATCTTGTAAGCCGGAATAAAGACTCCGAGCAACACCACAACGATAATAATGATATAAACTATAAGTGACACTACTATATAATGCAGCCAGAAATTGTTAATCCAAAGTGAAGGCACGACATAGCCCTGTTCATACCAGTTGCCTTCTGCCAGTCCATACTGCAAATAAATCAGACACCCCACCAACCAGGCAAACGAAGCCAATATAGCAGCTTCTCCCATTAATAGCCTGCATATATTACCCGGTGCTGCCCCATAGCTCAACATAATTCCCACTTCTTCACGGCGGCTACGAGTTTGGAGCCAGAAAGCACCGGTGACTCCTAACGCCAGATTAATAAGAAAGAAAACCGCTAATATTATATTCATCCGGTATTTATTGGTAACACCGGAGCCATATTCCAAGTAATCCAATTGTTCCTTGTAAGTAGAGACCTCCCGTATATAAAGATTACCGGCTTTCAGATTACTGTATGCCCAAGTACGGAAGTCATGCAGAAAACGTTGCTCGGACACATCCGGTTGCAGACGAATCAAAAAAGATCCCCCGTTCCATACTTCTTTCGAACGAACATTCAATTGCGGTTCAAAGAAAGAATACATACCTTGTTCATAATTACGGGAACGCACTTTCTCCACGACTCCTTTTATTGAGAAAAAAGTTGTATCCTTCTCATCGTCATCGCTATTATAAAACAGTCGTTTTCCGGTCAATCGGCCGACCTTCGGAAGGATCTGCAACAAATCAGCAGATACAACAAGATCATTTCTCTGATAATCCATATTGTCCAATTCTCCCAATGTCTTTCCTTCAAAGGTTTTGAAACCAAAAGTCTCAAAGAATCCGGTATGGGGTATAAAGTAGGATATGGACGCCGGTATTGCCAATGTATCGTATGCATAAGTATTATACGAACTCCCTCCCGAACCCGGAAAAGCAAAAGTCACCAAAGGAGCAGCATTCTGTACACCGGGATAATCACGCAACTTACGTAACATACGATGCATATTTTCCATTGTATGAAGAGAATCCGCTTCTTCCTTATTATAATCAGGAGCAGTGGAAGGCAAACTGCGGATAGGAGCAATCAGCAACCCGTCCGGTTCGTATCCTAAAGGCAACGTCTGATTATAACTTAACACAAAGAGAGGATCAGTGATATACCAGGTCAGAACAGTGACCAGTATCAGTTCGGCAAGCAACCACGCATTCCGGACTCGCCGTGCCCAAAGATTTTTCAGTATCAGTTTCAACATAATGATCTAATTCTATTATATATAAGGTGATAACCCTATTTCTGCTCATTCAAAGATTCAACTATCGGATGGCGTAATGCATTCCATGCGGGTATTAACGCTGATATCAGATTCAGTAATAAACAGAACAGAGCCGCTGCCACAAAGATTAACGGAGCAAAAAACATATCAATTCCCATTCCCAAATTCACTCCTTTAGGAGGAAACTTAGGAAAGACTTCGAATAAACTGAATATCTCATATCCCGACAAAGCAAGTACAATCCAAGCTATTACCAATCCGAGAAGAGTTCCCAAGCCTGTAAGGAGTAGATTTTCCCAGATAATCTGTACCAATAACCGCCTGCGGGAAGCACCAAACGCCTTACGTATACCCAAATCCGGTAACTGGCGTTCCATACGGGCAGAAATCATGCCGCTCAAATTGAAAGCGGGAACAAAAAGTAATACCATAAAGATACCTACAAACATCCATATCACCC
>OIHY01000995.1_pt1 | contig 7056 bp, 3 predicted proteins | sample 1608251 | NCBI WGS metagenome assembly OIHY01 (sample SAMN02674792, study PRJEB24791) | human gut metagenome, SKBSTL006 | isolation source: stool | host: Homo sapiens | place: USA
CAATGAGTATCAATATCCGTGGTGCCGGTACCATTGGCGACGGCTCCGGATCTTCTCCCCTTATTTTGATCGATGGCATCGAAGGTGACCTGAACTCGGTTAACCCGAACGACATCGAAAATGTATCCGTACTGAAGGATGCAGCCTCTGCTTCTATCTATGGTGCCCGTGCCGCATTCGGTGTAATCCTCGTTACAACCAAGAGTGGTAAGAGCGGCAAAGCAAAAGTCAGCTATAACGGTAACGTACGTTTCTCCGATGCGCTTTGTGTTCCGGAAATGATGGACTCTTATCAATTCGCACTCTACTTTAACCGTGCAGCCGAAAATGCCGGTGACTCAGGCCCATTCAGCCAAGAAGCGCTCGACCGTATTCTTGCCTACCAAGCCGGAACCCTGAAAGAGACAATGACCATGAACGAACAAACCCGTAAATGGCAGGCTTATGGCGGTGCTAATGCCAACACCGACTGGTTCAAAGAATTCTATAATGACTGGGTTCCGTCACAAGAGCACAGCCTGAGCATCAGTGGAGGTTCGGAGAAAACGCAGTATACCATCAGCGGAAGCTTCCTCGATCAGAACGGTCTGCTTCGCCATGGTAGCGATAATTTCCAACGCTATACGATGAACGGTAAAATCACAAGCCAGATTGCTGACTGGTTCACTGTCACTTACTCAACCAAATGGACACGCGAAGACTTTGACCGTCCATCCTATCTGACAGGTCTCTTCTTCCATAACATCGCCCGTCGCTGGCCGACCAATCCTGCTTACGACCCGAACGGACATCCGGTAGACGGCATGGAAATCGAACAGTTGGAAAACGGTGGAAAACAGATCAATCAGAAAGACCTGAACACGCAACAGCTACAGTTCATTTTCGAACCCATCAAAAACTGGAGAATCAATGTGGAAGGTAGTTTACGCACAACGAACACGAACGAACATTGGGATGTATTGCCGGTATATGCATACAACGCAGATAACGAACCGTACCTGATTTCATGGAACGGCGGCGCACTCGGCCTCTCTCAGGTAAACGAGTATTCATATAAAGAAAACTACTACACGACCAACATCTACTCGGACTACTTTAAACAGTTTGACAGCGGACACTACTTCAAAGTTATGGCCGGTTTCAACAGTGAGCTTTATAAAACCCGTTATGTCCAGGCTCAAAAGAGCACACTGATTTCAAGTTCGGTGCCTACCATCAACACAGCCACCGAAGACCCGAAAGCATGGGGAGGATATGCCCACAATGCCGTAGCCGGTTTCTTCGGACGTATCAACTACAATTATAAAGACCGATACATGGTGGAAGCTAACGGACGTTACGACGGTTCGTCACGTTTTATAGGTGACAAACGCTGGGGATTCTTCCCTTCATTCTCTGCCGGATGGAACGTTGCACAAGAACCATTCTTTGAAAGAATCGCCGAAAAATGCAGCATCGGTACATTGAAACTCCGCGCTTCTTGGGGACAATTAGGTAATACAGATACCAAAGACGCATGGTATCCTTTCTATCAGACTATGCCGACAGGCTCCAACTATGGCTGGTTGCTGAACGGAGCATTACCCAACTATGCCAACAATCCGGGCATTGTCAGCATGAAGAAAACATGGGAAACCATCGAAACATGGGATGTCGGTTTGGACTGGGGATTGTTTAACAACCGCTTGACCGGTTCGTTCGACTACTTCGTTCGTTATACTTACGATATGATCGGTCCGGCTCCCGAATTGGCAGCATCTCTGGGTACAGGAGTGCCAAAGATCAATAATGCGGATATGAAGTCCTACGGTTTTGAACTTGAACTGGGTTGGAGAGACCGTATCCGGGATTTCTCTTATGGCGTGAAATTCGTTCTGTCTGATTCTCAGCAGAAAATCCTGAAATATCCGAATGAAGACTACAACATCGGTACTTATTACAAAGGCCAGAAACTCAATAATATCTGGGGATACAAGACAATCGGTATCGCACAAAGCCAGGAAGAAATGGACGCCCATCTGGCAAAAGTAGACCAATCGGCCTTGGGTAGTAAATGGGGAGCAGGCGACATCATGTATGCCGACCTCGACGGTGATGGCAAGATCAGCACAGGAAGCAATAAGCTGGGAGATACAGGTGACCGCGTTATCTTGGGTAACAGTACACCGCGCTTTAACTACGGTCTGACTATCGATGCAAGCTGGAAAGGAATCGACTTCCGCGCATTCTTCCAGGGCATCGGTAAACGTGACTATTGGCTGCAGGGCCCGTACTTCTGGGGATCAACCGGTCTTGGACAATGGCAGGCTGCCGGCTTCAAGGAACATTGGGACTTCTGGCGTCCGGAAGGTGACCCTCTGGGAGCAAACACCAATGCTTACTACCCACGTGTAGCAAGAAACGGCGGTAAGAATACGAATGTACAGAGCCGTTATTTGCAGAATGCAGCTTATTGCCGTCTGAAAAATATCCAGATAGGCTATACTTTGCCTAAAACATGGACAGAAAAAGCAGGTATGTCGTCTGTACGTGTCTATGTATCCGGAGACAACCTGCTTACTTTCTCTGATATCACAGGCATCTTCGACCCGGAAGCAATCGGAAGTACATATGATGCGAACAACGGTAAACTGTATCCGTTGCAGAGAGTCATTTCAGTCGGTTTAAATGTTAACTTCTAAAAAACACCAAGATTATGAAAATTAAAATGAAATATATCGTGGCGCAGGCTTGCCTCGTAGCGGGAGCATCCATAGCTCTGACTTCGTGCAACGACTTTCTGGACAGAGAGCCGCTGGATCAGGTCACCCCGCAAGAGTATTTCCAGACTGCAGACCACCTGGCAGCATATACCATTTCAAAATACAACTCTATGTTCTCAACACATAGCGGATGGAATGCCGGTACGGTAAACAATGATGGCGGTACAGACAACATGGTAGTGGGTGGTTATAACTCTACCTACTATGAAAAAGGAATCTGGAAAGTACCTTCAAACAATGACAACTGGTCCAACGGATTGTCACTGGCCCGTTATTGCAACTACTTTTTCGAACAGGTGCTGCCTAAATATGAAGCCGGAAAAATTTCGGGGGCAGAAGATGATCTCAAACACTACATCGGTGAAATGTATTTCATGCGTGCCTTGATATATTACAACCAGCTACGTAAATACGGAGATTATCCTATCATCACTGAGGTACTTCCGGATGATGAAGCGATACTGATTGAAAAGAGTGTACGTCAGCCACGCAATAAAGTGGCCCGCTTCATTCTCGAAGATCTCGACAAAGCCATCGGGTTAATGAAAAACCAAGGCTTCATGAACAACAATCGCCTGAACAAGCAATGTGCATTGCTGATCAAATCACGTGTGGCATTATACGAAGCTACATTTGAGAAATATCATCAGGGAACAGGCCGCGTGCCGGGTGACGAAACATGGCCGGGAAAGAGCGTACATCCGAATTTCTCACTTGATGTAACAGCCGAAATCAACTTCTTCCTCGACCAGTGTATGGATGCAGCCTCACAAGTAGCGGACGCTATCACACTGACTGAAAACACAGGGGTATTCAATCCGCTCAGCGACAGCGAATATTCCGGTTGGAATCCTTACTTTGAAATGTTCTCTGCCGAAGACATGAGTGGTTATTCCGAAGTTCTTTTCTGGAAAGATTATCTTCGTTCGGGAAGTATCAACATCAGCCACGGTGCTCCCAACTATATTTATTCAGGTGGAAACAATGGAATGTTGAGAAGCTATGTACAGACTTTCCTGATGGAGAACGGATTGCCCTGGTATGCCAGCAACAGCGGATTTAAAGGTGACAGCAGAATTCAGGAAGAAAAGGAAGGACGTGACCAGCGCCTGCAACTTTTCTTATTCGGTGAGAAAGACAAACAGGCTCCGAGAGCCGATGGTGACGGCACTATGCCCGAGTTCGGCGAACCTGCTCTCTTTGAATTGCAGGAAGTCAGAGACTTGACGGGATATCGCATCCGCAAGTGCCTGACTTATAAGAAAGACCAGATCATCTCCGGTTCCGACCAGTCGACCACAGGATGCATCATCTATCGTGGTGTGGAAGCTTACCTTAACTATCTGGAGGCATATTACCTGAGAAACGGTAAGGTCGACGGAAAAGCAGCCCAATACTGGACCGCTATCCGCAAACGTGGCGGAGTGGACACAGACTACGAAAAGACCATCCGCAATACGGATATGAGCAAGGAAGTAGACTGGGCAAAATACTCCGGTTCTACATTGGTAGACGCAACTTTATTCAATATCCGTCGCGAACGTCGTTGCGAATTCATCGGCGAGGGTATGCGTTGGGACGACCTGATGCGTTGGAGAGCTATGGATCAGTTGCTCACAACCAAATATATTCCGGAAGGATTCAACTTCTGGGATGAAGCTTATGATGACTATGTGGCAATGAAGAATGACAAAGGCGAGCCCAAATACAAAATTGTATCAGACGGTAGCTCAACGGCCAATATGTCAGCCAAAGAATTGGGTAAATATGTACGTCCGTACTCAATCGTCAAAGCAAACAACGCTGTATTTGACGGTTATACATTCGCTAAGGCATACTACTTGTATCCGGTGCCGATACGGCAAATGGAGCTTTTGTCTCCGGACCGTTCAGTCAACAATTCTGTGCTTTACCAGAATCCATACTGGCCAAGCAAAACAAGCGAACCTGCTATCGAATAATAGTTTTCCAATAGGAACTAAAATATAAAAAGTATTGATTTTTAGTATATAATAAAGTTGTTGTGGTAAGAGATTTATAGCAGCTACACAAATTTGAAAAAGGAAAATTGGGAAAAGGGCATCCGTGAGGATGTCCTTTTTTATATTATTATATAGGAAAAAAAAGCATATATAAACAGAAAAGGCTGTGCAAAATTACACAGCCTTTCGTTAGATAGATATATCCGCAAATATTAGCTCTTATTGGCGCGTTTACGTTCAGTTTCATCCAGAATAACCTTACGCATACGCATTGCTTTCGGAGTAACTTCTACATATTCGTCTTCCTTAATGTATTCCAAGGCCTCTTCAAGAGAGAACTGTACAGGAGGAATCAAACGGGCTTTCTCGTCAGAACCGGAAGCACGCATATTAGTCAACTTCTTCGACTTAGTCACATTTACAACCAAATCTTTTTCGTGAGCATGCTCACCCACTACCTGACCTGCATACACCTCTTCCTGAGGGAAAATAAAGAATTTACCACGATCCTGCAATTTGTCGATAGCATAAGCAAATGCAGTACCACTCTCCATAGCGATAATCGAACCATTGGTACGACGTTCTATGTCTCCTTTGAACGGCTGATATTCCTTAAAGCGGTGTGCCATGATAGCCTCACCTGCCGAAGCCGTCAGAACATTCGTACGAAGACCGATGATACCACGCGAAGGCATATCAAACTCAAGGTTGATGCGTTCACCGGTATTCTCCATCATAGTCATCTCACCTTTACGGCGGGTTACCATATCGATGATCTTACTTGAATATTCTTCAGGTACGTTAATCGTAAGCTCCTCAATCGGTTCACATTTTACTCCATCTATTTCTTTATAGATTACTTGCGGCTGTCCGACCTGTAACTCGTAACCTTCGCGACGCATGGTTTCGATCAAGACAGAAAGGTGAAGCACACCACGGCCTGATACAACCCATTTACCGTCTTCTTCGCTCTTACGTACGCGCAAAGCCAGATTCTTATCCAATTCCTTGGTCAGGCGATCATGGATATGACGTGAAGTTACAAATTTACCATCTTTACCATAGAACGGAGAGTCGTTGATGGCAAACAGCATACTCATAGTCGGTTCATCGATAGCAATAGGTGGCAATGCTTCCGGATTTTCATAATCACAGATCGTATCTCCGATCTCGAATCCGTCAATACCTACCAAAGCGCAAATATCTCCCGAAGAGACCTCAGTCGTCTTCACACGACCCAGACCTTCGAATACATGAACCTCTTTAATCTTAGATTTCACAATGCTGCCGTCACGCTTAGCCAAAGACACGTTCATGCCTTCTTTCAGTGTACCACGATGAACACGCCCTACAGCAATACGGCCTGTATATGAAGAGTAGTCAAGTGAAGTGATCAGCATCTGAGGAGTACCCTCCAATTGCTCCGGAGCAGGAATGTTCTCTACAATACAATCCAGCAAAGGCACAATACTGTCCGTCTGTTCTTTCCAGTCCGTACTCATCCAGTTATTCTTGGCCGAACCATAGATTGTCGGAAAATCAAGTTGCTCTTCGGTAGCATCCAGGCTGAACATCAGGTCGAAGACCATCTCGTGTACTTCGTCCGGACGACAGTTCGGTTTGTCTACCTTATTAATAACAACAATCGGTTTCAATCCGATTTCCAAAGCTTTCTGCAGCACAAAGCGCGTTTGCGGCATCGGGCCTTCAAAAGCATCAACCAACAGAATGCATCCGTCGGCCATGTTGAGCACACGCTCTACTTCGCCACCGAAGTCGCTGTGTCCCGGAGTATCAATAATATTAATCTTAGTTCCGTTGTAATTGATAGAAACGTTTTTAGAGAGGATCGTTATCCCTCGTTCACGCTCCAAGTCGTTGTTATCCAGAATTAATTCTCCGCTTGTTTGGTTGCCGCGAAACAAGTTTCCGGCTAAAAGCATTTTATCGACGAGAGTCGTTTTCCCATGGTCAACATGGGCAATAATTGCAATGTTTCGAATATTTTGCATATAATACCTATTATTTGGCGACAAAGGTACAAAAATTGGATTAGAAAAAAGGGATACTATAGAAAATATTTCCTGCAATTCATTGTGGGATAAAAGATAATGCCTATCTTTGCACGCTCAAAGAAACATTTTATAGATCAATAATTTTATTAATTATGTATTTAGACGCTGCTAAAAAGCAAGAAATCTTCAGTAAGTACGGAAAGTCTAACACTGATACTGGCTCAGCTGAGGCCCAGATAGCTTTGTTTTCATACCGTATTACTCACCTAGATCGGAAGAGCGTCGTGTAGGGAAAGA
>OIHY01000999.1_pt1 | contig 7023 bp, 1 predicted proteins | sample 1608251 | NCBI WGS metagenome assembly OIHY01 (sample SAMN02674792, study PRJEB24791) | human gut metagenome, SKBSTL006 | isolation source: stool | host: Homo sapiens | place: USA
GTGTGCTCTTCCGATCTTGTCTCTGCAAAAAAGAATAAGGCGTCCGTTACCGAACGCCCTATTCCATAAAAGCTTAAATGTTTACTGCCTTAATCAAAAGACAAGTTTTCACTATGCTCTTTTTCTTCTAACCGCTACATAAGCAATTACCGACATTCCCGCAAGTACAAGCCACAGAGCTACATGTGCCGTATCTCCTGTCTGTACGCTTCCGCCCTGTGACGGAGTTGACGGAGTCTGCGGATCATTCTTCGGCGGAGTCTGTGTCTTCGTCAAACCTTCTGCCGCTGAATTCAACTGTGCCAAAGCAGCTTTTACCTGATCTGCTGTTGCAGCCTCGTTATCCAAGATTGCCTTAGCAGATTTCAGAGCGTTTTCAAACTTCGCCCAGCTCTCTGCTGTGTAACCGTCGTTCTTCTTATCTTTGTACTTGTCGTAAGCTGCCTGAAGCTCGCTCTTATCAACAGACGGTTTTCCGGAAAGCTTCAATGCTACGCGAGCGTCTCTTAACGCATTAAGCGCTGCGTCTACCGCTGCCTGATCAAGATTGCTGTTGTCTTTCACAACTTTTTCTGCCGCTGTCAACGCATCTGTGTACGCTTTCCAGGAATCTGTTGTGTAGTCTGCCTCTTTCAGACCTTCTGCTTTATATTCTGCGATCAAAGCTTTCAACGCATCTGTGTTTCCACGTTCTACAAGCGCAGCAACCGCATCATTCAAATCTTTTGCTTTCGCATCGATTGCCGCCTGATCCTTACCGTTTGTCAGAAGTTCTTCTGCTTCTGCAAGAACTTTTTCCATTGCATTGTAAGAAGCTGTTGTATATGCGTTTTCGTCTTTTGCTTTTGCCGCATCTACTGCTGCCTGCAGTTTGCTCTTATCAAGCTGCGGATCTACCGGAGCTTTTACGAGAGCTTCTTTTGCCGCTTTCAATGCGTCTTTCGCCGCATCTACTTCTGCCTGTGTCTTATTGCTGTTGTCTGCCACGATTCCATTTGCAGCTTCAAGAGCTTCTTCGTATTTCACCCATGTCTCATGTGTGTAATCCGCTTCTTTCAGTTCTTTGTACTCTTCAATAAGAGCTTTCAATGCATCTGTGTTTCCGCGTTTTGCCAATGCTGCATGTGCATCTTCTAACACTTTCTTCGCTGCATCTACCGCCGCCTGATCGCTGTTGCTGTTATCTGTTACGATTGCGTCTGCCGCATTCAGAGCAGTCTCATAAGCGCTCCATGTAGATGTTGTATGATCCTCTGCTTTCAAATTCTCTTTTGCGTACTGATCGATCAAAGCTTTCAGATCTGTTACATCTCCGCGAGCAACAAGTCCTTTCACAGCTTCAGTTAATTCTGCAACCATTGCGTCGATCGCATCTTTTGTACCGTTTACAAGAAGCTGTTTTGCTTCTGCAATTTTAGCTTTTACCGGCTCTGCGCTGGATACTGTACTTGTTTCAACTTTCTCCTCTGCGTCTGCGATTGCAGTTCTCAGAGCGGATGCGTCTACAAGTTTATCTTCTGCGCCTTTCAGTTTCTCAATCATAGCTGTTACTTCTTCCTGTGTCTGCGCTCCTGTCGCCACAAGATCGTAACCCTCTTTTACAAGCGCTTTGAATGCCGCCGCGCTGTCTGTCGTCGCATTAGACGTATCTACCGCTGACAATTCAGCCAATCTGTCGATCAATGCTGTAATGTCTACTCCCGGTTTCTCGCCTTCTTCCGGTTTTGTTCCGTATACTTCAAGCTCTACAACGTGGTTTGTTGTTGTAGCATTATCTTTTCTTCCGTACATGTAAACACGAACAAACTGTGCTTTCGTTCCTTCCGGAAGCGTCCATGATTTACCCTGTGCAGTTTCTGCATAGTCTTCATCGAATTTTTCCGGTGCTTGTGTATACAGTTTATGAACATTCTGATCATCCGCATTATAGACGATTGTAGCTTTTCCTTCTGCAAAGTCTGTTTCTTTTTCTGCTACAGCTACTACTGTATCCTGATATATTCTACTGTCACCCCAGTAACGATACAAGGACAGTGAATTCACATCACATACATCGCCTAAATTAACCTGCATATAAGACGATTCACGTTTACCATCTGCACCAAACTCTGCATAATTGCTTGCATAATCTGTTTTATTTCCATCGACAGCCATAGTCATCGGTCTGTCACCGCCTTTTGCTGCGTCCGTACCATCTGCCGTCCATTTTGCCGTTACATCTGCATCTTTTGCAATGTTCTTCGCTTCTACTTTCTCTCCGTAGATTGCAAGATCACCGACTGTGATAGATTTATTTTGACTACCTTCTTGCCAGTGATAGGAAGATGTTCCGCTGATGCGTACATATCTTGCTTCCTGTGCATCAAATGTAATCTCTTCCGGGAAGAATGTTAAGTCATTTGTATTTGTAATCTTGCTTGAAAGATCAAGACCACTTTCTCCTGTTACCGAAGTCCATGTCTGTCCGTCTTTACTGATCTCTACAATCAGCTTTTTAATATTACCTGTACAAGCCCAGTAATTCTGTGCTCCATTGTAATAACGCGGTGTGTAATCAACCTGATCTAACTTATATGTAGCTCCCAAGTCAACTTTCAACCATGCATTATCGCTATTTACAGTACCCTCTGTCACATCCTGACTTGTCCAGTATGTCGTGTTATTTCCGTCTAAAACATTCGCCTTATTTACGCCCGCTTCGCTTGTTGTTCCAGAAACTGTAATCATGCTGTCTTCAAGTGTCAGTTTCGGAAGCCCTTCCGGCTCTCCCATCTTAGCTACTTCATCATAACCGTATGCGATATCGTATACTGCTGCTGCGGATACATTCTCGCCAACTGAAATTGCAGCTTTTTCTACTGTATGGAATCTGTTCTCTTTGTTGTAAGCAGATCCTTCCAGTGTTCCGTCTACATAAAGTTTCAGCATACCGTTGTTTTCTTTCACACCTACTACTTTATGCCCTACTCCGTCATTGATTGACTTGTCGGAAACTGCTGTAGCGCCGTTCAGTGTAAATGATGCTTTTCCGTCTGCTGTTACTTTCAACTCGTACTGATCGTTCTGTTTTACGAGTGACTGATTTGTTGCCGTTGTTTGTACTGTTGCATATACTGTGAATCCATTATTAGAATTCAGTGATTTGTCCGCTGCTGCGATTTCTCCTGCTTCTGTAATGTCTTCTTTTTCAACGATCACACTGTCTTTGTGATATACAACAGACGCAGCTTCTGTCGCTTTGTTGCCCGACATATCTTTAATATCCTGCGGAGTTACTTTTATTGCCACTTCGTTTGCCGGAGCTTCTGCTAATACGATATGATATGTTGTATCGTCTGCGCTCTTCTTAATAGAAGAAACTTTTGCGTTTTCTACTTTAAAGAGGTTTCCTGATACTTTCTCATCGAATTTTACTGTAAGTTCTTTCGCACCGTCTGTCATGATTCTGTCGATCTTCGGCGCTGTTGTGTCTTTTTCTGCTGAAACACGTAAGATACGCACTTCGTTCGGTTTCAAGTTCACTGTGTATTCTTGACCATACTTTAATGTACCTGTCTGAGCAGACTTATCGGAAAGAAGATAGCTGTGCTCTAAGTAGTAGTTTAATGTGCCTGCACCTTCTGCAACGCCCATTGTACGGTCGAATGTGAACTTGATTGTCTTATCTGCATTTGCAGATGGGTTACGGAGTGAAATAATTCCGTCCGTTCCGTCGAAACATGAGAATCCGTATGCTTCTGCCTGCGTTTGGTCTGACAGATCTCCGTTACTCAGTTTTGTAATATCCGGTTTCCCTCCGATCATCTTGGAATTTTTGAGCATATGATAGTTTTCTTCTGCCCACTCAAGGAATTCTCCTGTGATCTCGTATTTTCCATCTGTCATAATACTGTCAGAGTAGTACAACTCCCAAAATGCCGTTCCACGAGTAGACAACATGTACAGATAGTTCTGGAAATCTTCATCTGTAGCAGTATTAACTGTCATTCCTGTTCCTTCTTTTCCGTAAATCGGATCATGGTTGTACAGATTCTGAAGCGGGAACTGGAACTGATGATTCTTCAGGAAGTCATAGTAACAAGCGTCACGATATGTAATCTGCTTATTCATCTTTGTTGTTCCGAAAGATGCATCCTTCTGATCATGTACGCACTGAATCCATACAGAGTTCGCCCACTGTAAATACCACGGACTCGGGTTTACATAACATGTAAGAGAGATCCAGAGTTTATTAATTCCGCCCTCTTTTTCACTCTGACGAACCGCTTCCATCAGATCGATCCATGCTTCCCACAGATCAGTCACATGATACATCTGGTGATAACCGCCTGTCATATGGTGATTAGACTCACTGTATACCGGAACGCCGTCTGCTCCGCCTAAATTGTTGAAATGATTATACTGAGCAGTATCTGCAAATCCATCCCATTTCCAGTAGTTGACATCCCAATCTTGCTGCCATTTAATCGCCATCTTTTTAAAATTCTCTACATATACACGGTCTGCAACGTCGATAGAATGTCCTGCTTTACTTCCTTTTTGTGCCCTCTCAATAATATTTGCTAATGTAGTGTAGAAGTTATATCCGCCTCTCGGTCCAACCCATACTCCAAAGTTACTTCCGAACTTCTTAACAAGTTCGCTGGACGGTGTCAATCCCTCCGGGAATTTCTCATTAAATGTCCAGAAACCTTCGGTCTTCTCTATTGCTCCCGATTGTGCGTGTGACCCTGCTCCTATCGAACCATCATTATACGCATTCCATCCATCATCTACAACGTAAGAATCCAACGGACGAACTTCTGCTTTATTCAACTCACGATCAATTTCAATGAACGAAGCCAAAATATTTTCATCACTGATCTTCATCATGTTGTCGAACCATGAATTGTACTGTGTACGGAACTCTGACGGAGTTGCGATTGACTTGATGTACTCGAAGAAGTCTGCCTGAATAACTTCCTGCTCTGTACTTCTTGCCGCACCTGCAACTGTCTGCCATGTCACATACTTATCGTCTGTTGTCAACTGATTATCTTCTTTCAGTCTGCTGAACGTCTTACCACTGTAATAACGCATAAATCCTGTTCCGTTTACGATCTCTGTATCCGCTGCCGGGAACTCACATCCGAAGAACATTCCCTGAATGTAGATCGGCTGTCCGAGGTTCGCTTTGAACTCTTCCATCTGAACAACGCCGCCTTGACCTCTCGGAATTGTCCACTGTGCATCGGACTCTGCCACTTTCAGAGACTCAAGGTCGATATAGTCGATCTCAGCATCTGCCATCTTGTCATCCGGCACGTCGATCTCAAGGAATTTACGCATGAAGTGATCGCCTTCGTACATTACGATTACTTCGTCGATTGAATACTCTACGTTTTTGTGAGTGTACGGTTTGAAAGAAAATGTTACTTTCTTACCTGTTTTCTCTTTACCGTTGATCGTTGCCGTTGTATCTTCGACTTTGACTGCCTCATTGCCGTCTTTCAGCTCTAAATCGCTTGTCTCAAATGCACGGTCATCCGTATCTACCGGAGCTTTATCTGCGTGGAGATTAAATTCTGCTCCGCCGGCAAATCTTTCCCCATTGTTTGAAGATGTTGCTACGAACTTAATCTGTTTCGCAGTACATGCTTCTTTCAAGTTTACATAGATCGGGTTCGTACCATTATATTCAAATTCGCCTTCTGCGATCGGCTCTCCCCAATCTTCGGATTCATAATCAAGTTTGTTTTCTGCTGTTGATGCGTACAGCTTGTACCCCTTAATATTTCCGTTTGTGTTTTCTCCTTCTTTTCTCGGTGTATAAGAGAAAGACTGGAATGTCACATCTTTTCCGAATGTGATTACTACATTATGCGGATAGTCCTGATCACCTTGTCCAGTCCCCCCATAATTTGAATGCCAGATACTCTCTGTTCTTCCATCTAACAAGTTAGATGCCGGTCCATCTGAGTCTCCGCTCGCATTCTGGTAGCTGTCTGCTGTTGCTTCCCAACCCGTCCGATTGATTCCCGGTAAGGTAATAGGGTCTTTTTTCTCTTTCGTTGTCTTAACAACGAATTCTTCACTTCCCTCTTGCGGAGTGAAGACTGTCTCTTCTCCACCAGTTCTTTTGTTCACAATTTCAGTCGTAGACAATTTTTTGTCCGCTGTTGAAAATGTTCTTTTGATGGCATCGTTTCCGATTGTAACAGTATTGCCTTCCTGTTTTACGGTCACATTGCCATAAGGAACTGCAGTTTCATTTTCTGCCGCTCCGGCAACTGATGTTGTGGAGAAGACGCTCGTCACAACCATAGCTGCTGCGAGCGCTGCACTGAAAAATTTCTTTTTCATAATATTCTCTCCTTTCCCCGTGAAATTGTTATGTTTTTCACAGTCTGCATCTATTTTATGATAACATATTCCCTGTCATTTCGGTACATCCAATATCCTTTTCGTGATATTTACTTAATTTGTGTCAATTTAATCAATGTTTTTTTAAGATTTTATCGGTTTTTCTTAAGAATTCTTCTTTTTATTTTCCGCAATTTATTAAGACGACTATAATATCCTGTTTATGTCAGGAAATAAAGGGAATCCTGTAAATAACACTTAAAGGAGTTGTATTATATATGAAGAAACTCATTTATCCGGCAGCGCTTATTCTGCTTTTTATTATATTGACAACGACAATTCTGCCTGCCGACGCCGTCTACGGATCGAATACGGACTGGTTTTCCCAGCATGCCGCTCTTGCGGAAACGATCCGTGACGCCTGCGTGGAACAGCACACGCTTCTTCCCGACTGGATCGATCTCGGAAGCGGAAGCAGCGGATATCAGTTTTCTTATTATGGATTTTTAAGACCTGATATTCTGATCGGATGTCTGTTTCCGCAGATTCCTATGGTTTACATCCTGATCGGCTATATGCTTGCACTTTATCTCGCTTCCGTTCTTTTATGTTATATGTGGCTGCAAAGCGAGGATATTTCCCCGTTCTTTTCCTTCATCGGAAGCGTTTTATTTTTGACTG